>Ga0156394_1289_pt2 | contig 33536 bp, 30 predicted proteins | sample RifOxyA3_FD_108038 | JGI IMG/M metagenome (GOLD analysis project Ga0156394, IMG submission 108038) | Lentisphaerae bacterium RIFOXYA12_FULL_48_11 | reverse complement strand
GATGATAAAGACTTATCAGTTCCTGATATCACCTCTGCTTGGTCCATGTTGTAGGTTTTATCCTTCCTGCTCGGCCTATTCTTCTGAAGCAATTCGTAAACATGGTGCAACAAAGGGAGTTCTTCTGGGGTTGGTCCGGCTATGCAAATGCCATCCGTTCCATCCTGGCGGAGTAGATCTCGTCCCGTAAAAGGTTGAGTTAAATACAATGAATAAATTTGAAACAACAATGGTGGCGGTTCTTTTTGTCGTTCTCGGGGTATGGTGGTATGCCAATAGGGAGTCATTCGTTCCAGCTGAACAGCCCAAGTCTAAGACTGTTACAACGGTTGAATCGAACAACACTGCCGTTGCCGTTTCTCCGGTCAATGTTGTGTCCAATGCTGCCGCACCTGTCGTGAAAGAGGAAATAAAGGCAGGGAAGCAACCTGATGCAGTGGTGAAGTCTGGAGAAGGGCATAACGAACCGGAGCAGATTGTTACTCTGTCCAACGATAAGACCGAAGTGAGACTTTCCTCCTGGGGTGGGTCCGTTGTCTCGGTAACTTTGAAGAAATATCGTGAGGCACTTGATAAGAAAAGTGGCCAGGTCAAGTTTGATCTGTCAGCCAAGCCGGCGCTCTCGTACGAGGGTATCCCTGGGTTATCTGGAAACTTTGACTTCAAAGTGACTAAAGATGAATCTGCAAAAAGGGTTTCATTTGAAAAAACATTACCTTCCGGGCTTGAGTTCGTACGAACCATCACTCTCGGCGATGGTTACCAGTTGAAGGTTTCCGAGTCTTTCAAGAATAAGTCTTCAGCGTCTATCAAGATACCTGCTTGTGAGCTGAATGCCGGACAAATGAAACAAATAAAGACCGTGTCTGGCTCCATGGGTTACGAGTATCTCGGCGTGGATTCCTATTCCTTACCGCCGAACAATGCCAAGAAAATACTTTACTGGGCAAACAAGGGGCCGTCTGACGATTCCTTGAGCCTGCCGGAAAGGTTTCAGCCGGTATACCGGCAGGGTAGCGGTTGTTCGATGTTCAAACCAAAGCTGACAGAACCTCTTCCTTCTGAGACGAATGTTGTAAGAATGCTTGCGACTGACTGGGTTGCAGTTAAAAATAAATTTTTTGTTCAGGTCATGGCACCTAAAATAGCGGGCAATGGACTCAATATTGGTGTTCAGAGGGAAGTCCCCCGGAATGAGAGCCGTTCTGTTGCACAAAGCTGGGCTCAGAGTGCAGCGCTGGCCAGTGTATCCGCTTCCATGTGCTATCGCGAGCGCGAGCTGCCTGCTGGTGATTCGATCTTCAATGAAATCAGCTATTATGCGGGTCCAAAGGAATATAATCAGCTGAAGCTGCTTGGGAACAGGCAGGATGACGCCATGGAGTTTGGTTGGTTGTATCCAATAAGCAAATTACTGCTGGTTACCCTCACTTTCCTCTACAAGATAATTCCTAATTACGGCGTTGCTGTAATTCTGCTGACCATTATTGTCAGGATCATCTTCTGGCCTGTCACCCATAAGGGAACCGAAAGCATGAAAGAGTTGCAGAAAATCCAGCCGCTCATCAATCAGGTTCGCGAAAAGTACAAGGACAAGCCTGAAAAAATGAACAAGGAGATTATGGGTATCTACAAGGAGCACAAGGTCAACCCGATGTCTGGGTGCCTGCCCATCCTTGTGCAGATACCCGTATTTATAGCGCTTTTCACGATATTGCGAAGTGCTGTTGAATTGAGATTCGCGGAATTTCTGTGGATCAAGGATTTAAGTGAGCCGGAAAATCTTCTTGCGGGGATAGTTCCTTTCGGACTGAACCTGCTGCCTATTGCCATGGCTGCGACAATGTACTGGCAGACGAAGCTGACGCCAACTGCCGGTGATCCGCAACAGCAGAAAATCATGCTTTACATGATGCCAATAATGATGTTGTTCATGTTCTATACGATGGCTTCAGGTCTTGTGCTTTACTGGACAGTCAGTCAGGTTATTTCGATTTACCAGCTGTTCAGGCAGAAAAGAAAAGCCAAGGCAGAAGAGCTTGCAGAGCACGTAAAAGCTTGAGCATGCTGTAATAACTATTCTGGTTTAACACCCCGGGACATGAGCGATTTCACCGCGGCGAGAGGGTTCTTGCCTTTGTGGACAATTGCGTAGACTTCATTCGTGATAGGGACGTCTATCCGAGCTTTGCGGGCCAGGTCACGGGCAATCGAGCAGTTCCATATCCCTTCAGCTACCTGTTTCATCCCCGACATTATGGCGTCAATCTTTTCACCTTTGCCAAGTCTTTCTCCGACATTCCTGTTCCTGCTGTGACGGCTTGTGCATGTCACGATGAGGTCACCCAATCCGCTTAAACCTGAGAATGTCGAAACCTTTGCTCCAAGTGCCTGTCCAAGCCGGGTTATTTCAACAAGTCCACGGGTGATAAGAGCGGCCCTTGTATTGTCGCCGAAACCAAGCCCGTCGCTTACTCCAACCGCAACTGCGATGACATTTTTCAGTGCACCGCCTAATTCAATACCTGTGACATCATCGGAGGTGTAAACCCGGAAGAGATTATTGGAGAATATTTTCTGAAGATCGCTGCTGTACTCCTGGTTTTTTGATGCCACTGTGACTGCTGTAGGGATTCCAGCGGCGACTTCCTCTGCGTGACTTGGCCCTGAAAGAGCGGCAATAGAATGGTGACCGAGCGTTTCTTCTGCAATTTCAGTCATGCGTTTCTGCGTTTTAGGATCGAATCCTTTTGCAACGCTCAGGATGCGGCATGTTTTTGGAAGAAGACCGTGAAATGATTCCGCAACATCGCGGTAATACTTTGTGGGAACAGCAAGAACTGCAATGTCTGCATCAGCAGCTGCGGCGTTTCTGTTAGCAGTCCACTCCAATGAGGACGGCAGTCTGATTCCTGGCAGGTAAGATGCGTTTTCGCCCGAGTTTTTTATTTGTTCGATGTAATCGGCGAAAGGACCCCATATTGTCACCCTGTGACCGTTTTTGTTCAGTACAAGGGCAAGGGCCGTTCCCCAGCCGCCATCTCCGATTATGCAGATATTTTTAGCTTTGCGGTGGATTGTCATTCGCCATGTTTTCCAATTTGTTCTTTTTCTTCCGGAATTCAAATCTGTGTTCGGTTCCGTTAATCAGGCGCTGGATATTTGATTTGTGCCGCCAAATGGCGAAGAGTCCCAGGATCGTCAGGGCGATGGGCAGGGGCAGTCCCTGATTAAGGTAGAATAACCACCCGGCAATCATAATAACGACGGCTGCAGTGATTGAGGCCACAGAAACGTAGCGTGTTAGCAGGAAGACAATAGCCCAAGTCAGTAGTCCTGTTCCGATCAGTATAGGAACAATACCTATCAGCGCGCCTGCGCTTGTTGCTATTCCCTTGCCGCCTTTGAATCCAAGATATACCGGCCAGTTGTGGCCTATAACCGCCAGTGCCGAGCACAGTAGGGCGAGAAGAAGCTGATTACTGTCAGCTGCATAACTTGCGGCAATTACGGGGCAAAAAAAGGCGGGAACGAAGCCCTTAAGTGCGTCCAGAATGAATGTAAGGATTCCCCATTTTTTCCCCACCGAACGGAATACGTTAGTGGCGCCGATGCTGCCGCTTCCGGTTTTGTAAAGGTCAATGCCTTGTGCCTTGGCAATGATATAGCCGAATGGTATTGCGCCAAGAAAATATGAAATCATCCCGAAGACTGCAAATACCAGGACCGTATGCATAACTTACATCCTTGGCTGGAGACTTCCGTGAATGCAGCGAGCTGCGCTTTGTCGCATCCGGAGCCTGCTGCATGTTATTCTTCTTCAGGTAGAGAATTCTCGTACTCGTCAATGTCCATGAGGCTGTTTAGCTCGACCATGCTGTCGGGCGTCATCTCGACGATCCATCCACGCCCGTAGGGATCCGAGTTGATTAGCTCGGGACGGCTGAGAAGTTCTGTGTTTGTGGCAGTAATCGTTCCTGATAACGGTGCATGGAAGTCAGCAGACGTTTTTACTGATTCCATGACTCCGATTTCTTCGCCTGCGTCATAGTGATGCTCGTCAGGCTCGGGCAGATCAATGCTTGTTATATCGGACAACTGTTGTTGCCCGAAGTCTGTCATGCCGACAATGATTTTTTTACCCTTAATATGAACCCATTCATGGGTCCTGGTATATTTTAGTTTGGTTTGTTCAATCATACTTTTTTTCACCTTACCCTTGTTGCTGGTATCCCTTAAAGAATTGACAGCCTTTTACAGGATGCTTTCGTCAGGTCAAGCATCTTTTTCAAAAAATATTCATCGGAGGCTGGTACATGAGGTCAATAAGTGCGTGTAATTACGAACTGGGCAATGGAAATGAGCGGCTGGCAGGCGGCTTTAAGGCTCTGCAGGGATGTCATTGCATCGTGAATAAGTGTCTCTGCTTTCATGCGTGCTTTTGCCGGTGTCATGACAGAAAGACATGTGAGTTCAGGTTTGTCTGAATGGGTTCTTGAGTCAGGCTGGCCGGCGTCCAGCAGATCGTCTGTAATTTGGAAAGCAAGTCCCAGGTTACTGCCGTATATTGTAAGCGCCTCAATCTCTTTTCTGCTGGCACCACTGGATAAGGCCCCCATGCGAAGAGATGCGCGAAAGAGATCTGCGGTCTTGTGAAGGTGTATGAAGTCGATCATGCCTTTGGTTTGTTTTCTGGAGATTGCGGCAAGATCTTCGACTTGTCCCCCGATGACACCAGTGCTTCCCGCTGCACATGCAAGTTCCTGGACTAGTTTGGCCTTGGTGGATGCGGCTACGGTCTGTGTCCGGACGATGACTTCAAAGGCGAGGGCTTGAAGTGCGTCACCCGTGAGAACGGCGTTTGCTTCGCCGAATTTTTTATGTACCGTTGGCTTCCCCCTTCGGAAATCGTCGTTATCCATGCAAGGCAGATCATCGTGGACAAGTGTATAGGTGTGTAGAAGTTCAATGGAGGCTGCAGGAATAAGGGCGCTGCGATAAGAGGATCCAACGACTTCTGCAGCAGCAAGGCAGAGTATAGGTCTGATTCGTTTGCCTCCGGAAAATACGCTGTATCGCATTGCTTTGTGCAGGATTGTCGGTCTGATGTCTGGTGCCGGTATCAATTTGTCCAGCACTTCATCGACGATAATGCTGCGCCTGTCTAGATATTTCTTCAAATCAAACATTTTTCATAGCTTATTCATCAGTTGGTCGGGTGCAAGCAGAATATGCAGGTTTGACAGTCTGATAACACTGAAGTACACTTCGTTCAATTTAAAGAAATGGAGTGAGGTAATGCCCACATACGAATACGAATGTACAAAGTGCCAGCATCACTTTGAAAAATTCCAGAGCATGAAAGATAAACCACTGCAAAAGTGTCCAGAATGCCGCGGCAAAGTGAGGAGGCTTTTGGGGGCGGGTGCTGGAATAATCTTCAAGGGGAGCGGCTTTTACGAGACCGATTACAAAAAGAAAAGCTCTGGCGGTGGGGAAAGTAAGCCATCTAAAACATCTTCAACCACAGATTCGAAAAGCAAAACCACGTCAATAAAGAAGGATTAGGTGTGGCTTATGATAATTTGTGCAAAATGCGGTACCGATAATCAGCTTGGGCGTGTGTTTTGTATGTCGTGTGGTGCCAAGCTTGATCTGACTCACATGTCGAATCAGATGCTGGTGAAAAGTAACGAGGAGAGCTGGCTGAGAGCCAACTGGCCCAAGTTGGTGTTTATACCACTTTTCCTCCTCGTAGTGGCTTTGGTTGGTCTGGTTATGTGGCCTGTTAATGAGTTGATAGGGGCCGGAGGGACTTCTGCCGGTGGAAGAAAGATTGAGGGCCAGATTGCTTCTTTGGAAAGGCTTAAGGCCGGTCAGCGTTTTTCATATAGTGTTACCGAACAGGATTTGAATGGTTACTGTACCGAAGTCCTTGCCAAGAAGTCGAAGATCAACTCCATGAGCGTTAAAATGTTCAAAGGTCTTCTCGTTACTCGCATGATGAACGTGTATTACGAAATTAAAGTAGAGAAGGTGAAGGTGCCAATAGCACTTTCTGTCGAGGTCAAGTATGTGCCGGAAGGTGCAAGGCTGAAAGCCGCAAGGGCATCTATAGGGCATTTGCCGCTTCCAGGCCCTCTGGCTCGAATAGGGGATAAGTTTATTTCAAAGATTGTAATGTCCGAGCCAAAGAATGCCAACCTCAGTTGTGTTGAAGATATCAAGATTGAGGATGGTAAAATGTCTCTGATTGCAGGTAAGAAATAAGCTACAGGCCTTCCTGTGAAATAAAGCTGATTCCCTTTTTTGTCTGCGGAGCAAGAGATGTTGCTCAGAGTGTTTTATTTTTTATTTTTTCTTCTTCTGATGAATTTGCCTGATCTTATTGCACAGGATACAGGTGATGGAAAGTTTCTGAAATTCTCCGGTTCGCATACCAGCAGGTCTGCGGATGGCCGTTTTCTCCTTGAAGGTAGCAATGCCGTCCAGAATCTTGAACTTGGGGTCTGGGCTGAGGAGGTTGCTGCCAAAGTGGAAAGGGCGATTGCTGTCAGATTACCTTATGGTGAATCCTGGGTTATAAGAATAGTTACCACCGATGATCGGAGTCTAGGGGATTCAGGAAAAATTATTACCGAAGAAGTGGTTGAGGGGCAGTTTCTTGTCCTGCGACTTAAGATTTATAATTACAACAAAACTGACGTCCTGGAGGCAAATGAAGCCCTTTGCAAGCTTTTGCTGGATGGATTAGTTATCTGGCTGCAATCTAAACAGAACGCGGCAGACTCTTCTCAGGCGCCTGTAGGGTTTCATACAAACAGTGTGCCCGAATGGATCTGGCAGGGTCTTTCCAGATACATATATCAGGATTTGAGGGCCAGAGATGCAGATACAGTTCTCATGCTTTGGAAAAGGGCGCAACTTAAGCCTTTTCCTGAACTGCTTATCTTGGGGCCGGCAGCAAAGAATTATCCTTCTAAATCAGTTTACAGTGTAATCATTGCCTGGATTGAATCGCTTCCGGACCGGGAGAATTTATTTCGCCGAATGTTCGAAGATTTGTCCAAGCGAGGTAAGATTTCTCAAGCGTGGTTTACAAAGAATATCACAGGCTGTCGTTATGCTGCAGATGTAGATGAAAAGTGGGAGAATTGGATTTTAAGTCAATGGCGTGTGGTTCACAGATTAGGAATAGCTACGGCACTGCAGGTGGAACAACTTAAAGAGCGCCTGGTTTTGCGACATGGTGATATTGGTATGCCATTGAGTCCTGATATTGGCCAGAGGATAACATTTGAAAATCTTATCGGTGCAAAGCAGCCCGACTGGATGCCGACAGTATTAAAAAATAAAATCTCAGAACTAAAGCTTCTTGGTGTGGGTAAGGGGAAGGATTTTAATGATGTCGTGGACGCCTATGGCAGATTTTTGGAAGCTGTTGTTGCCGGAGCCAGACAGGAGCGCCAGGTTTCGCTACTTGAAAGAGCGGAAGAAGAGTTTAAGAGACTAGAGGCTAGTGTTGGTGGCGCAAGTCTGACTGTAGAGGATAATAAGTAGGGGATTAGTATTGCCAGCTATAATGAAACTGGTAACATCCGGTTTCCTGTTTTTAATCTGGAATTGCATTGAAAGGATTGAGCGATGACGGAAATGCGTGAAGTTTCAGAAAAAATCGGCAAGTACCGCTGGGTCATATGTGCCCTGCTTTTTTTTGCCACTACTATCAACTATATTGACAGACAGGTTCTTGGAATCCTGGCACCGGATCTGCAGAAGGCCATTGGTTGGACCGAAGTCCAGTATGCCCGCATAGTTATTGCCTTCCAGTTTGCGTATGCAATTGGTCTTGTACTTTTCGGACGGTTTATAGATGTATGGGGTACAAAAATCTGCTATTCCGGCGCAATGATTTTCTGGAGTGTTGCAGCTATGGCGCACGCGGCTGTATCTTCAGTGATGGGGTTTGGGTTGGCCCGTTTCTTCCTGGGGTTGGGCGAGTCGGGAAACTTCCCTGCAGCTATTAAGGCTACGGCTGAATGGTTCCCCAAAAAGGAGAGAGCGTTTGCTACTGGTATTTTCAATTCCGGCGCGAATATAGGCGCAGTTGTTGCTCCGGCTGTTATTCCATGGCTTACAATCAATTACGGGTGGCAAGCCTCTTTTATAGTAACTGGCGCCATCGGTTTTTTATGGCTTTTTGCGTGGATTCCCCTTTATTCAAAACCGGAATTGAGGCGTAGTCTTGATCCCAGGGAACTTGCGCATATCCAGAGCGATGGAGATGATTCTTCCACTGAGAAAATTTCTTGGTTAAGCCTGTTGGGATATCGCCAGACATGGGCATTTATTGTCGGCAAGTTCCTGACGGATCCAGTATGGTGGTTTTACCTGTTCTGGTTGCCGAAGTGGCTGAATACAAGATTTGAACTGGATCTCAAGCATATAGGTTTGCCGCTGATTGTTGTTTATACAATGGTGAGTGTTGGCAGTATTGGTGGTGGAATGATTTCATCTGCGCTGCTACACCGTGGCAGATCGGTCAATTTCTCCCGCAAGCTGGCATTATTTATCTGTGCATGCAGCGTTGTGCCAGTTGTTCTGGTTACAAAGGCGCCAAATTTGTGGACTGCCGTGTTCCTTGTTGGCTTGGCTGCGGCTGCACATGCCGGGTGGTCTGCCAATATATTTACGACCGTCTCTGATATGTTCCCGAAGAGAGCAGTTGGATCGGTTACCGGACTGGGTGGTATGGCCGGATCTATTGGTGCAATGTTATTTGCCGAAGTAATAGGCAAGGTCCTGGATAGAACGGGCAATTACTGGGTGCTTTTCTTGATTGGTGCCACTGCCTATCTTATTGCTTTTGGTATCATTCACTTGCTGGTGCCACGTATGGAGCCGGCTAAGTTTCCTGAAAAGGTATAAGTTTTTTCTACATTGATGTGTTTGCCGTTGTGATGGATCAGTGTAGTCAGTCCAGGCACCGGATTCTTTAAGAAATCTTAAAGAATCCGGATTATAGATGGGATGTTTTAGAATTATCAGGCTACCATTCTTTTCCTTATTTCCGCTACTAGCTTATCGCCTGACACTGGTTTCAAAAGCAGGCCATGTTCCGAATTTTCGATTACTTTGTTAAGTCCGTTGGGAGGTTGATACCCGGTACAGAATAAAACTGCCGGCATTTTGCAGTGTTCTAACATGCATATTTTCTCAATCTCATGAAACGCTGTTTGTCCGTCCATCACAGGCATGTGCAGATCCATAAGCAGTATCCCGTCATGTTCTTTTTTGAACAGATCAACGGCCTCGGCTCCGTTTTCTGCCAGGTCAACACGACACTCGGGGAGTTCGTATGTAATCAGCAGTTTAAAAACATCGCGCACTGTTTTCTGGTCGTCAACGACAAGAATTCGAGTCTTATCGCATTCGGTAATGCTTGCCTCTGCTGTGCTGACCACCATATCCGTATTTATGTATTCTTTCATTTTATTTACCCATATTTCTTCTTAGCATATGTAATACCATTGCTGTATTTAAAGTGTGTAGCCTTCTTTAATGTGTATAATCGCGTTGAGATTCGCGGGTTAAATAGAGTATGTGAAGAATTCGTTAAATTGTTATGAGGGTCATGGGCGGCCATATGGCCTGATGTTGTTTGTTTCGAGCCAGTATTTGCAAGCCAGGATATTGCGCGTATACTTTTGAAATAACCTTGATTGGATGTAGTATATCCGGCAACTTAATTTAACTTTTCTTACGAATATGGATATTGGAAATAATCATCTCACCAGCGGAAGCCTGATAAAAGGTGTTTTCAGCCTTGCTGCGCCTATGTTTGTCAGTGCAATCCTTCAAAATGTACAGAGTCTAATCGATCTTTTCTGGGTGGGGCGGCTTGGTTCGCAGGCTGTCGCTGCGCTTGGTATTGCAGTTACTATTCTCATGTTGTTGTTTCCAGTCGCCATGGGTATTTCTGCGGGTACTGTTGCTCTTGTTTCTCAATTTATTGGTGCTGGTAAACGTGAAGAAGCCTCGTGTGTTGCCGGCCAGTCTCTCGTATTAGGGTTGATAATGGGGTTGTTGGTAGGCCTTGTCGGTTGGCTTTTCGCAGACAGTCTTTGTCTCGCTCTTAGCGGCAATCCTGCCATGGCCAAACTGGGCGGCGATTACCTTAGGGTTTATTTCGTGGGCAGTTTTACCATCTTTGTTCTTATCATGGGTAACAGCGTTCTGCAGGGAGCTGGAAATACTGTCATTCCGATGATGGCCCTGCTTATTGCAAATATCCTGAACATTATTCTTGATCCTATCCTGATATTCGGATTGTTAGGGTTGCCGCGATTGGAGGTTCGCGGTGCTGCGCTGGCAACAGTAATATCAAATGTTGTTGCATCAGGACTTGTGGTGATTCTTCTTTCGCGAGGTGTCGGTCCGATCAAGGTTGGTATTAGCCAGTGGCGTTTGCGTTACGGGATGGCATTTGATATTCTTAGAATAGGGATTCCTGCCAGTGGCCAGTTATTTGCACGGACTCTCATGCAGATTGTGCTTATCAAGATTGTGGCTTTTTTCGGGACGGCTGCAATAGCGGCGTATAGTATTGGATTGCGTATCCACCAGATATCTCTTTTGCCTGCATTTGCCCTTGGCAACTCTGCGGCCACCATGATGGGGCAGAATCTGGGTGCTGGCAGACCAGCCAGAGCCAGAAAGGCTGCCTGGGTGGCTACCATGATTGATGCTGTGATTATGCTTGTTCTGACTGTTATTTTCGTAATGTTTGCACCTGCTTTGATAAAATTATTCGATAAGAACCCTGATGTGGTCCGTATGGGGAGCCACTACCTGTTGACTGTCTCTCCTTTCTATATCTTTACCGCTCTTGCTATCGTTCTTGGAAGGGCCTTGAGCGGTGCCGGCAGAACCATGGCGACAATGATTCTTACAATCATATCGCTCTGGGGTGTTCAAGTTCCTGTGGCTTTCATTCTGTCTCGTTTCTGTGATATGGGACCACAGGGTGTGTGGTGGGCTATAGCAATCGCCAACGCCGTACATGGCCTGCTTATTACCTGGTGGTTCGTGAAAGTCCGCAACAGTCTTTCTGCTATGACAGGTTCGCCCGTCATGGCTGAAGTTGAGGCGTGATCCTTGACCTTATTGCAGATGGAAATATGAGTACGCTGTAATCCTGTTGATCCCGCCTTTCTTGGCGGGATGCCCCTCGGCTTGTCGCGGGGAGCTTCACTTGTGCACGATGTGGCTATTGTTGGTTATGGCAGTGGTAGGACATACACCTTCACATGAAAGGCATTCTATACATTCAAGGTCGCGGCTAACCTTTTTGCCTGTTGTCGCGCAATTCTCAACCGGCACATTCATCGGGCATGATTTGTCGCACTTATGGCAGTGAATGCATTTATCGGCGCTGAGTTTCATGGAAAACAGGGAAAACTTGTTTGTTATGGCAACCATCGCTCCTATCGGGCATATAATTTTGCAAAAGTTTCTGTTGTTGCCCACGGCCAGGATAATAATCAGCACCAACACTAGAAAGCGCCAGTATCCGGCTGGGCCGATATTATATTCAGGAGAGAACAGCATGGCTGGTATCACCGACTCGATTGTTGCTGTCGGGCAATAACCACAGAAAAATCCAGGGACTTCTTTACCTGCAAAATATGCTACGGCCAGAACGGTTATGAAAAGAAATCCGTATTTCATCCACTGCGTCCATCGAGGCAAGTTGAACTTCGGGGATGGTATCTTGTACAGCAAGTCTTGGACAAAGCCGGCAGGGCATATCCATCCACAGAATAACCGGCCAACAAGTGCGCAGATGGTAAATATGGCAGCAATTATTATCCATTCCATACTGATAAGAGGTTCATGGAATTGGACCAGTTCGGAAAGCTTGTAGATGGGGCAGAGAGTCCAAGACAGTGGACATGCATTGCAGTGCATCACTGGAAGGCAAAATCCATAGGTTTCTGCGCCGCGCAAATTGGAATTCAGGACGACCAAGGAAATAGTCTGAACGAGCCGCTGTTTGAATTTCAGGCCTAGTGACATTGATGAATGCTATTGTTCTGAAGTCTGTGTCAGGGCTTTTTCATGTCGGCTGTCAACTTCTTTCCGAAGTTACCCTTGTTGCCGTACTTGACCCAGACAATAGCCGTATAAGTTCCTTCTTTTGCTACTTCACCGAAGTAGCCGCCAGTGCCTCCTCAAGACGGACACATTTTGTCGAGCGAAGCCGACTGTGTGTCCACCACCTTTCCATCGGAGTCCATTATGCATATCTTGGCAGTACCCCTTAAGAGTTTGCCTACGGTTCTACCATTGACTTGTTTAACATCCTCGAGAGAGCAGGTAATCCTTACAGGTATTTTCCCGGATTTTTCGTATTTCTTCTTTTCAAATGCGGTCTTGGGTTTGGCGGTTCCAAAGGTCGCGTAGAAAACAATTTTCTGGCCGGTCTTTTCGTCCGTGTATTCAGATTGAAGTTCCTCTATCTCTTTGTCTGAAAGCATCCCAGCTTTGGTGACTGTAGGAGCTTTGCTTGTACCATTGCCTGAAGATTCATTTTGGGCAAAAGAGTTGAGAGAGAACAGGAGCATTACAGACACCACAAGAGCCATAATCTTCATAACTTGCCCTCCGGAATTTGTAAAAGAATACATTAATTAGTATTTGTATGTCAACGGATGAATGCAAACGTTTGAGTCGAAATTCATAATGTCTTTGACTATGGGAGCGGGCCGGCACTATATAGTCCAGTAATTATCCATCAAAAGGGGGTGATACAATGGGTTCCTGCCTTTATAGATGCAAGTGAGGCGGAGATATGCAATGGCACGCCGTGTGCGTTGTCGCTCTTATCATAAATACGAACCGAATGTTCCCGTTGTATTACCGTTGCCTGCCTGAGTGGTTGTGACAGACTGGTCGCGATCTACAGCAAGCATATTACTGCTTTGATTCTACGGTATATCCAACGGTTAATTTGAAAGTTGGGCTATATAAATGAAGTCTATTACGGGTATTGGTTTAAAGGATGTCCAGGGCGTGTATAGTGGCGAAGAAGGGGAACTCTGGGAGCTTATCATGGGCGAGCAGATCCATATCGGTGGATTCAAGTCTTCCATGTCGTTAGCAGAGCGGGCTGGGATAGGTAAAGGAATGAAAGGTGTAGATTTTTGTTGCTGCAATGGTGCAGGAATGCGCTTCCTGACTCGATTCAGGGGCGTTGCCTACATGCGTGGCGTTGACGCGACAACAACTGTTGTTGAGCTTGGCAGACAGCGTTGTAAGGATGAAGGCCTCTCTGATAACATCGAGTTTACTCTGGCAGATGTCTGCAGTAGTGGCCTTCCGTCGTCATCTGCTGATTTTGTCTGGGGCGAAGATGCCTGGTGTTATGTCGAGGATAAAGTGAAGCTGATTGCCGAGGCTGCCAGGATTGTAAAGCCAACAGGGATAATTGCATTTACAGACTGGGTGGAAGGGGCAGCCGGACTGGATTCACAGGAAGCTGACCGTTTTATGAAATTCATGAAATTTCCAAACATCCAGGACATAAGTGGATACAACAGCCTTCTGAAGGCAAATAAGTGCAGGGTTGTGGTTGCCGAGGATACGAAGCAGTTTGCGCCTTACGTGGACCTGTACTTGAACATGCTGAACATGCAGTTGACGTACGATGCATTGCGAAAAATAGGGTTCAGCATGGATACTATGGGCATGTTGGCCGGAGAGATGGTTTTTATGCAGGGGTTGGCTCATGCCGGAAAGATTGCACAGGGTCGCTTTGTGGCCGTGAAAGAATAGGGGGAGAAATGCCTGCTTGTTGTTCTGATAAAACTAATGCCGAGAATTGTGATCCATGCAATCCGCCAGAGGTCTCCTGCCATAATGAGGGGGCTGTTGTTTCAGGGGGTGTAGGCGGCGATGTGATCTCGTGGTTCAGTGATATGGTTGACCACTGCTACGAATACGCATGTACCGAGAAGAAAAAAGGCAGAAAAATTGTCGGTATAATGTGTGAATATACTCCGCGCGAGCTGATCATGGCGGCAGGTGCCATTCCTGTTTCTCTATGTGGCGGATCAGGCGAAATGATTCCTGCCGCGGAACACGATCTTCCTGCAAATTTGTGTCCGCTTATAAAATCAACATACGGTTACAGCATGGAAAAGGCCAATCCGTTCCTGGAGATGGCAGATTTGCTTGTGGCGGAAACCACCTGTGACGGCAAAAAGAAAATGTATGAACTCCTCGCAAAGAGGCATCCAATGCATGTCTTGGAGCTTCCTCAAAAGCCTGATGACCCTGAGGCGTTTGAGCATTGGGTTTATGAACTGCAAATGCTGAGAAAAGAATTGTCTCGACGGTTCCAGGTTCAGATCACTGATGAGGCTCTTCGCGAAGCATGCAGGGAAATGAACAGGGAACGGAAATTAAGGCGTGACCTGGCAGCCTTAATGAAGGCTGATTCACCTCCAATGACAGGCCGAGAACTACTTGATTTGAAAAGCCTGATTTCATGTATACCTGCAGATTTTGAACAGTATGAGAAGGCCGTAAAGAACCTTCCGGGCCGGCAGATAACCCCTGCGACTGGTAAACGTGTCCGGGTTATGTTGACCGGAGTACCGTTACCACATAATGCTGAGCGGGTGATGGATATCATAGAAGATAACGGTGGAATTGTTGTTTGCCAGGAGAATTGTACCGGAATCAAGCCATTGATTGAGGATGTTGATTCAGAGGCCGAAGATCCCCTGCGTGCGCTGGCAGAAAAGTATTTCCATCTACCTTGTTCGGTTATGACCGAGAACCGGAAAAGGCTGGACTTGCTCAGGGATCTGGCTGTGGAATACAAAGCGGGTTGTGTGATCGAACTAATTTGGCAGGCTTGTATTACATATGAAGTTGAGTCATTCCATGTCAGGCAGATGGTGGAAAATGAAATGAAACTGCCATACCTGAGGATTGGGACAGATTACTCGCCTTCGGATTCGGCTCGCATTGCCATGAGAGTCCAGGCGCTGTTTGAGACAATACAGGGCAGGCGAAACAGGTAACCGGATGGGTTTGATTGCATACAGTTGCCCCTATGTTCCTGCTGAAATAATTGCCGCTTATGGTCTTACTCCAAGCCGTATACTACCATCTTCTGGAAGTTTTTCGGGGCCTGTAGGTGTGACGGCTGGAGTATGTCCTTACATGCGTGGTTTTATTAATTCCGCCTGTGCTTCAAGTGAAGTAGATGCAATTATACTGACCACGGTCTGTGACCAGATGAGGCGGGCAAAAGACTATCTGGACCAGCGGACTGACATACCATCTTTCATGTTGAATGTTCCTTCCACGTGGCAGACAGCGGAGGCCTTGAGATTGTACGTTTCTGAGATCAGGCGACTAGGACACTTTCTCGAGCGAATGGGTGGCCAGCCTCCAGAAGTTGATGCTATGTGGAGGATAATGGAGTCTTATGACAGGAAGAGGGGAAAATTGCGCAGTTTGAAGGGTGTTTTACCGGCAATTGAGTATTCCTTGGCCATTGCAAAATTCAACAAGTCGGGGAGAATAGCTGATACAGGTGTTAATGTTCCGTTTACGGGGAAAGGTATTCCTCTGGCTTTAATTGGTGGGCCAATGACGATGATGGATTTTCAGTTAGTCGAGATGGTTAGGGAATATGGTGGTGACATCGTTCTTGATGGAACTGAATCGGGAGAACGCACAATGCCTGCGCGCTTCAATTTCCGGCATTCAATTCATGACGATCCAATTGAGGAATTAGCTGAATGCTATTTCGGGTACATACCTGGCGTCTTTCGCAGACCGAACAGCGAATTATATAGATGGTTGATGCGTGAGCTCGATTCCCTCAAAATTCTTGGGGTGATCCTTATACGTCATACCTGGTGTGATAAATGGCATGCCGAGGTTTGCAGACTCAAGGAATGGTTGAAGGTCCCGTTACTGGATATCGAAATTGATGGTGAGTCTTTGATAGTCCGTAACTCCTGCAGAATACAGGCATTTATCGAGGCACTTTCATGAATTTGGATCCAGCACAGATTACTCTTGTCGAATGGGGGCGTCGTTTTGGTGAGCTGAAACAATCGGGTCTTCCTGAACCTTCTTATGGCGGACCACTTGAAAGACATTTACTTGATGGCGATTTTCGACTCGCGAAACTGAAATTCGACAATTCTCAAGCTGCGCTGAATTTGTGGAATTTTCTTTTGACTGAAGAGGATCGTCTCTATGCGGACCGCCTGGTTGGGCGAAAGATTATTGGGACTATGAAAGATCTGGGCACCATACCAGTAATGGCGTATTCGTTGCCGGATGTAACTGCTTTTTATCCGGACGGGACGTGGTGGGCCCCGTGTGTTATGGAATTAAGCTCCGGGGTTCTTGCCGTTGCTGATTCATTGGGCCTGGATGAATCGTTCTGTCCTGTCCGTGCCATGCTTGGTGCTTTTGTATCTAAAGCTCATTTCCCTAATCCTGATCTTCTGGTATGCAGTGTCGGCGCAACATGTGATGATTTCTCTGCGATTGCCCAGCGTTTGAATGGCATTGGTTACCCAATTCTCTGGTGGGAAATCCTCCATAGGCGAAAACCCGAGTCAGGAGATGTCCCTGTACAACTTCCTGGTGGCTTTCAGTGTACTGCTGATCAGGTGCTATTTGTTGAAAATGAGCTTTTACGGGTTAAGAAGGCTATTGAGTCACTCGCAGGGGTTGCTATCACCAATGATAAACTGACTGATGGAATCAGGGCCGCCAACGAAGTAAGGGCGATTCTGAGAGAGTTGAGGCGTATGGTCTTTACTGCAGATGTCTGCCCTTTACCGGCGCTGGAAATGCTGGTGGCAGAGATGCTGGTAATTCATTTCTGCTCTGACAGAAAAGAAAGTGTAATTGTTCTTTCCGGACTGCTGGCAGAAGTGCGGAGGCGGATTTTGCTGGGTAGAGGTTTGTTTGGCAGCGATGCTGTGCGAGTTTTTTGGGTAAATCCTGTTGCTGATCTGAGGGTAATGAATTTACTTGAAGAATGTGGTGGACGGATTTGCGGGACTGATTATCTTTTCTGTCATGCTTTTGATGCGATACCTGAGGATGTTGAGCCGATGAAGGCTCTGGCCATGATGGCCCTGGCAGATCCGATGGTCGGATCTGCTGGAGACAGGTCTCAAAGGATATGCAATGATATTAAATATTTCGGTGCGGAGGCTGTTGTTATATCCCGTATACCAGGGGCGAGTCATTGTGCCACGGAGGGGCCAATAATAGCTGATACTGTCAGAGAGCAGCTTGGACTTCCTGTGGTTGAAATAGAGGTGCCGCCGCTTGCTGATGCAATGCTTCCTGCACTTAATACGCGGTTAACAGCGTTGATCGAAACGGTGAAGGCTGGCAGGATTCAGGTATGAGGATTTCTCAATTTGGCAGAGGTGTGTTCTGGCTTGTTTTTAATGAGACAGGAGAAGCGGATCAATGATATTTGCAGGCATAGATGCAGGTTCGAGAACAGTCAAAGCTGTATTGTTTGATGCCGATGGGATGAAAATTATTGGTTCCGGTATAAAGGACCAGGGTGTCAGGCAATCAGACTTGGCTGATTCCCTGCTGAATGATGTAATCGCGAAAGCCGGCAAGTCTCGGAAGGATATTTGCCGGGTTGTTGCCACCGGATATGGGCGTAACTCCATTGAATTAGCTGATACAACAATCACGGAAATTACCTGTCACGCCTGCGGCGTGAGTCATTGGATGCCTGAAGCAAGGACCGTGGTTGATATCGGCGGTCAGGATAGCAAGGTGCTCAGGTTAGAGGTTGGGGGGCGTGTCCGTGATTTTGTGATGAACGATCGTTGTGCTGCCGGGACCGGCCGGTTCTTGGAAGTAGTTGCCTCAAGACTGGGTGTTCGGCTTGGAGATTTGGGCGAGATGTCCGTTCGGTCGGATAAGGCAGCTGCTATCAGCAGCATGTGCGTTGTATTTGCGGAAACAGAAATAATAGGGCTGATGGCTTCAGGTGAAACACCTGAAAATATAGTTGCTGGTGTCCAGATGTCAATTACGTCGCGGATATCTTCAATGGCAGGCCGAGATATTGTTGAGCCTGTTATTTTTACAGGCGGGGTCGCTCTGATCCCAGGGATGGATAAGGCCCTGGAAAAAGCTATCGATCGCAAGGTTGTTATTTCGCGAGAGCCGCAGTTGACTGGTGCGCTAGGGGCTGCAATACTTGCAGCTCGAAATGCAGATGGCATCTAAATGGAGGGTATAAGGATGAAGAGAGCAGTGTTGGTAACATTAATAGGATTATTGTGCGTTGGGATTGTTTCTGCGGCTGATGTACCTGCCAAAAAGAAAATAGTTTTTATTCATGGACCTGAGAGCCATGGATATGGAGGACATGCATACGGGCCTGCTTTCAGAATGCTTGCCCGAATGCTGAATGCCGGTGTTCCCGATCTGGAATGTGTGATCCTTTCCAGCGACAAGGATCTTTCTTCTATTGATACAGCTGATGCAATCGTTCTAGGTAGCGACGGCGGAGCTTTGGTGAAGTCCCTTGGAGATCGGCTCGAACCCCTGATGCAGAAAGGAGTAGGGCTTGCATGTATTCATTACACTGTTGATCCCACTGATAAGAAAGCCATTGACCGATTGATTGCATGGATCGGTGGATCGTATGTTCAGCATTGGTCTGTCAATCCACACTGGGAAGCGGATTTTAAATCCTTTCCCGATCACCCTGTTTCACGCGGGCTCAAACCGTTTAAGTGTGCTGATGAGTGGTATTATCACATGAAATTTGTTGATGATATGAAAGGAATTACACCTATCCTTGCAGCAGTTCCACCGGAGCGAACAAGGCAGGGTAAAGATGGTCCGCACAGCGGCAATCCTGAAGTGAGAAAGCGGACAGGGATGGCCGAAGTAATAGGCTGGACTTATGAGCGTTCCAACGGTGGGCGTGGTTGGGGGTTCACAGGCATGCATGAGCATTGGAATTGGGCTCAGGACAGTTTCCGCAAGTCAGTGCTTAATGCCATTGTGTGGATTGCCAAGCTTGAAGTGCCCAAGGATGGGGTTCCATCAAAGACGCCAACGCTGGAAGAAATGCAGGCTGATTTGGCTAAGCCGGTGCCGGAAAATTTTAATGCCAGGGCGATTCAGGATAAGATTTCCAAAATGAATCAGTAATGTTAGATCGAATGCATGTGACAGATGGTATGCTCTGAATTGCAACAACCGCTCTAGCGCTTAGCTTTAAGTATTCTTGTGTATGAGATATCCTGTGGTGCGATAATGTTTACACGGAAAACAGAATCTCCGGCTGTAAACTCTTCGCCGTCTTTGAGTTTAGCCTTTTCCACTTTTTTACCGTTCACAATCACGCCGTTTGTGCTGTTTAGATCTTCAAGTATGACTGTGGAACCGTGAATACTGATCATTGCGTGTTTGCGTGAAAGGGATGGGTTTTCTATCTGCATATCGCTACCCTCGCCGCGACCGATTACAAGGACTTGCTGGAACTCGTTCACCATACCTTTGCCGGGTCCATCGAGAATCGTAAGTATTACCATATTCGTAACCTCCGTTGTCTGTAATAATCTAGCATTGTAATGAATTGTGTCAAAGCTGTTTCTTTATTAAAGGTGAGTTCGCGCCAGTCTGCGAGGATGGAATATAACAAATGGCGGGAGTGAGTGGGAATCGAACCCAACCGGGACCGTTTAAAGCCCCACACTGGATTTGAAGTCCAGGAGGCCCACCAGGTACCTTTTCACTCCCATAATTACACCGATACCGTATCATTATTGACTTTGCCTGCACAATCTTATATCGAGTATCTGCCATGTCTTTACCGGTCAAAGATAAACTGCGAAAGATACCATCTGTTGATGCTGTACTCCAGCTGTCGCAGGCTTTTCCGCTCGTAGAATCTTATGGCCATACAATGGTTGCCGACACAATCAGGAAAATACTCGATGAACTTCGAAATTTAATTTTAAAGGGTGATGATTTGAAACCCACGGATTTGACGGTTGACGTTGTCCTGGATAGAGCCGCTCTGTTACTATCGGTCCTGCAGCGCTCAGGTATGAAACGTGCCGTAAATGCCACTGGTATTATCCTTCATACGGGGTTGGGCAGGGCAGTAATGCCGGAGTCGGTAAGGACTCCGCTTCTCGATGCAATTGGTTATTGCAATGTACAGATGGATCTGGAAACCGGTGACAGGATCCGTCGCGAAAGTTGTATTCTGGATCTTGTCCGGGAGTTGACAGGTGCTGAAGATGCCGTTCTTGTGAATAATAATGCCGGTGCCACGTTGCTTGTTCTCAGGGCTCTCGCAAAAGATAAGGAGGTTGTCATATCGCGTGGTGAATTGATCGAGATCGGTGGTTCTTTCCGCCTGCCTGATGTCATGGCTGAGAGTGGCGCAATTTTGAGAGAAATAGGCACTACAAACAAGACACATGCCAAAGATTATGAAGCCGCGATATGCGCGAAGACCGGCATGTTGATGAAAGCACATAAGAGTAATTTTAATATCGTTGGTTTTACGCAGGAAGTTGGAATCGATAAAATCGCCGAGATTGGACGGAAACACGGAATTATCGTAGTTGATGACCTCGGTTGTGGTGCTTTGATTCCTTTGGAACTGTTTGGTCTTCCTCATGAGGTTACTGTCAGGGAAAGCCTTTCCGCTGGTGCAGATATAGCACTGTTCAGTACGGATAAATTGATCGGCGGGCCGCAGGGTGGTCTGATCGTGGGTTGTAAAGATCTTATTGAAAAAATCCGTAAGCAACCTCTTTACAGGGCGCTCAGGGTTTGCAAGATGACTCTGGCTGCGCTTGAAGCTACTCTAAAATTATTCAAGTCGCCTGAACTTCTAGCCAAAAAACATCCGATTTATTGCATGCTTGGTAAATCTTTGTCAGAAATTGAGATGCAGGCAGTTCAACTGTCGAAGCAGATCCAGACGTTAAAGCCTGATCTCAAGGTTTCTGTGATAAAAACGATAACTTATTTGGGCGGAGGATCTTTGCCCGGTTCTGAATTACCTTCTTTCGCTGTTAGTATCGCTTCAAAGAAGATATCTGCGGAAATGTTGTCTAAAATATTCCGCAGGGCGGCTGTACCTGTCGTGCCGCATATAAAAGATGATGAGGTGATTCTGGATATGCGTACGGTGTTTCCTGAAGATGTCCATTATATTCTCGAGGCAGTGAATTGAATAATTATGGCGAACACTTGTTGTAATTCTCTAAAAGTATTGGACAGTTCTCAACAGACCGTAACCCTTACTGTCGGGACTGCCGGACATATCGATCATGGCAAAACGGCCATTGTAAAACTACTTACCGGATGTGACTGTGACACCCTGCCTGAAGAAAAGGCGAGGGGAATGACCATTGATCTCGGGTTTGCCACATGTATATTGCCCAACAACCGACGTGTTGGAATTGTGGATGTGCCTGGGCATGAGCGATTCATTCACAACATGGTTGCCGGTGCTAGCGGGATAGATGCAGTGATGCTGGTTGTTGCGGCGGATGATGGGATCATGCCTCAGACCTTGGAACATTTTCATATTGTCCGATTGCTGGGAATACGATCTGGCATGATCATTATTACGAAGATTGACATTGTCCCGACAGAGAGGGTCATCGAGGTTTCTGAAGCTGTTAAGAATCTTGTGAAAGGCAGTTTTCTTGAAGGGGCTCCTGTTGTTCCGGTTTCATCAAAGACCGCAGCAGGTTTCGATGCTTTCTATAGCGCATTTGTGGCGACAGTCGATAAGACCGCTGAGCACAGATCTGATGGTCCGTTTCTTATGCATGTGGAACGATCATTTGTCCTGAAGGGCAGGGGAACGATTGTGTCAGGAATTCCTCGTTCGGGGGCGGTGAAACAGGGAGACGTACTGGAAATTCTTCCTTCCGGAAAGAAAAGCAAGGTGAAGGGTGTTCAGGTTTATGGACAGAATGCAGGACAGGGCAGGGCTGGGGAGTGTGTTGCTCTTAATATGGCGGATATGGAAATAAGTGAAGCTGTGCGTGGTTCTGTCCTGTCTTCGCCCGGTTATTTTACGCCGGCAAGGTTTATTAATGCTAAGTTTCACATGATTGCGGGACTCGACAAGCCTCTTAAACCAAGGACAGCGATAAGATTTCATGTTGGCACTGCTGATGTTACCGGTTACCTGGTGTTGCCCGATGTCGCGTCATTGAGGGCTGGCATGGATGTTTATGTCCAGATTCAGCTTAACGAACCTGTTGTTGCCGCGCCTGGCGATTTCTTTGTTGTACGGATGCTGAGCCCGGCCTGTACACTTGGAGGCGGATATGTTTTGGAACCTGAGAAGAAAAGGTTACGTCGTTCAAAAAGCGAAGATTGGATCGCAACCTGTTCGGAGCGTGAGGACGCATTCAAGAATCCTGTTTCAGCTATCCTGTATGTACTTAAAAACTCTGGATCAAGGCCGATGCCTTTGGCTGAGCTTTCCAAACTCTCGTTGGTTAATAATGTGGCGGCCAAAACACACCTTTCTGCCATGTGTGAGCAGGGGTTGATCCTTGAGTTCTCGGGTGACCGATTTGTTTGTGCTGACTTTGTGAAAGTTGTTGAGAAGGAAATTCTGGATTCGCTTTCCAGGTTACACTTATTGCATCGAATGAATCTTGGTTTTGAGAAGAAGGATTTATTCAAGGAACTGAAGACGGATCATGATATGGTTGAACGCGTCATGGCCGGCTTGATTGAGGAAGGAAAAGTCAAGTTGACTGAGCGCGGTTACCAGGTGCCTGGCCTGGCCCCTCATCTTTCCCAAAACCAGGAGGCTCTGGCTGCGAAGATCAGGGATGTTTACAGAAAGACCGGTTTTGCTTCTCCAAGGTTTGACGAATTACCAGCCATTGCAGGTGCCCCGGCTCCTGTGATTAAACCTGTCCTGGACTTCCTTGTACAGACTGGTGACCTGGTGATAATCTGCGATAACGTTGTTCTGGGCAGGAATGGGCTCGAAGAATCAAAGCAGAAACTGGTTGAGTACATTACGAAGAATGGCTCAATAGAATCGGGAGTGTTCAAGGAAGTTCTCGGTACGACCAGGAAATATTCCATCCCATTGCTTGAATACTGGGATTCAAAAGGACTGACGAGGAGAGTCGGGAACTTGAGGTATTTACGCGAAGTGAAAAGTGCCTGAAGCAGAAAAATGCAGAGTCCATGGGGATTGTGATGCGGTTGTTTGTTTAACTGGTGAATTTATGGATGCTAAGGAAAAGCGAAAAAGGGTGATGGCGAGGTCAATTAAGCTTGGGCATTGCGTGTGCGATCCTCGGAAACCATGTCCTTGTACTCTTTTCCAGGAAAAGAATGTATGTACCTGTGCCGGAGAGAAGGTTCCCCTTGAAACGGCCGGTAAACCGGTCAGGCTTACTGAACATATTCGCAGTGCTGGCTGTGCAAGCAAGATAGGACAGAAAGATCTCCACGAGGTACTGAAGAGTCTGCCTGTGGTGGAAGATCCGCGTCTGCTGGTCGGAATGGCCACAGCTGACGATGCTGGGGTTTTTAAACTGACTGATGATGTCACGATTGTGCAGACAGTAGATGTCTTTACGCCTGGCGTTGATGATCCGTATCTCTTCGGTAAGATAGCAGCATGTAATTCGTTGAGCGATGTGTATGCGATGGGTGGAAAACCGATAACGGCATTGTCTATTATAGGTTTCCCGATAGAGTCTCTCCCTTCTTCCGCGATGACGGATATTATCCGCGGCGGAATGGATGTTCTTAAAGAGGCTGGCACGATTCTGCTGGGTGGTCACAGTATTAATGACGAAGAAATAAAGTTCGGATTTGCTGTGACAGGCCTAATCAGCGGCAGGGGAATTGTTACAAATGCTGGTGCCGAGCCTGGTAATGTTCTGGTGCTAACGAAGCCGCTGGGAACAGGCATTATTTCTCTGTCTAACCAGATCGGGCGAGCCCCTGATGGCTCCATGGAAGCTGCAACTTTGTCAATGACCACATTGAACCGTAAGGCGGCTGAAGTAATGGTCAAATACGGGGCGAAGGCATGTACTGACGTGACGGGGTTTGGTTTGTTGGGGCACCTCTCGCAGTTAGTGGCAGAAAGCAAGGTTACAGCTGAGATATGGTTCGACAGGTTGCCGCTGTTTCCGGGTGTACTCGAGTGTGCGCAGAAGGGGATATATTCAGGCGCAAATGAGCGGAATGCCGATTACAGTGCGCAAAGGGTCGATTTTGACAAGGCGATTACCGAGGAAATGAAAGCTGTCCTTTTCGATGCCCAGACTTCAGGTGGGCTGTTGATAGCGTTGCCTGCCGACAAGGTGGAGAATACTGTCAGGGAAATGCAAAAAGCCGGAGTATTGTGCAGTGCGGTTATCGGTCGGATAACCGAAAGGTCGGAAGGCAAAATAAACGTTCTGGTTTGTGGTGATCAAAGAAATATTCCTGTGATTTCAAAGACTGAAAGGGAACAGAAGATGAGCGCAAAAGAAAGCAAAGCTGAAAGCGAATGCTGTGCACATGGTTCAGGTGGTACAGATAAGGCGATGAAAATGTTCCAGGATTTTATGGGTTCTGCGATGGCGCCTGGTGCCATTGACGTGGTTAGCAAGGAACTGATGGCTGTTGCGCTTGGGCTTGCGGTTCATTGTGTTCCCTGTTCCCGTATCCACATAAAGAAATCTCTTGAAATGGGTATAGGGAAGGAAGAACTCGAGGAGGCGGCCGCACTTGCCGTTGCTTTTGCCGGTTGCCGCGCACTGATGTTGTGGAACGAGTTAAAGAATGACTTGAAGATTAATTGATCTTTGATCGGGGCATGGCTTGACCGAGGAGTTCCTTTTTCATTTCTGTGTACTTGCGTGTATAGCGTATACCCATTTGGGATTCACGGTGGTCGAAGCCGAATGCGCGTTTCTTTATGGCCAGCACTGGCGGGGCTTGAATACGCTTTGCAAGACCCATCCCCTGATACTGTCCCCACCAGCGTTCAAGGTCTGTCACAAATTCAGACGCATCCATGAATAGATTTGAGATCTTGCCTTCCTTATATCCAAGTTTTTCTTCAAGTTGGCCGTCTATATACCAGGCAAGAATTTCTTCTGGTGTTGTCCTGTTCCAGGATTCAACCCAGCTCTTGAACAGCAGATCATGATATGGGTAGATTATTGGATCACCCTGACCTCTATCAACATTCTGTGTGCTGCTCAGCTCTGCTGAAGGCTTAACATCAAAAATACCCTGCGGAATTACCTTCGAATGGAAAATATTTTCATTCAAGTAAGCGGCCAGCTGATATATTTCGGTTTTCCATAGATCGGCCAGATTGGCCAGATATCCTGACAAGTCACCGTAAAGGGTGGAATAACCGACTGTTGTCTCCGATTTGTTGGCATTACATGTGAAGACACCACCAAATGCAGCAGAAATTGCAGCAAGAATTCTTGAAGACCTGTCGCGTGCCTGAACATTCTCAAGCATGAGCTGGCTTAGGCCAAGTCCCTGGTGAATACCATTTGCAGTGTTACTGATTGTCCTGCCGTTAATTTGGCCAATTGTTAACCTTACACTGTCATCAATAGGTACTTCCGTATAGAAACAATGAAGATTATCGGCAAGTTCTTTTGCCAGGTTTTTTGTTGTCTGTGAGTTGAATTTTCCGGGCATATTGACGAGAAGTAGATCTTTTGGGTGCAGAATGTGACGGTAAATGGCGGCAGCAACGGCTGAGTCTATCCCGCCGGACACACCTATAGTTATGCGGGTTATACCGCATAATTCCATGAATTTGCGTGTCCCGAAGTCTAAGGCCCTGTAAATCTCGGCGATACTGTCTTCCTTGAACTGAATTGGATCACCGAATTGTTCGCCATTCAGTGGAATATCGTATGTAAGTGTTTCCTCTTCGAAAGGTGGGCTGCAGACAATCTGATTACCATGGCTGTCGTAGATGCAGGATGAGCCGTCGAATGTAAATACCGTTTTTCCGTTGTTCTGGATCCCGACGTTGTTCACGTAAGCAAGGGGTACCTTAAGTTGTGTTGCTTTTCCTGAGAATACCTTATTTCTTTTCAAGTTCTTATTCACTGTGAACGGTGAACAGCTGATATTTACAAATAGATCCACATTCTTACCTGCAAGGACGTTCAAGGGCGAAAAACTGTAGTCAATGTCCCATGCGTCCTCGCAGAGGGCACAGCCAAGGTTTAATTTGCTTGTCTTTACAGGTGACGTCAGTTTGTCGATGGAGGTGTTCAGTTCTAATGCTAGTTTGCGAAGATCGAAGAAATGGCGGCTATCATCGAATTCCCGGTAGTTGGGAAGGAGCGCCTTGATTACGAAGTTATAAGGGCTGTTGTCCGGGGCTATGAATTTTCCATTTTCGGCCACGAACAAAGAGTTGTATTTCCTGGTACGACCGTCCTCATTTTTTTTCTGCCAGTCTATACCAACACTTCCAAAAACAATAATAAGGTCCCTGGAAGCAGTTCGTATTTCGTTGCAGCATTCTTCACATTCCCTGAGAAATGCCTCGTGCTCCCATTCATCACCAATCAAGTAACCCGGAATTGCCATTTCGGGAAAAATAACTAGTTCAATTCCATCGATGCGTGCATTTTCGATGGATTTGAGCATGGATGTGACATTTTCCGCTGGCCTGCCGGGCTTTATCTCCATCTGTATTAAACAAGTTCTTATGCTATTTTGCTTCATTTATTTCATTCAGGCCAAATATTTTTCCGTCAGGAGATGTTATCCAATCATGAGGTTTTTGGCTGCTCTTTGGCCGTTTCCCCCATTACAGCTGCTACCTTCTCTGGTTTCTTGCCCCATCTCTCTTCTTCGATTTTTTTGAGCCTTTTCAGGAACAACGTCAATATTAAAACCATTGCTCCTCCGACCACGAGACAGGCCGTTATCATTATGATGTTACTTAGCATCTTTGGCGGGAATTATATGGTTTAATCCCGATCCAAACAATACCAAACCGCGTCCTTTCTATCCAGCATGGCAGGAGGGTAGGGGAAAACCTGACGGGTGATGTAGGGAATTTCCTTAATGAAAAATCAGGGTCTTACCCTGATACCTTTATTTCCATTCTTCGTATACCATGGTTTCATCCTCCTTCGCAGGAGACCCCGGACTTTGAGTCCGTGGGATGAATGCAGATTTTGCTACGGCGGATTCCGCGAAGAAACTGCGGGCTTCAGCCCGCAGAGCTTCATTTTTTACAGAGGGAATAAGGGATGAAATATTTTTGTTGTATTCTTGCAATGCTTTATATGAATTTTTATTTATATGGAAGCGAGATGTCCGTTACGCAGCTGAATGTTGTCTACGAGGAGAAATTTAATAGTTTCACTGGGACTCTGGACGCATTGCCTGATGGTTTTTGGGTGTCAATTGATGGAACAAATCTTGTTGTAACAACAAATGATTTCCGTGGTGTGAGTGACGGTGGAGAGGTCACTGGGGGCTGTTATGCGTGGGATACCGGTGAAGGTAATTTAGCTCTTGGTTGTCAGCCGACAGAAGCTAAATTCTCGCCCGGCTTCTTTCTCCTAAGTGTTTTGAATTTAACAGGGGTGGGGGTCAATGAAATATCTGTTTCGTATGATGTCGTTTGTCTGAACAATGCTGACAGATCATCCAGCATGTCATTTGAGTTTAGCCTTGATGGCGTTTCTTTTCAGAGGATCGATGCGATGACATTTGTTTCTCCTGCAGAACAGGAACGTTCGACTGCATGGTTCTTTACCCCTTATGCATGTAACATCAGTTTTCCGGAAAAGCTTACGGGAGGTGCGCAGATCTGGTTGCGCTGGTATCTGGATGATGCCGGCGGTTCAGCTTCGCGCGACGAGTATGGGATAGATAACTTCAGAATTATCTTCCATTATCGTGCAGGAACAGTGATCTCAATTTATTAATCCCTTGATTGCAGTGTATCCAGCCCGGCTTTATTTATCGGACATGCTGCCTGGGTTCATGTTGCTAATTCTGTTCAACATTCGGATAACGACGCGTCCGACAGTTTGGAGACTATCAGCAGTTATTTTGTCGATTGTATCTTTTGTGGTATGCCAGTAATCGTTTCTGCCAGATTCCGAGCCATAATCGAAATCAATAATATCAATCGACGGCATCCCGGCCTGCAGGAATGGGACATGATCGTCGAGAACATAATTGTTGTTCATTGAGAATTTAAGTCGCACGTTTTCCTCTCTGGCACTGTCAAAAAGTATGGATGTTAACTGGCGTGAGCTGTTGCGAGGGATCCCGACGTTAAGATTCGCATCGCCAATCATATCCATAAGAATCACAGCTATTACTTTTTGAGCTCTTGCGTTCTGTACAAGGGTGCGGGCGAGCCGCCGACTGCCGTGCAGGCCGTCGGCGGGGGAGTATTCCTTGAGGCATTCTTCTCCGTCGAGAAATGCGAATAGTATTGTGGCGCCAGATGGCTTGGTTTGTTTTAGTAATCTCGCAAGCTCAAGAAGCAGGCCGGTACTCGACCCGGAATCATTTGCACCGTTGAAGTCGGCAGAAATGCCGGACTTGGTGTCGTAATGAGAAAGCAGGATAATCACGGAATCCTTGGGCCCTTGCAGTTCTCCAAGAACATTACGGAATGTTTTTCTGCCTTCGGGCGTCTGGTCGCTAAATTCGTCAATGATCGGTTCGATGCCGAAATCTTTCAGGCGGCCGGCAATATATTTTGCGGCAGATTTGGCTCCTTCAGTCCCTGCCGGGCGCGGTCCTACGGTAAGGAACTTTGACATTTCTTCAAAGGCTTTCAGGCCATCCAGTTTTCCAGGATCCGGCATCGGACTGCTTGGGAGCTGCTGCGACGGCTTGTCCGGTTTGATTTTCTTTACGATTGCGGTTGTTTCTTCCGGGAATGCGATTATGAAAGAAATTATGACTGTTATGATGAGAAGCAGTGAGAAAACGAGCATGGAACGGGGCTGGGTCTTTCCTGACTGCCTTATTATCCATTTCAGGCTGAGTGTCATTCTTCGGCTATTCCCAGCACGTCCAGTATTCTGTTTAGGTCTTCCGTGGAATAGAAATCGATTTCCAGTATGCCGCGTTGTTTCTTGCCATTGGCCAGGGTTTTGCAGGGTGTTATTCTTATGCTGGTCCCGAAATGTTTATGGAGTCTGTCAGAGAGGTATGCCAGATGAGTTTCGGGAATGTCGGTTTTCATTGCGCGAGGTTTTCGAGGCACACGACGCAACTTCTGGACTATTTTTTCCAGGTTTCTGACAGAAAGATTTTCTTTAATGGTTCGCTTTGCAAGGCTGGTCTGTTCATCCTTTATTTCGATTCCGGCAAGAAGTTTTGCATGGCCGGCAGAAATCTGGTTTGTTGCAATCAACTGCTTTACTTCGGCAGGTAGAGCCATGATACGCATTATGTTTGCAACGGAAGCTCGGGCTTTTCCGACACGCGCGGCCACCTGTTCCTGGGTGAGGTTGAATTTGCTGGACAGAACTTCGTATCCTTCGGCTTCTTCCAGAATGTTCAGATCCTCTCTCTGCAGATTCTCGACCAGGGCAACTTCAAGGGAATCATTGTCTGAAGCTTCCATTATTATTACCGGAACCTCGGAAAGCCCTGCGGCTGCTGACGCCCTCAGTCGTCGTTCTCCTGCTATCAATTCATATCCATCGCCAAACGGCCTGACCAATAATGGCTGGAGCACTCCTCGCTTCTTTATTGATTCAGTGAGATCTGTCATTGCCTCTTCGGGGAACGTACGTCTGGGCTGGAATGGATTTTTCCTGATTTTCTGGAGAGGGACTTTGTTGACCCCGCCTGCCTGTTTTTTTGCTGCTGCAATCAATGGTGGCGTTGTTGTAATACCTGCCGGGGTTGACCCGTTGCTAATCAGGGCTCCAAGGCCCCTCCCAAGTCCATGCTTTATTGACATCTTTTTACCTCATTGATTGTTCGTTACAACTTTCGGTTCGGACTGATCTGCAGGCTTGCTGTTACCGCCTATTCCAATGACGACCTTGGCTGCCAGTCCGCCGCCATCTTCAACAACAAGGTGCGGAGTGTGGAGTTCACCATCCAGGATACCGCCGCACTTGATCCTGACCATTCCATCGGCAAATATCCGTGCTTTCAATTTTCCTTCAAGATCCAGGTCCCTGCATGATATGGTGGAAGAAATCTCGAATTCTCCGCCTTTCCTGATACACAGGTCCTTCATTCTTGTTTTTGCCATATTTACCCGTGCACCCTTGCAAAGTTCAAGTCTTCGTCCCGCCCTGATAACACCGTTCTCGGCATTTCCGGCCAGGATAATATCACGGGCTCTTATTTCCGCACCATTCAGGACGGCTCCTTCTTTCAGTTCCACGGTTCCAATCGACCTGATTGGCTCTGTCCATTCGCCATTGATTGTCTGGTCATAAACCTTCAGGTTCTTATGGCATTTGGGGCACATTGTATCCTGAATGCGGCCGGACACCATAAAAAAATAATCACATTCGTAGCATGTGATTTCGTGTTTCTTGGGAATGACCGTGTGGTCAATGCGGGCGCCGGTTTTTTTTTCCGTGGGGCTGTCTTTTGGTTGATCAGCTTTTTTTGCGGATTGTTTTGATGCCTCTGATTCGGTACGTCGATGTACACGTCGGATCGCACGCACCGAATTGTAACCGTCAATTACAATGGGGTGCTCGTCGAAGTCCTCCATTGAGAATCTCTCCGGAATTTATGAGGTAAAGCGACGGCTGAGGGGTTACCTCTTGCCAAAAAAGCCGCCTGCCTTGCTTTTTACCTCTTCCTTGACATTCTTTCTGATTTCCTCTCTGAGCGCATGAACGTCAGGGTCCACCTGTTCAACATCCATATTTTCAGAAGGCACTACTTCGCTTGAGGTATCGCCGGAATCAGGGGAGTATCCCCTTGGTATGTTTACGCCCGATGGATTGACTTCCGACTTGCCTACAAATGTTACTCCGTCTTCTACGGTGAGGCGCTTGGAACGTATGTCTCCGTTGACATATGCGGAAGTTTTAAGATCGATCTTGTCCTTTGCTGTGACGTTCCCGTTTATCTGGCCGAGAACTGTCACGCAGTTGACTGTGATATTGCCTTTTATGTTTGCTGTGCTGCCAATAAGGGCATCACCGATACAGTTGAGATCACCGTTTAGTTTGCCGTCGATCTGGATGTTGCTTTCGCATTTTATGGTGCCGGTGATCTCAATATCTTCAGCTATAATTGTTTTTGCTGTTTCATTCTCTTCCATGGTAATACCCCCTGTATACTTTCCAGGATTGACAGTCCTTTTGGAACGTATTCGTTCCTGACCTTGTTTAGAATATTACGGATAGATGCCCGGCTTGTCGAGGCCATTTGTTTCTGGTAAACCGAATAGAAGGTTCATGTTCTGCAGAGCTGAACCGGCCTGACCTTTAACAAGATTGTCGATATACGAGACAATTCTCAGCCTGCTGGTTCGTTCGTCGACGCTGACTACCAGGTTGCAGTAATTTGTTCCACGTACGTGGGGAGACCCTATCGGAGCACTGCTTTCGAAAACTCTGACAAACTTATCATACTTATAGGAGTCGCGATAGATATCCAGTACCTGTGCTTCAGTCATCTTGTTCTTCAGAGTTCCGTACAGAGTGGACATGATGCCCCTGCATAGAGGAATGACCTGGGCTGTGAATGTGACCTTAATTTCGTGTCCGGCCTGTTTACCCAATTCCCTCTCGATTTCACAAACGTGCTGGTGACCGGCCAGTTTATAGGCGTTCATATGTTCGTACCTGGCGGGGTAGTGAAATGTCGGGCTTGGTTTTTTCCCTGCGCCGGAAACACCAGTCTTGCAGTCACAGATGATGGAGTTCTGTTCCAAGAGTCCATTCTTGACGGCAGGAGAGAGTCCGAGAATGCAACTTACGGCGAAACATCCAGGATTGCCGATTACTTTTGTGTCTTTCTTAATTTCTTTACGGTGCAATTCCGCAAGCCCGTAGATTGACTGAGGAAGCAGGTCGGGCGAAGCATGCTCGGTGTTTCTTCCGATCCTTCGCGCGTACTCGGCATAATCTTCCTTTGAGTTGAACCTGAAATCACCGCTGTAGTCCACGATCTTTGCACCCTTGGCAATCTCTGCCGGAGCGAGTTTCATTCCGACGCCATCAGGCGTTGCCATGAAAACCACGTCGACTGGTTCCTGTGCCTTGGGGTCGTCCGGGGCTACAATCACCATGTCGCAGAAACCAGTGAAGTGGGGATAAATTTTGCTTATAGGCATGCCAGGGTTTTCCACGTCTACGAGTGCATTGATTTTTGCGTCGGGATGTCCGAGCAGCAGCTCCGTAATGCCGACTCCACCATAGCCACCTGCGCCGATAATTTTAGCTTTAATCATTTCGAATAACTCCTTTTCAAAGGTTGGAAATATGCATTGGGGTTAGTGTACAGTCAAGCAGACACTTGGTGGTTGCTGCATATGGATGATATTACTGTTTACCGGATTAAACGTGCAAGCAGGCATGGGTATCTAAGTTCAAGACATCATTTTTGGTTCTCAGGAGACAGCAGCCGAGTAAATTCGTTATTTTTCGGGCCTGATTTGCAATAAAATAAAATATTACACTTTTGTTGCGAAATGGCCTCAAACACTATAAATTCAACTCCCTGTTGCTCAAATTAATACATAAATGAAGGGCATGAGGGCATGAGAGGCATTGGTTTTGATAATGAGAAATACCTGAGCGAGCAGACGGCGAGTATAATCAATCGGGCAGAGAGTTTTGGTAACAAGCTGTATCTTGAGTTCGGTGGTAAACTTCTTTTCGATTACCACGCTGCAAGAATTCTTCCCGGCTTCGATCCCAACGTTAAAATGAGGCTTCTCCAGCGGCTGAAAGACCAGACAGATATTATCCTCTGCATTTTTGCCGGAGACATTGAGAGGAAGAAAATTCGCGCTGATTTCGGCATAACATATGATGCCGACGTTCTGAAGGTAATGGATGATCTCCGCGAGTGGGGTATAGAGGTTCGGGCTGTCGTGATTACGCGGTTTGAGAATCAGCCGGCGGCCAAGCAGTTCATGAACCGTCTGGAGCGGAGTGGGATAAGAGTTTACACTCACAGCTCGATAGAAGGATATCCGGCTGATGTCAATAGGATAGTCAGCGAACAGGGGTTCGGTGCAAATGCTTATATAGAAACCAAAAATCCTATAGTAGTTGTAACCGGGCCCGGTCCTGGCAGCGGTAAAATGGCTACGTGCCTTAACCAGATGTATCACGATCATAAGAACGGCAAGAGTGCCGGTTATGCCAAGTTTGAGACATTCCCAATATGGAATTTACCGCTTAAACATCCTGTCAATGTGGCATACGAAGCTGCCACGGCTGATATAGGGGATTTCAACCAGGTTGACCCGTTCCATCTTGAGGCAC
>Ga0156394_1225_pt1 | contig 33581 bp, 26 predicted proteins | sample RifOxyA3_FD_108038 | JGI IMG/M metagenome (GOLD analysis project Ga0156394, IMG submission 108038) | Lentisphaerae bacterium RIFOXYA12_FULL_48_11 | reverse complement strand
GCTTCCGCCCCGCGCATCCTGCAGATCGTGCGGTAATCATATTCGTTTGTACCACAGCTGCCGTTGGCGATATTCATATAATGAATCTCGTAGCCCGCTTTCTTCAGAAGCAGGAGAGTTCCCGCCATCTGGATTTCGATATCATCCGGATGTGCCCCTACGGCCATCGCTACCTTATGATGCGCTTGCGTATCTGTATTCATTTGCTCCACGATCTCCCGATTTCGACAAAGAAAACCACTTGTAATACTACAGGAATAAACCAAAGAAACAAAATATATACTACACGCTTTATTACCATTTCTGATACTTTTCAGGCCTATGAAGCTTGTTTTTGAGAAACTTGCCGTGGATATAAACGAAGGTCTTATCTGCCGGACCATACGAACGCGGAAGTTTGAATGTTACTGGCACATTCACGACGAATACGAACTGACCCTGACTTCCTTCTGTCCAGGGTACCGCATTGTCGGTGATGATATCTGCCAGCTTAAAGCCGGCGACCTTGTCCTCCTGGGCAGCAACCTGCCCCACCTTTGGCATCACGAGCGCACCGCCTCCGAAAAGAATAACTTCGCCGAGATCCATCTGCTGCAGTTCGAGAAGGATCTTCTTGGCGAACGCCTTATGCAACAACCCAGCCTTGCCCCGACAAGGCAGTTGCTGCGGCGTGCAGCTTTAGGTTTGTCTTTCCACGGAGAAACACGCGAACAGGTCTCAAGAATGATGATCCAGATAGAGAAGATCAGGGGTCTGCAGCGCCTGTCTATGTTTCTCTCGATTCTGGACATTTTATCATCATCACGTGAAAGCCGTTCAATCTCCAGTTCGGGCTTCTCTCCGGAGCTCAATCCTTTCAATCAGGAACGAATGAACAATGTATTCCAATTCATCAACAGTCATCTTGCAGATCCGATATGCCTCGAGGATGTTGCCAGGCTCCTGCACTTGAGCACGGGTGCCTTCAGCCGCCTTTTTCGCCGTCACACTGCCAGAACATTTCCTGAATTTGTCAACGAATTGCGCATCGGCCGGGCGTGCCGACTCCTGGCAGAAACCGAAATGACCATCACCGAGATTGCAATGGCCAGCGGGTTCACTAATTTATCCAACTTCAATAGGCAGTTCATGCGATTGAAAAAACTCAATCCGCGCAATTTTCGCAACAAGCTGGTCCATACTGATCTGTAGAAACCGCCGAATTGGCTGGGATTAAATCATATTTTGGGTAAAAGAGTAAGCAGGTGGCATTTCGTGGAGAAGCCAGTCCCGACCTCTGAAGAGTCGGGATCTTTTACGCGCCATTTCGGCTGTGGACAGCCGACTCTACAAGCAAATTCCACCTGTAGTGTGCGCTGTCATCAGCGCATTCTTTCGCATACCGTTTCTCCGTCCCGTTCCGGGCATCGAAATGCCACCTGCGGTTTCCATTCCTCGCGGACGGCGGAAAAAAACGGAGAAGTTACCCACATTTCTGAATTACACCCGAATTGGCTTAATTGTTCCGTTCGGGGTTGACAGGCATAATGGAAGGGTGTCACAATATTAGGAGATAAACGTCTGAATATGCATAATAAATGCTTCAAAAGCTGGAAGCACTTCCGGATGGCTAACCGAAAGGAGATACACATGTCTGAGAATATTGATAGACGCGGATTCCTGAAAAATTCCCTGCTGGCAGGCGGAACGGCACTGGCGGCAATGAACAGTTTCGAAGAGAAGGTCCTGAGCGCGGAAATTGACAGTACCAAGAAAGCCGCACCCCTGGCTGCAACAGTAAGTCCGGCAGACATTCCAAAAGGTAAGATCAAGGATCTGGAAATCAGCCGCGTGATCTGCGGCGGAAACCTGATCGGCGGATGGGCGCACAGCCGGGACCTGATCTACGTCTCACCTCTTATCAAGGCATATCATACAACCGAGAAAATCCTTGAAACATTCCATTTGGCGGAAAAACGCGGCATCAATACTTTCCTGACAAACCCGGTTTCCAACAGCGTGATCAATGAGTACCGTAAGGCCGGTGGCAAGCTGCTGTGGATATCTGATTGCGCAGCCGGTAATATCAAGGATTCAATCAAAGGTTCCATAGATACCGGAGCGGACGCGGTATATGTTCAGGGTGGAATCTGCGACAAAATGGTACGCGACAACCAGATGAAGGTTCTCGAGGACACCATGAGTTTCATGAAAGACCAGCTTGTACCATGCGGACTGGGAGCACACAGCCTTGATACTGTGAAAAAATGCGTTGAAGCCGGATTCGATCCCGATTTCTGGGTTAAGACCCTGCACAGGGACGATTACTGGTCGGCTACACCCGAAAAGAATCGGGCACCATTCGACGAAATAAGCGGTTCCAAGAAAGATCATGATCTTAATCATGACAACATTTGGTGTGGCAATGCCAAGGACACAATTGAATTCATGGGAAAACTGAAGAAACCCTGGATTGCTTTCAAGGTGCTTGCCGCCGGCGCAATCCATCCGCGTAATGCATTCCAATGGTGCTTCGAAAATGGCGCTGATTTTGTATGTGTCGGCATGTTTGATTTCCAGATTGTGGAAAACACGGAAATAGCCGAGAAAGCACTCAAGGCTGTTGCCCAGAAAACACGCGTCCGACCCTGGATGGCTTAATATATTACGTCACAAACAAGCTGATGTAATCGCAGAAGCCGGCGATTTATTGGCCCTGTTTCTTCGCGTGTGTACGTTCATAAACAAGCCTGGCGGACTCTTCATATAAAAGAGAGTCCCTCTCCGTGATAAACGTCGGCGCATCATAAACAGGTATATCTTTGAACGTAACAGTATCGCCATCCACGGACATTTTATCTGCAGGGATTTCATAAACATCGCCCGTCAGTGTATCTACCCAAACCGGGCTCTTGAACATGCCGCCTTTTATCTTCAACGTGGCAGGAGTTGTATCATTAACGTTCTCCGGAACTTTTGTTTTGTCCCAGAACACAACAACCTGCTGCCCATTCTTCTTCACTTTATATCCGTATATCGAAAGCGCCCTGGCACATGTCACTTCGCATGGGTATTCCGGGATCAAGTCGACCGCATCATTGAACACCGATACAACGTTCTGCGCGGCGTAATAAGCCATCTTGACCTTGAGAACCCTGAAACCTTCAACAGCGCCCGCTGTTTTGAGTAAGCCATAACGCACCAGTCCATTGTGGAAATCCGTCGTTCGATAGTCTATATCAGCCGCCGTAAACACTGTGGAATCGACATCATGCCCTATGTCACCAAGCATGCGCCTGGCATCCCATTTTGCCTGGGTAAGCTCCGTCCACGGATACTTGCTCAATGCGCCCGACTGGCACCACTCGGACTGAGTGCCGTTCTCACCCTGCCACATCTTCAGTTTGGGCGCGACCCGCTTCACGACTTCGCGCATCTTGTCGACATTTGTATAGGCCGTATCCGGATTCATGGTATAACCGTGATAGATAACCCAGTAGAACAAGTCCAACTTACCCTTGTCCGAAAACCTCTGCAGACAATCCTCCAGGAACTTAGGGTTTATCGAAGCAAGCGACAATGCCCCGATCCTCGCATCGGGAATAATTCGCTTTATAATCTCGGCCGTACGGATGTTGAAATCGGCGATATCCACCGGCTTGTGCTGTTTGTTTATGTCCGGTTCATTCCACATGGCCCAGTCACGAACCTTGCCCTTGTACCGTGTGGCCATCAGCTCAACCCACTTGTCCCACGCGGCAAGCGCTTTTTCAGATGTCGGGAAGCCGCCTTTCAGAGTACGACCGCCACCACCTTCATAGCCAGGATTGCCATAGTCCGTCTCCAGCCAGATTTCCAGACCGCGGGATCGGGCATCGTCGATTATCTGGTCCAGCCACGCAAAATCGTAAATGCCCGGGTCTTTCTCAGTGCGGGCCCAGCCACCCTGTAGACGGATACGCTTGATACCTAATGCCGGCAGGTACTCCTTGTATGCGTTGAAGTCGGCATACTCACGGTCTATGGTTTCGCACCCCAACGTCCAGCGCGAAGTGTCAATCTGATGTATATTCCGGGGAATCAGAGTTCCAAGGTGTTTCAACCCAGGGTTCAATGATGTTTGTACCCTAGTTGACGTATTATCTATAACCTGCGCAATACCTGCTGCCGCAAATGAGAACAACACCATGCTGATTATTAACTTTTTCATCCTCCGTCTCCTCTCTAGAATTAATAGACTTCATAAAAACCGGAATGGATAATCTCCTCATTAATCATGGAACATACTGGAAAACGACATAAAATTCTTGGACAATTGTCCAAAACAAGTTGGCTTATTTACCGGCATGGTTCCGTCTGCTAATCCCGATTCGACGACATGTCCTGCTGGTCACGCTCTTTACCGGCAACACTATTTAAAAGATGAAAACAGTATGGACGCACTTGTAAGGCTGACTAGCAGCAAAACACCGGGGGCGGCAGGAAGAGTGATATGGGGGTGTGTTTGCTTTTGCTGTCCTGCCGCCCCGGTTACTGTTATTTAACAATGATATTCAGTATTTATTTTCTTACCTGGCTCTTCTTCTGCGATATCTTTTTCCCTCTACAGGCTCCAGATTCCCCTGAACCGATGAGCTCTCCTGCTTCGTTAATTACGATGGTCCACCTGCGTCCATCTTCCAGAGTGTAGTGAAGTAATTTGGCCATTTCTTTCTCACCAACTTTGTACCGCCTGATTTCAATACGATCCGGCTTGCCCAGCAAGTTCACAACAGCTCGTTCGGACATGGAATATTGAACCCCTCCCAGCAGGGCAGGATTCAATTTCTTGCCAGATGCCCCGGAACAAGCCGAGAGAGAAGTCAGAAGACCGAGCGCAACAACAATGACCACAATATTTCTTATGTAATTACTTTTTTCAAAATTCATTGTTGATCTTTTCATGGTTGTCACGCCCAGTCCTTGTATTCTCTGGTTTTTTTGTTTCGCATGGATCATGCCAAGCTTGTCACGGAAACCGTCATTAGAACGAATTTGACATCCTGCCGGTTAAAACATTTGGAAATAAGTCCTAGTGATGTGTCGCCTGCAGGTGGAGCATCTTTGCAAACAGGTCACAACATAGATTATTCACAAAAAGAACTGTATTAAAACAGGACAATTCGAACATAAAAGACAACGCTTTGAAGATTCCATGGTATTGCAGCACCATGAAGGACACAATGCTATGAATGCTTCTTCTGTGGCAAGTCAAGGGCTGCGAGTTTACGGTATAGTTTTGTCCGGTTAATGCCGAGAAGACGAGCAGCTTCAGAAACATTACCATTGGCCTTCTCCATCGCACGCCGAACAAGCCCCTTTTCCGTATCCCTGATATTAAACGGCTGTTCGTGTCGGACTTCCGCAGCTTGCTCCGCTAGTTCTGTTTCTTCCGTGGAAGAATCGCTCAGGCTGAAATTTATATGTTTCGGTTTGATTTCCGTACAATTACTTTCGATGAGAGCGCGTTCAATAACATTTCTGAGCTCCCTTACATTCCCGGGATAATTATGTCGCTTTAAAATTTCCACAGCTTCATCGCTGAATTTCGGCGACTTATATCCCATCTCAGCTGCAATCGTCTCTGCAAAATGCCGTGCAAGCAGGATAACATCCTCATTGCGGTCTTTAAGGGATGGCATTTCGATCGTAAAACAAGCCAGGCGGTAATAGAGATCCTTGCGAAAACTTCCTGAAGATATTTTCTCCTTCAGATTTGCATTTGTCGCAGCAACAATCCGGACATCTACCTTTGTGGATTTATTGGACCCCACCGGAACAATAACCCCATCCTCGAGTACTCTGAGAATTTTTGTCTGAATAGCCAGTGACATGTCTCCTATTTCATCAAGAAAAAGCGTTCCATTATTTGCCTGGGAGAAAACGCCCTGCTTATCCGACAGTGCACCCGTAAAGGAACCTTTTATATGTCCGAACAGAATCGATTCCGCCAAGTCAGCCGGGATACCAGGGCAGTTGATTGGAACAAACGGATAAGATGATCGCTTACTCCCGAAGTGTATAGCCCGGGCCACAAGCTCCTTGCCCGTACCGCTTTCGCCGGTAATGAGAACAGAAGCACTGGTTGATGCAGTAACCTTTCTCACTGCATCAATAACTTTCCGTATCTGTTTTGACTTGCCCACAAAAGAACCGATTCCCCATTTCTTCGCTTCCTGTTCAGAGAGAATAGACAGCTGCTCAGCCAGCTTGTCACGTTCGTGGACAACAGCCCTGTAACGCAGTGTCCTTTTGATGGTTTCCTTCAACTGCCCGCTGTCAATGGGTTTTTCAAAAAAGTCAAATGCACCAAATTTCAAAGCCTGTATGGCCGTATTCTTATCGGCAAATCCGGTAACAATGACCACGTCCGTTGCCGGACTTATCTGTTTGATTTTTTTCAGGAGATCAAGCCCGCTCATTTCAGGCATTGTAAGATCGCAGATCACTATATCCGCAGCTTCCTCGGTTATGGCTTTAAGACCTTTCTCCGGATCAGTGTATTCGTTTACCTGCAAACCCATTTTTTTGAGAACAATACCTATATAACGAACTATATTGAGATCGTCATCAATAACGGTGACAGATATTGCAGAATTATCTTTACCTAAAATATGTTCCATATCATTCTCTTCACAGCAAATCAGCCATACACCACTTTCATGCTAACAAAAAGCGCCATATTAACAAGCCTTTTGGCAATTCACAGACTCTCCCTGGAACAAATCCAAAATGTCGGTAGATTTTCAGGTTTTTGGTTCCACGGCCATTCTAAATACTTCGCGTATTGTCCGTTCAAGTAATCGCATTAACAGCCATATCATTGTTTCAACTTATTTAGATTTCCCGACCCTGGATAAAGCAGCAATGGTAAAAATAAGAGGATACAACTTTTCGCTATACCACAATTTTGCGAAATAAAGGCCTATCGGCGCAGGGCTCCAACCATGTTCATGCTCAAACCGTTCATGTAACCAGTCAACCCCACGCTCAACAGCACTTTCATATCCATGATACGCAAGCGCATTTACTGCAAGCGCGGTTTCCTCAACTGAAGAAGAGACTCCATATTCTCCGCCCCATCCGCCGTCCGAGTTCTGAGCCGACACCAGCCATAGACAGGCTTTCTCGACAATGTTGCCTTTGGACGACGGCAGATGGCTGTCCGTGATCTCGGCCAGCGCAATAACAACTTGAGCCGTTCCATAAGTCGGATTTGTGCTATCCGGTGTTTTCTGATTACCAAACCATAATGGAATCCACCTGCCATCCGATACCTGAACATTACAAAGATAACGAAACCCCTTTTCCATATATGCCTTAATCCGCAAACATAAAGCCGGGCCAGCCTGATCATACCAGGCATCAACAGCTCTCATTGCATGCGCAGTAATATCAGGACAACTCCTGTCAAACGGCAACTTGCCCCATCCCCGGCAAAATGTCGGAACGCCCCCATCTCCGTTCTGAATATCCAGCAACCACTTCACGCCATTTAAACCTGCAGTTACACTTTCCGCATCAAGTCTACCAAGCCGTTTCAACGCCAGCAGAACGCCGGCCGTGTCATCAGCATCAGGGACACTGCCTGGCTGGTCTGTCCATCCCCATCCACCGGGCGCTGCATCTGTAAAAACATGTTTTTTACCGAATTGTTGAGCCAGCAACCATTTCCTGATATCATCGGCGCGTCGAATCTTGCCTTGCTCTTCCCTGCTAACGGCATTTACGGACAGGGTTGTAACCCAAGTCGCAAGGTTCGTATCGATGGGCCAGCTGCCGTCATCACGCACACCACCCAGCAGGAATCCAACGCCTTTTTCGACAACTTTATGTTTCGCATATCCGGCGCCTGCCAGACTCATGACTACAAAGGACGTCAACGGTGTCGCTTCCAGAAATCCCCCATTTACAGGCTGCAGCTTTCTCAGTATTTCCAGGGCTTTACCCCTGCAAAGGTTTCTCAGCATTCGGGGAAAAGACGGCCGGTTATTACTTTTCGCAAATTTCAACAGGCCGATCGCTATCAGGGCAGGCAACGCATAACTGACCACCGACAACCGGAGAAGCCTGAAGAGCTTCCGCGGCAGTACAACCAGCTCAAAAGGAAGTTGGGGTACAAATTGCCAGGCAGATTCATCTTTGCCCAGCCTGCCTGCGAGCGCACACATTGCAAGTATCGGAGCGGAAAATGTCCGGTCTTCACCATAGCTGGTTTTTATTGCGGCAGAAATATCGTCAGGCTTTAGGCTACCTGATCTCTCCTTCAGCCAGCGCCCGGTGTTATCTGTAATCCTGCCGTAGACAACAGGATCAGCTATCGAAAAAGCCGACCAACACAATGCGGTGGTCGACATATTGCTCACACTGTCAGGTGTGTCGCCCCACCCGCCATCGGCATTTACATTATCAGCCAGCCACTTCAGTCCGCATTCCACGTTGTTGCTGTATTTCTGCCTGTCAACACTGGCAAGCGCAAAGACAGCGAGTGATGTTGAAAGAGCACTGCTCGACAACCTGCCCTCCCACCAGCCGCCGCTGTTGCACTCTCCATACAAGCGCTCAACGAGCTTTTCAATGGGTATTTTCATAAACCAGAGACCCTAAGCCCAGTAATCCATAAAATGTGTATTCACAATCTGTTATCAGCTCCAACGGACTGCCCGCAAAACCACCATCCTGCATCCATAAAAGATCGATAAATTCGCGACATTCATCTGACTTGCTCACAAGCGGGCTTCCTACAGTTCTTAGAGCATGTAATGCAGTCCCTGTCGAAAGAAGGTCCGGCATCTGGGCGTTCTCCCCTGCCAGGAAGCCCCCTCTTTCCGTACAAAGCTTGGCCAGCCATTCAACCGCAGCAACATCCACATTCATACCCATATGTTTCAGCAGAACCAAGGCAGCTGCAGTTGCCGTAGTGGTGCCAGACTCCATATTTTCTTCATTACCATAACCACCCCTCCGGCATTTCAAACCCTCGACCGACCGGATAATATTATTCTTTCCAGGAACATCCATGCCGCAATCCTGGTAAGCACAGCATGCAAGGAAACTGGCATAAACACTGCCTTTCCCTGCCCCCTTTGTAATATGACTGTATCCGCCACAATCAGTCCGGAAACTTTCAATCTTTGAAAAAATGCTTTTTTCTGAATCGGGCAGATCATTGTCCTGTTTCAGGAACCTATATATCGCCCTGCAGCGTACAAGACATGAGAGGTGAACAAAATCAAGGCCAGTACCGTCACCAAATCCTTTGAGGTATTTCCAGGTTTTTTCAAAAGGAAACTCCACGCCCAGAGCTGAAAGCGATGTCATGCCAAAAACAGTATAATACAAATCACTTGTCTTCGTTCTACCCCTGAATCCCCCGTCATCATTGATTTGTCCCAGGAGATAGGATGAAATGGATTCAACCGCATCCTGTTCCAGCTGAACAGCCGCACGCACAACAGAGTGAAACATCTCAAGACTGCATGTTGATACAACATCAGACATCGCCGAGAATCCTGGTGACAACCCTTCGCAGGAAAGTTTTCAAATAGGCATTCCTGAGAGGGTTCAGCGAACGGATCGCTTCGTTCCTGTAGTGGTGCAAAAGTTGTACTGCCTTTTCATCGACGTGAAGGCCTGTAAAGATTCTGCGGATTTCGTCAACAACCTCGTCTTTACGGCTGCCACTGCACCACAGATCAACAACGGTATGCTTTTCCGCATCAGTACTATTCTCGCACGCCAGGGCAAAAAGCAGTGATAGCCTGACCGAATTTACATCAGAACCATTACCCATCTCCCTGAAATCAATGATGTCATCCCTGACCTGGTAACCGATACCCAGCGATTCGCTGAAAGTCTTCAAAACAGTTCTCACATCTTCACCGGCTCCGGCCCCTATCGCACCAAGCTGGAGCGCCACATCAAAGGCGGGTACAGTTTTCAGGCGAAAAATATTAAGAACCTGCTTGAGAGACAAAGCCCCACGCTTTCGCATCCAAACAAGCTCATCCCCCTGCCCAAGACACAGATCATGATGTCCGACAGAAGCGACTTTCAATGCCTCCAGCGTTCCACCTTCCGTCAAGCCGCTGTCCGATATCAGCCCGTAACCAAGACCAAGCAGGAGATCACCAACATTGAGCGCGATTGGAATGCCATGCTGACGGTGAAGCGTCATGTCACCATACCTGAAGTCATCATTATCCTCTATGTCATCATGAACCAGAGAGGCCTTGTGGAAACACTCGACAGCAACAGCCAGTTTCTTCATTGGATCGGGAATTGCCGGATTCATGTCGTTCAATGCCCGGAACACACATGCCGAAAGAAGCGGTCTCCAGCGCTTTCCGGTCTTACCAAGCCATGAAAGGGCTATTTTCTCGGTGGGAGTACCAGAAGAATTCATAAACAGAGAAATACTGGCAGGACCGAACCATGACTCCACGTCAGATTGTAATTTGTCAAAATCAAGCCGACCCGCCCATTTTGCAGTGGACCTCAGCCGCAGAGCATCTCTCACCCAGTCAAGATCAACCTCTGTATCAACACATCCATCCGTAAACAGAGGTATTGCAATCCCTGGTATTGCATCCGCCGCCATATGGGGAAATGACCGTTCAAGAGTTTCCATGCAGCTGACACCTACAACGGCGTCCACTTTTCCGCTTTCAAGAAGCTTGGTCACAACCGCAGCTCCCTCTGCAATCAAAACCACGTATCCAAGGTCCTCCGCTTCCGTCTGAAGATCCCCAATCGAACATCTGCCGCATTCTTTGCATAAAAGACCGAATTCATCTATGTCTGCAGGACACTCACGGGATGACCTCAAACACTTTGGTAGAAGAAGGATTCGTCTTTCAAATGGTATTGCGGCCATCGTATCACGCCAGACTTCATTACCAACAAGCACAATAATCAGATCCCTGAAATTCTGATCAGACCCGGATAATTCCAGAATCACGTCGGCGTGTGGCATCATCTCTTCCATTGAGAGCGGCGGGACTAATTTCTGCTCCTGTACATACTTGCGCACGATAGAAAGAAGCCGGTTACGTTCCTGTCGGAGCTCATGTATGCCATGTTGTCCGGTTTCTGCCTGTTTCTGTTTAGCACTCTTCATTTACCTGTCCTGCCCGCACCAAACTCAACCATACGCACCAAAGCCAAAGAACCAGTGTTTCTTTGCAAACCTGTACGCCCAGCTTCGTTCGGGAATCTCATGCCCAGCCATGTCATGACTGCATGATGGAACCATGTGTGACAACTCGTCAAACACGCTGGCGCGTCCGCTGCTGTCACGAGCTTGTTCTTTCTTCATGAATGCCTTTAATTTCCCTGGATCTTCCATCAGGATACAACCACGCGTTGTCTTACTGACGAACGTCCGGAAGCTTTTCAGGAAGTTCGACTGATTAATCTTACTATATAGATTATCCCCATTTCCAACATTGTCGAACGAAAACTGGATGGGCGGACAAGGCTCAATATCACCACCCGGCCCGACATGGTTCGCTATGCCGACAGCAGCCGGACATAGAGCCCTGCCCATATGATCCCAGTACGCATCCACGACAACAATCGGGGCCTTGGTCCTGATATCAACCATAAACCTGCGTAATTCCGTTATCTCGTCGGTAGACAGTGCGAGTTCCGGAGCCGGATCGGGACCGACAGGACGGTAAATATAATACCAGACATAATGGACTCCACGCGAAATCAGTTCATTCACATATTCTTCGCAGGCAAGATCTTTCATGTTTGTTTTGCAGACACTTGTTGCCACCCCGAATATCAGTCTGTACCTGCGGCAAAGCTCTATCCCTTCCATCGTCTTCTCATAAACCCGTTTCCCACCCCGGCGCTCGTCACTGACCTCACCCAGTCCCTCAACACTTATCAGCGGACTTACGTTTCCAAGCTCCCTCATCCTCGCCGCAACTGCATCAGTCATCAACATGCCATTGGTAAAAAGAAGAAAATAACAGTCAGGATATTGTCCGATCAGGTCAAACAACCCTTTGTACAGTAATGGTTCCCCGCCAAGAATACCGAAAAAATATGAACCCTGTTTTCTGCATTCATCAATGATCCTGCGCAGCGTTTCGACCCCTATTTCTCTGGGTGGTTTTGTCACCGTTGACCAGCACCCCCTGCAGGAAAGATTGCAGTTGTTCGTCACAGAAATGAACAGGAATGCAGGAAAGAATTCACCTTTCTTCAATCTCTTCTGGAACCTGTCAACGGAACGCATACCCTTCCATCCAAAGTTATACACAAACTTCCACAGAAGCCTTTTATCAGGTTCTGTCAGCATTCTTGTTATTAATCCTGCCATTAAATCACCCCTGCCCTGAAAATTCACTCCGTTCCTGTTCCGCCTTTTCAATATCTTTTCTACGGATCAGGAGCTTCTTAGACTTTTTGCGTCTTTCCGCCAGAGCGGCATAAATGTCGCTTCCAAGGATCTCATTAACATTTGCCTGTATTTTATCCCGTAATTCCGCCTCGTTTTTAATCTCCGATCCCTCAATAGGTGACTCGGTATGTTTCGGAAATATAATGGCGGCTTTCGGACATATTCTGGCACAGGCAGGGCAGTTATTCTTACAATTCCCGGGATGCTTTACCGTCACCCTGTTGCTTTTATCTGCCTCATAAACACCAAACAGGCAAAAACTAAGACACTGCCTGCAGTCTACACACCTTTCATAATCTATAACAGGAAACCATGGGTCCCATTGATCTTCTCCGCCTTCAACAAATGCATCCATGCTGCCGGGAAAATCCAACCGTTTGACTTGCTCTACGATCTGCACAGCACTTTCTTGCCTGAAATTTATCACATGTATCCTGTCGGCATTCCATTCCATACCCGCCATGGCAAACAACCATCTTACAGCTCTTGGATAACATGCAATTACGACAATTCTATCCGCACGCTCCACGATCTCTTTTAATTCCTGCTTTCGTTTTACCGCAATACCGCACAAATCAGGTAAAGTGATGAATTTATTGCCAGACTCCTGCAATCCGGCAGTAATTACACGCCTGGCATTATCGGACAGAAAATTTCTGCCTGAACACGAACAGAATAAAATGCAGTTTGATGATTGCAAATTAACAATCCTTGCCTGGCTGTCGAATACAAACCCCTCTGTCCGGCAAATAGTACTTATGACTTCATTTAACTGCAGAACCGGTTGCGGGATGTATGCCCTTCAAATATTTAAAAACTTCGCTTTCCGTTGATAGGATGAGCGTGGTCGCCGGGTCAATCACTTTCTTATATGTCTCCATCGTCTTTAGAAATTCGTAAAAGGCAACCGACTCCGGGTTTTTGTTATAGGCCACCGCATAGATCTCAGTGGCCTTTGCATCGGCTTCCCCTCGGATCTCCTCGACTTTCTGGTAAGCTTCTGATTGGATTTTCTTCAGCTCCCTTTCCTTGCTGCCTATAATCCTGGCTGCCTCGCCGTTCCCCTCTGAGCGGAATCGTTCGGCAATTTGTTTACGCTCGCTTATCATTCTATCGTAAATTTTCACACTCACGCTCTCGTTATAATTGATTCACTTGAACCGTACATCCAGCAGCTCAACACCAAAAACCCCCAGCTTGGGAGCGGCAGCCTTGAAAATTTCCTCTTCTACCGCCTGCCGGCCCTTTATGATCGGCACAAGCACGCCAACCACCTGATTGGTTACGACAATCGACTCATCCTTCAAAGGTTTACGGTCCTTTGTTGAACGGATAATCTCGATCAATTCATGTTTGGCCACAGCAGTACGGGTTTCAGAACCAAGTATATCATCAAGCCGTGACTGCGCACTGCGTTCGTCACGAAGCCTGAGGAAATACTGCATTGGATCAACTATTCGCCAACGAGCAAATGTATCCACGGAAATATAGAGCTTGTCCTTGGTCGGCATGTCTGTAGGACTGGCGTCCCATTCAAGTATGCGCGATTCCATCCTATTCACCATCTGGATCAACGGCACTTTGAATTTAAGACCCGGCTCGATAACGGGTTTTCCTATAGGCTTGCCAAACTGGGTAAGAATTACCTGCTCGCCTTCATTAACTGTGTACATGCATGCAAGCAAACACAGCAATCCAACTGCAAAAAAACCGCCAAATATACCCATAAATGTTTTCATGGCTTACCCCCCTTCTCCCCGCCCAGCTGAAGAAGTGGCAGGACTGACCTTGCGTTTTCATCGATAACAGTCTTGGACCGGATGACCGGCAGAACTTCCTGCATTGTTTCAAGATAAATACGACGTTTTGTAACTTCCGGAGCCTTCAGATACTCGGCCAGGACTGCATTGAATCGTGAAATATCCCCTTGCGCTTCGTTGATTCGTTTCAACCGATAACCCTCAGCTTCCTGAATGTTCTGATCCTTTGTACCCTCGGCAAGCGGTATCGACTTGTTGTATTCCCTACGCGCGTCATTGATAAGTTTCTCTTTCTCCTGCTGCGCCTGGTTCACCTCGTTGAACGATTCCTGCACAGGTTCGGGGGGATTAACATTCTTGAGCTGGACCTGATCAATGCTTACTCCCACATCGTACTTGGCGGCAAGTTTCTGCATCTTTACCAGCGCCTCTGATTCTATCTCCTGACGCCCGATCGTAAGAACCTCGTCAACTGTCCTGTCCCCAATAACTTCGCGCATTATCGATTCGGATACAGCGCGCAGAGTTATCTCCGCATTCCTGACCTTGAACAGAAAATTCACGGGATTGGCAATCCTGTACTGGACAATCCATTCCACTAGAGCGGCATTAAGATCCCCGGTAACCATCCGCTTCTCCCTGCTGAGATCAAGCGGATGCTGACTGGGATTGCTTGCACCGGACGTGCCAAATCCATACTCCTGTTTCAGCTGGCGACGAACCGGCAGGATGGTCACATGATCAATTCCCCATGGTATTTTGAAACGAAGACCGGGCTGAACTTCTTTGACATACCTTCCAAACCGGAGTACCACACCTACTGAATCGCTAGGAACGGTATATACACTTGCAAGGAGTGTCCACAACATCAGGATTCCCAGAATTATGGACACAATACGACTCACCGGTGGAATTTTTATTCTGTTCCCATGATTGGGATGTTGCCATTCAGCATAATCCATAAAACCTCCTGTCTTTTATATACATATAATGTCTTAGTAACCTTATTAGAATTTGATACAACAGGACAAGTAATTCTCAACCTAATCAAATATTAAAACACCGAAAGATTTTTCGTCACAATAGAGGTATTACCTGTATTTGAAGACCATAGCGACTCTTCCCTCGGTATATATTGGCGAATCTGGTGAACGCGGCCAGAATTAACCTTCCATTCGGTCCCCGTACCTTGGTCTTCTGGCTCACATCCAGGAACGGGATTATCAACAGCACATTCCAAGTCTTTTCATCCTCACACTCGTAATGGGACTTGCCTCTTTCACAGGATAATATCCGTTTAAACACCAGAAACATATCTTTTTTAGCCAAGTATTTTTACCTATTGACAAATATCACCAGTAATTTTAAAGCCATTTGGAGTTATGGATGCCCTACCATGGGACTCTATAGTGTAATTTCAGATCAACTCGACACGAAAGGTATGAGATTATGACGCCCCTTCAGCATTTTACTCGCCGTCATTTCATGGGAACCACAGCACTTGCCGCCGGGGGAATGTTGTTTCCATGCAGAAGAAACCTTGCCGTTGAACCTGTCGTTCCTTTCTCCAATTTCCTCTCAACGGATAAGTTCTTGTATCGCCTGCAACCGTCAGGTCGTTACATCGACTCACAGCGTAATAACAAGGCATTCGGATATGCGGAAGGGATAATTTTTCTTTCGGAAGACAACGGCCATACCTGGCCACACAGCATTCCCTTTCCAGATGCCCACCGGATAAATTTCAGCCATATTCTGAAGAACGGAAACATTATTTTTACTACCGGTTCAAAGCTGTATCTCAGCTCCGACAATCTGAAAACGTACCGGCAGGTTACGGTCAAAACCGCAGACGGCACCGATTACATTCCTCACACGCCGAAAAACGAAGAAAACTGTGGTTGGTATTTCCACACGCTTTCAGGCATTAACTCTTGGGATATAAACGGCACAGAGATGCTCGTGTGGGGAAATTACTGCAACGTCATTGGTGGCGCAACTCCAGTCAATATTTATTACTCTACAGACGGCGGACAAACCGTGAAAATTGCTTATTCCTTCGGACGGAATCCCCATTTCCGGGATAACGGGTCGGCTGGCGGCAGTACCTCTGGAACATTGCTTGGAAATCCAGATAACCCGGTAATCTGCCGTCATGTGCATATCGTCTCATACAATCCGGTCGAAAATGCCTTTTACGCCTGCACGGGCGACCTGGATCGCGGCGCCGGCCATGAATGCCACTGGCTGCGCGGCGTCTACGATGCCATGAGCGACAGGTGGGACTGGAAAGTGCTGGTTTCCACAAATGCAAACACCCGGTATAAAGCAGGTGGTATTAACTTCGTTGACGGAAAGGTTTACTGGATAAGCGATGCCAACGGCCCCAAGCCGTACGACAGGGGAATTTTCAGGTGCGATCCTGCTGATATCACCAACCCCGGGAAACATACCATGCTGTTTAATCCGGAAGTCGAGTCCGGCAACATGATCATCCAGGATAATTTCATTATTGCATCACATTGCGCACCCGCATCGCCAATGGCCACAGGTTTTATTGTGTCCAATGATCTGGGAAAAACATGGGCACAATATGATCTCAAAGAGTTCGGCAGACGCTCACCTACCCGCTTTCACGAAAAAAACAGCGAAGGATGGTTCAGGGTAGATTTGCGATCCGGCTGGATCACCCATGCCGAGGTCCTCTTTATCAAACCCAAATAAGCAGGACAAAAAATATTTCTTTGCCTGTTGACAGCCTGATAGAGAAATGTTTAAATCGAACATAATTAAACATTATCAAACATTGACGTAACATGACAAATTCAAGACAGGCGCAGATACAGACACTACTGAGCAGGCACGGTGAGTGTTCCGTGGAATTCCTGGCGCGCAAGTTTGATGTCAGCGATATGACGATACGGCGCGACCTTGCCGCCCTCGAGAAAAGCGGTGGCCTTATCCGTACCCATGGCGGCGCCACCCCACGCGAGAAAGTATTGTTTGAATTCCAGTTCCTGGAAAAAACCAGAATCAACAAAACTGCTAAAACACAAATTGCAGAAGCCTCTTCACGCCTGATAAAGGACGGCCAGTCGGTAATGATGGATTCCGGCACAACCACGCTTTCCGTCGCCAGGAAACTGCACAGCCATAAGAACCTGACACTCATCACCACATCCCTCCCGATAGCAGCTGCGCTTCAATATTTCCGGGGCATCAGCGTGCTTCTGCTGGGCGGCTTCGTACGCTGCGACGCCGCAGACCTGTGCGGAGCCTTGACTGAAACCAATCTGGAAAACCTTCACGCCGATGTGACAATGATAGGAGCCGATGCCATAGACCTGAAAGGCAACATCTACAACAACTCAACCGAAGTCGCGCGCATGTTGACCAGGATGGCAGCCGCCTCCCCTGTTGTCTACGTTGTCGCCGACAGCTCAAAAATCGGCAAAACAGCCCTGATGCGGTTCGGCAATATCTCGCGCTGGAAAGGCCTGATAACCGATAACGGTATTTCAAAAAAAGATGCTTCAGCCCTGCGGCAATCCGGAGTGAACCTGATTATCGGAAACCCCGACGAGTAAATCATGTGTACGCCGGGCTGAGCGGTACAAAATCGGGAAACAGTACAATTCATAGCAGAAAAACAGCGAGGTAAATGCCATGGGTAAAATTCATATCGGTCTCAACGCAGAATTCTCACGCAGTTCCGACAAACCTTTTGAATGGGCAGTCAAAAGCGCCGCCGAAATGGGATATAAATATTTCGAGCCAATGATCCATTTCGGACGCGAACTCATGAGCGAAGCGGGATATTTCCACACCGTCTCCATGTTCGACGATCCGTGGCGCATCAAAAGTGCATGCGACAAGGCAGGACTGAAAATTTCAGGTTTGCAGGCACATGGCCCTCTCGGGCGTCCCGATGTCCACGGAGAATACATCAAGCTGGCAATCCGAGTTGCCGGCGAAATCGGCGTTCCAGTAATAAATACCGACGAAGGCATCAAGGCAAAATGGACAACAGAGGAGGAAGATTTTGTTCTTATTAAATATACACTCCAGGAGGCGGCCTTCATTGCCGAACGGCGCGGTGTAAAAATCGGAATAGAGCCACACGCCCAGTATTCACGCACACCTGATGGACTTGACCGCATATACAAACTGGTCAAATCACCGGCAATCGGCATCAACTTCGATACCGGCAACGCCTACCTCTGCGGGCATGATGTCTACAAATGGCTCAACCGTGTAGCCGGTCGGCTGGTGCATATGCACGCAAAGGACATTTCAGTAAGCCACTCAAAATCCGAGAAAGGTAAAGTCACAGGAACCCCTGTCGGCTGCGCATGCGGCGAAGGCGTTTTGGACTGGGAAAAGATCATCCACATCGTCCGCCGGAAATGTCCGCGTGACATCGTCTTCTCGGTAGAATGCGGAACACCGGATCAGGCTGCAAAGAGCCTGAAACACCTTTCAAAACTTCTGAAGAAATAGTACATGAAAGGAACAGAACCCATGAAAAGCCTGACATCATTCCAGACAAATCGCAGGCAGTTTCTCAAACAAATTACAGCCGTTGCAGGTGCAGTCTCGCTACCGCAGATCATACCGTCAGCTGTCCTTGGACAGGGTGATGCAAAAGTACCAAGCAACAAGATCACAATTGGTTGCATAGGCGTGGGAGGCATGGGCACCGGCAACATGAAAAACTTTGTCGGACTCGTGGATGATTGCAGAGTGGTGGCGGTATGCGACACATATGAAGACCGCCGCAAGAGAGCCAAGGCTTACGTAGACGAGCAATACAAGGATAAAGCTTGTACGACATACAGTGATTTTCGTGAACTGCTGGCGCGTAAGGACATTGATGCTGTAATGATTGCGCCACAGGATCACTGGCATGCGCTGGTAGCCACAGCCGCAGCTGCCGCTGGAAAAGATATGTATTGCGAGAAGCCAATGGGCATATCCGTGGAGGAAGGCAACAAGATCCTCGCGGCAGTCCGCCAGCACAAGCGCATATTCCAGGCAGGAACCTGGCAGCGTTCCCAGCGTAATTTCCGTTTTGCCTGTGAACTGGCCCGCAACGGATATGTTGGAAAGGTTCATACTGTCCAGGTCTCTGCCCCTGGACCACATTACCAGCCCAAGTATACGGGATCAATGGATCCACAGGATGTCCCTGCCGGGTTTGACTGGAAGATGTGGCGTGGGCCGGCTCCGGAAAAACCCTATAACCCGGGTCGCGTGACCTGGCCGGACTGGTATCTCATCTGGGACTACTGCGCCGGCTTCGTCTGCAACTGGGGAGTGCATCATCTCGACATAGCCAACTGGGGCTCCCCTGAACTGGGAACAGAATCGTTTGAAGTGGAATGCAAGGCTACTTACCGTAAAAAAGGTTTTACGGATAATATTGAAGGCTGGAACGCAACTTTCACCTTCGCCGGTGGCCTCAAAATGGTTTTCACAGACGAGAGCCAGCAGAAATGCGGAACGCGCTTCATTGGCGACAAAGGCTGGGTACATGTGGATCGTGGCGGGCTCTGGACCGAACCAGCTGAATTACTGAGAATAAAAATCAAGGACGAGGAACTGCACCTCCATGCGTCAAAACATCACCAGGACGATTTCCTGAGTTGTGTACGCAGCCGCAAGGACCCGGTCTCGAATGTCGACGCAACCAACGTTGCGTCATATCTAGGCCTGGTAACCGATATAGCGGGACGGCTGGAGAAAAAACTCAAATGGGATGCCAAGGAAGGCAAGTTTATCGGCAATGATGAAGCGAACAAAATGCTGACCAGGCCGATGCATAACGGCTGGAAAATCTGACTTTAAAGGTAAGTTACCAAAATCTTTCCTTCAAAAGACAGTCGAGTTTCGATGAGCAAACTCTTCAAAACAACGTTCGCGGTTCTAGCCATTGCGGCTACAGTAAATGCCGCAAATGCGCCGGAACCGCGATCTGTTGAAGAACTTAATGCCGTTCTGGCAAAAGCTGCAAAGTCAGCACCCGCCGATAGTTTAAAGGAAATCAACATCGTTCTGGTAGCAGACAAAAAAGACCATGGCTTGAATGAGCATGATTATCCATTATGGCAGGAACGCTGGGGCCGGCTTCTTGAAGGAAATCAAGCAGGCAAATCCGAGACACAGGTCAATCTTTATGGTAAGGCACCAGCTGATAATGATGACAAAGCCCCTACCGGCCTGCCAAAAATCAATGTCTTGCAGGCTCAGCAATGGCCAACCGAAGAACAATGGAAATCTGCCAATCTCGTGGTGGTTTTCTGCTACATATCATGGAACGACCAGAAATTCCGCGATCTCGAAACATATCTCAGCTGCGGTGGCGGTTTTGTGATGATCCATTCGGCCACATGGACAAAGCCGTCACCATCTTCCAGGCTCGCGGCATTAACAGGTGTCGGTGGATTCACCCAATGGCGTCATGGCCAGCTTGACCTTAAAATCAACACTAATCATCCCATCTGCCTGGGTTTACCGGAGCGTATCGTTCTCACCGATGAGCCATATTGGCCTCCTTCCCCTCCGATAAATCCGGGCAGTATACAGATCCTCGCCACTTCCAATGAAAAATTGTCAAAGGATTCCGATTCAACAACACCACAGCCGATGTTCTGGATCCGCGAACAAGGCAAAGGCCGTGTCTTCGGTTGCGTTCCCGGACATTATACCTGGACATTTGATGATCCTTTTTTTCGCATTCTATTGCTTCGCGGCATGGCATGGGTTGCAGGGGAATCACCTTATCGATTTGATTCACTTGTCTTGCAGGGAGCGCGGGTCAAAAGATAAAGTAATAACCAGGAAAGAAACAGGAATATGAAGATATTTATAATCAGATCCATCGTATTTTGCCTTTTATTTTATTTGTTTATAATAATACAACCTTCCGTTGCCGGTTCACTTTCGATTGGCTGTTCATCCATCGACATCACGCCATCAAGACCTGTAGCACTGGCGGGAAATTTCAGTACACGTATTTCAAAAGAACCAGAAACCCCAATCATCGCGGCGGCACTTGCCCTCGAATCCAAAGATGGCGATAAACCTGTTCAGCAGGCTTTGATAATCTCGTGCGATCTCGTGGCAATCCGTGATGGGGTACAGGAAAAGTTCCGTAGCAAACTCCAACCCCTCCTGCCAGATATGGACATGCAGAACGTAATCCTGACCGCCACGCATACACACACGGCACCATTGACAATGGAACTGCATGAAAAACGTTATGTTTATGACCTCCCGCAGGAAGGCGTAATGATGCCTGATGATTACGTCGAGTTCCTGATTGAAAAACTTTCAACCGTCGCGGTTAATGCCTGGAAGAACCGCAAACCCGCTGGTGTCAGCTGGACACTTGGTTATGCCGTTGTTGGACAGAATCGCCGCGCTGTTTATGCCGATGGCCGTGCAAAGATGTACGGAAAATCAGATGACCCCCAGTTCCGCGGACTGGAAGGATACGAAGACCATGCAGTTGAAATGCTTTTCTTTTGGGACAACACAAAACAGCTTAAGGCCATAGCCATCAACCTGGCCTGCCCCGCCCAGGAAGTTGAAAGCGGAAGAAGAATCAATGCAGATTTTTGGCACGAGGTAAGGCAACAACTCAAATCAAAGCTGAACCAGGAAGACCTTGTCGTCCTTGGCTGGACCGGCGCTGCAGGAGATCAGTCTCCACACCTGATGTACAGAAAGACAGCCGAAGGACGCATGACAAAGGCTCGCGGCCTCACCCGCGTACAGGAAATCGGGCGTCGCATCAGTAACGCTGTCATTGATACAATTGAACCAGCCAGGGCTGATATCAGAAACAATCTGCTATTTGCCCACACTGTCCGCCAATTGCAGCTTCCTCCTCGAAAAATCCTGAAGCGTGAATATGAAGAAGCATTGAAAAATATTCCCGCACTGGAAAAGAAAACCGACAATTATTCCCGCTCCATGCTCATCCGCGAAAAAGATGTGGTCCACCGTTACGAGGATGCCCAAAAGATTCCTCCTTACAACATGGAACTTCACGTCCTGCGGATAGGTGATATCGCCATTGCAACCAATCCGTTTGAACTTTTTATTGATTACGGTACACAGATAAAAGCGCGCAGCCAGGCGGTACAAACCTTCATTATCCAGCATGCCTGTAATGCGGGTTTATACCTGCCAACACCGAGAGCAATCGAAGGTGGTCATTACAGCGGGTGGCCGCACACTAACATCGCCGGTCCGGAGGGCGGGCAGGTTCTGGTCGAAGAAACAGTGAAATCAATAAATGAATTATTCAAACAATAACACGGAGTAAACCCATGAAAATATCAGGAACAAACCGAATCCCACGCAGAAGTTTTCTCAAGCATCTAACGCTGGCTGCCGGAGCTATCAGCCTTCCACAGGTCATACCTTCATCAGTACTGGGAAAAGACGGCGCAACGGCGCCGAGCAACAAGGTAACGCTGGGCTGCATAGGTATTGGAATCCAGGGAACTGGGAATTTGCGGACATTCCAGGGCAACACTGAATGCGTCCAGATTGTAGCTGTCTGCGACGTGCATGAAGCCCAGCGGGCGAAGGGCAAAAAAATCGTGGACGAAACATATGGGAACAATTCATGTGCGGAGTATAAGGATTTCAGGGAACTAATGGCCCGAAAGGACATAGACGCCGTACAAATCACCGCGCCTGATCACTGGCATCCCCTGATGGCAATTGAGGCGGCCCGGCAGAAGAAACACATGTACTGCGAGAAACCCATGGGCTGGAGTTTCCGTGCGGCACAGGCTGTCCGGAAGGCTGTAAAGGATAACAATGTCGTATTCCAATTTGGGACCCAGCAGCGATCCGGCATTTACTTCCGAAAGGCGTGCGAACTTGTACGCAACGGTAGAATAGGCAAACTTCAAACCATCCTTGTCGGTGTGCCAGGCAGCTGGACATGCCCAATACAGCCAACAGAGCCTGTACCGAAGGAACTTGATTATGAAATGTGGCTCGGTCCAGCACCAATGGCGCCCTATTGTTACCAGCGGTGCAGACCATGGACAAAAAACGAAGGTGGATTCGGCGGATACAGCATCTGGTACTGTATCTTGGATTACTGCATGGGAATGATTGGCAACTGGGGCGTTCACCACCTCGACATCGCGCAATGGGGAAACGGTTCTGACCTGTCCTGCCCTGTCACCATAGAAGGAAAAGGTGAGTTTCCCAGAGAAATGCTGACTAACGCCGCCACAAAATGGCAGGTGGAAAATACCTACGCAAATGGCGTCAAGCTAATCCACATGGATGACGGCACCAGCAGAAAGCATCCCATGCAGCAGGAAGGACACGGCCATGGCGTCATGTTTATCGGCGAAAAGGGCTGGGTACATGCGGATCGCAGCAAACTTGATTCAAACCCGAAATCTCTGATAAGAGAAACCATCGGCGAGAAAGAGATCCACCTTTTCAAGAGCAATAATCATCACCTCAACTTCATTGAAGCTGTACAAGGAAAGACCCAGCCGGCGGCGCCAATTGACATTGCCTTCCAGTCGGACACCATCTGCAATCTCCAGCAGATCGCCATCCTGACCGGACGCAAACTGCAATGGGATCCGGCCGGCGAGAAATTTGTAAACGACGACGAAGCAAACAAATTGCTTGATCGTCCGATGCGCGCACCATGGAAAATATAAGGAAAACTGCCATGAATATATATTCACACCGAATTAAACTGTCTCTATGTCTGTTTACACTTGCGATAGCCGGAATACTGCATGCGGAAAATGCCGGCACGCTGTTCATCGGGTGCTCAACAATTGACATTACACCCTCAGAACCAATCGCCCTTGCCGGCCAGTTCAACATGCGCATTTCCAAGGGAGTGGACAATCCCATTACAGCCACCGCACTGGCCGTCGAAAGACGTACAGGGAATCAAACGTCGGATTATGCCGTATTTGTTTCATGCGATCTGGTGGTTTTCCGTCCAACGGTAATTGAGCCTTTGCGAAAGATTCTCGGCCGGAAAATACAGAATTTTAACCCCAAGAAGGTAATACTGACTGCAACACACACGCACACCTCCGCAGTACTCGAGGAAGGCGTATATGACATTCCCGAAAAAGATGTTATGAAACCGTCAAAGTACGCTGAATTCCTGGCCGAAAAACTGGCAGAAATCGTTACTCGCGCATGGGAGCAACGTCAACCTGGTGGTGTCAGCTGGGTGCTGGGACACGCGGTGGTCGGCCACAACCGGCGCGCTGTCTATGCCGACGGCACGGCAAAAATGTATGGATCAACCAATGACGGCAAATTTCGCGGCATTGAAGGCGGAGAGGACCATGGCATCGAAATGCTTTTCTTCTGGGACAAGGACAATAAACCGCTCGCCGTGTGCATAAACGTCGAATGCCCGTCACAGGAGGTAGAAGGCCGGTCCACCATCAATGCTGATTTCTGGCACGATGTCAGGACACAGATACACAAGGATATCTCAGCTGACCTGTGTGTGCTGGGCTGGCCAGGCGCCTGCGGGGATATTTCTCCACACCGGATGTACCGCAAGGCTGCAGAGGAACGAATGCTCAAACTGCGGGGCCTGACATATACCCAGGAAATCGGACGCCGCACTACTACCGCTGTAAAGGATGTTTACGAACTGGCCAGGAATGATATCCGCACGAACGTTCCCCTTAACCATGCAGTCAAAGATCTCTCACTGCCAGTCCGCAAAGTGACCGAAAAGGAACTTGCCGAGGCAAAAAGTCAGATTGAAGCGCTTGAAAAGAAAGGTGACAAGAGCCGCAAGACAGCCTGGCACAAAAAGACAATAGACCGATACGAGTCCCAGGAAAAAGAATCGACATTCCCGATTGAAATGCACGTGCTACGGATAGGTGATATTGCAATCGCCACCAATCCTTTCGAATTGTTCCATGATTATGGCGTGCAGATGCAAGCCCGAAGCAAAGCTGTGCAGACGTTTGTAATCGAACTGACCGATGGATGGGGCGGCTACCTTGCCACCCCGCGGGCAATTGCCGGTGGCGGCTACAGTGCAGTTATCGAAAGCAACCGGGTCGGGCCCGAAGGCGGCCAGATCCTGGTGGAAGAAACAGTTCAAACAATCAACGATTTTTTCAAGTAACTAACGGGAGATGACGATGCACGGAAGAATTCTCTTATACTTTCTGGTCTTTTTAACAGCATGTTCATTAAATGCCACGGCTGCACCAAAAGCCCTGAAAGCCGGCGCACATGCAATTGACATCACACCCACAAACTTCCCCGTGATTGTAAATGGCGGCTTTCTTTCAAAGACAGCCGACAAGGTACACGATAAATTACATGCGCGCTGTCTTGTACTGGACGACGGAAAAACAAGGATCGGAATGTGCGTCATGGATTCCTGCCTTATCCCGCGTGAGCTTACAGACGAGGCAAAGAAGCTGATAAACCGCGAAACAGGCCTTCCAGCTGATCGAATCATGATTTCTACAACCCACACGCATTCCGCGCCATCACTCATGACGTGCCTTGGAACTGATGCAGATCCTCACTACCCTGCCTTTCTTCTTCCAAAAATTGCCGAAGGCTTCAAACGCGCGATTGAAAATCTGGCACCGGCGCGCGTTGGCTGGACTGTTGTGCAGGCGCCCGAACACACACATTGCCGCGTCTGGATCAGGCGTCCAGACAAGATGATCACGGACCCGTTCGGCGAGAAGACTGTAAGGGCCAACATGCATCCCGGCCATCAGAATCCCGACTGCATAGGCCCTGAAGGGCCGGTGGATACCGGCCTGACATTACTGTCCATCCAGGGACTTAACAACCAGCCAATAGCGCTTCTCTCCAATTATTCAATGCATTACTTCGGTGCTCCGGCAATATCCGCAGACTATTACGGTCGCTTTGCGGCAAAGATCGAACAGTTGATGGGAGTGACCAATCAGACACCAGCATTTGTAGGAATAATGTCGCAGGGAACAAGCGGCGACCTGCACTGGATGGATTACAGCCAGCCGAAGAAACAGGTCGGCATTGATGCATACGCCGGAGAACTTGCAAACATGGCTTTTGAAGCCTCAAAACAGATTACATACAAGGACCGGGTATCGCTGGCGATGATTGAACAGGAAATAAAACTCGGCGTTCGCCTGCCTGATGAACAACGCCTTGCCTGGGCGCGTTCCACGGTTGAAAAAATGAATGGCGCTGCACCAAAGACAATTCCCGAAGTTTATGCCAGGGAACAAATCTGGCTTCACGACCACCCTGTCCGTAATATCAAGCTTCAGACCATAAGGATTGGTGATCTCGGGATTGCCATAATGCCGACCGAAACATTTTCTATCATCGGTCTGAAACTCAAACTCCAGAGTCCGCTCCAGCCGACAATGAATATCGAGTTGGCCAATGGAGAAGAAGGCTACATCATGCCGCCGGAACTTTTTCCTCTTGGCGGTTACAACACGTGGGCATGCCGCTCAGCCGGCCTTGAAACCAACGCAGAGCCGAAGATTGTCGGGACTCTCCTGGAAATGCTGGAGAATGTCTCAGGTAAAAAACGGCAGAAAATCACCGATACGCACGGAAACTATGCGAAAACCGTGCTGGGCGACAAACCAATCGCCTACTGGCGAATGAATGAAATTCAAGGACCGGTGCTTGACGCTACTAAACGTCGTATCCCTGCCGTTTATGAGGCAGGTGTTGTGTTTTATCTTGATGGACCGGCATCTCCGGCTTTCTCGGGAAAAGACATTATTAACCGCGCGGCGCATTTTGCCGGCGGCCGGATGATTGTAGCTCCAAAACATTCTTCTGATAAATACAGCATCGAACTCTGGTTCTGGAACGGATTGCCGTCCGACGCCCGCGATGTCACCGGCAACCTGTTCGCCTGCGGGGACCGTTTGTCAATCGGCGGCAAGAGCAGTTCCTCCGGGCGGTTGATACTATCCGCCACCAACGGCGAGAAATTGACAGGGCAAACAGAAGTACCACTGAAAAAATGGAATCATCTCGTTCTGGCGCGAGAAGACAGGAAAGTGACCGTATACCTTAATGGCTCTGTCGAAATTTCCGGCGAGATCATGCCACCTGAAGCATCTGACTGTGACAAAGTATTCATAGGCGGAGATAGCGGTAACAATGCCAATTTCGAGGGCAAGCTGGATGAGGTCGCGATCTACAAACAGGCGTTAAAAGCCTCCGAAGTCTCAGCCCACTTCAAAGCCAGCGGCATGTAATCATCAGCGTTTCTCCGCCGTAATGTATTTCAGAATAGTGCGCGCAAGATCATGACCGAATGCCCGCGCCGTTGCGGCATTCACTTCCGCCCCTTGCGTATTTGCGTACGGAATTTCTATTCCGGACGCAAATCTTATACCCGGGATTTCCCGCATCCATGAGGCACAATTCTTCCCCTGTTTATAATTACCACCGGTGTTCCACCCTTTCCCAAAAGGCAGATTGCCTGATGCCCTGTATGGTAGAGAACCTGTAATCCCCGCCTCCAGCATGCTTGAGAAATCCATTACCCGCTCCCATATGACAGAATCCGATCCGCCGACAAAATAAATATGTTCATTGTAGTCACCCCGGATATACGGACAATGCATATCCATGGCAAACATAAGCTTTCCTTTTCCCCAGACTGGAACCTTCTCCATGATAGCAGTCACTTCGGCATGTATGCTCTTTTCGTTGTAATCGCGGTTATGATCGTGAGGTTGCCGGTTCTTACCCTGGTCGCCTTCCTCCACGCCGTCCTTATCTACAAATGGGATTATCATTACCTCGACCTGCTCACGCCATACTTTTCCGTCCGCCGAATCGGCAAGGATCTCCTCCATTACACCTTCCAATGTATAGCTGGGTACAGACTCGCATGCATGGTGACGCGCGGTCAACAGAACCCTGTATTTCGGATCACCGGTCAACTTTCCCAGGCGCAGATATTCCACCTTTCGGCCCTTGTCCGTCTTGCACAATTCTTCAATCATCACGGCATTGTTTCCTCGGTAGCGCTCAAGAAAGCGGTTGAAGTCTGCCTCCAAGTATGGAATTTCATAACTGAAGCGTACCTCCTGATCATCAGTAAACTTGTGGCTGAATTCCCATGCTTTCTGGCCACTAACCTGTCGCACCGCACCGGCACCCATCCACCGCCATTTGATACCGCAATCCGTACTCATAGCCGGACCTCGTACTCCGATCGGATTCTGGTTGGTAAAACAGAACGTCAGGGTCCGGCCTGCTGCGCCGGTAACACGGAAATTCCAGTAGAACCACCATCCTCGCGTATCGCGCAGCTCAGGCTTTATGAAAAATGTATCGCCGTCCCTTTTCTCGACAATAATATTGCCCCCGGGATAACCTGTATCAATCTTGACATCGCTGGCCATCATCCAAAAAGGAAACAACCATCCTGCCATGGTTGACACAATGATCTTATTTATGGTTTGAATAGAGTTCATACCAGCTCCTTTTCAACAGATTATTACGTCTTCTGATTTCCATGATTTCTTTATCAAGGTACCCAAAATACGCGGTTTTGTCCGTTAATATCTTCATCTGTATGAGTTTATGCAGGACATTCTATTCAGCAAAAAAAGAATACGGAACTTCTTATGATGAAATTGCAGCATTGATCGAAACAGCAAATAAATATATCATTTTATTTACGGGAGGAAACATGAAGACAAAGAAACGAAAAATTATAAACTCCAACAAACCTTTGGCAATCTGCGTCAACCCGGAGAACAACGTAAACTCCATCAAGAAAGATATACTCGAAGAACTTTTCTGCAGCCAGGCAAAATTTCCCGAAGTTGCAACAAAACATGATTTTTACATGGCCCTTGCCTTCGCAGTACGTTATCGACTGCTTCGCCGCTGGATACAAACAGCACACACATATTTTGAGAAAGAAAGCCGTACCGTGGTTTATCTTTCGGCAGAATACCTTCTTGGCCCACTGCTAGGAAGCAACCTTATCAACCTCGGCATCTATGATCAGGCAAGAAAGGCAGTTGACCAGCTTGGACTTTCCATGGACGAACTGATGGAACAGGAAGAGGAACCTGGTCTCGGCAATGGGGGTCTTGGACGTCTCGCAGCATGTTTCATGGATTCTCTGGCAACACTGGAAATTCCAACTATTGGTTACGGAATCCGTTATGAATACGGTATTTTCGACCAGGAAATTCACGATGGGTGGCAGGTCGAAGTAACAGACAAGTGGCTACACGATGGAAACCCGTGGGAAATCCCCCACCCCGAAATCCAGTACTGCGTCAACTTCGGCGGAAACACAGAAACCTATACAGACGAAAAAGGCAACAGGTGTGTCAGATGGATTCCCCGCAACAAGATAATGGGTACACCATATGATACCCCGATTCTGGGCTACTCGGTAAAAACAGCCAATATGCTCAGGCTCTGGAAAGCAGATGCTATTGAATCGCTCAATCTGCAGGCATTCAATCTCGGCGACTACTACCGGGCCGTGGAAGAAAAAGTGTCATCCGAGAACATCAGCAGGATACTCTATCCCAATGACCAGACAACGGTAGGCAGAGAACTCCGCCTGCAGCAGGAATACTTCTTTGTGTCATGCTCGTTACAAGACATGATACGAATTCATCTCCAGCGTGAGAAAACCCTGGATAAATTCCACGAGAAATATACCTGTCAGCTTAATGACACACATCCGGCCATCAGCATAGCCGAACTTATGAGGCTGCTGGTAGACATTCATGGAATGGAATGGGACAAGGCCTGGCACATAACCAGCAATACCTTCTCATACACCAACCACACTCTTCTACCTGAAGCACTGGAGAAATGGCCGCTTTCAATCTTCCAGAAACTCCTGCCCAGACACATAGAAATAATTTATGAAATAAACAGCCGGTTTCTTGAACAGGCCCGAACACGATACCCTGGCGACGATGGCAGAATATCCAGGCTTTCACTTATAGAAGAAGGACCGGAGAAACAAGTGCGAATGGCAAATCTTGCCTGTGTTGGGAGCATGAAAATCAACGGCGTTGCCGAACTGCACTCAAGATTGTTGAAAGAAACCATATTGAAGGATTTCAACGATCTCTGGCCGGAAAAGTTCAATAACAAGACAAACGGCGTAACACCGCGACGGTTCATGGTTCTTTCAAATCCATCACTATCAAAACTGATTTCATCAACAATCGGGGACGAGTGGATAATAAATACCACAAAACTCGGGAAACTTGCCAAGTTGGCTTTTGACAGAAATTTCCAGAACAGTTGGCGAAAAGCAAAGCAGGATAACAAGAACAGGTTTGGAAATTTCATCAAGGCAACAACTGGAATCACGGTTGACGAAAAGTCCTTATTCGATATTCAAGTAAAGAGAATACACGAATACAAGAGACAGCACCTTAACATCCTGCATGTAATAACCATGTACAACAGAATAAAACAGGTTCCTACCAAAGATTATGTTCCCCGCACATTTATTTTCGGGGGTAAGGCCGCGCCTGGTTATTACATGGCAAAACTCATCATTAAGCTGATCAATTCCGTCGCTGAAGTGATTAATAACGATAAACAAGTGAACGATCTGATAAAGGTTGTTTTTCTTCCAGATTTCAACGTAAAGAATGCCCAGCGCATTTATCCTGCCGCCGATCTCTCAGAGCAGATATCCACAGCAGGAATGGAGGCTTCAGGCACAGGCAACATGAAGTTTTCAATGAACGGCGCACTTACCATTGGCACCCTAGATGGTGCCAACGTGGAAATACGAGAAGAAGTCGGAAGTGATAACTTCTTCCTGTTCGGCCTTGAGACCGAAGAGGTCGCAAAGCGCAAGTCGGACGGATACCGGCCATCTGAAATCTGCAATAACAACCCCGAATTGCGTGAGATCATGGACCAACTTTCATACGGGATGTTTTCGAAAGGTGATACTGACCTTTTCAGGCCTCTCATAAGGGAACTCATGAATTCCGACAGGTATATGTTGTTCGCAGATTACGCATCGTATCTTGAATGCCAGGACCGGGTTAGTTATTCCTACAGGAACATTCCCTTATGGACCCGCATGTCTATCCTAAACGTGGCCCGGATGGGCAAGTTCTCTTCCGACCGCGCGATCAGGGAATACTGCGAAGATATCTGGAAAGTAAAACCTGTCCGGATCACAATGCCGGGTAAATAAGAACGGTTATCAGGTTTCTTTTCTTACGATAAGGATTTCTGCAAGACCGAACATCAGAAGCTTGGAGCGAAGCGGCTCCAGCCCGCGCTGGCGCATCATTTCTTTTACCTTGTTTCTATCGGGAAAGGCTTTAAGGCTTTCTCCCACATACACACAAACTTCCGGCCGCCAATGGAACAGCCAGCCAATTACCCTCCCCCATGTTGCCATAACCCAGCAACTTATTATGTCAAATGGCCAATACCTGGGTTTGGAGAATTCGAGAAAAGCAGCCACCCCTCTCGGCTTGAGAATACGGCAGATTTCAGCCAGACATTGTTCCAGGTCAGGAGCATTGCGGATTGCATAACCGGCCGTAAGGATATCAACAGAACCATCCTGAATTCCTAATCTGCACATGTCCTGTTGGACAAAGGAAACGCCATCCGCTGCCAGTCTTGCCTGTGCGATCACGAGCATGGGCATAACAAGATCGACACCAACAATGTTTGACTGATTATACTTAACTGCAAGGAAATGAATGACATCGCCCGTTCCACAGGCAATATCAACACATACAGGAGAGGGCATATCCGGAAGCATTGCAACCATCTTCTTTTTCCAAAAATGGTCGCGCCACAATGACATTAATGGAGTAAATGCGTCGTAGTCTTGCGCAAGCCCGGAAAATAATTCACTGTTGAGCCGCTTCTTGCCGTCAGAATCAGCCAGAGACTTCCTGACTGCAAAATTGAGATCCCTGGACACATCACTCCTTCGTCCTGGCACTTCATGTTTCCCGGTTATCTACCGGCTCTTCTCGTATGCCTTTGTCGTAGTGTGATATTTGACTATCATGTTCGGGACTTCCCACGCCGGCATTTTTCCTTCTGCAAGAAATTCCAAGTACCTTTTCGCCACCTCTGCGAAGTGGGCTTCGTGACCAACCTTGTATTTATCGGGAATAATGATTTCCCATATCTTGTCAGCCTTTTTCACATCAACCCCTGGAAAATCCTTGTTCAGCTTATTGATGCCAGCCTTTAAGATTTTCTCAAACTCTTCATCGGGCACAGTTGATTTTTTCTCAACGTAAAGGGTTGGCTTATAGTTCTGTTCCTTGCCCTGGCAGATCACCAGATCAGCCTTACTGCCGCGCATGATGGAATAGTGAGTATCCAGAGTTCCAGGCGGCGCTTCAAAATTCCATATCACCGAAGCCTTTGCGTACACGCCTTTGAGCTTGTACGTGAATTCACCGTTGCCATACACATTCAGAACGTTATCCGTACCAACATCCTTCTTAAGGTAATCAGGATAATTCTCAAGAAGTGTCGCCTTCTTGAACTGGTCGGGTGTGATCTTCGTTATCCAGCGTTTCGCGGAAACCATCTCAACATCTTTCTCTACATCAAGCGTCTGCCCGGGAAAGCACTCCCACTGGATCAGGTCAACAAGATGAGTTGTCACATCAACGATAGCCTCGCCCTGCTGAGTAACGTCAAAAAACCACGCAGGCCTTTTCAACGGCTTTCCAGAAACCTCTTTGAAAAAGTGATGAACACTTTCCTTGGTAACCGCAGGCTGCTCAGCCGTTCCCTTTTCCTGTTCTCCAAAGATATCAGACAGAAGAGAGAGTTCTTTCTGCAGCATGGTCGTTATTTCGCTTCGTTCGGTCATGATATCATACAGAAACAATCCCTTCCCCTGTGCCAGCGCAAATGCTTTCTTGAGCAAAACGAAATCATCCGGCGTTATTGCCATCGGCTTATCAGCAAGCACATTCAGGCCCGCTTCAATGCAAGCCATTATATATTTTGTCTTTTTCGCATTGTTTCCGGAAATGACCACCACATTACCCGGCTTTTCCTTTATCATCTTCTCCAGGAAATCAGGACCGGCATAGACCTTCTCCTGCCATTTTGTGGGATTTTCCGCCCTGGTGTTGTAACTCTCTATGCGCTTTAAATGTTCCTGGAGTTCGGCGCCTTCCGGCGCATAGACATACACAACTGGATCGACCTGGTCATACATGAATTTCTGGACCAGGCTCGCATGGAAATGACCAGGATCAAGCGTCATCAGCTTCACTTTGTCTTTCACCACACGATTTCCCACGGGGTTAGCCTTTTTTTCAGCTTGTTTCTCAGCCTTCTTTTCACCACCACATCCGGCGGCAAAT
>Ga0156394_1092_pt2 | contig 39080 bp, 10 predicted proteins | sample RifOxyA3_FD_108038 | JGI IMG/M metagenome (GOLD analysis project Ga0156394, IMG submission 108038) | Lentisphaerae bacterium RIFOXYA12_FULL_48_11 | reverse complement strand
TGTACCACCTGCTGGAATAGACATTAACCGCATCGACATCCGTAAAGACATTGGTACCTGTGAGATTGTCGACTATATTCGACATTCCCGCTACGACAATCTTGGTATTGGTCGCGTTACCACTGGCGGCAAGCACGGAATAAAATCTTACAGCCCTGTCGCCCGGATACGGCGAAGGTGGATCCATGTCACCGCCAATGACCGCGAGATTGATATTAGAAGAAGACTCATCAGAAATATCTACAGCACTGACACGCATATACGACAGAGCATTCGTGGGATCGGTCCCAGCCAGGTACTCGTAAATGTTCGGCACACCATCTGTGTCGTCAGTGTTAGCATCGGGAACACCATTGGTCGGTCCGCCGAAATAATAAGCCTCCCACCAGTCGGGCAGACCATCCCCATCCGAATCAATACTGAGAGGTGGAGCACTATTCGTTGTCGCCATAGTCAGGTTGTCGAAGTACATCATTGTATTGGTTCCGCAGGTTACCTGCCAGCTCTGCATCGAGGCGAAATTCGTATTGGCAAAAGCCAGGCCTGACGCCACCTTAGCCGCCAGAGCATTGGAAACAGGACCGGCCAGGTAGATCGCCCACAACTTGTTCGAGTAGTCGAGATTCAGACTGAACCTCGACCACTGGTTGGAGGGAATGACCGGAGTGGCAAACGCCACCCATGTCGCGTTACTGCGAGCGACAACCTGTCCGTATTTGTTTATGTACAGGGCGACAGACGTGTTCGTGTTCAATTCAGGCTCAACATCACCTACAAGATCCCTCCGGTGAGTGAACAAATAGAAGTCAATCCATGCATTTGTTTCTGATGCTTCCGAGGAAACACCGTGCCATGCACGGCTGGTCCGGTAAAGCCTTCCGGCCCGATTACCGCTGTATATCGAATTCGTCTGAATATCCACAAACGCGTTGGGCTGTAACAGTTCGGCCACCCAGTTGCTCACCCCATTAAGAGGCATATTATTAGTATAGTCGTCACTCTCAAAATCTTCTGCAAACGGCATAACTGCATTTGTTGAAGGAGCCGCATCTATTTCAATAACTGTACCGCCCCGATATGACCACAAAACATTCAGAATGCCACCGCCTACAAAGTAATTATCATTGGTAAACTGGCATCCGCTTCCGGTCGCACCCCATGTCCCTGACTCCATCCACTCCCCATTGATATTCAGAAAGCTGACCGTCTCGGTGACTCCGGTTGCGACGTTGACTTTCGGATAATCCGCGCCGGACACCATGAATATCCTGGCGTTGTCACTGATACTGTTCGCAGCAGTCCACACAGCACATGTCCCACCAGAATAGATGTAAATATTAGTACTGAATCCGAAAGCATTAAGATTAGCTGTACGCAGCGTTCCATTACTTATAATTACATCGCCCGTAAATATATTTGTCGCCGAAAGAGTCACGACACCGCCACCGATATTCACAATATTGCCACTTCCGGCAATGAGCGACAAGTATGTGGTGTTCGTGGCAGTGGTCAGGAACAGCGTTTTATTAGTTGCAACGGTCAGGAGGCCAAGCCTTGCCGACAGGCAACTCGACATATCAATCACCGTATTTTCATTTACATTGATCACGAAGTCCGTAGCAACCATGGATGCCCCGCCCGTTGCAGGGTTATACAACGAGCCCGAAATCGCATACTTCGTGGTAAGATAGCCACCGATCTGCTCACACTCATTCGTCGTGAGAAGTCGATTATACACCAGGATCTCAGCCAGATCACCCTTCCACTCCCTGCCGGCAAAATAATTACCTACGGAGTTCATATTCATTGCTGATCCGGCTCGTTGCGCCCCGACAATATGCCACGTACTCACAGGCGCCACCCTGGTGTCGTAACCATTTACCAAGAAGACACTGCCAGTCGTATAAGTAAAGTCATCACTTGAGCCTGGATGCCTCCATTCTCCATTTTCCGTTGAGTTACGCCTTATTCCGTCGTCGGCAGCATTCTTACCAATCATGCCACCCCATCCCCTTACCCCGGACCCAACGCTGTTAACGGCAAATACTGTCAGGGCCGGTGAATCCGGCGTCCACATTAGCTGATCATCCAATCCATCGAACCTGACTGCAGGCAAACCATTGACAGCACTGGCAACGTAAATCGGAGCCACAGTGCTGTTCGTTGGAGCCGCACTGTTTGTGCTACTGGCCATATCCATCCATCCGGTGACAGACTGGCCATGACTGAGCCCTGTTATCTGGGAGGCATCGAGCCACCATTTCAGGCTGGTATCCACAACAGGCAGAGAATCGGCAGCAGGAGTCAATGTAAGCGTCCCGCCGTTTAACAGCATGGCGCATGTGGATGCCAGCATACTGCCGGTCATCACGATATTAGTTTCGCCGCTGATCCCAAACTTGTTACCGGCAAACCTGAAGTTGTTAGTGACTATGATCTTCTGATTCCCTGCATTCAGTCCTGCGCTCGGATTAACCGAAAGACCATATGTAAACAACAACCCGTTTGTTACGGCAAAAGTTCCGCCATTAACCTTGAATGTTCCATCATACCTGTTTTCGTTCGTCAGGCTGAAGGTGCTTGACCCGCTCTTTATGACGTCACCCGTACCGACGATATTTCCAGAATAAGCCCATGTAGCACTTCCTGCCTGATTGATGTGTAATATGGCGTTATTTGTTATCCATGGAGAGACAATCTTACCGTTAGTGCTGGTGCCATCACCAATCTGAAGGGTCCCCTCACTGATGGTGGTCATCCCAGTATAGCTATTCAGGTTGTTGGTTAACGTAAATGTTCCTGGCCCCAGTTTTGTGAACATGAAATTGTTATGATTGGCAGTTATTCCTCCAAGTATGCCGCCGAATGTATTTGTTGTCTGGGAGTTGATAAACAAAGTCGCCGCTGTAGCGTTATTGTTTATAATCCTGTTCGTTCCGGTACCAGAAGCCGTTACACCACCCAGCTGCTGATCATATCCATTAAGTTCAAAGAACATGTTTCGCGTGGATGCAGCAGCAAGCCTTAGAAAAGTACTGGAGGGCAACATATTAACACCATTCATGACCATGTCACCATGGATGGCGCTGCTGGCTGAAAGGACCGTATCACCAATATACGAACCGACAGTCGAGACAAAGACAGTAGAAGCAGCTGTATTGAAATCGTAAGTTAGATTCCCCGTACCACCGATCGCACAGGCAATCGAATTGGTTCCGCTGTTATACAGTTGAATAGCGGCATTCGTACCAAGAGTAATAGCCCCGCTGTAGACAGGACTGGCGCGCAGTCTAAGCGCGCCGCGATTACCAAAACCTGAACCTCTTAACGTCAACCATTCGTTATAAGAACTGGGACCATACACTTCAAGGGTACCTGCACTTTCTACGATCGTCGGGGAATTGGTAACGCCAAGCGCCTCACTGTTATTTATCGAACATAGCAGGTTTGAACATACGGTAAACGTTCCACTGAATGTACTGTTCCCGGAAAGTCGCAGGTACGCACCGGTTCCAACTATTACTGTCTGAATATTGGATGACCCGGCTATAGAAGAAGCTATTTCAACCGGCTTTGCTTCGACAGAGCTTCCAGACTGCAACCTTATCGATGTCGTTCTACCTGTCAGCGCAATCGTACCGCCTGTCAGCAGATAATAGCTGCCAGTAGTCGATGTAACCCCCATGTTCGTAAAGATCAATCCACTGGCCACCACCGAATCCACATTCACCGTATATACCTGATTACCGGGGTCACCGCCCGGATAAGCGCCAAAGGTAGCCCTGTACAGGGTCGTATTAGTCCATATGATATTCAGTCCGCCCCAGCCTGCCCACCAGTTATTGTTTATCTCATTCCATGTTCCCGCACCATCATCCGGCTGTCCGTTTCCTGTCGTGGCATCCCAGATAATGGCGGCATTGTTGAGGACATGCAAAATTCCCGGCCCGCTAAAGAAGTTATCATTCGTATATTCGCAGCCGCTGTCCGTCGCACCCCATGTTCCACAGGAAACCGGAGAGCCGTTCGAGAACAGGCAATCAACCACCTCTACAAGCCCGGTGGTCAGATATATTTGGCCATATCCTCCGCCGACCTTCAAATTGACAAGAGCCGTATCACTTATGGTACCATTAGTTGTCTGGATGGATAACATGGCATTCGGCTCAACAACAAGACCAACAGCCGTCCCCAGGGCATTTGTCCCCTTTGCAACAATAGTACCATTACTGATTACTGTTGAAACCTGGTAAGTGCTCGCGTTCGAAAGCACCAGTATTCCGGCCCCGGCCTTAACCACCGCCATATTATTATCATATAATCCAGAACCGCCAAAGATCCCGAGAAACGTATTCGTCGTATTGGCAGGAATATTCAGAACCAGAGTTGCGACATTGGTCCCGCCGCCAATAACACGATTCGTGCTTCCAGAACCGGACCTGTACAACCCGGTAAATGTCTGATTAACAGCATTTGTCCCATCCCCAAGCATAAGCCTGGCGCTGTTCGTGCTGTATCCAAGTGTCATTATATTGCCTGTCGGAAGCCGATTATCTCCTCCGGCAAGAATAAGAGTACCCTGTCTGAGATATGTTCTACCACTGTAGGTGTTTGTGCCAGTCAATATAAAGGCAGAGTTATTAAACTTGGCCCACAGGGTAAGGTCACGCCCCGGCAACGACTCAGAAATTACACCTGTAATAATCCCTGTGTACCCGTTATCCGCAGCTATCATGGCATGGTCTGCAAGCGTAATAGGTCCCTGACAGACGGGACGACCAGGACTGTAGCCAAACCACAACGCCCCGCGGTTTGGAGTTCCTATACCTGAAAGTATTATTGGCTCAGGATCATAAACAGTATTACCATAATATTCCAGAGTGCCACCACTCTCCACAATAGTTCCCTGATTTGTACCGCCAAGTCCGTGGGCATTCTGGAGCCTTAGAAACACATTATACCCTATCGTCAGTTTTCCCGAGAAATCGTTACTGCTCGAGAACCAGATATATTGATCTCCACCGGCGCCAGTCTTAACCACGGAAATATCTCCAAGAGAGTCAAGTATTGACACCATGTTAATGATCCTGGAACTGGAACTGCAGCCCTGAACAAGGTTAATAACCGACGCAGTGTTTGTCAGGAATATCGTGCTTCCTGAAAGCAGATATGCAGTAGTCGTTAGATTAACAGGACTAAACGTCAATCCACCGGCAACCATCATATTGGTCAGAGAAACAGTGCCAGGACCACCAGCATTACCAAGAACGGCCATGTCACGCGCATAATTGTTCCAAACAACATTTGTTGCGCTGACACTTTCCCACCAGTTGCTGTTCCATGTATTCCATGGGCCACCGCCGTCCTGCACACCTACTGTTGTCGGACTGTTATCCCAGAGCAGATCACGACCAACCAGCACGTTCAGAACTCCCTGCCCGGCAAAGAAATTATCATTTGTAAACTCACACCCGCTGCCAGTCGCACCCCAGACTCCGGCCATCTGGGGAACACCATTTGAATAGAACCTGAACACAGTCTCGTAAAGCGTATTAGTAAGGTAAATCCTTCCATACCCACCACCCGCCTGCATATATACACTTCCAACATCGCTGATGGCATTCGTGGTCGTCTCGATGATCAACTGAGCATTTACAGCAACAACAATTCCAGTGCTAGCACCCAGGCTTGACCCATCCTTTACCAAAACAAGCCCATTACTGACTATCGTAGCACCGCCATAAACATTTGAAGCCGTGAGAATCAAAGTTCCTGTCCCGTCTTTAGCAAACCCCTGGTCGCCACTGATAATGGCAGATACTGTAGCTGTATTGGCATTCACCACTATAGTCGGCACATTTGTACCGTTGCTCATCAGAATCGGACCATTGGTTGGACCAGGCGTAATGGTCCAGCTGTAATTACCAGGAGAACCGAACACCATGTTGCCTATGGCAACCGAAGTCAGATCCTGTGTCACCGTTCGGTCGGCTGTTACTGCATTCGTGAACCAGGCAGTCTTTGCAGGACCACCTGCAACGTACAGATTCAACCAGTTTGCAGGAAGCTGCCAGTTGCCATTCGAATCAACGCCCCACGAACCATCCTGCCCTTGAATCACCAGGACACCAGGCCCCTGCAGGAAATCGTCATTCTTATAATCAGCCGTGCTTTCACTCGATCCCCAGGTTCCATATGCCTGCGCCGCACCGCCAAGGATCAGCTGCTGGATCGTGTCGTACACACCATTAGTCAGATAAATCGTGGCATATCCGCCATCTGAATCCATTATCACCGAGCAAGTATCACTCAAAGCGTTATTTGTGCTTTCCACAACCAGAGGGACATTGGCACTCATTGTAATGTTCGTGGTACCGCGAATGGCGGCTTCGGCCGCTATGATTACCGTTCCGGCAGCTATCGTCGTCTTGCCGGTATAGCTGCTTACATCAGCAAGTATCAAAGTGTTTACACCAAGCTTGATTAATCCACCGGCCCCGTACAATCTTTGTGTCATAGTAAACGTATCGCTGCCATAGAAGGAAAGATAGGCATCCGTCCCGTAGACGTACATGTTACCGTTATCAGTATCCAGATTAAATCCAGCCAGCGAGGTATTATTGCCCATCTGCAGGACACCGTTACTCACAACAACATCATAAATAGTCACATTGGCGCCGACTAGAATCTGGGTACCCGTCCCCATTTTTGTAAACATAAAAGCACCGGAAACCGACGGCATATCACCGGAGAAAATGCCGGAACCATTATTCACACCGACATACAGGTACGGCTTTTCAGTGGAGCTATTATTGATCTGCCCCGAGCCGGTCAAGGCATCGACATAAACCCTGTTACCATTCTCCCTGATATCAAAGACACCGGAAGCGCCGATATTCAGTGACGCATAATTTGAAACCCAGCTGATGTTGTCGTAAGTTCCATTTCGCAAAGTTCCTTCCTGTATATCTATCAAGCCACCGGTCATATCGATCACAGTACCGTTGGTATTCGCCGAGAGTTCCAACAGACCCGCACCAGATTTGACAATAGTACCGTTTCCGCTGATGTACTTGCAGGCTATGGCATTCAGAGCCCTGTAACTGGTATTCGTCGGCACATAGAAATCAAACGTTGAACCGGTATATGTGCTTATTCCAGCCGTCGCAAACTTTGATGGACTTGTTGCCGGATAAGGAATGAACACTTTCAGGTAGCCTGCGGTCACCGTGGTCCATCCTGACCAAAGATTATTACTGTTCAGCAATTCCAGCCTGCCCAGCCCGTCCTTGATCAGGCCAACGTCGCCGGTGACGGCGGAATATATATATGCAGTATTCGTGGCGACCATGATTACCGGCGTGACGGAACTCGTCAGGTTGAGCCAGTTATTTGTAACAATCCAGTCATTGAGACCAGCGGGCGTACTAAACACCAGATTACCGATCGGCAACGCATTAGTGTACGGATTGGTTACAGTCCTGGTGGCAGTTATTGCGTTGGTGAAATATGCCGTACTACCCGCACCGTATGCTATCACCTGGTTTGTCCAATTTCTCGCAGTCCACCACCTGCCACTGGCATCCACATTCCAGGAGCCATCAGCAACCGGAGGTATACCACCAGCATTAACCGAAAGAATTCCATCCCCTACGAAGAAATTGTCATTAGTGTATTTTGCACCGCTTCCAGAGGCACCCCAGGTTCCAGACTGTTGCAGCACACCACCGATATACAGGCTCTCGACTTCCTCATCCACGCCCGGGTTTAATCTGATTTCAGCATAATCCGTCCCATTCGAATTCAGGAAAATAACTGCACCGTCATACAGCGCGCCGCCAGCATTATTGATCCGCAACTGAGCACCCGTATTAATGGTCACATTTGTAGTACCGGCAAGAGCCCCTCCTCCGCCAAGAAGAAGATTGCCAGCAGCTATCAATGTTGAACCTGTATACGTATTTACCCCGTTAAGCGACCATTCTCCCGTGCCCATTTTTGACAAAGACCCGGCTCCAGAAATAATGCCATCAAAGTTGGTGGAACTGTCATTGACACCATTGGTCAGCATGCTGCCTACATCGAGGATCACATTGCCATCACCACCCAAAGCACCGAGATATGGCCTTGCACCAATAAGTTCCAAGGTGCTTCCGGACGCAACATAAACATCATTACTCATTGGAAGAATCTGGCGGCTGGCAATATTGGTCAACGACAGAAAACTCCCATCACCGGTATCACTCAGTACCTGATAATTTGTAGCATTCGTATCATCACGACCCAGCGGATCATATCCAAAACCAATACTGGGACCAAGCCAGCCTGTAGTATAATTCAAACCACCAGGCCCGGCACCATTACCCAACCTGAACTCAAACCAGTGATATCCAGGCGTTAACGTATAGTTGGCCTTGGTGATGGTATTCCAGCTGTTGTTGTTAAGTATCGTGGTTGAATCGATTACAAGCCTTGAGTAGTCATCAATATTTTCCACAAACGTCCAAGTTACATTCGTGGATTCAGGATTCCTGATATATCCGGTATAAATCCATGTTTCATTTATCCCCCACCCGGCAGTTGTATGCGCCATAGGCGTTCCAAACACTATGTTCGTCATGGGGTTGGGTGTAGTTACATCAAAGACACCCGCAACTCGCGCCTCATACAATCCATACAAACCAGCCATCAAGCGTAACGTCCCGTTACTGACAACGGTCGGCCCCGAATAGAGGCTGTCACCAGACAGGCTCAGAACACCTGCACCGTACTTAATGAAACCCTGCGCCCCTGAAAGCACGGATGCCACACTGGCTGTTGCAGAATTGACCGTAATTATCGGCATATCCGAGGTTGTATTTGTCATCGTGATAGTATTGCTCACAATGTTCCAATTGAAACCATTTGGAGAATCGAAGACTATGGTTCCTATCGGCAGCGGACTATACCTGTTGGTTACGACACGATCGGCGGTTATGGCATTGGTGAAATAAGCCGTGCGACTGGCTCCGTATGCAATCGTTTCATTCACCCAGTCTGCGCGCGTATTCCATTTCCCGCTGTCATCAACCCCCCATGAACCATCGGCAATATCCATTGACCCAATCGTAACGGTCAGGATGCCTGAACCGGCAAACCTGTCATCATTCGTATGAGCAGCACCGCTCCCAGTTGCACCCCAGGTACCAGACGGCTGCATTTCATCGTCAAAATACAGGGCCATCACCGTCTCATTTACCGAATTTGTCAGATACAGCTTACCATACAACGAACCAGAAGATCTGAGCGTAACTTCGGCAGCATTGGTAATCACATCGTCGGTGTTCTGCATGGTCAACTGTGCACCAGCAGAAACAATAATATTCGTTGAGTCAAATATTGAAGCAGAAGATGTCAAATCAAGAGTACCGTTACTGACAATCGTCGAGCCACTGTATGTGTTGGTTCTTGTCAGAACCATGACCCCAGTACCGGCCTTACAGAAGGTCCCTCCGACACCAGATAATACTCCGCTGAATGTCGTATTGCTGTTATTGCCGCCGGCAATGAGCATATTGGCACCAAGATCAACATTGCCACCGGCCCAACCACCACCTTCGAGGGAACCCATGATTTCACCCGTGTCGATCCTCAATCCAACACCAGCCACATCAGCCAGTTCCATTGGCGCTATATCCCCTAAAGCCAGGCCATTAGTGGCAACCAGCAGTCCATTGGTAACACCCATCCGACCCATAAACAGATTGGTTCCGCCGAGTGTCAACACCGCAGGTCCGGTCTTTACAATCACGGCATTTGTACCTGTAATTTTGCCGTAAAACGCCTGGTCCGTACCTTGGTTGATGATCAGGGTGTCATTGGTTACACCCAGTGTACTGCCAGCCGTTCCACTGAGTGTACCTATTATTGTACTAGTTCCGAACGACAGTAGTGAATTCGGAAGCCTCTGCTTAACCTGGCCGGGAATTGTAACGTCAGCATAGATCCCATAGCCGCCACCACCCTGGTAGAACGCAACAGTGATATCATGAAGGCCCGTCGTGAGATTTGTCACACCCCATTTCTCCGTTACACCCTGGTAATTGTTGTTATTCACAACCAGACCGCCGTCAATCCACAGCTGGCTGCCGTCATCACTGCTGGTGAAGAATGTGTAGTCTCCATCGACAGGCGCATAGAAATTGCCGGTCCAGCGCGCCTCCATGTTTATGCAACTCACATTGTAAGGCCATGGGAACGTTGCACCACCACTTCCAAAGTCAAAGTTAACACCAGCTCTCCTGCTCCTTGCCACTACCGCAATCTTCTGGGAGGCAAGATGGTTGCTGAGAGAACTCAACGTATTGAAATCACTTGTAACAGGCATGATATAGCCCGAATTATAATATTCACCGCGCAAACCACCACCCGAAATCATCAACACACCACCGTCAGTGATGGATACGGCGCCCGTAAGCGCTACACTATCCAAGGCAAGAACACCGCCGTTAACAGCAGTATTACCGGTAAATGTCATATTGGTTCCCGAAAGATACTGCATGCAGCTACCGGTCTTGACGAGCGAACCAGGTCCTGTAAGTAATCCCATAAAAGCAACATTGGAACTGTTATTACCTACAATCATAGTTATCGGATCACCGGCCGTATTGGTCAACCCCAAGGTTGCCGAACCGGATAATCCACCGAATTTCCACGTCGTGTCGTTCATCAGAACCAACGCATCATTGGTATTAACTGCAATAATGGTATTTGTGAACATATAGCCATTCGTGAGAATCAGCCCTCCACCAGGATTAATAACAATATCACCCTGGAAATTCGTATTTACCGCCCTGGGATAGAAAGCGCCCGGTCCATTCATCAGATAAAAGCCGCCAGCACCGAGCATTTGGCCATCGAAATAATAATTCGTCGTTGTTCCGGTCATGAGAATTCTGCTGGAATTAGAAACAGCGCCATCTCCGGTGAAATAGCCTATGGCGTCACCACTGCGGAACACATCAAACAGACCGCCATTGAGCGTAATCACTGAATTATTCTGTATGAAATCATTACCGATCATCCTGAAGGTTGTGTTGGTCTGTATCCTGATGTTACCAACCGTATTGGCCACGTTCGGGCCTAGTATCAGCGTACCGTTACTCAGGATCACTGAACTGCCGTAGAAATAATCCCTGTTCGCCACCACGTTCGTGATAATGAGCATGCCGGGACCGGTTTTAAGCAATGTGCCATTGGTGGTGACAATAAACGTATTCGTAATGGTCAGTGCAGAATTTGTGTCAACCATGATATTGCCGGTATTGTAAACCGTCACAGGATGCGAAAATGTAAATGTGTTTGTAATCTCAAGCGTACTGCCAGACAGAGTAAGCAGGTTGCTCGATATGCCGAGATTATTATTTGCACCTATGTACAGGGTACCGCCGCTGACGGCAACACCGCCCGTGAATGTATTGGCACCAGAAAGAACAAGAGTTCCATTGCCCTGCTTGCTTAAACCCTGCACGCCGTTGAGGATTGAGCTCAAGGTCGCCGTGTTTGCAGCAACTGTAATTGCAGGAGTGGCAGCGGCATTCGTAAGATAAATACTGTTATTCGCAACCGTCCAGTTGTACGAACCGGACGGATTGAAATACATGTTACCGATAACAAGCGGCGTATAATTCTGATTAACAGTCCAACTACCGGTAATGGTATTGGTAAAGTAAGCAGTTACACCCGCCCCATAAGCAATATTGTTGTTTGTCCAGTTGGAGGCGACCGTCCAGTCGCCATTCCCGTCATAACTCCACGCGCTATCACCCTGGCCTATAACAGTCAATACGCCGGGAGATGCAGGACCGTCAAAATAGTTATCATTGATATTGGCAGCACCGCTCCCGGTCTTTCCCCATGTTCCAGGCGCCTGGGCAACCCCATTCAAATATAACTGCGCAACCGTTTCATTGGCGCCATTGGTCAGGTACAGTTTGCCGTACGAGCCTGAAGACTTCAGTTTCAACACTGCACTATCATTGATTACATCGCCCGTATTCTCCAACATCAGAACAGCACCGGGTTCAACCGTGATGTCACGGCAAATACCAAGCGTACCGGAATCAGCTAGATTCAATACGCCGTTACTGACAATTATAAATCCGTCAAAAGTATTAGCAGCTGTCAGCGTCAACTTTGCATTGCCGGATTTGATTATTGTGGCATTTACCCCGGCAACCGTTCCCGAGAAAGTTCCCTCAGCAACCTGGCGAATAGTCAACTGGTCATTCGTTATGGAAACAAGGCTGCCGGCCGCCCCGCTCAATGATCCTATTGTTGAACCTGAACCATAATAAAGCATGGTATTGGGCATATATTGCTTTGATCCGCCAGGAACCGTGACGCTTACGTTCATACCCCAGCCACCGCCTCCATGGCAGAAAGCCATCACAATATCGTGCAGTCCGGCCGTCAGATTTGTCGTACCTGCTCTTTCAGTTACACCCTGAAAGTAGTTGTTGTTGACAACCACACCGCCATCAATCCACAGCATGCTGCAATCATCACTGGCCGTATAGAATGTATAACCTCCAGTGACCGGTGCATTGAATTTCCCTATCCACCGGAACTCAATATTAACAGTATTTGGCAGATTATAAGGTGTCGGGAACAACGCCCCGGCATTATTGTTGTTATCAAAGAAATACACACCATTGTTGCCGCTTCGAGAGAGCAGTCCTATACGTTTCGAATCAAGATGGGTGTTCAGAGCAGTCAAAGAAACAAAGTCAGGATTCATGTTCCCAACATTCTGAGGCGCGATATTATAATATTCCCCGCGTAATCCGCCAGGCAGCGCCAGAGTCGTCCCGGACACAAGCGTAACTGAACCAGTTATTGAAACGCTGTCTAATGTTACCGTTCCATTACTGAGCGTGGTGTTTCCAGTATAATTGATATTTGTATCACAGAGATGAAGCGTCCCAGCACCTGTCTTTATCAGAGTCCCAGGGCCAGACAGCCCGCCAAATACAGTAACAGGCTGCGGATTGCCGTTTGTATCCGCCGCCCTGAAAATCACATTTCCAGCACCGGGACTGTTTGTAATAATAATGGCTACAGGCAGACCAACATAATTCGTGGCAGGCCCAATTGTACCGCCAGAAAGCAGGACCCGCGCCGTCGAGAATATAGAACCATTTGTTGTCATGGCGCCGTATCCGTTACGATCGCTGCTTCCAAGATTCAACGCGCCATCAATCATGCTGAACGTGGCCGTAACGTTTGTCGCTCCAGCAGTCAATAGTGAAAGCGTACCCAAGTTGAGTGTTCCATTATAAAGCGTGGCCGCCGCCGAGACCACACCCGGGCCGGTTGCCTTTCCAAGCGTCAACGAGCCCGAAATGTTATGCGTCCCGTTACTGATGTCCAGGAAGGTGGAATAAGAGGTGGAATTACCAACGACAACTTCACCCGTCACAATAGTACTTGAACCAGGACCATCACCATAAACCACACCACCTCTTCTTATGACATATGTATCATTTCCGCCGGCTGACGCCATTATCGTGGGTCCAGGAAAGGTAAACGTGAGAGTACCGTCACCGTCTTTATAGAATTTAGCACTAGCAGACGAAATAATCTGGTTTGTAAATATCTTGTTATCGGAATAGCTGAACCCAAGAGTGCCGGCATTGGCAATATCGCCAATAATTGATCCTGTCGTTCCACCGTTTCCAATCTGCAAAGTACCTGCACTGTTAGTTGTAATAGCTCCTGTAATTGTATTGTCAGCCCCGAGAACAAGCACTCCTCCCCCAGCCTTTCGGAACCCCTGCGAACCTGTAAGCGTAGAGAGAATATAGGCCGTGTTATTATTAACCGTAATAGTCGAGAATGCTGCCGTATTGGTCAGTAGAATTGAGCTGTTAGTAATCGTCCAGTTTTTCGGAGATCCAAATGTCAGGTTCCCGATTTCCAGCATGGAATAGAAATTTGTCACAACGCGATCACCAGTTATGGCATTTGTGAAATACGCAGTCTTGTCGACGCCCCAGGCAATAATATTGTTGGTCCAGTTCATGGGATTCTTCCAGCTTCCCCCGGCATTCACCGCCCACGAGCCATCATTAGTGGTCGTGGATCCCATCCCTACAGACAATATTCCGTCGCCACTGAAATAATTGTCATCTATATACGTTGCGCCACTTCCTGTAGCGCCCCAGGTACCGGCGGTCTGCCCTTCACCGTCAAATATCAACCAACCCACAACTTCAACGAGGGTGTTGGTAAGATATATCTTACCGTTCACGGCTCCGGATTTCAGGAATACTGTTACGCTGTCGTTAAGCGCATCTACTGTATTCTGTATGGTCAATTGGGCCCCGGCATCGACAACAATACTCGTACTTGTCAGGATCGAACCCGTAGGCCTGATATCCAGAATCCCTTTCTTAACCCATGTTTCCCCAATGTAAGTATTCACTCCGGCAAGGCCAAGAACGCCATTACCAACCTTGGTAAACGAATTGGAAACACCGATAACCCCGGAGAACGTTGTCGAGGTATCATCGGAACCGACAACCATCCTGACCATCCAGCTTTCGCTGTTGGTTACCAGTCCGCCACCACCACCATAATCCGACAACGAACCCAGCGCTTGAGCGGCACCATTGAAATCAAAAACCTTGCCATTTGCCACGAACAGAGCCGTATCGCGCGGTAAAATCGTCCGATTTGTCAGCGAGAATAAACTTCCGTCACCAGGATCAGTCATGTACTGAAAAAAGTCAGGATTGTCGATATTTCGCCCCTGGGGGTCATAGCAGATACCCATGTGATTATTCAGCCAACCCTGGTCGGTGTAGCCTGCGCCGCCGGCACCATTGTACATTCTTAATTCATATACATGATGACCTGGTGTAAGAGTATAATTTGCTTTTGTAGGAACATTCCATGAGCCATTATTCAACACCGTGTTCCCGTCAATCTTCAGCAAGGTGACATCATCAATATTTTCCGCAAATGTCCACGTCACATTAGTGGGATCAATATTGACAATATAACCGGTATAAATCCAGGTATTGTAATCGCCCCATGGCGGCTTGAGATTTGTATTTCCCAGTCGTACCGTCAAAGTAATATTTGTTGCAGGATTGGACGCCGTTGTATTCATACCAGTCTGAATAATCATCCCTTCGTACAATCCATTCGTAAACGGCATCAGCCGTAATGTGCCGTCACTTACAATCGTGGGCCCTGCATATATATTTGCATTAGACAACATCAAGGTACCGGTACCTGACTTCATAAAGCCCTGCATGCCATCGAGAGGAATCGCAAGAGTCGCCGAATTATTGCTTACTACTATGGATGGGACAGTGGAATTAGTCAGATAAATCTGGTTATTCGTGACCACCCAGTCGTAAGCCCCGGACGAACTAAACCACATATTACCAACTGCCAACGACGCAATATTCTGATTGATCGTCCGGCTGGCTGTCACTGCATTGGTGAAATATGCCGTACGTGAAGCGCCACCTGCGATTACATTGTTTGTCCAATTCTCCGCCACGCTCCAGTTTCCGCCGGCGTCAACACCCCACACCCCGTCACCGGCCAGAACAACGAGAAGCCCTGCCCCATCAAAGAAATCGTCATTTGTATTTGCCGCTCCACTTCCAGTCTTACCCCACGTTCCCTCTGTCTGGAGAACACCATTGGAATAGAATCCGCCAACCACTTCAAACACGCCATTGGTAAGATATAGTTTGCCGCCTGTCTTCACATCAACAGTAGCAGCATCAAAAAGAACATTACCTGTATTCTCTATCACTACCTGCCCGCCGGATTCGATTGTAACATTGGTGCTGTTGGCAATCCTGGAGGTTGTTGACAGTCTAAGAGCCCCATTACTTACGATCGTTGCACCACCATAAGTACAGATATTCGTAAGGTTCAAACTGCCCGAACCAAGCTTGATGAGCCCGCCCCTGTTCGCATTTTGAGCCAGCGTAACAGAACCTAACGTTGCCGGCGTCAGACAACCACCACCCCGCAAGGTAACCGTCAGGGAATCGCCGGACTGATAACCAAAACCAGCGCTTGTAATCAGAATATTTGTCACAGTACCCGCGGCAAGGTCAACCTGCGCAATAGCAGTAACACCTGTTCCGTAACCGCCACCAATAATAACTATCGGCGTACCTATATAACCTGACCCGGAGTCAGAAATTGCAATCGATGATACCCCATAACCCGATGGAGCACTGAGGGCTTGTCCAATTGTTATCAAATTGGTTCCAGAATCCACAACAGCCCCGTTACTATAAATGGTTGATACCGTAAGCCCCTGCAGGAACGTCGGCCCCAACGTTCCGACCCCATTCGGGTTGGCCCGCAAAACACCTCCGTTAAAATTAAACATTGTCTGACCTGCAGCACTGGTAAAGATTCTGTTGGCTATCAACGTACCGCCATTGACTAGATTGACAATACCAGTGTGACTCCCCGATGCATTCATCAGGTCAAAGGATCTGCTGTTCGTAGCAGAATTCAACACGCCGCTGTTCATGATGTTTATCAGCGCCTGGTTATAATTTCCGGCGCGTAGGCACTGCACATCGTAACCACCCGCAAGGCTCATCGTACCACCACTGATATTCAACACCCCTGCCTGGCCTGTACCATACCTGACCGGCACCAGCCAGTTGACCAGAACGCTACCGCCCGACATGTCAAACACCCCGCATCCGCCATAGGGAGCCGTATTGCCGTTAGCACCGCCGATGTAAAGTACACCACTGATATTCAAAGCACCGCCCGCCATTTGATAGTAGCCAAAACTGTTACTGTAATCGCCTATTGTAAAATCATCGACCGTAGGACCAGCGACGTACTGCGTAACCACACCGCCCGTCTGGTAGATCGCACCTGCCGAGTCAGGAACATCCCCAAACCTGAAGCGGTTGCCGTATAGATTGGTCGTTATCGTTACCACGCTGCGGTCACCCGCATTATTACCAACCCTCAAATCTGTCAAAGTGGTACGACCGTCAATATTCAGCCTGGCTCCATCATAGACGGAAGCAATCAAGAAAGTATTGGTACCTGTCGAAGCGAGAGTTACAGCTCCTGTATATATATTCAGGTTCCCTAGAACCGTATTACTGGCCAGAACAAAGGTACCAAGACCATACTTATACAAGGCAGCCCCACCCGTTACAGAATTGGTGACAGTCAATGTACTGCCTGGATCAATATTAACCGCTCCTCCGGGAGAATCGAATGTCATCGTACGATTGTTAAAAGTAATGTTATTGGTAACACGGAAAGTACCGTTACTGATCACAAGGTTGCTTGAATAGCCAAGATTTACATCATTTGTAATAAACAAAGTACTGCTTGAACCGCCACTTATTGTAATCGTTCCCGTTAAAATGTTGGCGTTTCCAAGAATCAGCAATCCTGCACCGGTTTTTGTGAATCCCTGCGTTCCGTTTAGCACAGATGCTATAGTGGCATTCTTCGTAGTAACATTAATTGCCGGGGTAGATGAACCGGCCAGAACCACCTGGTTGTTGGTGAGAATCCAGTTGTAATTGCCTGCCGACCCAAACGTCAGGTTACCAATCGTCAACGTCGAATAATCCGCCGAAACCGTACGGTCTGCAGTTATGGTACAGGCGAAAGTTGCAGTTTTCCCGTACCCGATCGGCATGATACTGTTATTCCAGTTCCCAACTGTACTCCATACCCCACTCGCATCGTTCGTCCAGGACCCGCTACTGTTTGTAACACCAACCATTAACAATCCAAGTCCGGTAAAATGTCCATCCGTATTAGGAGCTCCGCTGCCAGCCGAACCCCAGATGCCGGACGACTGCAACACACCATTCAGATACAGGTTGCTCACAACTTCAGACACACCATTGGTCAGATACATCGTGGATCCGGTATTCAACCAAACGGAGGCACTGTTATTGATCACATCGCTGACGTTCTCTATAACCAGCTGCGCGCCTGTCTCAACTGTAATATTCGTACTGGAACCAATCGTCCCTATTCCAACAACATCAAGCACACCGTTACTTATTGTTGTATTACCAGTGTAGGTGTTTGTTCCGGAAATTTTGAGGATACCCGCTCCTATCTTGATCAGATTACCAACGCCTGAAATCTCACCCGCGAAAGTTGTGGTTGTGCCATCGCCACCCACTACCAGATTCCCAATATTAAGGACACTCGACCCTGTCAAACCAGCAAGGGATCCGATTGTCTGCGTCGTACCGCTCAAATCCAACATAGCTCCAGCAGAAAGATTGACGGCCGAGGACGATGGCAGCGTACCGATACTCACAGGCTGGAACATCTGCACATTGTCGATGCAAATACTCTTGTCCCCACCTATGGTATTATTGCCTGCAAATGCCAGCGTGTGGCTGGCGGCCGTGAGGTAGACAACGGCCAGATAGTTCTGCCATTGCGACTGACTGACCGCAGAAGCAGGCCAAACCCCAACAGTAATCCCATCCACCTTTACAGTGACACCATCCGGTCCCATTGCTCCACCTCGGCCCTCAGCCTGGAATGTAATCGCATAAAGCCCCTCCACACTCACGGTTAGGGATTGCGAAATCGTCCCGCTACCCTGCATGAACCCTGCCTGCACTCCTTCATGGCCGCTGGTCGTGGGATACCATGTACCGGAGTTATGATCGATACCCGCCGAGCTGAAACTCCAACTCACACCGCTCGGAACTCCCGTGTAGTATGTCCAAGTGCTGATATTCGTACTCTCAAATCCATAGTTGGGTATTGTGACAGCATTGACGGATCCCTCTACTCCAATTTGTACCCTGCCGGTACTGACGATCGTCGAGCCGCTGTAGGTGTTCGTGCCTGAGAGCGTCAGGGCGCCTGCCGTGGTCTTGACCAAAGCGCCGCCGCCGTTGATTCCCGCAACATTCATAAGCTTGCCGCTCTGGAAATTGAGAGTGCCGATATTTGTAGCTGCACTGCCGATACTGTTGCCATGCATATCCAGTGTGCCACCACTCAAAGTCAGAATAGAAGTGCCGTCTCCAGCCGTAATGTTTGTGTAAACGTTTGCTATACCATCGTTAAGAATGAGCGTGCCAGATATGGTTCCAGTCGGCACACTGCCCAACGCAAGGGCAAACTGCGTATTCACGTTAAGAACACCGCCATTCATGGTTAACGTTCCGATACCCGACCCCCTTGTGTAAGCGGCAATATTCCTACCAATTATCAGGCTATTCACATCCACACTGCCGGCATTGAATGTGAAATTGCCGTATCCACCAGCCGTACTGGTATTGCCATGATTTTCCAGTGATCCAAGGGCCATCTCGTTTATCTGTGCTTCAATCGAGGACCCGGCATTTGTAATCATCAGGTTGCCTGTCGGCGTCGTAGCCGACCCGCCTGGATTAAACTTGCCAAGATATACATTGGCCCGCATCCCGTTGGTACCGGCAAGCAGCAATTTTGGATTGGTCAAACCGGAAGAGAACGTCAGAAGACCTTCAGCCTTGCCATATCCCAGATATAGATTGGCGACATTAAACACATTACTGATCCCCATATATACTTGTCCCTGTACACCACCCGCCGGATCTGCCCGGCCGATATACATTGCACTGGCAGTGATTCTGTTGGTGCCATCAGCCAAGGTTAGCCGCCCCACTCGACCAACATTATTGTTATCAAATCCGATATAAATATTATTTACGACCGCCGTGACTGAACCCAGTTGCGAGAGATCCATTCCCCAGTAGGGTGAAGAACCACGCCGCCCCATGATCCACATGTCACCATTAGTGGTTACAATATTCATTGTACCACCCCCGGAAGCTTCAAGATGTGTACCTTCGTTGAGATAGACAGTGTTGCCGGAGGCATTGGTCACAACATTCATAATCTGACCTGCAGCAAGATTTAAAATCTTATTTGTAACCGTGGTATTGACAGCTGAAGGAGCTGTCGTCTGCAACCCCCCAAATGTCTGACTGCCACCAGCCATGTCCAACGTACCGGCATTGGCGCCAGACGCACTGTCTCCCAGTGTCAGGACCGTACCTGACGGCAGAACACCCGATGCACCAAAGGCAAGGACTCCATTCTCTATTGTAGTCATTCCATAGTATGTATTCGCACCGGAAAGGATCAACTTCCCTGAGCCTGTCTTGGTCACTCCCTGAACACCAGCGATAACTGATGCAACCGTAGCCGTATTGGCGTTCACCGTTATCAAAGGAGGCACAAGATTCGTCAGATAAATCGGATTATTGGTAATCGTCCAGTTATAACCGGGAGAACCAAAGAATAGATTACCAAGAGTCAGCGTCGCATAGTCCTGGGTAACCACGCGGTTGACAGTAATGGCATTGGTAAAATATGCTGTTGAAAAAGCACCCTGCGCAATTGAGTTATTCAACCAGTTTGCCGCAACGCTCCAGGTTCCTCCCGCATCAACATCCCACGAACTTGATCCCGTTGAAACCGTCAGGATTCCAGTCCCACTGAAGCGTGAATCATCGGTATTCGCTGCAGCGCTTGCAGACGACCCCCAAGTTCCAGCGACCTGCGCAACACCGTCAAAAAGCAGAACGCCAACGGTCTCATTAACACTGGCAGACAGGTTCATAACCCCGTAACCAGAGCCGGACTGCAAATCAATCACAACATTATCATTAAGCACATTACCGGTGTTCTGTATGGTAAACTGGCCGTTGGTGCCAACGGTAATATTGGTGCAGGAAGCAACAAAACCGCTGGCAGATATATTAATTACGCCGTTGCTTACAATCATTGCAACAGTGAAATCATTTGTCCCGTCAACTATCAGCGTTCCTGAAGTGGTCTTAACCAGCGCCCCACCAGCATTGATCTCGGCGACATTCATGAGTGTGCCGCTTTGGAAAACAAGGGTGTCAATAATTGCACCAGAACTGCCGATGCTATTGGTATGCATATCCAACGTACCACCGCTTAACGTGATAGTCGACGTACCGCCACCATCAAGAATATTGGTATAAATATTCGCTATACCACCGTTAAGAACAAGCGTGCCGGATATGGTTCCTGTTGCAACACTACCCTGCGCCAGTACAAGATTCGAATAAACATTGAGTACACCGCCATTCATCGTTAGAACTCCCTGGCCAGCCCCTCGCGTATACCCAAGATTTCGTCCCAAGACCATCGTGTTAACATCAACAATACCGCCACCAAACGTGAAATTTCCATATGCGCCGGCCGTAGTACTATTTCCCGCATTTTGCAGTGATCCAAGAACCAGCTCATCAAGATTGGCAGAAATAGACGAACCAACATCGTCTATCATCAGATTACCTGTCGGCTGTGTTCCTGAGCCATTTACGGTAAATATGCCGAGATAAACATTTCCTCGTATTCCGTTGGTACCGGTTATTGTGACCTGCGGATTAGTCAGGCCTGATTTGAATGTCAGTGTTCCGTTCGCCTTGCCATAACCAAGGTACAGGTTGGCAACATTCAGAACATTTGTAGTCCCCATAAGCATCTGGCCTGTAACACCACCGGCAGTGTTACACCACCCGACATAAACAGAACCGGCAGTAATGTTGTTCGAACCAGCTGCTAACGTGAACAAACCTTTCCGGGTAACACCATTGTTGTCATATCCAACATAAATATTATTAACTGCAGCCGAGAACAAACCCAGTTGCGACAAATCCAAACCCCACTCGGGCGTTGCATCACGCCGCCCCATGATCATCATATCGCCATTACCAGCCGCAATACCCAATGCACCGCCACCGGAAGCTTCTATATGCGTGCCTTCCTTGAGATAAACAGCGTTACCAGAACTAGTGGTAACAATATTCAGGACTTGTCCGGAGGATAGATTTAGAATCTTATTTGTAACAGTGGTATTGGCAGCTGAAGGAGCTGTTGTCAGCAAACCCCCGATTGTCTGACTATGCCCGGCCATATCCAACGTGCCGGTACTGGAACCAGACGCGCTGTCACCCAATGTCAGGATTGTCCCTGAAGGCAGAACATCAGAAGCCCCAAGACCCAGTGTTCCACTCTTGATTACCGTACCATCGCCATAAGTATTTGCGCCACCGAACACCAGAGTTCCTGAACCGGCCTTTACAAATCCCTGCGCCCCGCTGATAACCGACGCAACGGTTGCAGTGTTGGCGTTAACAGTAATAACTGGAGTGGAAGCATCACTCAGGTTGATCAAGTTGTCCGTGATTATCCAGTTGAATATATTTGGAGAACCAAAAACCATCTGCCCGATATTCAGTGACGTATAATCCTGGGAAACAGTACGGTCTGCACTGATGTTGTTTGTAAAATATGCGACAGCCCCGTTACCCATCGGCCTGATATTGTTTGTCCAGTTACCGGCAACGCTCCAATTTCCATCGGCGCTGTCGTTCGACCATGATCCAACCGCAGAATCAATGCCAACCACCAGAACGCCGGAACCGACAAAATGAGCATCCTGGTTGTCCGCAGCACTTCCAACAGGACCCCATACACCGGCAGCCTGAAGTACACCATTCAAATACAGTTCGCCCACAACTTCCGACACGCCATTCGTCAAATACATAGTTGATCCAGCATCCAGCCTGACAACAGCACTGTTGCTGATAACATCCCCGGAACTCTCGATGGTCAACTGTTTTCCTGCTTCCACGGTAATATTCGTTGTGCTCCCGAAAACACCTGCACCGATAGCCACAAGAGTACCATTACTCACAACGACATTGCCGTTGAAAGTATTGGTAGCAGTCAACCTGAGAAGACCGGACCCCATCTTGATCAACCCGCCATCTGCACCACTCAGATTTTTCAGCGGAACGGAGATTGTAACATCATTGGTATCCGTATCAATAACAGCGCCACCGGCATTAACATAAGCGCCCTTGGGATTCACCGTGGCACTGTAAATCTGCAGGAAATTATTCGTGGTTGCCGTTGCCACAACGCGCGTACCGTTAAAAATCATTTTGGCTATATTTACCCCTCCATTATCGTAATCGTCGCCGTCAATGCAGGGGGTATAAAATGTTCCGCCATCCAGGTTCAGGGCCCACGCAATATTGGCATTGCGATCCATCCCGTTTGTCACAGATAGAACGGTATTGTTTGTGAGTGTAACAACACCCCAGTTCCCGGTCGGGGAATAATAAGCTGCAAGCTTACCGCCAATATTCACCGTACTGCCATCAAGAATGAGTGATGCACGACCTACTATCAGGTCCCCACTGGTTACTAGCACGGCGTTACTCAGCGTTGTTCTCTGGGCCGCACCCTGCGGCTGGTTATTCGCGGTAGCCCCTTGTACAACAAAACTCTTTGAACCCAGGGTTATAGGACCGCCAAATACAATGTTATGGTTTAATCCAGCGCTAGCCAGGGTTCCGTCGATTGTAAATGTTCCCGCACTGCTGTCACTGTTTGTAACAAATCCGGTAAGCGTGGGGTTCACATTGTTACTGACAAACATTATCTGATCAAGCCCGATAAGACTTACATTATTCGTGATATTGCCGGAAGCCGCCACACGCACAGTAGTACCATGAGTCAAAGTCAACTGACCGGTACCAAGTGCGTTGGTATGGACGACTACAAGAATTCCATTGCTCAGAATCGTTCCTCCGGAATAGGTGCTGGCATTCGTCAAGCTCAGCATGCCCGACCCTTGAACAATCAATCCTCCACTAGTATTGGCACCTATAGTAACAACACCTATTGTCGCTGCCGAAGTATAACCACCGCCGGTAAGCGTAACAGTCGGGGCAGAGGTGTATGAAAAACCAGGAGATGTAATCAGGATATTCGTGACCTGGCCGCAGGTAGGACTTCCTATACCCAGATCGACCTGCGCAACGGCGGTTGCCCCGGTTCCACCTCCTCCGGTGATAATCACTACAGGCGCACCAATATAACCCGCACCGTTGCCGCTGCGAGGGATAGCAGTCACACCGTTACCGGGTGGAGCAAGAAGGCTCTGTCCAACAGTGATGGTCGAATTACTGCTGTCAATAATCGCACCACCCTGATAGACAGGGACTGCCGTTAATCCCTGCATGAATGCCGTCTGGGTAATTCCTCCATTTACCCGCAGAGTACCTCCATTAAAGCTCAAAATACCAATACCGGCCGCTGTTTTTTGGATCTTGTTGGCAATGAGAGTCCCACTTTTCAAATTAATAGCCGACAAAGCAGTGTTACTACTGGCATTCAGCATCATCTGTATAGGCTGGCTTGTCCCTCCGCCCGTCGCGTTCATTACACCATTACCAAGAAGATTTAACATTCCCAGATTGCTACCACTGGAAGTATACCCGAATGTAAGAGCGTTAGCACCAGGGCTGGACATAACACCATTCCAAATATTTATTTCGCCATGCCCTGTACTCCACCCATAGACAATCCACTGACCACTGACATTGACGGTCCCACTGACAAGATCGAATACCCCATTACCTCCATGTCCACCAGGAGCAAGCTGCCCGGTAGTCAGTGACCCATCGTTCATCCGGTAATAACCGTAACTGTTATTATATCCCAGCGTCAGAATATCATTACCACCCTGAACGGCATTTATGGACACCACGCCGCCATTCTGAACGACTGCCCCGGCAGCACCACTTGCATTACCAACCAGCAATCTGGCCGTGTTATTATTCGCGCTGACAGTCGTCAAGTTTGATGAGATAACCATCACGCTCCTGTCACCGGAAGCGTTGCCGACAATTACACTATTGGAGCCTAAACCCACCACACCGTTAACCGTGCAAGTTGCACTTGCCGCACCACCGGCAACCGTCAGGAGAGATGGGTAGCCCGAAAGCGTATTGGCACTGCCCGAGGAATAAGTCATACTGCCTCCGGCGTTGACAGTCACCGCTCCCATGGTATTTGTGCTGCCACCAGAAAAAGCCAGGCTTCCCCCATTCACAGTCACCATCCCTATCGTATTCGTCTTGCCAACAAAAGAAAGCTGACCGGCACTATTGACCAGATTCCCAACGATATTGGTGTTACTTAACACTAACTGGCCGGCCCCGACCTTGGTCAAATTCGCCGCATCGACAACGGATGCAACTGTAGTCGTGCTGGTATTCACAGCTATCATCGAAGATCCTCCGCGCAGGCGAATCACATTATTGGTAATTATCCATTTGTAATCTCCTGGAGAACCAAAAATCATGTTACCCAGATACAACTCGCTGTAATTCTGGCTTACCGTCCTGTCACCGGTAATGGCATTGGTAAAATATGCAGTTGTCCAAGCCCCGGAAGGAATCACATTGTTTGTCCAGTTACCGGCAACGTCCCAATTGCCGTCACTGCCGTCATTTGACCACGAACCATTTGTAGTAGCTATACCAAGCATCAGCACTCCTGGACCTGCAAAGAACGTATCGTCCGTATTGTCAGCAAGACTGGCTGTAGATCCCCAGGACCCACCCGCCTGTGGTGTTCCATCAAAGAACAAGGCTCCAATACTCTCATAAACATTGTTGGTTATATACATCCCGGGTCCAGAACCGGATTTCAGATAAATCGCCGCAGCATCACCCAGCTGGTTTGTAAATGCATTCTCCAGGACCAACTGCATGCCAGCCTCAACCGTGATGCTCGTACTACCGGCAATCGAGGCCCCTGCGCCGACAACATCAAGGATGCCATTACTGACGATCGTTGACCCAGTATAGATATGCGCACCAGACATTTTCAACAGACCGGTACCAACCTTGATCAGTCCGCCGGTACTGGAGAGTACACCGGATAAGGTGATATTTCCGCCAGTGGTGTCGAAGATTGTGTCGCCGCCAGAGCCTGTAAGCGTCATCGGTAGTGAGCCCGTCCAGTTTGCACTCGCTTTCAACGTGCCACCACCAAGATTGACGAGAGTTGATGCGTTACCCTGGATACCCCACTTGCCAAGAGTAAGGGTTCCACCAAACATTGTATAGGTATCTGTCCCGGTGGTATTGCCACGATTATCAAGCACCAAACCCTCGGCACTAACATCACCCAGGTATTGGGTAAAAACGCCGGTACCATCTATGCCAAGGTAGATGGCACCGTTGTATTCCTGGACACCGGGCTGAAATGGATTCGAGCTTGAGATCGCAGTCAAATTCAGCACTCCTCCGGTCATGGTGTAGGTACTCGTTTCAGCGGGATAATGCCCGACACGTAACTGGGAGCTAATCGTAACAGTCCCACTGACATGATTAAAGTGGCCGGTATTGCCTGATGCCTCGCCTAAAAACAAACTTGATAATGAGGCCGAAGCACTGTCTTGGATGGTGAAAGTACTGTTACTATAGACTCTGAGAAGGCCTGTCATATAGCCGTTATTTACGAGATTCATTGCGCTACCCATAATAATTGTTCCGCCGCTGTAAGTATTGGACCCTGACAGCGTCAGCGTACCTGCACCGTGTTTAGTCAAGCTACCGGTACCGCTGATCACACTGTTTCCAGAGATTGTTGCTCCATTATCGACGTAAAATGTATGATTTGAAGAAGTCTGCAACGTTAGCGGTACTTCAGCATTGATCACAAGATTAGTACCCGGCCCCTTGTTCTGAATCGTACCGGCATTCCAGTTAAAGATAGTCGTCCCGCTTCCGGCACCTTTCTGAATGACTCCGGCTTTCAGGGTGCCCCCGGCAAGGTTAACCCTTCCGGTAACCGTGGCACTTCCCTGCAAATCCGCAAACGTAACGGTATCCACAACCATAGTAGCGGCAGGCTGAATATTAAGAGTACCTTCCCCGTAGTTGCCACTCTTGGTAATAGCCGAAATATAACCAACCGTAACATTTGTTGCGTCAACATTTCCGGTGCTTATCGTCATCGTCCCAATGCCACCACCGCCCTGAGTTGCAGAAGGGTAACCTTGTCCAATGATAATATTACCCAGCAGGGCATCCACGTTGCCGCCCGAAAGATCCTCTGTGCTGGTGTTCGGGTTGTTCATATTACCGCCGAGGCCTACAATCATGTTTGCACGACCGACCCCGTCCGCTGCTCTAATTATTAAGCTTGGATTACTCAATCCGCTGCGAAATTGCATAAACATGCTTGCACTATTTATCTGACCGGCACCAGGCACATCTCCCCCAAGCGTGATTTGATCAACATTGAAAACGTTTGTAGGCCCAAAATAAACCGTATTAGTACAATTCCATCCACCCAGTGTAAATTTACCGGCTGTAATATTATTTGTAGCAGCCAGATAAAGATTCACGGGATCAGCATGACCGCTACCGAGATAGAAATAGTTGACTGTCGTGGCCGTGAAAACACCTAGATCACTGAGGTCAAGTGTATTCAGACGCGTCCCGTTATTATAGTTAGCATCATTTGGCCCGATCACAACATTGTTCGCGCCGGCATTGATGATCATGGTTCCTGCGCCTGCCGTTGAACCCTTGATCGTCACGGTATTTGTGCCGAAACTCCCGACAGGGATACCGGCAACAAACGAACCATTAACCGTAAGCGTTCGGCTGGCATCGATCTGGGTTGTGTGGTAAAGATTTATCTGGTTATAGACTAGTGAATTGACGGCACAATCAGCACTTACGATGTTATTAACTGTCCCTGCAGTTCCGGATACAGCAGTGTTGGTAAAGATAATATCGTTTGCGGTGACATCGGCAGTGTCGGGATCCCAGTTACTGGCAGTGCTCCAGTTCATGTCAGAACCGCCTGCTTCGCCATCCCATGTAATCGTCGCAGCTCGAGCCGCTCCCGTCGTTAGGGTAAGAGTCAGGATTATGGTTAAGGATGCACGGAAAATCCCTTGCCATATTTCTCGCGGAACAGGGCGCACGGTTGTCTGCTCAGTTTCCATGTTAGTCAGCTTATTTGCCGCCAGCAACAAATACGATACGAGGGTAGACTTCACCCTCTTGTATCGTCCGATACAATTAACTTCTTCCACACATATGTCTAATCGGCGGATCTTTACCCCTCCTAATATTGTGAAAGAGGACCCCACCGCCATAGCAGTAAACACCCTACCTAAGTCTAACGGAATTATCCCTTTAAGGACCAGTCTATGTCAACGACAATGGGGGTGGAGCTATGTCATGAATTTGTCAAGAAATAGGCAGTTTCACGATAGAAAAGCCCCTATAATGAGGTTCATTTTTGTGCCGCCAAAACAAGCAGTAAGAATACTGGAACACCTAGAGTAGGCAAACAAGATCGTTTAAGAAGCACAAATCCCATAAATGGGCAATAATCAGGGTGATTTGGCAATATTCGGTACGCTAATTGACAAGCACCTTACGCATTCGGCAAGTCAAATGCACCACTCTTCAAATTATTAATGATATTTAATAATACGACCGTAGTATTTAATGACAGTATTAATCTTGTTGATTCTTCATGAGTAAATTCGAATAGACCATTGAGAGATTATCAAATCAACATAGATCAAGAACTCCAAACATGTCAAACTAGACTGGTCAACCGTTTTGCTATTTCGGATGTAATTCGCTGGTGAAGAGCATAAACCTTTTCGCCGTAATACTCCCTTGGCCATAAAACACTGGGCAGCAGAGGATCCCCATCCATTGCTACGCCATACGCCGACAACTCTTCCCTTGCAAGATCAAGTAGCATTTCCTCAGAAACTTCGCTACCTATGATCCTTTGGATATTTTCATTATACACCTCGCAGTACCATCTCTGCACCTCCGCGAGAGCTTCGTATTTCCATGCAGAACAAACAATGTCCTGAGCACTGCGCCCAAGAACAGTTGTTGACTCCAAAAGATAAGAATACTGCTGTATTGCCGCAGCATTGGCCAAATCATCATATTCAGGCCTGATATCAAAGGGTGTAACCCAAACGCTCTTCTGCAGACACCCCATCCTCATACGTTCCAGGAACCCGCGCAAATTGTCACGATATTGTCTGTCTTTTTCAGGCACATCATATATCAACACATACCAGATCCCACTCCACTTCTTTCGCCAGAATTTTTCAGGAGTATAAATTGCAGGTATTTGAGCCTTACCTTTTTCGGTAAGGCTCAATATTGGATGTTGCCTTTGCTTCCCGCAGGATATAACCAGCCCGGCCTTCTTGAGACGATAAATCGCAGAATGGTATGAAGCTGGAGTTTTAGTTTTATAATAGCGGTGCCACAGCAACGACCTACCCTCTGTCATCGCCATCTCTCCTATGCCGCCCAACAGCTCTAGCATTTCTTCAACCACTCGACGTCTGATCACCGGCATTGAAATATTCGGATTATGAAATTTCTTCAAATCCATAACTTCTTATTATCATATAATATTACGATCGTCAATTTAAACGACAATATATCGTCAGCTATGAAAATACACATATTAATCGACAGAAGGACTATACCCTGGAAATACCCATTTTTTCTTGGTTTTTCTCATACTAAGGACTATAGTCGCCAAATCGTTACTATTTTGAGGCAATTTATGAACCAAACAGAAGAAGGTCATGAGATAGATATTGATTTCCACAAAATTGGCAAAATAGCCGACAAATGCCGGGATGTTATACCAGTTGCAATTCAAAATATCGACACAGGAGAGGTAATCCTTGTTGCCTACACTAACGAGAAAGCTTTCAAAAAAGCAATAGACACACGCTCGCTGGTCCTCTGGAGCACGTCCAGAAACGAACTCTGGGAAAAAGGTAAAACATCAGGAGAAACATTCACACTGATAGAAGTATACGTCAACTGCGAACAAAATTCCTTTCTTTACAAGGTACGCCCAAAACGAGAGGGAATCTGCCATACAAAGAATGCCAAAGGGAAACCCAGAAACTGCTATTATCGGCGTGTTGATTTTGACACATTTAAACTTCAGAATATGGATCCGTAAATATGAAATTCCGCTGCCCTTATTGTAAACATATTATCGGGGAAGAACCTGTTGCTATCTGTCCTAAATGCCAGAAGGGCATTAAAATCCCAGAACATTTCAAAGATTCTGTCGATAAAATCAAAAAGGAGAATGAAAAATCAAATGCTAAACATATTCCAAAAGGAACCTTTCTTTTTTCTTCTGGGATTTTCTCACTACATTCTCCGGCCCTCCCCATAGCTATTATAACATTATTGGCCCTCGCTGTTGTATATTCCAAATTTTCAAAATCATCATACAAATACAGTCCTATTAAATTCAACGATCCAAAAGCTATTCTCGAGAAAGCAGCCAACGACTCACTGGAAATGGCAAAGAAAGAACTCTGGGTTCTGAGAATGGCCATAGAGATGTTCAAACGTGATTGCGGACGATACCCCACGTCAGGGGAAGGAATTACAGCCCTCATCAACAATCCGGGTGAATTAACATGGAAAGGTCCTTATGTTACCTTCACCCGACCCGATCCATGGAAGAATAATTATCAATACAGCTTCACAAATAATAAAATGCTTGTTTTTTCATGTGGCCCAGATCAGACGCCCGACACAACTGACGATATATTAGCCCAGGAACCAACCGACAAGGACCGCGCTGATTATGACATCCCACTCCCTTTACTATCAACAAATGGAACAAGCTTTACCCCCTAACGGTTCCTTGACTTTAGAAACTCAATCTGTAGTATGACACCGCTAATTTTCTTACAATTGGGCACTTAGTTCAGTGGGAGAACGCTTGCTTCACACGCAAGAAGTCACAGGTTCAAATCCTGTAGTGCCCACCACTCTGAAGGTTGAAAGACTCAAACTGTCGAAATATGTTTCCTGATCAATTCCTGGAGACGAAGCGGGTCAGCTCGATTCAGGCGATCCAGCACCCTTTCCCATCTGTAAGCAAAACTACCCCTTTCATCCCGCCTTTTCCCCTTGAAAAGAGAGTCAAAAGCTCTTTTTCGCTTTTTGTATTCCTGCTGTATTCTCGAAAACCTCTCCACGAACGCAAGCAGATATACATGCGTGAATTCCTTTGAATCCGAGAGGAGTTCTCCCCTACGAACAACAGGCTTAGCATAGTCCGCGGCAAAACTATGCAAGTCACTCTGATAATCAGTAAAAGTTCCAGTATGATCCGCCACGACCAAGTCCACAGGCATTCCATCCTTATCTTCAAGAATGACTTCATCGCCATCATCGAACACAACTCCGCCATCAAGGCCTGTTCGACCAACAATCATATTGGGAGCGGCCGCACATCCAAGCAAATGCGCATATTTCAACGCGTACGATTCATCTCTATATTTAAACACAGGCGTCTTATCTGTGGCAGTTCCATATATGTAGTCACGCTCAAAGTATGGCGACCAGATGGTAATCCCATGATACTCACGTCTGTTCCCATAATACCTCTCCGCTATTGTACGCGAAATCACCCTATGAGGAAGATTCATACCTAACTGGCGGCAACCAAGCCGACGATCCAGTATGTAATCATTATATTCTTCCGATTCGATAATGGCGTCCAGGAGGCTCTTACCCTCATCAAGCCGCTCATGAACCCCCCACTTCTGCATTCTCAGAATTCGTACGGTCTCCTTTTCACTCTTGCCATGTTTTATTTCAGCAATATACACATCCCTTCGCCCAACAGACGCGGTCCTTTTAGAAAGAGATTTCCCCATACGACCGATATTAACATACTCCAGGTCGCCATATTCTCTAACGAAACTGAATATGAAGCCGCGTGATTTCTCATCGCAAAGCTTTTCGAGAACAGGGTCACCTGGTTTCTTAGCTTGTTCTTCAAAAACCGGATCAAAAATGAGCTCTCCCTGCTCAAACCTGGCCCCAGGAAGCCATTCAATTTGCATGAAAAATTCAGAGCTCAACCCCGCTATTTGCTCTTCAGAGACAACCCCCTCTTTCTGTTCAGTGAGAACGGTAAAAATTCTGTTTCGCCATTCTGTATTCGAAGGATCATCAACACGAAACTCTGGGGGAACAACGTCCCAAAAACGTTTTTTCAACTCCTCATAAATTTTCCTCAACTCAACCGGGTCAAGTTTATTGAAATCCTTTGAAACAAAACTCGAACAGGAAAAAGCCTTATCAGCCATGAAAAACGCCATTTCCGGGTTTTCCAGCCGGTTACAACAGCATCCATACTGCTTAATTTCACCAAGATACTTACGCAGTTCCTTATCATCAAGAGCACCCAATCTGGAGAACTCGTCAAAAGTAAGAATTTTCGTACCTTTTGCTTTGTTATAGTAATAAATAGGTTGACCACTAATCCCAATTCTTGATGTTGAAATCATCTGCATCATTTCTTCGGGTGATTTTGGCAAAGGGCTTATTCTCCAATACTCTCCCCGCCATTTGATGGCATCCTTGACTTGCTTGTTGGCAACGTAGAGAAATTTGACATGCTGCTTGGATACAATCTCTTGTAATATTTCATCCGCCTTGAAGGCAATAATCATGTTATCAGGATCCGGACGAATCAGAACTTCATTACCTTCCATGATCAGGTCCACGGAAGATTTTAACTCATTCGATTCCTCTTCATCGCTGAGAGGATCAATGCCGATCTTGCGGCGCTTTCGATTCAATCTGTCAATATAAGCCATTCGCTGGGTCGCATGTATTCCTGGAATGGTGATAAGCGTGTTGTTGTTTGTAAAAATCGTACCAATCCTGGACTTCAAATTGCCCTGGTCATCTTTGGCAAGCGGATGATCCCCGACAATCTCCAGCTTCAACGTTTCGCCCTGTATAATCTGCGTTTCGGCCGTAGCAAATAACTTCTTTTCTGACTTCACCTGTGCACATCCTTCCCTTGCGGGTATACCGATAATTGACTTAATGCGTAGATGCAATTATTGCACACACGCCTTTACGCACCATCATCACTCCTATGGCCGCGAGCAAAAGACTCGCCAGCTTAGAAACGGTTTTTGACCCAGCCTTACCCAGAAATCTGAATATCGACTCAGAATAACGGAATATAATTCCAGCTATAAGTATGTTAACAATTAAAGCAGGAGCTGTCGATCGTAGTCCATACTCATTTAACAATAGAATTGATGTTGTAAGCACGGCAGGTCCTGTTATCAAAGGTACACCAATCGGAACAGCGCCAAGACTCTCCGGATCAACTAAACGCCTGCTTTTCTCAACACTGACAATATCGCTCATCGATATGACAAACAGGAGCACACCACCGGCTATCATGAAATCAAAGACGGTTATTCCAAGAAGTTTCAGAATTCCCATTCCAATGGCAAGGAATAAAAGCGCAACCACAGCCGCAGTAATAACTGATTGCATGACTATACGATGACGCTTTTGCTCATTAAGGCCTTCCGTCAGGCTCATGAACATAGGCAATATGCCAAGCGCATCAACTGCCACAAACATAGGAACGAAACAGAGCCAGAACTCTTTCATAGAATTAGACGGTCACCCAATCACCTTACCTGATGTATTTCAAATCTATCAAGTCTGCACAAAAGGCTCATGGATACATCCGACCCATGGTTCTCGGGAACGGAATTGTCTCACGCACATGCCTGAGACCACAAATCCATGACAGCGCCCGCTCAATGCCAAGACCAAAGCCACCATGCGGCACACTTCCATATTTCCTGACATCAAGATACCAGCCATAATCTTCGGGATTCAAGCCTTTCTCTTTCATTCTCGCGACAAGAGCATCTTGATTTTCTTCACGCTGGCTACCGCCGATTATCTCTCCATACCCTTCTGGCGCAAGGAGATCCATGTTTCGCACAAGCCGGCTATCAACTGCCGATTCTTTCATGTAGAACGCCTTGGCCTGCTTCGGGTAGTCAGTCACAAAAACCGGCTTATCGAACTGTCGCGAAATAATTGTTTCGTCACTACCTCCCAGGTCACTCCCGAACTGGAATGATTGCGCCGAAGCAATGTGTGCAGGACGGTTACGCAAATCCGCCTCAAGATCCTCAATATTTTCCTTTAGCTCGTGAATCTGAACCTGCAACTTATCTTTCTGTGTTGCCTTCTTCGCTGCATCAACCTGCTTCACCAATTCATCCAGCTCATCTATCCAGCCCTGCAGTCTGATCTTGTCACGCAGTATCTCATCTTCAAGCCACTTCCTGGTTTTTTCGCTGCGCAGGTTCTCCGCAACTTCTGCATAAGTCATACGAACGAATGGTTTCTTAACTTTCCGAAGAGCCTCAACATCGCGCCCAAGGAATTTCAGATCATCCTCATGCCTGCACAGAACAGCATCCACAACATGACAAATCATATCTTCAGCAAGCATTACTACATCATCGAGTTCCGCAAAAGCAACCTCAGGTTCAATCATCCAGAACTCTGTCAGATGACGACGTGTTTTTGATTTTTCCGCACGAAATGTCGGTCCAAAACAATAAACCTTTCCCAAAGCCATGCATGCAGTCTCCAGGTAAAGTTGTCCTGTTTGCGCCAGAAACGCCTTTCCATCGAAATATTCCACAGGAAAGAGGGTCTGTGCATCTTCGCCGGCACCGGCAACAAGGATAGGCGTATCGACAAGGGTAAACCCGCGGTTATCAAAAAAATCTCTGCAGGCTTTGATCACCGTATGGCGAATACGCATTATGGCAACCGGTCGTCGCGATCGTAACCACAGATGTCTGTGCGACATCAGGAAATCAATTCCGTGAGCCTTACGGGTAATGGGATACTCTTCTGCAAGGTGAATAGGTTCAACAGCCGAAACAGCCAGCTCAAACCCGCCAGGGGCTCTATCATCCCTGCGGACTACACCCGACACGGTCAGCGATGACTCCCTGGGTAATTCCGATGCTTTTTGGAAGGCATCCACAGTTGCGGTTTCAACAACACATTGACAAAGCCCGCTCCCATCACGCACCTGCAGGAAAACCACACCACCACCACTACGCCTTCCGTAAACCCATCCACGAATGCTTACCTTCTGCCCATCATGCGTTGCAAAATCTTTTATTTGGATGAACATATTATCCCCGATCTTCGAAGGTATGATGCTTTACTAAATTCCCATCTGGATATTTATACAGCCCAGATCAATCAATAATTGGAAATTTATCACGGCAGGAATGTTTTCTTTTTCAACTTATCTGGGAGATACTTCTCGAGAACAAAATTCAAACCGTGCTTTGCAAATGCCTGTTGCTCTATACGCACACCCATTTTCAACATCTGGTTAAGCGCATCCTGCCAGTCCTTGTGATGAAGAATAAACGGATCATTTCGCAGGGCATCCTTCGCACGCTTTATATCAGCCTCTTCGAGCGGATGAGTAGCATCTTCCAGATCATAATCAATAATATCCTGCGGCGTAACACCAAGATAATGCGCCTGCGGTACGCAGAAGAAGCGGTTGATATGCGCGGCCTGTCCCGAACCCACCTTCAGAGTACGATAAATGTTACAGTACCCATATGGATAACCGTCGGTAAAGACCAGTACCGGCAACCTCTGGTCATCCGCAAGTCTCCTGATAAATCTCCGGCATGCTCTCGTCGGTACACCACTCATGGAAATTAAAACACAACCAGCCTTCTCATAGTACTGATGATGAACAAGACGCTGAAAGAGCGATGCTGTTTCAATCACTAGGATAAACTTTGCTTTTGAATCAAACACAAGATGTTCAACACGGGACGGAATGCTCCATGCACCGCTGCCCAGCTTTGAACAGTCGATCTTGACTTTATCTTTTGTTACCGGATTCCTGTCTATTACAACCAGCGGGCCTGCAACATCACCACCGCGTTCTTCCGGTATATAACCCAGCTGTTCGCGGTTGACCTCAAGCATAGCCTCGATATCGTCAAGAAGCGTATCGCTTTCGGGCTGTTCGTCAAAACGGCATTCACCCCAGCTCTTGCTGTTGTAATAAATCTCACGTTTGCCCGCGATGTCATTCTTATCGAGAAGATCCTTCTTGGTCGTTGCCATGAGACGCATTGACTGCGCAAAAGTCTTAACCGTATTATAGGTAAGAGTCCTGGTGGACATTTTCCCTTTGATTTCAAAATGACCGCGCTTGGGATCATACTTCACATTGGAAAGCGCACGTATCGGGAAACGCATATCCGGTTTCTTTTTACGTTTTACAATGTCTTCGTAAATATCTGAACTGATATCCACGATTTTACTGGAAGCTTCCTCGCGGGTAATGATTCTAGGCGCCCGCCTGGCAGGTTCTTCTTTCAATCCCTGGCTTTCAGCTTTTGTTTCTTTTTTCTCTTTCTTAGCCATTATCACTCCCAAAACTGTCTTGGCAACCCGGCTACTGTTCTAGATGCGTTCGCTCCAGCATTTTATTCAAGTTGCTTATGATTCCTTTTTCCTGCTTGTCGTTAAGATCAAGAATATCCTTTAGACCCAGGGCCAAATGCGGAATATACATTGCGATATAATCCTTCTTGCGAGCCATTTCCTCAAGGCGTCGCCTCTTACTTAAAAATACCGACAATTGACGACCGCATTCCTGCAGCGCAAAAGTCATCTCCCTGATAATTTCCTGATAGTGCGCAATCGCTTCCTTACTTTCACTGGTGAATGGCACCCAAACGCTGGCCATGTGGACCATTACCACCATCGGCCCTATAGGCAGTGATCCCCTAGGCTGGGATAACCCATACCTTTTCCAGTCAACACCCCCAACAGCCTTATTAATTGCACATGCACCGCCCATATGAAGCAGCGGGACACGATTTGCAAAACGCATCAGACGCACAGGCTCCTCGGCATTTAAATCCTGGTTTTCGCCTGGCTTGGCATAAGCAACTCCAGCCTCGATCTGAAAAGGGTTCCCCCTGTAAACTGTCGGAGCACGCGTAACCGCCGTGTAGAAATCGGCAGTTATTTCTTTCTTCAGGCCGGCAACAATCTGATCTTCTCCGATCGGAGAAAGACAGTCTGTTGGTGGACGCATAAGCTTGGTTTCGTTTATGGCTTTAAAAAGAGCTTCGCTTTCCTGATGCGCTATTCTGGTTGGATTCGCCTTGGGATTAAGTTTTGCAAGGTTGCATATCTGATTCGCTGCGCCACCGCCAACCCGTGAAAAATCCTGGCACAGCATCGAGCGAAGGGTCCTGGCAGAACTATCCTTGAGCATCTGGATCAGCACTCCCAGTTCCACTCCGTGCGGATGCGGCTTTATCTCCTTCGGCGGCTCAGGGAGGTCTTTGTTGACACGTTTGAATATTGTCCAGGTCCCGCTTTGTATCGAAGAAGACACCGTCGGGGCAGGAGCCTCGAGAACTATTTCGGCATTCGCTGCCGCCACTTTATTCTTCACGCCTTTTCCTGTACTGGCCTCAACCGGCTTGTTTTTTTTCGTTCTCTTCATCCCTACATCTCTTCCTCACGTCCCCGGCATGGATACTGATTACCCTGAAATTGATTTATTTCTTCTTGTCTTCTTTATCATCTTCTTCGTCTTCGGACTCGTCCTCTTCGGAGTCATCATCCTCTTCATCAAATTCGTCATCATCCCATATGGACTTTTTTGTGCCGTTCTTCTTGCCGTCCGCTTCCTCATCCCCATCTTCGTCTTTGTCGTCCTGTATTTTTTTACTACTCTTCTTGGATGGCTCTACTTTCTCTTCCTTCTCAGTACCACCATTACCCCGTTTTCCTGATTCGTCCTCAACCGGCGCCCCTTTGAGCAACGTTATCCTGTAATAAAGCTGAAGGTGAGGGTTAACCACGGCACACTGCTTCAAGAATTCATCTACGGAAAGTCGCCCCCTGATATATGCAGCCTCCATTTCGATCGAGACGCATGTTCCATGCTTGAAAATCAAGGGCTCTCCGCCTTCCTCAATCGGCGGGAATTCGGGCTTCCAGTCGACAAGTTCATCCTTAAGGATCGCCGGTTTGTTCTGGCGTGTATCTATCTGCACCTCAATATAATGCGCATTTTTACCGCTTGCCGTTCTGGAAAGAATCTTGGTTGCACTGCCGGTAGTAAGCTGGCCATACATGCCGGCCGCACTGATTCCGATCCCTTGCTGTCCCCTGGACATTCGAAGCCTGTGGAACTTGGAACCATACAACAACTTTGCAAATATCTTGGGCACCTGATCACGGACAATACCTGGTCCATTATCAGTGACAGAAATCCTGAACCTTGTCTCACCTATCTGGACAACATCAACACTTATATTAGGAACAATTCCAGCTTCTTCGCAGGCATCAAGGGCATTATCAACAGCCTCCTTAACTGTTGTCAGCAAAGCTTTACGAGGACTGTCAAAACCCAGAAGATGACGATTCTTAAGGAAAAACTCCGAGACAGAGATTTCGCGCTGCTTACGCGCCATGCTTTCAGCTGTTTCCCTGGACCCGGTATCCTTCAATTCTCTTTCCTGTATCTTTTTTGGCATGCGGAATAATCTTCGAATCGGAGATATAATTCAAGAAAATCATTTCGGGTAGAACAATCTTTTATCAAGCCGGAAACAGGAAATCTGCCCCACGGCACCCTCACATGTCTTTCTTTCGATAGGAAAGAACTTTAATGGTCTCCTCCGGAGGGTACGGCGCCGCATAAAGTTCCAACAGGTCTTCCATTCGCATAAGCATCCATGGCTGAGAAATGGCCTGCCCGTTCTTGGTAAACACTATGTTGTCAGCGATATAAACGGCAGAGTGAATACTCTCCCCGGATGGAAGCGCAAGGAAAATCAAATCACCGAGCCGCCCCGGCGAACTGATCTGGTAGTAATCCTTCTCGAACTTCTTCGACAGATAATCAATGTTGGCAAACTGGTCGTCGGGTTCGGTATTAAAAAAGTTCATGGTCGTCCAGTTACAATCCCACAGGGAATCAGCTGCATTTGCGGAAACAACGGGATATGTATAGAGACGCTGACGCGCAAAAGGTGGAAGTAGATGCGCTATATCCAGGGACAATCCTTTCTTAAACTGGCACAATGAGTCAAGCAACGGTTTCAGATCTTTAGATCTGCCACCACCACCCCAGTATGCAACCAGTCTATCAACATCTGATCCGGTACTAATCTTCAGCCGTACCAACAATGTCGATTTACGCGAGATCATTTTAATAAAACGCTTTCTCTCCTCATCATTCGGCAATTTGGGGAG
>Ga0156394_1181_pt1 | contig 39610 bp, 33 predicted proteins | sample RifOxyA3_FD_108038 | JGI IMG/M metagenome (GOLD analysis project Ga0156394, IMG submission 108038) | Lentisphaerae bacterium RIFOXYA12_FULL_48_11 | reverse complement strand
CGTCCCAAGGCCCCTTGAACCTCGCGGACTATATCTTCTGCATTTGCCTTGATCAAGCGGTTTGTGCCCTGCGATACGGTAACAGGCCGCTCAGTGTTGTCCCTGATGGTCAGACATGGAATCCCCATATAAGTTGTTTCTTCCTGAATCCCACCCGAATCCGTCACAACCACTGCCGCATTCGACATCAACTGCATAAAATCAATATAACCCATCGGGTCCGTTACAGTAAACTGATCAACATCAGACTTCCATTCTGTCTCTTTAATTTTCTTCCGCGTCCTTGGGTGTACGGGGAAAATAACGGGGATATCCCTGCTTACTTTATTCAAGCCGGCAAGTATTTCTTTAAGGACATTAACGTCATCCACATTGGATGGACGGTGGATGGTCACACATACATATTTCCCTGGTTCAAGATGAGACTCCCGAAGTATATCCGAAGTGCGAAGCATGGGCACAACCCTCACAAGGCTGTCTATCATTACATTCCCGACAAGATGAATCTTCTCACTGCGCACCCCTTCTTTGCGGAGATTCTCAACAGCATCACGACATGACGCGAACAGGATGTCAGCGACCGAATCGACTAGAACCCTGTTAATTTCCTCGGGCATAGTACGGTCAAAACTCCTGAGTCCTGCCTCTACATGTGCCACAGGAATCCCCATTTTCACGGCAACCAGCGTACCGGCCAGAGTGGAGTTAACATCACCCGCCACAACAAGCACGTCGGGATCTATACCCATCAATACCGGCTCCAGCTCAATTATGGCCTTTCCGGTCTGCTGTGCGTGACTCCCAGACCCCACATCGAGCATGACATCGGGCTGAGCCATCAACAGATCAGTAAAAAAAACTTCAGACATTTCCCGGTCATAATGCTGTCCAGTATGAATCATAACCGTGGAAAAGCTTTCCGGCTCTTTATTAATGACACGCCATATCGGCGCAATCTTCATGTAATTTGGCCGCGCCCCGACAAGTAACGCAATTTTTTTCACGAAACCTCAATTATCCATTATAAAAGAAGTGTTCTTTTCTTCTTCATAACGGATTTCATCTACAGCTTGTTTCTTCCCTTTTCCGGCATATAGCCGATTCGGAAAATTAAGAACTATCGCATCAACGGAAGAAATATTTCTATAACCGTGAACCACGCCGGGAGGAACAACAACAACAACAGGATTTTTCTCGCCGGCATCAACAATCTGCATAACGCCATACGACGAGGAGTCCTTCCTGTTATCCCAAAGCCTTATCCTCAGATTGCCCGGCCCCACAAAACCAAATATATCCGTCTGCTCTCGGTGCTCGTGAGGCCCTCTTGCCACACCTGGCTTTGTTGCAGAAACATATCCCATAACCGGCATATCATCCTGTGCAATCTCGTCCGAACGAAAAATCTCAGCAAGCCAGCCACGCTTGTCGGCATACTGTTTCGCCGACCTGATCACAACATCCTTGATTATTCCTTCTTTCCAATCCATACAGCCCCCCGTACCAGAAAAACTACTTCAAACCTATCGGCCGGACATAAACCCCTGTTCATCTACAACCGACTTGAGATACATGCCGTATTCGTTTCCCTTCATTGCCATAGCCAGGTGCTCCAGCTGAGTCACGCTGATCCATCCCATGCGGAAAGCTATTTCTTCTATACAGCCGATCTTCAATCCCTGCCTGTTTTCAATACTTGCCACAAAATTACCGGCCTCAAGCAGACTCCTGGGCGTACCAGTATCCAGCCATGCCATACCCCGTCCCAGAAGTTCCACATGAAGCTCACCAGCCTTCAGGTACGACTTGTTCACATCCGTTATTTCAAGCTCGCCCCTGGGGGAAGGTTCAAGACTGCCGGCAACCTCGACGACCCGATTGTCATAACAATACAATCCTGGTATCGCAAACTTGCTCTTCGGCCTGGCCGGCTTTTCTTCAATACTCAACACTTTCCCTGTAGAATCAAACTCAACAACACCATATCTCTTCGGATCCTGCACAGGATATCCAAAAACCGTTGCACCAGCCCTGCGCTTAAGAGCATTACGAAGGAAATCCATCTTTCCATAGAACATGTTGTCACCCAGAATAAGACACACATTCGACTGACCGATGAATTTCCTCCCCACAATGAAAGCCTCGGCAATCCCGCGTGGCTCTGCCTGAACAGCATATGAGAATTTAACACCTATCGACGAACCGTCACCAAGCAGTTCTTCAAACCGCGGCAAATCCTTGGGCGTTGAAATAACAAGCACGTCATTGATTCCTCCAAGCATGAGAGTGGAAAGCGGATAGTAAATCATGGGCTTGTCATACACAGGAAGCATCTGCTTGCTTGATACAAGAGTTATTGGGTGCAACCGTGTGCCGGCGCCACCCGCCAGTATTATCCCTTTCCATGAAGAATCAGTCTGTGCATTCATCAGTTTTTCCTCAAATAAATCCTTATTTGCCGAGATTCATCGCGACAACATCCTCATCTATCGTTTTCAAAGCAGCCCCGCATTTCTTACACGCCTTTGCATCCCAGGCCACCGGCTTGCCGCACTTCGGGCATCTCCACCTTGCGTCCTGTTCTACCAGCCATTTTGCAAGTCCCTGCTCCTTTATCACATCAAGGTTATGAGCAGCCATGATTTTATATGGCTTGCCGTTGGCATGAAAACTCTTGATCTCGGCACAAGGGTACTTTTTGCAAAGACTGCATACTTCAACATTGTTCTTTTTTGCACACTTTAAAATATTACAGGGATTTTTCTTGCCGGCACAACCGGTACACTTGCCGGGTTTTTTATTCGCACCATCATCCCCAATCATCACAGGACAAGATCCGCAGTAAATTCCACATGCTGCCACCAGCTTGCCTTTTCTTGGCTCCGTTGCCGCAACAACAGGACCGGCAAATGCAGCCAGAAATGCCGCAGCCACAATCGTGCGGCCGGACGACTTTACAAACTCTCTACGCGTTATTCGCTCTCCGGACATCTCACACCTCCTCAACACTCAAGTTTTGCAAGCCTATTGATATAAAATCTAAATTCTCCGCATTTCAAACCACGAGTTCAACTACTTTCTATACTGTTTTTAATCTTTACAGGGTGTAAAATTCCCGAAATCGCTCTTTGTAACGGCATAAATATGTTTTCCTGATAAAATGCCTCACTAAGCAATCCAAAAGGTTCTTGATTTAAGAAGCACCCCTCCGTAGTTTGTTTCAACTGAATTTATGAACCAGCCATTAAAATTCTAAACCCGGAAATTAAATTATGATACCTTTCATTTTAACAGTAACCATTGCCTTATCAGTGTCCTTCATGTGCAACCTGATGGAGGCCTGTCTATTGAGTCTTTCCACAACAGACATTGCCGATCTCACCGAACAAAAACCACATGCCGGTCGGATATGGAGAAATTTCAGAGAACGAATAGAGCAGCCAATTGCCGTAATCCTGATAGTCAATACCCTGGCACACACTATCGGAGCCACCATCTCGGGATCCCAATTTAACCACCTTTTCGGCCCCAAATGGATATTCATCTACTCGCTGGTCTTCTCTTTTGTAATGATCCAATGGACAGAACTGGTTCCCAAAACCCTGGGCGTCCGCTTCAACAGGAAAGTTGCCGGCACAATGGCAATCCCAATGAAATTTGCTGTTCAGTTTCTCAAACCCATCGTACTGATAGCAGAATTCCTGAACAGGCCTTTTGACAGGCGGAAGAAAAAAAATCAGCCGGACACCCTGAACGAAATCAATCTCCTCGCTCGTTTCGCACTTTACAATGACCTCATCACGCAGGAACAGAAAGATATCGTCGCAAGAAGCATCAAGCTCTCTAATACTTCTGTAAAAGACATAATGGTAGAGCGAAACGACATCAAGCACCTGTCAACATCCATGAGCATGGCCGAAGCCCTGATTGCAGCCCACATCCACCATCACACCCGTTACCCCCTCATCAGGGATAACAACCTTGATGATATTGTTGGCTACGTAAACGTTAAGGACATTGTAAGCGCACTCAAACTCAATCCAAAGGACCCAAGCCTCTCCGGTATCTGCAGGCCGATCACAACCATAAGACCGGACCAGAACGTGACATCTCTTTTAAAAAACATGACAAAGAGTTACCAGCACATGGCCATCGTCTGCGATTCTACAAATAAAACAGTTGGCGTCATCACACTGGAGGATGTAACCGAATCTATCGTCGGAGAAATCCACGATGAGTACGACATCATGCCGAGCTTTGCTTTCCCACTTGCAGAATCCCGCTACCTTGTCGGTGGCGGAATAGAACTGCAACATCTGAAAGAAAAGACAGGCGCCGATCTGCCCGACGACCCTATCACTTTGAACGACTGGCTGTTCAAGGTTTTTCCGCAAACCCCAAAAGTCGAAGCCAAGATTACAAACAAAGGTTTTACATTCATTATCAGGAAAATGCGGCGCTCGAAGATATACGAAGTAATAGTCGAAAAGAACGAAGTTATATCAAAGGCTTGAACCAAAAAGGTTTTTTGACAGATCGGCTCAAAACAGATATACATTCAACCCACGAAAAAAAAGGATAAAGCGATATGGAAATACTGGTTACAGGGGGAGCAGGATTCATCGGAAGCCATCTTACGGAAAAACTGCTCGAACGCGGCGACAAGGTTGTAGTCATCGACAACCTTAACGACTACTACAACCCCCGTATCAAGGAACAAAACCTGGCAAAGGCCATGAGATCCACCAATATGAGCTTCATCAAGGGCGACATCCTTGATATGAAACTCATCCAGAAGATTTTTGACAGCAATTCATTTGATATCATCGTTCACCTTGCAGCACGGGCAGGTGTCAGGCCCAGTCTCGAACAGCCGCTGCTCTACGAAGAAGTCAACTGCAAGGGAACAATGAACCTGCTTGAAATGGCAAGGCGTCATCAGATTAAACGTTTTGTATTCGCATCATCTTCAAGCGTCTACGGCAATGTAAAGGAAACCCCGTTCCGGGAGGATGCAAGAATAGACAAGCCCATCAGCCCTTACGCCGCAACCAAGGCAGCAGGCGAACTTTACTGCTTTAATTATCACCACCTGTTCGGCATTTCATGCAATGTACTCAGGTTCTTCACTGCCTACGGACCGCGGCAGCGTCCCGACATGGCAATACATAAATTCACCACATTGATCGACCAGGGCAGGGAAATTCCGTTTTTCGGTGACGGCAGTACTGCCCGGGATTATACATTTTATACCGACATTATCAACGGTGTCACCGCCGCAATAGATCGTGACCTCGGTTTTGAAATCTTCAATCTCGGTGAATCGCGAACAACCATGCTCTCAAAACTTCTGGAAATCATAGAGCAGGAGCTGGGCAAAAAGGCCATCAAAAACAATCTGCCCATCCAACCCGGTGACGTCGAAATAACCTGCGCTGATGTTTCCAAGGCCAAGCGCCTGCTGGATTACAATCCTTCGACAACAATTGAAGACGGCGTCCATCGCTTCATTGAATGGTATAAATCCTCTTCTCGTTCTTAAGTCCATATACCCGGGACGCATTAACCCCTGCCCGCTTCAAGCTGTACAATCTTTTTCCTGATCATTCTCACGTGTCTGACTTCTTCATCCCGTAGCTTCTCCAGAAGTTCACGGACAAAACTGACCTTTGAATCATTCAGCATTCCCTCGTATAACCTGCACGATGCCTCTTCTTTTCTTAAAGCTATCTGAAGCACATCTATTGAAGTTCTCTGCGCTTTTCTGCTGTCAATCATGATTGCCCCCTTGTCTCTGGTAATCGAAAATTCATTTTCTTATTCTTTTAACATTTCTCATCAAGCTTGTCACCAAACCCTGCAAACTGATAATAATGATAAAAAGAGGTACAAAGTAATGAATCCTTCAAAGATAGTTGACATGGCCAGCAGCTTCTACGATTCGTGCGTTCTTTTTACGGCGTCCGACCTGGGTATTTTCTCAACACTTGCAGAAATAAAAAAAGCGGATTCAGAAACAATTGCGCATTCATGTAAGATAAATTCAAGAGGCGCAAGGCTCCTACTCGACGCATGCGTTGCCCTCGGACTTCTGAACAAGGAAGGCCATTTATATCTCAATACCCCTGAATCGTCCTTATTTCTAACCCCAGGTTCTCCTGCCGATCTTACAAAGGCCATTCGCTATAACCGCGACGTATATGAAGCGTGGGGACGGTTATCAGTAATGGTAAAAAGCGGTAAACCGGTGGAGAAGCCGGAAATTCATCTTGGTGAAGACAAAGACCGTACCCGAAATTTTGTACTGTCAATGCACGGTCGCGCCATGGGCATAGGCCAGGCAGTTGTTCCGCAACTTAACCTCAAGGGTAAAAAGAAATTATTCGATGTAGGCGGAGGCCCTGGTACTTACTCAACACTGATCGCAAAAGCCCATCCGGAAATTGAATGTACTGTCCTAGACCTTCCGGAAATAGTTAAAGTTGCAGGAGAACTCATCCAGTCAGCAGGAATGCAGCAAAGGGTTTTGACACTGGCCGGGGATTACCATACAACCCCATTCCCATCACGCAATGACGTAATCATCTTCTTCGGCGTACTGCACCAGGAAGCCCCTGAATCAATTGCAGATCTCTTCAAGCGCGCTTTTAATGCATTGCTCCCGGGCGGACTCGTTTATGTTCTGGACATGATGACGGATGTAACCCACACCCAACCCAGGTTTTCCGCCATGTTCGCTGTAAATATGGCATTGACCACTGAAAACGGATGGGTGTTCTCAGACAAAGAACTGTCAAGTTGGCTTGCCGGCGCAGGATTCACGGAATTCTCATGCTCGCCTCTGCCCCCTCCAATGCCCCACTGGCTCGCTTCAGCCAGGAAACCATAGCCTCAAAACACTCGCTTTTCTTCAAAAAATTCAATATAAATGGATCAAATGAGACGTATTTTATTTCTATGTTCAGAAAACGCCGGCCGGAGCCAGATGGCAGAAGCATTTGCCAGGGCAAGGCAAATCAAAGACGTCGAGATAATCAGCGCAGGAACAAAGGCAACATCCGTTCATCCTGCAGCAGTAAAAGTCATGTCTGAAGCAGGCATCGATATTTCAAATTATAAATCCAAAGCGTTGGATGGCATGAAAGATCAGCACTTTGATATTGTTGTAACACTTTGCCAGAAAGCAGCAGAGCTGTGTCCAGTCCTCCCGGATTATCCCGAAATAGTAGAATGGAACCTGCCGGATCCGAACAGGCTTGGGGCAAGCGATGAAGAAACACTTGGTTTGTTTCGACAGATACGGGATGAGATCCGAAGGCTGGTAGACGACTTCTTCGACAGGGGCTACCTCCCTGCCCTAATGTCAGCCAGGGACTGCGAAAATATCATTCTCAACAATATATCGGATGGAATTATAGCGCATGACACAAAACGACTTATTTTCTTTTTCAACTCTGCAGCCGAACAGATAACAGGATACCATAGAGAAGAAGTACTTGGACGGGACTGTCATGCTGTTTTCCCCGGTAATTTCTGCGGTGGAAAATGCAAATTCTGTGATGGCCTTCCTCCCGATATCGACAAACACAAGCAAAACGTGGAAATTACCACAAAGAGTGGAGAAAAACGTTCCATCGACATGACAATTAAGGCCATGACCGATCACCGTGGAAGAAAAGCCGGGGTATTGGTATCCTTCAGGGACCTCACCCGCGAACGCGAACTTTCCCGACGTGTTGGTGAAATGGAAAATTTCTCTGGCATCATCGGACGCGACAGAAAAATGCTGGAGATTTTCGATCTTATCCGTGAACTGGCCGATTCGAACGCACCCGTGCTGGTACAGGGCGAAAGCGGTACCGGCAAAGAACTTGTGGCTGCTGCAATACATAACGAAGGACACCGTGCCAATAAACTATTTGTACCGGTCAACTGTGGCGCATTACCGGAATCACTTCTTGAAAGCGAACTTTTCGGCCATGTAAAAGGCGCGTTTACCGGAGCAATCCGTGACAAAAAAGGCCGGTTTGAACTGGCAGACGGGGGAACGATTTTCCTGGACGAGATTGGCGACATCTCCCAGCCAATGCAGGTGAAACTTCTACGCGTTCTTCAACAAGGAGAATTTCAACGGGTTGGCAGCGAGAAAACCCTCAAAGTTGATGTCAGAATAATCAGCGCAACCAACAAGGATATTGCCAAAGAAATGGCAGCAGGCCGTTTCAGGGAAGATCTTTTTTACCGGCTCAGCGTGGTCCCTATACACCTCCCCTCTCTGAGAGAAAGAAACAATGATATTCCCTTGCTTGCCAATCATCTGCTCAAGCAAATTCTGAACGAAACTGGCAGAAAAGAAGTCACCATATCTGCAGCAGCCATGGACGTTCTGATGTCACATAACTGGCCGGGCAATGTGCGCGAATTGAACAACTGGATCCAGTTTGCATTGGTAAAATGCCACAGTAATGCAATAGACCCAATACACTTCCCTTCGACCATAATTCGCAGCGAAAACTCTCCTGAACATTCTTTAATAGATCCGGGACAGCATCGGAGACAAAAGCTTAACATTGAAGCTGTCAGAGAAGCGCTTGTTCAAACAAAACAGAACAGAGCCAAGGCCGCCAAACTGCTTGGTGTATCAAGAGCCACCTTTTATCGCTTCCTGGAAAACAACAGCACTTAGAGTTATTCCACCTGTCTCACCACGACAGATTGTCTCATCGCGCGACAAAAATGTTTCTAATGTCTCACATTCAAGACAATAGTGACACGTCCCTGTCTCATACCTGATAAACTCACAATTCACTAAATATTGATAATCAACATATTACAAATAAAACATTTGGCAGGCGGGAGTTGGCATGGATTTAGCGATTATAAACTGGAAAAATGAAAGAATTAAAATGAACAATAGCTCAAACAAACACCTTAAAGAAGCTTTAGAAATCTCGAGGAAACTTACAATACTTGCGGATGAGGGAGAAGCTTCAAGCAAAGATGACGGGTGCGCAGTTCTTTACGGGGTAATACGTGACTGCGCTTACAAGATAAGAGGAAGAGCAGAAAGAGAGCGTGATGTTCACAAAGTTCTTGGAATATGGGAAGAGGATAACTCGGAAGAAAACAAGTAATGAAACAGAATAAGAAGGAAATATAAAATGAAGAAAACATTAATATACTTAACAGCATTCTTGATGTATGGATTAAACATAAATGCATCAGGATCAGACTGGCTGACAAATTTCGAAAAGGCAACCAAGGAAGCGACTGAAAAGAAACAACAGGTACTGGCAGTTTTCTCTGGGTCTGACTGGTGTGCCTGGTGCATGAAACTGGATTCAGAAATTCTTTCGAAGCAAGAATTCAAAGATTATGCCAAGGACAAACTAGTACTATTCCTGGCAGATTTTCCAATGAAAAACAAATTGCCGGAAGAAACTTCAAAACAGAATAAAATGCTTGCAGAGAAATACAATGTAGAAGGATTTCCAACAGTACTGCTACTTGACGCTTCAGGGAAAGTTCTTGCGAAAACCGGTTACCGAAAAGCCGGTCCGGCAGAGTACATTGAACATCTGAAAACACTTATAAAGAACTGAATTAAGAACAGGGTTTAACGAATGAAAGTGACATCATATAACAGGATAATAAAGAAAAAAGGCGAGACTCAAGAAAAAGCGCCTGGAAATGAAAAAAGACCAATGGAGGCTAATAAACAGCTTCATTAACATTCCTCCCAGTAGTAACGGCTTCGACCAGGCCGTTACGAAAAAGGGGTCGGGATTGACGAATCCCGACCCCTACCTTTATAAAATAGTGTATAAGAGAGTATGAATAAAAGTTTACAAAAGGAATTAAAGATAAAAGGGCTTCCACTCAGTCCAGGACTTGCGATAGCAAAAGTCTGCATGTTCAACGAGAGGCGGCACAGCAACCTTCCCATGTACAAGGTCAGGGGGGAAGGTATTGAACTGGAAATAGGGCGTGTAGAACGGGCAATTGAAATTGCAGGCAACAAACTCGACGAAATAAAAAAACAGGTAGCTGAAAGGATAGGTAACGCGGAAGCAGAAATATTTGTTGCGCAGAAAATGATCATGGAAGACACTACCCTGATCGAAAAAGTTGCAGACCTAATCAAAAATCACTGTGTTAATGCAGAAAATGCAGTTTCGTCAGTTCTCGACTCCTACGAAACCCGCCTGCAGGAAGTAGACAATGAATACCTGAGAGACAGGGCCTCAGACTTCGGCGAAGTCAAACGGCGGATTCTGGATGTTCTGTCCGACATGAAACCTTCGCTCCAGTGTACCGACGAGAAACACTGCCAGCGTGGAAAGAACAGGATTATTGTTGCCGAAGAACTGACTCCATCACTGACCGTCGATCTCGAAACAGAACTGGTGCTGGGTTTTATTTCAGAACGAGGTGGACAGAATTCGCATGGAGCAATACTGGCAAGAGCACTGGGCATTCCGGCAGTAAGCGGTCTGCCGGACTTCAGAAAGAAAGTCGGATGTGGAACGGAACTGCTCATCAATGGCGACAGCGGCGAAGTTGTGATCTGGCCCAGCGAAGAAACAATTACAATGGCCAGGGTTGAACATGAAAAGCCCATCCTCATGCCCGCAGCTTCAGACCCTGTACTCGGACTCAAGGTTATGGCCAACATAAGCCTTGCGACAGATGTCAAAGAGGCAATCCACATGAAAGCAGAGGGAATAGGCCTTTACAGGACAGAAATGGAAATAATTATAAGCGGCAAACTTCTCAGCCAAGAAGAACTTTATCAACGCTATTCAAATGTTGTCAAAGAGATGAAAGGACTCCCCGTAACTTTCAGGACATTTGACGTTGGAAGCGACAAGCCCTTCCCTTTTCTCAACATATCCCATGAACAAAACCCTTCCCTTGGTTTCCGCGGAGCACGACTTCTGCTCGGAAAAAAGGATCTTCTACAGAACCAGGCACGCGCCCTGGCCAGGGCTTCCATACACGGCCCTATAAACATTATGTATCCCATGGTTATTGACCTGGCCCAATTCCTGGAATTGAAAACCATTGTTGAAGAGGCCATAAAGGATACTCCAAAAGGTACAATTAAACATGGCGTGATGTTCGAAGTGCCATCAGCCTGCCTCGATGCAAGGGAAATATTAGAACACGCCGACTTCGGGAGTATAGGAACCAATGACCTTATTCAGTACATGTTTGCAATTGACAGAAATAATGAATTTGTGGCTTATGACTATAACCCTGGTCGGCCAGCTCTCTGGAAGATGATAAAGATCGTAGCAGATGCCGGAGCAGCAACGGGAAAATCGATCTCAGTTTGCGGTGAACTGGCAGGAGACCCGACATATCTGTCAAAAATAATGAATCTCGGCATTAAAGTTGTCAGTGTGAGTTCAAGACTGATACCGGGAATCAGGAATGAACTGAACAAGGAATGCAACCTAATGAAAGGAGAAAAGTAGAATGAAGCAGTTAAAAGGAACAAAAACGGAAAAAGCGCTGATGGCATCTTTCGCAGGCGAGTCACAGGCACGCAACAGGTATACCTACTTTGCCGGAAAGGCCAAAAAGGAAGGTTACGAACAGATAGCTGCAATTTTCGCTGAAACATCTGATCAGGAAAGTGAACACGCGAAAAGGTTCTTCAAGTTTCTCGAAGGTGGAACAGCAGAAATAACCGCCTCTTTCCCAGCTGGAGTTATAGGAACAACTCTGGAAAACCTGAAGGCAGCGGCAGAAGGAGAAAAGCATGAATGGACAGATATGTATCCCAACTTTGCCAAACTGGCAAAGAGCGAGGGGTTTGATGAAATAGCGAACGTTTTCGAAGCCGTCTCTATAGCTGAGAAGCAGCATGAAAAACGTTACACAGATCTGGCCAAGAATATAGAAAACGGAAAGGTCTTTAAGAAAGATAAGACCATATCCTGGCGTTGCCGTAATTGCGGTTATATACACTCAGGAAATGAAGCCCCTGATAACTGCCCGGCATGCGCACATCCCAAGGCATACTTCGAAGTTCTTGGCGAAAACTGGTAATTGCAATATATTGGTCTGCCGGAACCATGTTCCGGCAGAGACCTGTAAACTGACATGAAAGACCAAAGGGGAGACTGAGAAATGTCCTTCAAAGAATGTCCAAATTGTCACTACATGTGGCCGGACAGAACGACATTCCTATCCGACCCTATGCTCTCGCTGGTGGGATATCAGGCTAATTTTAGCGACCTTGTTGCAGGCTATTTCCTATTCAACCATGACACTCCCGACTGCGGAACTTCTCTGGCCATAGAAGCCGGCAAGTTCTCCGACATGCACAACGGACCTATATTTGAAGAAAGAATGACAGGAACCAAGGAGTGTCCTGATTACTGTAAATCATCAAGTTCTCTAGACCCCTGTTTCAATAAATGCGAGTGCGCCTATGTAAGGGACATTCTCCAGGTTGTAAAACATTGGCCTAAAGATCCCTATAAAAAAGCATCTTGAAAAATGAACTCAAAACTTGTTCTGAGCATCCTGTATATTGTGGCAGCATTCATTATTCCAGAACAAACCAGCGCAGTCATCGGACAGAACCCATTTCCGCTATCAGGCCACATCCGTAAAACAGACGGAAGCCAGCAAGTCATCGCCCTGTCGTTCTCTGTCCCGGCAAATCATTACCTGTACGCAGACTTGATAACAGTAACGACTGTAAACGGATCCATTCTGACAGCCCAGGAAAAGCCCAAGCCATACAGAAAACACGATAAATTCAGCGATACCGACAGAGACGTTTACACAAATAATTTCACCATGCTGTTTATCGTACCGACCGCGTCACAAACCACACCGGAACTGACTGTCGAATACCAGGGGTGTAGCGACCAAGTCTGCTTCTTCCCCGTCAAAACAAACCTTTCATTTTCCGGCCACGACACCGGAAACCTCCAAAAGATAACGCAACCGCATTCCGTCGATAAAAACGCTGATTTGAAAAGAATGACATCCGGCTTCCGCTTAACCGGAAGAAAAGAAGGCTATATTCGTGCTGAAGAATTCACGATATTCCTGGATACATCCCTAAAGGGAAATTTCACCAGAACAGATCAAATCAAGGATATGTTCTCCAGGCAAAGTACATTGACCACCATTCTGGCCGTTCTCCTGATAATTGCAGGCGGGCTAGGACTCAACCTAACACCATGCGTACTACCGATGATTCCCATAAACATAGCCATAATCGGGGCAGGAACAGAAGCAGGGTCTCGATTCCGTGGCTTTGTTCTGGGTGGCATATATGGCAGCGCAATTGCCATGACATATGGGCTGCTGGGATTATTTGTTGTCCTTACCGGCTCACGATTTGGAACACTTAACGCCTCATATGTATTTAATGCAGCTATTGCCGCTGTCTTTATTATTCTTGCGCTTGGAATGTTTGATATATTTACTATCGACTTCTCACGGTTTCAATCCAGCATACCCACCAGTACTCGATCTAAAGGAAACATATTTACAGCACTTGTCATGGGTTCCGTTTCGGCACTTCTTGCAGGCGCCTGCGTCGCACCGGTCGTTGTTTCGGTTCTACTCATCTCGTCCGACCTGTTTAAGCACGGAACAACAATAGGTTTGTTTCTCCCCTTTCTCCTTGGTATCGGCATGGGACTCCCCTGGCCTTTCCTTGGTGCAGGACTTTCTTTTCTTCCCAAACCCGGCCTTTGGATGGCACGTGTTAAACATCTTTTCGGAATAGTGATAATCGGTTTTGCAGTATACTACGGACACCTTTCTTACCGGCTCTTCTCGGATCAACAACCGGAAAACAAATCACAAGTCGAACTTGCCCAACAGGAAAGCATCAATCATGGCTGGCTTGTCTCCCTGCCGGAAGCGCTCACCCAGTCAGAAAAGGAAAACAAACCTCTGCTCATCGACTTCTGGGCAAGCTGGTGCAAGAACTGCCTCGCAATGGAAGAAACAACTTTCAAGGATCCTGAAGTTCAGAAGAAGCTGGAGAACTTTGTAAAAGTCAAATTCAGGGCTGAAAACCTGTCAGATCCAGCAACCACACACGTAATGGAATTTTTCAATTGCCTCGGCCTGCCCACTTATGTTGTGCTCGTTCCGGAGAGGGAAAAGGACCACAAGAATGAACAAAAGCACTAATATCAGCTTTGTGGTTATCGGAGCATCAGGCGATCTCGCAATAAAGAAAATATTTCCAGCCCTGTTTTCTATATACTGCCAGGGGCTTCTTCCTGCCGGATTTAAAATCTTCGGATTTGCCAGGACCCCCCTTTCCCATAAAGACTTTCGCAGACGTATTGCCGAACACCTGACCTGCCGGTATGCCAGCACTGAATCATGTTCGACTGAAATCAGTGAATTTCTGTCCCGCTGCTATTATCTTCCCGGCAGCTATGAATCGAGAGAGTCTTTCCTGGATCTCTATGAACTTATGCGGAACCAGGAACAAGGTCTTAATACAAATCGAATATTTTATCTGGCAATACCCCCATCAGTATTTCTCGATACATCAAGGGCAATGGCAGGAGCAGGACTAGTAGTCTGCGGGTCCAACCCCCAGTGGTCCAGGGTCGTAATTGAAAAACCATTCGGGAAAGACCGTCAATCTTCCGATATGCTTACACGCGAACTGGCCAGGGTTTTCTCCGAAGAACAAACCTTTCGTATCGACCATTACCTCGGCAAAGAAGTAACACAAAACCTCATGGTTCTCCGTTTCGCCAATCTTGTATTTGAACCGCTCTGGAACCGTAATTTTATCGAAAGTGTTCATATAACCTGGAAGGAAGACATCGGGGTCAGAAACCGCGCCGGTTATTTCGATGAATACGGGATAATCCGCGATGTAATCCAGAACCATCTGCTCCAGATTTTGACTCTCGTAGCCATGGAAAAACCCAGAAGCATCAGCGCAACACACATTCGTGACGAAAAGGTTAAAGTCCTGAAATCAATATCTGCAATAGATATGAAAAACATTGTTCTCGGTCAGTATACAGCCGGAGAAATCAATAACAATAAGCATGTTGGTTACCTCGACGAGAAATCCATTCCCGGCAATTCCACAACCCCTTCTTTCGCTGCCGCAGTCCTGAAAATCAACAATGATCGCTGGCACGGCGTTCCATTCATAATCTCCGCAGGCAAAGGACTGGACTCCAGAACAAACGAGGTCAGGATCCGATTCCGAAGCATTCCGGACAATATTTTCTGCGATAAGCCCGAATGCCTTCCAACAAACGATCTCAATATCCGGATTCAGCCGGACGAATCGATATTTCTCAATATAATCAACAAACAGCCTGGAATGCAGTTGTCTCTCGTAGAAACCAGCCTCAACCTCAGGTATCAGTCTGCATTCTCAACGAAAATACCAGAAGCCTACGAACGGCTCCTCCTTGACGTTATAACCGGCGACAAGGGACTCTTCATTCGTTCAGACGAACTTGCTGCAGCATGGGATATCTTCACCCCGGTCCTGCATGAAATCGACAGGTTGAAAATAAAACCCGAACCTTATCCTTTCGGAAGCATCGGACCCGCATCAGCGGCAAGACTTGTGGACAGAAAACTGTATTCGTAAATTGCCATGTCAATTGAGCTGAAAACATTCAAGAACAGCAACAGCCTTATCCTTGCAGCATCAGAACTCCTGAAAGAGCATATGCAGATTCAAAGTAACAATCCACATGCCATAATGCTTTCCGGAGGCCATACCTAAGCAGACGTGCCACTACGCGCATGACCAGAAAGCAAACGTCGCAACAATACAATAGCCACAAGCGGTAACAACACCCCGTAAAAGACCAACTTAAGAGGATTAAACGAGTCAATCTGCCAAGGTAAAGCCCGGTAAAGATTCCAGAAGATCGCCAGACAGGAAAACCAGACTGCCCCAAAATTCGGCAACATGTCACCAGAATGAATCAGTTTCATTCCCCCAGTCCGCAATGACGCACGAAAAGGATAGAGCAGACAGCTCCCGAGAAAACCCAGCTGATCAACCAGTATGTGTGCCGCGAACGCGCCAAATATTATCATACCGGCCAGGACATCCCAAACTACCGTACCGGCCAGGGCAAACAGCAATCCAATCACGAGGCTGTGGCTCCATTCACGATGCCACGGAATAAAAATCGGCACCACCCTTTTATCCGCCGTCGGCTTCATCAGGAAAGATGGACCATCAAGTATATCCGCAACCGTCTCCGTCTCGTAGTCAGGCTTAACACCACATAAAAGCCCAGAGTGTGCTTCCTTTTTTTTGCATGAATATTCCTCCACGACCGATTGATCCGTCCGCACAACAGGTCCGACCGACACAACAACCTTGCGGCATGGAATATCAAATTTCACACTATACTGCCGCCACAGGTCACTTCCCATCCGGATGGTGTTGAGCTTGATCCGCACCGGTTTCTTATCAACAAAAGAGTTGTTTACAGCCATTGCAACGCCATCCGCAATCATCTGCGGGTCCGGATCAAGAGGATCCGGAGTAACAATAATATCGTACCTGTAGAAAAACTTGTAAAACTTGAAATCCAGCGTGTCAGGCAGGAGTCCAAAAACCCCGCCAAGTATGAAATACATAGGACTGCCGTCGGCGCCGGCCTTCACCGCCGACTGGAAAAACGACGCCAGCGCAACCCCTACAGAAAAATGTGCAATCCCCTTCATAAAATATATGGAACCGCAGATTCTGCGGTCATCTTATTCAAAGCAAACCCATCCATCCGGCCACCTTTGCACCACAACCCGACATATTACATGCCATCGGAAGTAGTATCACTCCGAGGCAATTCATTCTCCGTGAACCAAGCAGGACAGGAATTAAACCTATTCCGGCAGCCACTAGCATCACAAATTCACCACGCCATCCAGTAACTGCAAAAACAATCACAAAAACCAACAGCAGTGAAACAAACGACAGGAACCTGAAGCTGCTTTTCCCGATGAGCTTTATCATCCCCCAGGAAAGCGGTCCCACCATGAGCAAAGAAACAGCTCCTGCAATTGCCATTGATGCCATCGCCAGGTAGTAATCATGATACGAACCAGGCACGTATATTCCACGCATGAGCCAGCTGCCACCACCACGCCCAATCCCCAAACCCGGAACAAAAAGAAGAAGAAATCCTCCTGCGTAGTAAACCAGCTTCGAGACTCCCTGAGAAACCAGGAAAGCCTTGTCGTCACGAAGCGCCGTGGCATGACCAGAGAGAAACCCTCCCACCCCTCCGCTGACTACAGGAAAAAAGGCCGCAAATCCGCCCCCCAACCCGCCGGCAAACACACCGCGCAAGAATGACACAGCACCCAAATTCGATCTGGAATCAATTTTTTGATCAGGAATTGATACGCCGCTGACAATATTAAGCAAAAGCCATGGCAATGTGAACAAACCCACAAACGCAGGCATGATGTTTTGAAATGCCACGGTGGAAGGTATAGGCGATCGGTATAGAAGAATAAACCCTAACAGTCCTGAAAGAAAAAATGTAACAAGCCCGGCTCCTGTCGCTTTCCACCCATCAATAAACTTGGCAAAGCCGCCATCTCCTAAAACTCCACCTTTTGGCCATTCCGACATCAGCATAAAGCAGATAACACACCAGAGAATCCAGTGCAGATGTGGTTGAAACACGGTGTGCGCTACCGAAAGCAGTGCCGGCGCCAAAGGAGCGGCCAGCAGTAATAAGAGAAACAAACCCGCCATACTCCCGCAGGCCGTTATAATAGAACCCTCATAACCCCGCCCGCACATCAGGTATTTCTGTCCGGGCAGAACAATAAAAAGAGCACTCTCATCAGGTGCCGCCAGGAAAACAGACGGCAAGGTGCTCATTACGGCATAGCCCACAATCATACCCGTAAACAACGGCACTATAATTTCCGGACAGCCAGGCATGCAACCGGAGAGCAATAGCAACCCCATGACGTTGTACACGTGTAAGCCGGGAATACAGGCAAGGATCGACGAGACTACCGAACCAGCTGCTGCATAAATTATTATCGTATAAATCATTTTCCGGAAAAACCAATACCTTTCCTGACTCGATGCCTCTGTACCTTTCTTACCTCTTCCCAGCCCCCATCTTTAATTCTTCCGCCTTTCGCAACACCAGCTTTGAATTCCCATCCGCCGAAAAATTAAGACTTCCAGTCACTTCCACGGACATCTTCCCATGCGGAACAAGGTGTTCATTAAAAAGGTTACCGGCAACCTGGCCATATGCAACCACTCTCAACTGGCCCGAACCATCATCAACCAGGAAAGACAAAGACTCCACAATCCCTTTCTTCTTTCTGACAAATGCATCTTTCTCCACAACACCACTTATCCTCACCAACCCGAAATTCATCATCGGCGTGATTTCCGAAATTCTCACCAGCGGAACGTCGCTGTGTACCGCCATCAAATACAGGAAGAACAGCCCGACAACAGCCAGGAGAGCGGAACCATAAATCATAAATCTGAAAACAGGTTTTCTCGCAGAATCACATTCGCAATACGGACAGACATCCGCCGGCCCTATGAATCGTTCACAGCTCGGGCAGAAGGCACCCGGATTTATCATTTTATCAATGACTTCCTTTTTCATCATGCAATAATTCCAGTTTTGCTTTAAAAACCGGCAGGAATGTATCACATAACAGGCGGGAAGAATGTCAGGCCAAACCCTGATTTTTCATGTAAGGTTTGCCCCGATAAGGAATGTAAGGATAACCACTACAACAGGCAGGATCAGTTCTTCTCAACGCGCATTGTCTCAACACGAAGGTTCGTGCGGTGCTCAGAAGGAAAACACTGTATATCCATGTCCTTGACCATCCATCTGTCTTCAATCTTTTTGAAACTTTTCATAAAAAGGCGTCGCACCAGTTCTCCCCCGGCATCATAACCTTCAGCCTGCAATACCATGTGTAACTTCTCGTCTATCCAGAGACGGACTTTCTTATACTGACCCGTCTCCCCGGGAGGAGCATCAACTTCCACTATAAAACAACTCTGCCCCCTGAGAGTCTCTGCCTTCAGCGTTTTTCCGCCCGGCCACCAGAGAAATGAAAGAGTCAGTTCCATCCAGCTCACATCAGTATCCTGGAATGGCTTGTACAAATCCGGCACCTTGGCAGGAACAAGAGGATTACCAGCAGCATATTCAAAACGTGCAGAACCGGCAGAACTTCGTATGACAGTCATCTGCTCAAGATCCTTCCCCAGGGCATCCCGCAAAATATACTTAGCCATTGCAGGACTATGCCCCAGGTCTAAACGCATCTCGATATTGAGCGTTCGCGTAACAACACCCTTGCGTTTCCTGACTTCAAGCGAACCGTTGATCACGATTGGCTCACGCGGAAGCTGTCCCCTCATGTCCTCAAGCAATTGTGAACCAGCAGGCAGCCCCTCACTGTCCGGCTTGGAAAGAACACATGGGACAACAAGCGCTAAAAGAAATGAAAAGAAAAAGATGTGCTTCAATGGCCGTTACTCCTGACCCGGAGCCTTGGCGTCACATGGGCCGGCATTTTTATCAGCAGTTATTGCACGATCAATAATATCGCGAATCTGGGTTAATCCCGTGGCAGGAATAATAATTGCATCCCTTCTCCCCCCAACATCTTCTGTAACTTTCAGGAACCTGCCCCTTGGATTTTCCTTCAGATCAAAGGAAAAAAGTTTCCGCTCAACCTGCACCTGCTCGTTTAGTAACTCTTTATCCACGGTTATACCCCCAGTTACTGGATTAAGATCTGCAGCTGACATGCATTGCAATCTGCCAACCATTTTCACTCTAGCAAAATACAGGCAATTGTCAATCCGAGTCTACCCCGCAACGGTGACGTCTGGACTAGATTTCCTACTTTATTTACCTGTTAGAACTAAGTTGCCCTATACAAATGGTTATGATAATTTTCCGTACGAAAGATTAATCGTTATTTGTTAAAAACAAGCAACTTGAGTGGGAACAGCGAAAGGAACAAACACATGACTGGTTCACTTGCAGCAATCGGAGCCGGACTCACAGCAATCGGAGCCGGACTTGGCATAGGCAAACTCGCGGCATCGGCAATGGAGGGTATCGCCCGCCAGCCTGAATTCGCCGCAAAAATACAGGTAAACATGCTTATCGCGGCAGCGCTGATCGAAGGTATCGCCCTGTTCTGCGCCGTTATCTGTATTATCTCGAAATAAACAGTTCATTCCAACTGTTTACCAGGCGGATAAAACATGTCAGAACATAACTCCCATTCTCAATCAATCGAGGTTCCTGCAGCAGGCGGCCATGGTTCATCCGGCGGTGGGTCCCTGATGGACGTCTCGCCAGCGATGGTTGGACTAACATGGGTCACCTTCATCCTTATGACAGTGATCCTGTACAAGGTGGCTTGGAAACCAATCCTAAAGGCCCTCGAAATGCGGGAAGAATCAATCCGCAAGGCGCTGGCCGACGCCGAAAAGGCACGTGCAGAAACCGCGGCCCTCGAATCTAAACAGCAGCAGCTACTGAAAGATTCACAGACTGAAGCACAGAAAATCCTGGATGATGCCCGCACAACCGCGCGACACACAGCAGATACCATCCAGGCAAAGGCCGGTCAGGAAGCAAGGGAGCTGATCGAAAACGCCAAGAAAGAAATATCCAGCGCAACCGAAAGAGCTCGCGCAGAACTCCGCCGGGAAAGCGCTGAACTGGCAATCGCCATGGCAACCAAGGTCATAGGCGACAACATGGACAGCAGCAAAAACCGGGCTATCGTTCAGAAAATGGTTAAGGAGATGTAATTCGTGGTAGTTCACTCAAAAGCGGCAAAACGATACGCAAAAGCACTTTTTGACCTTGCCCTCAAGTCAGGAGAACTTGACAGCATCCGCGGCGATCTCGAGGCCATATTGAAACTTATGCACGATGCACCTGATCTTGTTAAGTTCATGCGTGATTACATGCTGCCGGCATCAGCCAGAACAAAGACCCTTGCCGAAATCTTTTCCAGCAGGATCAACGAACTCACATTCCGCTTCATCAGGCTCCTTGAAGAGAAGAAACGGTGCGGAATACTGGACAACATCTGCGTATCATTCGCAAATATGCATGACCAGATGCAGGGCATCATAAAAGGCCAGATCACTTCCCCGATAATGTTTGAGTCGCAGGACATCCAGACGATAACAACCTATGCCCAGACAAAAACAGAAGGACGACTTGTTTTATCCACAGTCATTGACCCATCGCTTTTAGGCGGATTTAAACTGAGGCTTGGCGACGTTGTTTACGACGCAAGCGTTGCGGCCCAAATACACACTCTAAGAGAAAAAATGATCAGCGTTTAATCTGCGTCAGGAGAAACACATGGCTATTGATCTAAAACCATCGGAAATATCTTCGATACTGAAGAAACAGTTATCGGATTTCAAACAGCAGGTCGACACAGCCGAAGTCGGAGTGGTGCTGAGCGTAGGTGATGGTATCGCCCACGTATACGGACTGGCGGGCGTTATGGCCGGTGAACTCGTAACCTTCCCGGGCGATATCGCCGGAATGGTGCTCAACCTCGAGGACGACAACGTCGGTATCGCTATTTTCGGCGAAGATTTTCACGTCAAGGAAGGCGACGAAGTAAAAAGAACCGGCCGAATCGCATCAATCTCGGTGGGCGATGCAGTCCGGGGCCGTATTGTTGATGCACTTGGTAATGCCATTGACGGCGGATCTCCTATTTCCACATCAGAATCCCGCAAGATCGAAGTCAAGGCGCCCGGCATCATTGATCGCGCCGATGTCCGCGAACCCCTTCAGACCGGCATAAAAATGATCGATGCCCTCACCCCTATCGGGCGCGGTCAGCGTGAACTTATCATTGGCGACCGTAAAACCGGCAAGACAACCATCGCCATCGATACCATCATCAACCAGCGCGGCGAAAACGTCATGTGCTTTTACGTCGCCATCGGCCAGAAGCGTTCCACCGTGGTGCAGGTCTACGAAACACTTAAGAAATTCGGCGCCATGGAGTACACCACCATCGTGGCGGCAACTGCATCGGATCCGGCACCGATGCAATACCTGGCCCCGTACTCCGGCTGCACTATGGCCGAGTATTACAGGGAGACAGGCAAACATGCGCTGATCATTTACGATGACCTGACCAAGCAGGCACAGGCTTACCGTCAGCTCTCCCTGCTCCTCCGCAGGCCACCGGGACGCGAGGCGTTCCCCGGCGACATATTCTATCTACACAGTAGATTGCTTGAGCGCGCCGCAAAAATGAGCCCGGAAAATGGCGGCGGAAGCCTTACAGCGCTCCCGATTGTCGAAACTCAGGCTAACGACGTTTCTGCCTATATTCCGACAAATGTTATTTCCATCACCGACGGCCAGATCTTCCTGGAAGCCGATACTTTCACCTCAGGACAGCGGCCGGCTATCAACCCCGGCATATCGGTCTCCCGAGTCGGCGGAGACGCCCAGGTGAAGGCAATGAAACAGACCGCAGGCTCTCTCAGGCTTGAGCTGGCCCAGTACCGCGAACTGGCCGGTTTCGCCCAGTTTGCCTCAGATCTTGACGCCGCAACAAAGCGACAGCTGGAACGCGGCCACCGCCTCATGCAGATCATGAAACAGGGTGTCCACGAAACACTGCCAGTGGCAAAACAGATTGCAATAATGTACGCCGGCACAAACGGATACCTGGACGACTTGCCAATTGACCGAGTCAGGGACTTCGAGCAGAAGCTCTACGAGGCGCTGGATGTGGAACCACAGGAATACATCAAGCTGGTTAACGCGAAGAAGACAATGACAGATGAGGTCAAGGCCGCCCTGGACCGTGTTCTCGAACAGCTTACCGGCAAGAAACACAACAAACAGTAAAACGCAGAACCGGCAACACTAATGCTGACACTCAAGGAATATAATGTAAAGCTTGCACGGCTGAGAAGCACACGCAAGATGACCAAGACCATGAAGATGGTTTCGGCCAACAAGCTAAAGAAGGCCCAGAAGGCTCAGAAAGACGCGAGCACCTTTGAGGCGAAACTTAACGAGATTGTCGGCAGGCTGGGAGTTGAAGTCAGTACCCAGGACCATCCTCTTCTCAACCCGAAGAGTGTCCCGCAGAAAGCCCTTCTTGTTATGTTCGCGTCCGACAAGGGGCTGTGTGGCGGCTTCAACAGCAACTTGAACCGGAAAGCCATGGAATGGCTCACTAATAATGCAGAACGTTTTAAACACCTGGAGATGAGCTTCTCGGGCCGAAGAGGTTTTACATTCTTTAAGAACAGATACACAGTAAAGAAACATTACGAAGGTGTCGCGACCAAGCCGCACTTCACAGACGCAGTCAATATCGGCAGGGACATCCAGGCCGCCTTCTTCGCCGGACAATTCGACGAAGTATACGTGGCATACAACCAGTACTGCGGCGCTCTTTCCTTCAAGCCGGTAATTGAAAAACTTATCCCGATGGACACCTCGCTGTTCCGTGCACAACCGAATAAAACAGAACAGGGAATGTGGATATACGAACCAGCCCGGCACGAACTGCTCATGACCACAATCCCAAGGTTGATCAATCTGAAAATTTACTCGATTCTCGTCGGAACATCAGCAGGAGAACATGGCGCAAGAATGTCCGCAATGGATAATGCCACCAGGAATGCGGACGAACTGATCGAGCATTTCACATTGCTCCGTAACCGGGCGAGACAATCTAAGATCACGACTGAATTGGGCGAAATTGTAGGCGGAGCCGAAGCGCTGAAATAAACTGACGGCAACGTTCTTTGAAGGGAGTATGAAAATGAAAAGTTCTGCAAATAAAGCAGTCTCAGGAAAGATTACCCAGGTGCTTGGCGCCGTTGTTGACGTGGAATTCCCGGAAGGCGAGCTTCCGTCAATCCTGACGGCACTGCAGGTAACGAATCTTACAATAGACGACAAGCCATGGAACCTGACACTGGAAGTTGCACAGCATCTCGGAGAAAACACTGTCCGCACAATAGCAATGGATGCAACGGACGGACTTATCCGTGGAACCGAAGTCAGGAATACAGGTGAAAACATCACCATGCCGGTCGGGGTGGAAACCCTGGGCAGAGTTTTGAACCTTCTCGGTGACCCGATCGACAATGCCGGTCCCCTCAAATGCGAAAAGCGCTCACCCATCCATAAACCCGCTCCCAGATTCGATGAACAGGAAACGAAGGATGCAGTCCTTGAGACAGGCATCAAGGTCATTGACCTGCTCGCCCCTTACAAAAAAGGCGGAAAGATTGGCCTGTTCGGCGGAGCCGGAGTAGGCAAGACAGTTCTGATCCAGGAACTTATACGTAATATTGCAACAGAACATTCGGGTTACTCTGTATTTGCTGGTGTCGGCGAGCGTACCCGCGAAGGAACAGCTCTTTACAGGGAAATGCGCGAATCGGGTGTTATCTCCAAGACCGCCATGATTTTCGGGCAGATGAACGAACCACCAGGGGCACGCGCCCGTGTCGCCCTATCGGCCCTTACTGTTGCAGAATATTTCCGTGAAGAACTCCGGCAGGACGTGCTGTTGTTCATCGATAACATATTCCGGTTCACCCAGGCCGGATCAGAAGTTTCCGCCCTTCTGGGCCGTATTCCTTCCGCCGTGGGTTACCAGCCCACACTTGGAACGGACATGGGCGAACTCCAGGAACGCATCACTTCAACAAAGAACGGGTCGATCACATCGGTACAGGCGATATATGTGCCTGCCGACGACTATACCGACCCGGCTCCTGCAACCACGTTTGCACATTTGGACGCAACAACGGAACTCTCACGCCAGATATCGGAACTTGGAATCTATCCGGCAGTCGACCCTCTGTCATCGTCATCCACAATGCTGAGCCCGGACATTGTTGGGCAGGAACACTATACTGTTGCCCGAGGTGTCCAGGAAATTCTCCAGCGCTACAAGGAACTGCAGGATATAATTGCAATCCTTGGGATGGATGAACTGTCGGAAGAAGACAGGCGCACGGTTGAACGTGCGAGGAAAATCCAGAAATTCCTGTCACAACCCTTCCACGTGGCAGAACAGTTCACCAACATACCAGGCCAGTATCTCAAGCTTTCGGACACCATCCGTTCATTCAAAGAAGTGCTGGATGGAAAGCATGACAATATTCCGGAACAGGCGTTTTATATGGTTGGTAACATTGAAAGTGTACATGAGAAGGCAAAGAAACTGCAGGGTTAATGGCAATGAGTCTGAATCTGAAAATAATGACACCGCAGGGAACGTTTTTCGAGGGTGACATCGAATCGTTCTCTGCACCCGGCATTAACGGTTATTTCGGCGTCCTGCCAAGCCATGCACCAATGATCTCCGGCATCGGTAAAGGTGTTCTGAAAATCGACACCGAAGGAAACAGCCAATACTACGTCATAAGCGGCGGCGTTGCCGAAATTAAAAGCGAAGGAACCATCATTCTGGCCGATATAGTCAAGAAAGTCGAAGGCCCCGACGAAGCCGACATCGAACTGGAAGAACTGGAATCCCCCACCCCAACCGGACACTAAATTCATATCTCAGGAACGCCGCTTGACTTCTGAACAGCGCTTTGCTCATAATCTGCCCGTTTTTGTTTTCTTCTGTGTGCCGGTTTAGCTCAGTTGGTAGAGCAGCTGATTTGTAATCAGCAGGTCTTCGGTTCGAGTCCGAAAACCGGCTCCATTTAAATATCAAACATTTCTAGCGTTCCACCTGTTAGCCAATTCGCGTATCAACAATCCCTGATAATGCTTGAAACTACACATTTTTCCTGTTAGTTAAAAAACAAGGTCGTAGTCCGTCAAAGCGTAGTGGAGCTTCAAATTTATAGGTACTGGGAAATCTAACATGAGTGAAGTCATCTTTAAGTGCCCTACTTGTTCAAAAAACCTTTGTGCCGGAGATACAGCTATCGGTAGAGTCTTCGACTGCCCAACCTGTCATTACAAAGTTACGCTCCCTGAACCTGATTTTACATTTAATTGCACTTCATGTAGCGCTGAACTTTCTTCTCTGAAAAACATGGTTGGCGAAACGTTTGATTGTCCCTCCTGTGAACAAGGTTTTACAATCCCTTCAAATGGAAGGCAATTTATACCACCCTTGAAACAGAAAACGATCAGCATCACTTGTCCCTCCTGTTCGGTAGAACTAGAATTAGAAATAAATTATTACAAGGAGATGGAAGGCAAAATTATAGACTGCCCTCAATGTAATAAAGCAATTCCACTGTTTTCAAAGAATTCACACACACCCAGAATTGAGACTCAAACTGACGTCGCGATAACTCCTCCCGAATGGCCCGATCAACCAAGCTGTCCGGGTTGCCATACTGCAATGGCTCCAAATGCTGTGATTTGTCTTACGTGTGGTCTTGATCTGCGGACTGGACAAAAATTCACACTACCACAAGAAAAAAGAAAATTATCCTTTAAACAGGAGGAATCTCCGCCTGATGAGCCAAATAATTCAGTTTTAGTTCGTTATTTTATGCCCAAATCTAGGCGAAAAACAATTTCCGTCAAACTTTTCTCTGTTCTTAAGATGATATCAGTCCTTGTTATCATTTCAGGAATGGGGTTGGCTGCAGTTCAGTATGTGGATATTTCTGCAGTTATAAATAAAATCAAAGGTTTATTTGAAACCACAGAACCCAATGTAGCAAAAAACATCATTCAGATCCTGGAGACATTGAGAAGCAAACCCGGCGATTACGCGGCTTTGCAGGAATTGTCCGTAAACATTAAGAATCTGACCGATACCACTGATAATAGGAACATCAAGTGCGGAATGATGACAGTATTTGCTTTGGGACAACTCGGGAAAGGAAATGAACAGAGCGGCATAGCATGTTGCGAACACATACAATCAAACTATGCTGATACCGAATTCTCGAGAATGGTTAATAAAGGTAATTTCTATGATTTTTGCCCCAAATGTGCAACAAAGGGAGAAATACGAGAAAACTGCAAGGTCTGCTCAGGTGGAACGAAATGCAAGGCATGCAGAGGTTCTGGAATAACGACCATAACAAAGGCACCTCCTCAGGGTTTGGCAAGATCGTCTAACAGAAAAAGCCACTCTTTAGGAGAAGCTCCTTCTACTACCCCGCAAACAACAACCGTTAGATGTTCTTCCTGCATGGGTTCAGGCAAGTGTTCGGCATGTAAAGGAATTGGATTCTTCGCTTCCAAATGTATTGACTGCGATGGAACAGGAAAGAATCTGGTAAAATTAAAAGTCAAAGCTCAGTATGACATTGCCCTTACAAAGACATTTAATCTACTGGAGGCCAGAATTAAAGAAGGAAAAGACCTGGCATTATCAGAAAATACAATGATCGGAAAGAAAGGTGACAGCGATATTGATTTAAAGACTCTTAAAGAGATGCTTGCTGACGGGACGAAAATAAATCTTTTTGACGGGCTTATTCGTATTTGTGATGAGAAACAAATGCCGTTATCGATTGATCCGGAATCAGAATCATTAAAGATGATGTCTGATGTTTATGTCGATATTTCGTCGCTATCTTCCGTTACAAACACAACATCACTCAATTCTTTTGTTACAAAGTACCGTTTAGTTGTCAATCAAGTGCCTATTGCAACAGGAAGCTCTAATAGAGTCGATTTCGTAACTACTCCTGCAGTTTGGATATATTCTCAAGCCTGCTGGTATCTATTGCGAAATCAGATTACTCAGGCTCAGAAGGCATTGGCTACAGCATCATTGGAGAGTTCAGAGTTCAGCATTCATTGCGAACAATTACGAAACCTGCTCCAAATGGTGAACGAAAACAAAAACGAATTATCCACCTTGTCTGCTACGCTTAGAAATGCCCTCGCTAAATATAAGCAAAACATGGCCAATGCGCGGACATTCGAAACGGCAAGCAAATCCGGACTACAAGGGCCGCAAGGTTCAAGTCGCAATGATGGCATTAATGCTGCTGCTGCAGAGACAAGCTACAAGCGAGCAGAGATTGCTGCGCAAGATGCTTTCCAGCTATTGAAGTCCTATCTTAAAAAAATGAAAGGCGGCATCAAGATAATCTGCGAACGTTTTGAAACTGCTCGCGCTGAAAGACTCTATTCGGAAGTATATTTTCTTCTAAGCTACCTTATTGATAATTACACCCAAATTCAAAATCTCCAAAAAGAGATTCAGGAAAATGGATTTCTCGATTGGGCACAGGAACTTGATGAATTTATAGGAGACATGCCTGATCAAATAAAACAAGATCAGACTACATACGGAGGTTATATTCGCACACTTTCGTCCGATATCGACAAACTAAATGTCAGCCATGCTTCAGGACAAAACGTAACAGAAGGACTCCGCATTTCTGAATTTGCCTTTTCCATCGATAGGGCAAACTTCATGGTAAGGGTCGGGGCGGGATATTTTTCAGCTCTGCGAAATGTTAAAGCAATGAAGGATATTCTTTATATTGAAAAATTAACAGACAATCAGCAGGCGGATATTGCCAGAGAATTCCGGACAAAGAACAAAACTGGCCTTCTTCAGGCATTTAATGATGTAGCCGACAAAAAGATCCCCCTGATGCTCGATACAGAAAGCAAGCTGGGTTCGGCAGTTGGGTTATGCACTTATATGGGACAAGGTGATTTATCTCCGATATCGGTCAAAATTCAACCAGTTGCCGCAAACGCTGTTGCACACGACGAGAAACATGCCGGATATTGGAGCGCCTATGTGCATAAATATACGGCCCAGGAAAAACAATTTCCAATATCGTTTGGTGATTATGGTTACAAAGATATCAGCATGCGGATTTCTGCCATAGAGGTATACAAGTGGCTGTGCAATCAATATCCAACCGAAATGGCTGGCAACGGATTGCATATTGAATATCACGACCTAGAAGGAGGTAAAGCAGGAGATTCAGCCGGCGTAACAATGGGAGTGGCTGGTTATTCATTCTTAAACAAGATACCTATTCGCAGAGATGTTGCCATGACAGGTTCTATTCGGTCAGATGGTTCTGTTTATCCGGTTGGAGGGGTATCAAAAAAAATAGCTGGAGCACAGGATGCTGACGGAGTCGAACTCGTAATTATTCCCAAGGCCAATGAAGCTGATGCTTTTTTTGTTCCCGTAAACCATTTATGCCGAATCATTATTATTTCTGCTAATGATATTGAAACTTATATTAACTATGCCACCAACCCTGAGCATAAAAAAGATACGTTACATGATCTTCGTAGAGCTCAGATTTTTATTATGCTGGGTTCAAAGAAAAAAGCTGAAGACATTCTTTTGGCAATTGCTGCAAACAATCCTGAAATCTATTCGGCAAGAAGACTACTGGAATTACTCGCCATTAGCTGGACACAGAAGGCCGAAACTAAATAATGCCTCATAATAGGTAATCTACATTTCCGAGACCATCTTCTTTACCCTGCTGAATCTTCAGTTCTTCGGAGCATTACCTTGAGGAGATTTTTTCTTCTTATTGAAGAGATCGTTCAGCAATTTACCACCCTCCTCCATTATTGCCTTGGTGGCAGCTTCCTTCGCCGCCTCTTTTGTCAGATCCGCCAGCGCAGCCTTTATGGCATCTCCGGATATAACAGGCTTGTCTATCGGACCTTCGATCGGCACCTTCACTGTAAGCTTCGACACATATCTAAAGGCATCTTTCCCTATCATCCGCTCCGTTATCGGAACCTGGGCAACATATTTAATCATACCATCAAGGGTCACATAACCTGAGAAAGTGATATTGTAATCCTTGTTTCCGAGGGTAAGCGGAGACGGCTCAATCCTTCCATTCCTGCACACAAACGAGAACACTTCATTCGAAAGAGTAACTGGCTTTGTCTCAAGCCTGCAGATATCCAGAACAGATTTCAACAACCCGCCCGGCTCAAGAACAAGGTTTCTCAATACAAATTCTCCATCGATAAATATCTTGTCTTTCTGTGCTGAATCGAGAGGAACATAACATTTCTTCAGAACCAGGTCTGCAAACCCGGAGGTCACCACACAACCCTTGAGAACTGGATTAACCTTCCCCAGCATGTCCGACATCATATCCTGCGTAATCTTGACGTTTCGCAGCACCTGTGATCCATCTGCCACACTCAGAAAAGCATTATCAACAACAGCATTCACTTCCGGACCGATCTTAAGTTCACCGTCATTGACTTTTGTGCTGATATCCGTCCTTACCAACCCCTTCCCTGCAGTAGCATTAAAATCGAGTCCATCAACCTGGAGGCCAAATGCCTTTATCTTCGAAAGATACAATCCTGCAGCGAGATCAGTGCCTCTCAGCATTTTCTTCCAGTCCGACTCAGCAAGCGAAGTTCTGATATGAAACTTGGACTCTTTCCTGCCCTCCATGACAATTTCCTTACCGCTGAACGCCGTTACAAGTTCACCTATCCGCTTGAAATCAGCCGTCTGCCTGCCATCCAGCAACAAAAGCTTTTGCTTCCTGATATCTTTCAGAGAACCTTCAGCCGAGAGTGCAACTATCGAAGATTCCAGCTTAATATTCTTTATTGCCACATCGCCGGCTACATTATCCACTTCCGAGGCAAGAACAAATTTCAAGACCGGCTCAATAACAGCCGGACCTTTTGCCGGCTGAACCTTGAAATTCGTTATTACAGCTTCAAGGCCAACTGACTGCTTCTTCCCCGCAGGAACAAAATTGAAATTACCAGCAAAACTTCCTGACAGCGAAGATCCCGCCTGCATTTGCAGAAAATCAGATGCCTGTGCAGATATCCTGCCCAAATCCAACACTACGGATCCCGCAGTCGAAATCTCAGGCACACTGCCATCGCGTGTCAGGACCGTGACAGAAGGGATATTGATACTACCCGCGGAAAATTTCACATCGAGGTCTGAAATCTTCAGGCTGCGGCCGGTCGCATCGCGTTCCAGCACAAACCGTGCAGTAGCTGCAGGTTCAGAGAACTTCTTCTTGTTTAAAGAATAAACGAAGTTCATTGCCGACAAGGAGACCGGTCCAAGAGAAAGCATTCCTTTTCCCATTTTCCCTGCCATCTCGGCATCAACAACACCTGAACCATCCGTATCGGGCGGTACCAGCCCCATTCCACGGCACAATGTCAAAAGTTTCTTTACATCAGCGTGAACTTTTACCGCCACCCCCTCCATACTCATTTCCGCGAACTTCCCGGCCGGGAAAGTACGCGCAATGTCGACCTTGCCTGACAAGGGTGTCGATTCCACAGTCATCCTGAGATCGCCAAGCTCCGTAATTTTGCCTTCCGGCGTAGCTTTAAGAATTACATCGAGACCTGCACGGGCCGACTCCAATACCATCGGGCTTGGCGCCAGGCCCGAAACATTCAACTCATCAAGCATTATCCGCGTCGTCGCCTTTCTTTCATTAGCGGATATACCTTGTATTCTGGCGACCGCCGAAACATTTCCCGACGCAAATACTTTTCCCATCGCTATAAACTTGCGCAACTCGGCAATAGCAGCAGCCAAATCAGCATTCAGCGTTATCTGCAGATCATTTAAATCCCCTCGACCGCTCATGTTCGCAAAACCCGACGAAAGCTGGCACTTTTCAATACGGAAGCCGGCTGCTGTCATAACAAGCCTGCTGTTGAGCAGTACAGGGTGGCTCAACTTCATAATCTTGTCTGATGATCTGGCCTCAACATCGGCCAGGCTTACATCAAGCCCGCAAGACAGGACAGAACCTTCAGACTGTATATCAGCTTTCGCAGACACTTCACCTTTGGATATGGTCATTCCCTTTTCCAGTTTGAGAGTAGCTGGCAGCAGCGATGCAATCTTCGGAATATCAAGCTTTGCATTAAAAGAAATAGCCCCGACAGGATACTTTAACCCTTTATCCGCAAGCTCACCGCTGGCCGTAGCCGCCATAAAAGGCAGATTGATGGTGAAACTTCGAATGCTGACGTTTTTGCCATCAACCAAAACGCTGAAATCAAATCTGGAGGAATCAATCTTCGGCTTGTCTGTTCCAAGCGGCCCGCCCGACAAGAGCACATTAGACAAACTTATAGAACCATCGGCCGTGACTTTGTTTATCCCTTGCACTTTTATTTTAAGCTTTGTATCAAGCAACCCCTTGACGGAAGGGACATTACCAGCCGCTGAAGCAAGTACCGCCAGAGGCTCAAGATCAAGCGCAACAACTTCAACCGTAACATCAGACCCGATCTTTGCCGGATCCAGTACGCCATTCTCCATGAGCTTGACCGATCCGCTGAGACGTAAAGCGCCGCCACCAACCTGACTCAGACCGGCTTCAATATTTATCGGCTTGTTCAGGCTCGCGATACCAAGTACGCAGTTTATCTTTTCAAAATCATACTTCCGGTTTGTACCACCAACCTTTACAGATGCTTTTCCGTTTTCCACCTTGATGGTACCGGAAACATCCACAGGTAACTGAACCGGACCGACGGCCTTGCCAGTTGAGGCAGTACGCTCGGCAGGCTTGTCTTGCTGAACCAGCTTGAGCTGATCATTCTGGTCGGGTTTTACACCAGTAGAAAGCGGATCAGCAGGAACCTGCTGCTGTTTCACTACTGTTACAAAATCCGGAGAGCTGACCACCAGCGTCCCTATGTCAATCGTCCGGCCGATCATGCCCGCAATACCGCGAGATGTTTTTACCTGCTCAACCTTGATACTAACACCCTGCCTGTCTTCAAATGTCAGATCTTTTATGAAAATTCCAGAAAACCAGCTGAACGACCAGGAACCAATGGACAGAGTTCCGTTCCCCATGGAGTTCACTTTATCGACAGCAAACTTCCTGGCGCTGTCCATGGAAAGAATGGAGGGAAGCAATGTAACAACGCCAACCATCAGCAGAAAAACCACAACAGCTGCTTTCAGTAATATGTTCTTTTTTTGTCGACCAGGATTCTTTTCAGATTTTTTCTCTTCTGTCATACAATTAACTCTCCATCATACAGGATACACAACGTGAAGTTTACCGCGATACATCCGGAACCTATCTCCGAATTGGATTGGCTCAATGTAATTTCGAGATATGTTCCAGCTAAAACATTAAAAATAATGATCATTTTTATACCCGATTAGAAGCCGTCAAGCAAGACAGCGATTATTGATGATGCTTTTTCCAGCTTTATAAGCATAATACACCGCCATGCAAATAAGTCACCCAATGGAAAACCATGACAATCTGGAAGCAAATCCCGATAAAGTAGAAGCTGCCAAGCAGCACACCAGGAAGCTTTCAGTAACAGAAGCGGTATCGGTTGCATGCATGGGTGGATTTGGCGATAGTTTTTTCCAGCCATTTGCACTTTTCCTGAACGCAGGTAATCAGGCAATGGCTCTCATTGGCACCCTGCCCCAGGCAGTTGGCGCCCTGGCCCAAATCGCCGGTGCTGGTCTTTCAGAAAAAATGGGAAAGCGCCGACCAATCATTGCGCTGTGCGCATTAATGCAGGCCTTGTGCTATATCCCTCTATTCTGGATACCGTTCCTCTTTCCCTCCATGGGAGTCCCGGTGGTAATAGTAATGATCACACTCTGTACATCATGCTTCAACCTTGGCGGGCCGCCATGGCTCAGCATGATGAGCGATGTCGTACCGCAAAATATCAGGGGCAGTTACTTCGCAAGGCGTATTCGCTTCTGGATGGCAGCAACGATTTTCTCCATGGTAACTAGCGGAATCCTCCTGTGGTGGTTCAAAACAAAGAGCATGGCATGGGCTGGGTTTGGTATTCTTTTTATACTTGCGGCACTATTCAGGATCCACAGCGCCTGGCTGTTAAACCATCATTACGATCCGCCTTTTAACCCTAAGAAGGAAGATTACTTCTCGTTCTGGGATTTTGTAAAAAGAACCCGCCATTCAAATTTCGCGAAGTTCACTTTTATCGCCGCATCAATTAACGGCATAACAAACATCGCCGGTCCGTTCTTCAGCGTTTACATGATCCGTGACCTTCACTGGAATTACATTCAGTTTACGTTCAGCACAATAAGCTTCCTCGTGGGACAATTCGTGTTTATTTCCTGGTGGGGTGCAATGTGCGACAGACACGGGAATCGTACTGTACTTGCAGCCGCCTGCCTTATTCTTCCCTTAATTCCCCTGCCATGGGCCTTTATAAGAAGTTTCCCGGCCCTTATGTGCCTGCAGTTTATTTCCGGAAGCATCTGGTCAGGCTTTAACCTCGCGGCGGGAAATTTCATTATGGATGCCTGTACTCCGCAAAAGCGACCCAGGGCAACAAGCTACTATACCGTGGTGAATAGCTTTTTCTCCCTCATCGCAGGCAGCATAATCGGAGCGTTTCTAGCCGAGAACCTTCCATCCAGCTATAACCTGGGCTTCATACACATCTCTTTTCTTTCCTCGCTCCCGCCTATATTTATCATATCAGGAATACTTAGGTTTATCCCTGTCTTCTTTCTGCCAAACCTCAAGGAAGTAAGGGAAACTGAACCAATAACCCCGATTCAACTCCTGTGGAGATTCACAACGGGTGAACCAATATTCAGCCAGATCCAGCAGCTGACAAATCTGCTCGCAGGCCAGGCGAAAAGAGCGAACGGAAACAAGAACAAAAAAACCTGATCAAGTTCTACAAGACAAGACCCGTACTTTCTGTCAGAAACCTATCGTCCATGTTACATTCCGACTCACAGGCGATTTAATGATGACTCGCACCAAGCCGGACTCTTCCTTCATCGACACGGTTACACCGGCCTTCAAATCCTTCACGGATACGCCGGCATTAACAGCCTTGAAAGAACCTTTCGTTGTGTTTGTATGCACACGCAGCTCATAATCATCACCGGCAACGACTTTGCTGATGCCTGACAGCGCCTTAGCCTTATCGTTCCAATTCTCTTCAACGACATCAACAATACCCTGCGTGATATGCCGGGACGTGCTGATCAGCTGGGGATGATCCAAAATAGCCTTAATCGACAGGATAGCACACGAGGCCGGCGCAAGCGTCTGTTTCAGACTTCCCTTGAACGGGCCAACCAACTGATTGGACCAGTATTCATAAGCAATATATTCCACTTGCCCGGAGAGGCCGATATTTTCAAGGGATCGATTCAGAGAAAAATCCTTCTGATCATCCCAGTTGAACAAACCAACAACATCACGGCGAGTCTTCGACTGATCGTCAGTCAAGAGCCATACAGATGGAATATTCTCCTCGAAAAGATCCACGGGCCTGGGGCGCAGGTTGTGAGAAGGCATTGTACGCTTAAGCAGATCAACGCGCTCAGGCTCCAGATCAGCATAGGCATCGCTGCTCGCATTCAACTGGCCGCTGATTGTAACCCACGAACAGATAGCCCTGGCCTGATTCAACGGAAGGCTCTTACGGACATACAATGGATCAGGATCATTATACCAGATCCTGCCATGCAGATGATAATTTCGTGCACCGTATATCGGCCCCGTTCGAATTCCTTTCCAATTAGGACCGTTGTCCGGACCAATACGCATTGCGTCGATCAACCCGAAGGGACCGCCATAACTGCGCATATTCTGTGGCGTACAGCATCCCAGCAGGAACGTGTCTTTACCTGCAGTCTTACGAATCAGGCGCAGCCCGTCGCGATATGCTTCAATATTGGTCTTTTCCGGGTTGAACAGGACGGCATCCCCAATCTGATCGTCCTTGTATGCATCGTTCACATAACAGTGATTTACCGCCGCACCTGAACAGAGGCCATCCATCTTAAGATAACCATACCCCCATTCATGGACTATAAGGCTGATCTCATCTTTCAAATACTTCAAAACTTCAGGATTGGACATGTCGAGAGCGGTTCCACCCCAACGACTGTCGTGCGGCGTTCCATCGTCCCGCTTTACAAACCAGCCCTGGTGATCCTTATACCATGGGTCCTCATGGGATCCGGAGAAAGGCATCAGCCAGATACCAGGCACCAATCCCAGGGCCCTGATCGTTTCTGCCGTCGCTTTCATCCCGGACTTGTATGGACCGTCAGGTTTGATCCTCGTAAAATTCTTACGAGGTCCGTTTTTTGTTTGACCATCCTGCCAGCCGTCATCTATCTGGACAACCGAGAATCCATACGGCGAAAAATTCTTTGACGCAAATTCAGCCTGTACAGGCAGCCTTTTTTCATCGGATGAACCTGCGTGATACCACGTGCAATATACCGTCGGCAATGGCGGCAACTTTATATCCAGAACCTTGGCGACTGTATCGGCCCACGCCTCCATGCCGGTCCTTGCATCGCTGAAATATCCAACCACAAAAGTTTCCAGGTCTTCCGCCTTATCTGGTGCAACGCGTAACCGGCCATATTCAACCTGCGCCTTCATGCAGGCCTGTCCATCCTCCAATCCCGCAAATACCACTCCGCTGCCTCGCTCCGTTGTAACCCATCCACCAACCACGCCGTTTCGGCTCTGCGGATCAACAATCGCCTGCCACATGTAACTGCCTTTATTGTCATTCAGGCTGGTTATCCCGCCGGTCCCAAATCCCCTCAGAGACTCCACCGGCCTGGCAAGATCTACAAATATGGATGCTGTTGGAATCTTGTTCATTACTTTTGTTTCCGATCTTTTATTGCTGACCCTGTATTTAATGACTGCAAAAGGTAAATCCGGAAACACGATCACCGAACCACTTCCGCTTGCACAGGAAACTTCCAGGGCTTGCCCCCTGCCAAACGTTCTGTCTTTTGCCCTGACCGCCCTTGCCGGACCTGACATTCCATCGAGCGCGACAACGCAAAATCTTTTCCCGCTCGGAATATCGGTCATGGAAAACTTGCCCTCGCAGAACAACACCTTCACTTTATCATTCTGTATCGATGTCACCGCGTGAGCTGTTTTGGTAATCAACAGAGAAGCAAACGCCAATACGAGCATACCGGTAATCCACTTATTCATACTTCGACTTACCTCCATTTTTAACAAAGAAAAACAATCATCTGAGACCGGGGAATTTTTATTCCGGGGATAGTTGGCTTGAATCTAAAACTTGATCACTTCGCTTTTTACATGCGTAATTTCTTTCTCAACTTTGGCCTTATCCCAGGAAAGTTCACGAGCCATCAACTTCGCACAAGTCCTCAGCGTATCTTCATCAGGCATGCCCGCCGAACCAATATCCGCCCGTCTGAACACAACATCCCCAAGATTAAGAGCCATCTCATTTCGGGCGGCATGAACAACTTCAGCACCTATTACAGAAGAAGTTGGACTGATCGTTTTCAACAGCCCTCCGTCAGCCAGGCCCATATCAAGTATGGCCCTGTACTCAGTACCATAAGAGTAAAGCAGCTTGGTCATGGAAGCATTACCCAGCTCCTTCGGACTGGCAGCCATGGCCTCCTTCACAAACCGCTGAAAATCAGTAATATCACCACCAGGAAGAGGTGTTGTGTCCGAACTGGAAGTAAAGCCCCCCGACTTGCCAAGATGTCTGAGCACCTTGTTCATCGTCTTTTCGGCAACATCCCGAGCCGTGGTATACTTCACGCCCAAGACGGTAAATATTCCTTCTATGCCATCTTTCCTGCCGTGATCTATCAGCCTGTAATGCCTGAGTGGTTCAGGTTCAGGCCACATTTCACTTCCCGCCTCAATCGGCAAAAGACCGGCATGAACAATTGCAATATCGTCACGCGTGATGCCAGCCGAAGGGAGTGCACTGTTAATATCCTCAATGAAAGAATTTATATCATGGTCAAGCACCTGTATCCGATCAACCCGCCCGGCATGCAGTCTGCAATAAGTACCGACCATTGTTACACCATGCCATGGCACGAAAAACAGCAGCCGCTCTTTCGCATCCGCATTCCTGTAGCCGGCCAGCCCCACCGCATGATTCTTCAGCAACTGACGTTTCAGGACAAAATTCAACTCGAGCGCTAACCCTGCAACAGGCATGGTCACATCCTCTTCAAGAAACGAAAGAACTTCATTCGACCACGGGCCGGTATTGTTGACAACCAGCCTTGACTTTATTGTAACCTCGTCACCTGAAACCAGATCTTTGACAACAACACCTGTTACCTTTTTCCCGTTTAACAGAAAACGAACAGCCTGCGCATAATTTGCAGCATCTGCTCCTGCCTGGACCGCCGCTTTTACAGCGCTGATTACGAGTCGCTCCGTGCTGAATGCCAGCGCATCATGCCAGACGGCAGCCCCATCATACCGGCTGTCTGTAAGTCCAGGCACGAGTTGCATCAACTCATCCCTGGAAACAATAGAACCGGCTGGTATGGTCTTTTCAGAATCAACATTCCTGTTACGCCCTGAAGTAAGCAAGTCGTTAAGAAGCATCCCGGCAAACATGGCCGGCTTGCTCCTCATGAGTAGTCCGCGCGTCGGCATTACGCACGGTAATGGATGCACCAGGTGCGGCGCGATGCGCATCAGGTTCTTGCGTTCTTTCGCAGATTCAACAACACGTGCAATATCCAGCTGCTGAAGATACCTGACACCACCATGAATGATCTTCAGGCTGTTTGCCGACGTCGCACCACAGAAATCTTTCTTGTCAATTACCGCCACTGAAAGACCACGTAACGCCGCTTCCCTTGCCGCAAAGGCACCATAGACCCCACACCCTACAATCGCTACATCGTAGGTCTTCTGAGCCATTGCCTGTAAATCCCGCTTCATGGGCCGAAACGATAACAACTGCACCAGCCATTCACAAGCCCGTTATTCTCAATGCAATCCGGATCTTCCGCTATTCTCATCTTGCCACTTTTTTACTTACTTTTCGCTCGTGTCTTCATGTCTCTTCAGGTATTTATTCCAACAACATCCGGAAAAAAACATGACGCCATATAAAAAGGTAAAATCCGATAGAATTTTCATGGGAAGGCTTGGCTTCGGCTGTGATTTACTTGAGGGTCTTACAAAGGTATGTACAGAGCAGAATATCATTCTGGGACGGGTCGAAGCTATTGGCGCAGTCAAGTCAGCAAGAATCGGTTTCTATAACCAGCAAAGCCGGGCATATGAACACTTGTCCCTGGATTGTCCGCTGGAAATCACGAAACTGACCGGTAATGTATCACTCAAAGAAGGAGCTCCATTTGTTCATGCCCATGTTACACTGGCCAACAATAAAGGAGAATGCTTCGGCGGTCACCTCGTGCCAGGAACAACTGTATTCGCCTGTGAATTTATTCTCGAAGTTTACGATGGCGCGAACTTAGAGCGCAAATTCGACAATGAAACAGGCTTGTTTCTCTGGTCATAACAACCTTCTGCTTTAAAAAAACAGTCCAGACCATGTCCCCGTAATGATATATTTCTCAGTAATGTTAGACTGCAGATTCAGCAGAATTTTATATGACCTGCACCGCTTTCTGAATATTCGACACTCCAGAATTATCCCCAAAGCATTAATAATTGTCTTCATAACATGTTGCATGCAGACATCTTACAAATGAGGAGAACCTTTCAATCCAATGTAATCCATTGATTATCAAAGAAAATAAAAATCCTGTTGATATCAATCTGGCTGTTGTTTTAACCTATTCGCCGCTTGCAGATAGA
>Ga0156394_1166_pt1 | contig 41981 bp, 43 predicted proteins | sample RifOxyA3_FD_108038 | JGI IMG/M metagenome (GOLD analysis project Ga0156394, IMG submission 108038) | Lentisphaerae bacterium RIFOXYA12_FULL_48_11 | reverse complement strand
CGATAATGGAAATTGCCTCAAAGAAAAACATTGCTATTGTGGAAGACTCGGCACACGCCCTTGGTACACAGTATAAAGGCAAACATGTCGGACAACGAGGCACTTCGATCTATTCGTTTCATCCTATCAAAAACATAACTACCGGCGAAGGTGGAATGATATGCTCCGATGACCGCACACTGCTTGACTGTGCCCGAAGACTGAGATTTCATGGGCTTGGTGTTAATGCTTTCGATCGCAAGATTCAGGGCCGCGATCCCAACGCCGAGGTTCTAGAGCCTGGTTATAAGTACAATCTCACGGACATCTCTGCAGCACTGGGAATCAGCCAGCTTGTGCGCATCAATGCATTTATCCTTAAGCGTACTGAATTGGCGATGTTATACAGGAAGCTCTTAACAGAAATACCTGAAATAAATCCTCTTCACGACCCACCCTACTCAATAAAGCACGCTTGGCACCTTTTCATTGTCAGGGTTGACACCGACAAAACAGGAATGAGCCGCGATGATTTTATGATCCGGCTTAAGGAAAAGAACATCGGCACCGGCCTTCATTTCCGAGCAGTACATCTCCACAAATATTACATGAATAGCATGGAAATGCGCCGCGGAATGCTGCCGGACACCGAATGGAATTCCGACAGGATCTGCTCGTTACCCCTCTTCCCTGACATGACACCTGACGATGTTAATGATGTTGTTAATGCAATCAAGGAAGTCTTAAAAAAAGGCTGAGGAAAAGCAATGCAAAGTGCCCCAATATTATCGGTTGTTGTTCCAGTGTACAACGAAGAGCAAAACCTCAACCAACTGATCACCAGGACTCTCAATGCATGTAAAAGCACTGGAAACCCCTTTGAAATCATCTTTATTGATGACGGGAGTACAGATAAATCACACCAAATCCTAACAGAGGCATCAACGAATAATCCGAACTGTATTATCACTATTATCCTAAACAGGAATTATGGCCAGCATGTTGCAATTATGGCTGCTTTCGCAGAATCAAAGGGCCAATTCATTGTAACTCTGGACGCTGACCTCCAGAATCCACCAGAAGAAATTCCAAGAGTGCTCAAGCAACTACAGGAAGGTGCCGATGTCGTCGGGACTATCAGAACGCCACGTCATGACCCCCTGTTCAGGAAGGTATGCTCATATCTGACCAACAAGATGGTCCAAAGAACTACAGGCGTAATGATGCACGATTACGGCTGTATGTTAAGGGGATACAGGCACGAAATAGTGGAAGCCATGCTTAAATGCCATGAAAGAAGCACATTCATCCCAATCCTTGCAAACAGTTTTGCCCGTCACGCGACAGAGATAGAAGTACAGCATTCAGCACGTACTGCAGGTGACTCAAAATATAGCACCTGGAAGTTAATCAACCTCCAGTTCGATCTGATTACCAGCATGACTACATTCCCTTTGCGACTCTTAACCATTATTGGCGGAATTGTTGCCGCGCTGGGCATGGGGTTCGGTATATTTCTTTTCGTCATGCGCCTTGTTCACGGCTCCGAATGGGCTGTTAGCGGAGTATTCACCCTGTTTGCGATCCTGTTTATTTTTATAGGGGCACAGTTTGTCGGGATGGGTCTACTGGGTGAATATATCGGGAGAATTTTTCTGGATGTTAGAGCACGCCCCCGTTATCTTGTCCGGCAAATTGTCGGGCGTACTGAAGAAATGACATGAAATGAAAGCTGTTGTTTTCGCATATCACAATGTTGGCTGCGCCGGGATCGAGTCATTGCTTCGTAATGGATTCGAAGTGTCAGCAGTCTTCACTCACAAGGACTCAACAGTTGAAAACATCTGGTTTGACTCTGTTGCAGAGCTGGCCGCCTCAAACAACATACCAGTTTTCGCCCCAGCAAATGTCAATAACCCGATATGGGTTAACAAAATCAGGAAGCTCCAGCCAGACATAATATTCTCCTTTTATTACAGGGACATGATTAAACCAGCCATCTTGGCTATTCCACCCAAAGGCAGTCTGAATCTTCATGGATCGCTGTTACCCAAATACCGTGGCAGATGCCCTATCAACTGGGTCCTGATCCACGGAGAAAGAGAAACAGGTGTAACGCTCCATTACATGACATCAAAACCGGATGATGGCGATATTATTGCCCAGAGGAAAATACCAATCACAAAGAATGACACGGCAAAAACACTTTTCGATAAAACGGTTACGACCGGAAAAAAACTTCTGGACGAGATTCTGCCTAAACTGAAAAGAACTACCATACCGCGCACTAAACAAAATCAATCCAGGGCAACTTATTTTGGTGGGCGAAAACCAACAGATGGAGAAATCGAATGGAGCAAGAGTTCCGCCGAGATAAGAAACCTAATCAGGGCTGTTACCCGCCCCTATCCAGGTGCTTTCTCTTATGCAGGGGCCAAGAAATGTTTTTTCTGGGAAGCAACAGAAATTAAGAATACAGACAGAAAATCAAAACCAGGAATAATTCTATCTTCAAATCCCCTGGTAATCGCCTGCGGAAAAGATGCCATCCGCGTAGATTTTGCACAACCTGAAGACGGCGTCTACATTAGCGGAGCACAACTCGCAAAGGAACTCAGCCTTCTAGAGGGAATGCGCTTCGGACCACACGCCGGTATGCGAGCCGAAACAACCAGGAAAAGAAGCGTGTTGATCCTCGGCGTAAACGGTTTTATTGGAAATGCACTTGTTGAAAGACTTCTAAAGAGCGGGAGATTTGAAGTACATGGCATGGACATAAGATCAAATCACATTGAACGTCTCCTGAACAAACCTGGATTCTTCTTCAACGAATGCGACATCGCCATCCACAGGGAGTGGATTGAATACCATGTGAGAAAATGTGATATCGTTATCCCCCTGGTTGCAATCGCCACACCGATCGAATACACAAGGAATCCCCTCAATGTATTCGAACTCGATTTCGAAGAAAACCTTCGCGTCGTACGCTATTGTGCGAAATACAAGAAACGCATCATTTTCCCATCCACATCGGAAGTATACGGGATGTGCAACGAACCGGAATTCGATGAAGATAACTCAAATCTTGTTCTCGGCCCGATTCGCATGCAGAGATGGATTTATTCCTGCATCAAACAGCTTCTCGACAGGGTTATCTGGGCATATGGCCAGCAGCAGAGTTTGAAATTCACACTGTTCAGACCTTTCAACTGGATTGGACCGAGACTGGACAGCCTGACTTCAGCTCGTATCGGCAGTTCAAGAGCAATAACGCAGCTTATTCTTAACCTTGTAGAGGGAACCCCCATCCAATTGATTGATGGTGGCAACCAAAAGCGATGTTTTACAGATGTATCTGATGGAATAGAATGTCTGTACAGAATAATAGAGAATAAGGACGCTAAATGCGATGGACAGATAATCAACATTGGTAATCCTGATAACGAAGCCAGCATCAAAGGATTGGCTGAAATGCTGGTAAAGAGATTTGAAAAGCATCCTCTGCGAAGGAAATTCCCCCCATTTGCCGGCTATTTGGAAGTGGAAAGTGACTCCTATTACGGTTCAGGCTACCAGGACATGCAGCACCGTAAACCAAGCATCCGTAACGCAAAACGCCTCGTGAGTTGGACACCAAAGATACCAATAGAGAAATCAGTCGCCAATACGCTGGACTTCTTCTTGCGTGAAGCAGTCCGTTCCAACGAGTTTGATATCTCATGAGAGTCGGACTAAGGATTGACGTGGACACATTCAGGGGAACCAGAATTGGGGTTCCCAATCTCTGCAAACTTCTGGCAGAACATTCAATCAAGGCAACCTTCTATTTCAGCATTGGGCCCGACAATATGGGGCGCCATCTCTGGCGCCTGTTCAAGCCGGCTTTTCTTCTAAAGATGCTGCGTTCAAACGCGCCAGGATTGTATGGGTGGGATATTCTTATCAGGGGTACGTTCTGTCCCGGACCGATAATTGGAAAAGAACTTGCTCAAATTATAAGAGCAACCGCAGAAGAAGGTCACGACATAGGGCTTCATGCATGGGATCATCATGCATGGCAAACCAACATCGACACTATGGACTCCGGAAATATAAATAACTCCATTACGCTGGGTGTAAATATGATGACAGAAATAACCGGCAAACCACCCTCAACCTCAGCAACCCCTGGATGGAAATGTAACGACACCACACTCATCGAAAAAAGTAAATTTCCATTCAAATATAATAGCGACTGCCGTGGTACGGATATTTTCATACCGGTAGTGGGAAACCAGCCCCTCAACCAAATCCAAATACCTGTAACTCTGCCGACATACGATGAAATAATTGGTCGAAACGACATATCAGACAGTAATTATAATGACCACATTCTTTCACTGTTAAAACCTGATAGCTTAAATGTATTAGCAATCCACGCCGAAGTTGAAGGCATCACCAAAAGACACCTATTCAGTGATTTTATTGGCAAATTAAATCAGAAAAGTGGTATTTTCCTCCCTTTGGAAAAACTTATTCCCAGAGACAGCATTCCAAGGAAAGTACCGGTAATAAAGAGAAATATCCCCGGTCGTGAAGGCTGGATTGCAGTCCAAGGAAATGAAAATTGATGCAAACCATATGAAATCTTTTCTGGCCCTTCTCTTGGCGGCAATTATCGTTTACATAGTACCGCTCAATTCTCGACCAATGTCAGTACCAGACGAATCCCGTTATGCAGAAATTCCCAGAGAAATGATTACTGCAGGTAACTGGGTAGTCCCGTATCTCAACGGCTTACGGTATTTCGAGAAGCCAGCAATGGGATATTGGATAAATGCACTGTCTATATTGGCTTTTGGCGAGAATAATTTCGCCATTCGCCTTCCTTCAGCTATATCAACGCTAATCACCGCATTATTCATTTTCCTGCTTGTCAGAAAGTTCTCGGGTGATACAAGAAAAGGAATACTCTCATCTGCCGCATTTTTAACATGTGCCGAGGTGTTTGGCATCGGGGTGTTTTGTGTCCTCGACAGTCTTCTCTCAATGTTTATAACCGGAACCATGGTATCTTTTTTCATGGCAACGCAGGAGATTGCTCAAAAAAGAAGGATATTCTACCTGATTCTTGCAGGTACGTCCTGCGGTTGTGCGTTCCTAACAAAAGGATTCCTTGGTTTTGCCCTCCCAGTCGTCGGTATTATTCCATTCCTGATCTGGGAACGAAGATTTAAGGACATTTTGCACCTGGCATGGATTCCTGCTATCAGTGCGCTCATTCTAATTCTTCCATGGGCCATCACCATTCATATTCAGGAAAATGATTTCTGGCATTATTTCTTCTGGGTCGAACACATCCAACGTTTCTTTGCTTCTGCAGACGAGGCACAGCATCCTGCGCCTATCTGGTACTTCGTACCATTTATTGTAGGAGGCATTTTCCCATGGACAATGTTATTGCCAACGGCAGCGGCCGGCTTGCGAAAAGTTGGGGTTCAAGATCCCCTCACCAAATTCACTATATGCTGGTTCCTGTTTTTTCTACTTTTCTTATCAGCCTCATCAGGAAAACTTGCCACTTACATTTTGCCGTGTTTCCCACCATTATTGATCCTATTCATCAGCGGCCTTCTGAAACAACTGGAAGACAGTCATAGCAAGGTATTCTTCTGTTCAGCTATTCTTACCGCAGTATTCATGGCAGCAGCATCCCTGTTTCTTGTCACCAGCCAGAGATTTGATTGTATGGAACACCTCCGTGTTTACTGGGATCATGAGGCCTGGAAATGGCGTATTCTCGCAGCAGGATTCGCGATATTCAGCATATTTTCAATGTTCTCATCAAACAGTACCGGTATATACCGACAAATAACACTCTATGCTGTTGCCCCCCTGTTTCTATTTTTCTCAGTACACTTTGCAGTGCCCCAGAACTTCAGATTTCTCGCAAGGGAATGCATGGACCCCATCAGAATGATTCAAAGCCAGCAAGATCGGATTAAGCTGGATTCTATTATTGTTTCAGACAGTTACCTGGCACCAGCTGTCTGCTGGGCTTACAAACGTAAAGACGTATATATTCTAGACAAGGGTGGTGAGTTTTCATACGGATTAAAATATACTGAAGCAAAACACCGGCACATCATGTTTGCCGATTTTCGCTATTTCAGCGATATAACAAAAGATCCTGTGACACTGATTACAGAAGTGAATGATTACGATATATACAAGCATCAATTGCCAAACCCTTTTTACCTCCTTAACACTAACGGTTTCGTCTTTGCACAGTACAAGCTCAAGGAAATTAAAAGGCGATGAAAATGAAGCTATTCGAAAGATATGTAAATAGGCCGGCCAGAAAGAACAATTTCCCGTAATCGAATATCAACATTATTGCCACACGCGTCCCGAACACTGGAACATTCAAACGCCAGTTTATATTTGATCTCACCAATAGATGAATAAGCCAGACAAATCTTCTGTCCAGTCACTTGCCGGAACATGTAAAGATGAATACCTTCGACGCCTGACACAGGCTTCTCATAGAACTCACTTTCACCAAGCAGCGAGAGAAAATATTGCAGCATAAGATAAGCCGGCCTTTTCCTCCAGCCTGAGTCATCAGAATCATCAACGAGGCCATACCCCTTAGCTACGAGTCGCCACCAGTACACCCGGTCTACCATGCCTGAACAGACAGCTATTACTATGTAGCGGATCATATAATCAGCATATTCATCTTCCGAAACACTTGGATCATTAAATCTTGGCCCTGGCGAGTTATAAGGTGAACCTACGGGTGAATATACACCGGTTCCCTTAAGTGGCCAGTTTACTTCTGACACGATCAGGCTATCATCACACTTTGAAGAGCGATAAGCTATTGCCCGTGCTAATGCAAATTTCTCCAACGCAGTAAAAGAAACCTGCCTATTCTCCGGGGCTCCCCTCCTGTCAACATAAAGATGGTGTGACAATGATGCAAAATGCAGTTTTTCAGGGATGTTTCTTAACGCTGCCATAAGAAAATGATATTCAAAATCAATAACAGCTGGCCCTATAAACTTTACTTCCGGATACTTGTCTGCAATTGCGGCAACGGCCTCAAGCAAACGCCTGTGTTCATCAAAGTTCCATATCCCCCATTTGACCCTGTTGACAGCATGACCAGTTTCTACATACTCAACATGTCCACTGACACGTTCCAGCACATACGCAACGAAAAGCGCCCATTTTCTTGGGTCAACCACCGACGCACGATCCTGGACCAACGCTACGGACACAGAGTGTCCCTCGTTATGCAGCGTTTTAACAATGTGAGAGAGAAACCCCCACTCCTTTTCACTTTCATGTGCATAGAACCGTACCATGACTGGAACGGCCCCAATGTGCTCGAGCAACATCATAGCCTTGTCAGACGTTTCTGCCCTCGGACTGATTGTGAGACCAATCCTATCTTTTAAATTCACAGTTTTTTTATAACAAGATTTGAGGAGCTCTGAGTACTCAGCCCAAACAGGTATAATTCCAAGTAGTGTTGAGCCTGTAATTTGAAGGTGGCGTTCCAAACCATAGTACCTTGAACGATCTGCTGGCCTCATTACACTTATTGGCTGTCCGGATCTTTCGTCCCAAATCCACATATTCTTTTCTGATGGGTAACCCGTCTTATTTTGTTCCAACTTACTGTTCCGGCGCGTCCTAAGAGGATGTCGCAACCAGCGGGTCCCGGAGTGGACTGCGTATAACTTTCTATAGATCTTCTCCCACTTCATAAAATCTGCCGACGGTACAGCAGGAGCGAAATACATTTCCTTAAAAACACGCATCAAGTCAGAAGGAAGATATATCCGAGAAATGTCGCGGGCCCTTTCACGGTCAGTCATCCGAGTCCTTATCCTGGCACGATTCAAATCGATGAACTGCACATTACCCCTTATCGCATCACCTGTTCTATATAACAGGATATTCTGATTCCCGAGATCATTATGCAAAAAACCAGAATCGTGCATTTTCCTCACAGCATCTGCAACGCGCTGCATCAGGGCCATAAACTTTTCACACTGAGGCTCATACCTAAACAGGCGAATAAGCTCGTCTTTAAATGTGGTAATATCAGGCACATACGTTGCAAGAAAATAGCTCTCGATAAGTCGCCCATCCTGTCGACGGTCAAGAAAACCTATCGGAGATGGGGTCTCAATACTCTTGCTGACCAGATATGAGGAGGCAATCCATGTACGCTTTGCTTTTGAACCCCGATATCCATCTATCAGGTCTTTAATGGCAGATTGCTGCCCAAAAGATTTAACGGCTATTTCAACCAGGCTCCCGTGCACTGGAAGAATGATCTTGGCATTTTGATTACGACCCGCAGTGATAATCTCGGCATCCCTGCCTGCAATCAAATGCTTAATTCCCTCCAGCTGTTTCAAAAAAGCAGGGTCATTATAACCCTCGCCAATAATGCCGGAATACACACCTATTGAGATTTCGTTGATCACCTTTGCCACCATACCTGCGCAAATTATACCCTAAAATCACTCTGGTCAAGAGAAGGCTAGCCTGTCCGCCACTTCAAATAATTTAAAGCATCGGCACGAAACACACATGCAACAATAAATCGTTTTTGACAGAAGTACTGCAATTTGAAACCTACATTGATATTATTTCTTTACACTGGGCATGGAATCAGCTTTGAGATCGCCAAGGGAATACTGCAAACCATCTAGATAATGCTGCAAAATGACCGGATTCCACCAAACCTGGTGCTGATGACCGAACGAACAGTAAAAAACTCTTCCCTTGCCCTCCTCTCGAATCCAGCTAATGGCATAATCATGGTCTTGCCGATTCTCGCCTTTTTTAAAGCCTGGCTTTGCGGGGTCATCCGGCTGAGTTGAAATATCAATACTAAGCAACACTCTTTGTTTCTCACGCGAGTAAGGTTCCCTGAACGTATACATCTCGTCCTGTATGTCAAACCCTTCCCCTTTGAATACAGCATTAATAGGGTTCTTCGGATCATCATTCCGTACTCTAATCTTGTAGAATGGATGCCCAGCGAAATAACCGCCGATCATTTCACCATAGTCTTTCCAATCATACGAACAGTCAGTTGCCGCATGGCTTCCAGCCAATCCACGGCCATTTCTCACGAAATCGAGCAGACTTATCCTAAGCCGCTCATTGACAGCCTTGTCCGGATCCCCGAATAGAGAACCGGTATTTTCCATCATCATAATCGCATCAAACTGCGCCAAGACTTGCGGCTCAAACATATACCGATCGTCACTTATCAGGGCCTGCCAGGCACCTGTCTTCTGCCCCATAAGGAGTATCGTCCTAGCACCAAGAGGAATCGAGCTGTGAGGAAAACCTAGAGTCTTCGTATAAACCAGAACTTTACGAGATTTAACCGGCTGTACCGTTGCTTTCACGGGCAGATTCTCTACCACCTTGATAATTTCCTCTGCCTCGGGCAACATAAAAATGTCACCTTTCTTCTTCAGTTTGATAGTATTGCTCAACGGTTCAGGTTTCTCAGTATTATCAGTAAAAAACAATTCCACCTGGTGTTCCTTATCAAATTCAGGCAAAATTATTGTCTCCACCGCCTGCTTTCTCGGAATAATAGGAAAGTATTTGAACGAAAACTCATCTACTTTCTTCTTCTCAATTTTTCCGGTTTTATTATTCTTCTGCTCTTTCTCAACCTGAATTGCACATTTGACAGCCATCTGCATGGATTTACCAGCGACAGCTGGATCCGCCAAGTAAGAAATTTGGTATGTAGTTGGCTTACAGCATCTTACAGAATCAGCGCCCCACATTATTATCCTTCCCTTTGGCGGTATCACAGGAAAACTTACAGGTGCATTATCGGAGGAAAGCTGGACATCACGTTCTGCGGCAAGAACGGAAATACACAACATGCCGGCGATTGGCAACACATACAAACGTTTGAATTTCACAACTTGAACTCCTTGGTTAATTAGTATTATTTTTTTGTAAACTTAAACCTGACCCTATCCAACCGATTCCAGCAAATGTCATGTTAGTCAGAAACCCATAATCCAAAAACACTACCGTCGACACGTGTTGTTCCCGACTTAACTACAAGCCTTTTACATATCCATTCCCGATCAATTCCTTCATTTTGGCAACTGTCAGTTGCGGAGCAATAATTGTAATCCGCCGTGGTCCCAGATTGATTTCAGTCTGTCCCTCAACACTATCAACTTCTACTTCTTCACCACGAATATAACTGATATTCAGAGATTCCCTGCCAACAGGTAGAATCAATTTCGAATCCTGTTCACACCCCCACACAACCACCACGGATCCTTGTCCATATGCACCAACAGACACTTTCACCCCTCCAATTCTCGAAGGAGCATCCAGCCGTACAAATTGCCATTCATTTCCATTACGAATAATTGCAAAGTCCACGCCCTTTTGCCGTAACTTTGCGGTCTCCGACACAGGAATTACCCCCATCATCCTCGCGTCCTCATACACTTTCACTATCTCCAAAATACCAGGTGTAAAAGGATGCTTGTCCATCTGGCCGAAACTTGTTTGTAGGCTGACAGGAACATCATATGCCATGGACTTTGTCATAAGATATTCAATTTCATCAAGTTGCAAACCATCAGTATTTTTACTTTTCGGCCAGATACCAAACCACCCCAACTCCCCTGGCATCATGTCTTCACTAATACTAAGCATGTATTCCACTGATTTATCTATGTGCTGACGTACGGTGGGCCATGTTTCAGCCTTACCGCCCGCGATGATATGTCCATTCAGAGTATTCATATATGTATCCACAGTCCCACTGCGCGAGAATGAATGCCAGAGATTGTGCGTCATGATCGTACCCATGTGAATAATCGGACGCTTGGTAAATTTTCTAATTGATTCCAACTGGAACTTGGAAACGTAATATGCAAACCGACGTCGATCTACATCTTCGCCACCATCAAAATAAAACATATCGAAATCACAGTCATTGAAAATACCAGCCAGGCGGGTTGTTACCTCATCCAGTAATCCTGTTTCCTGGTCAATGATATATCCATCGATACAACCATCAACACCAAAGTGACGACCGAATGATCCGGCTTTATGTCCAACAGCCAATGTCTTAAAAGCTCCACGCCTGCAATCCTGAAACGTATTCCACTTTCCCTCGGGGCCAATACTCTTGTACTGTATTATCTCATTATCAACAATAACTTCACGGTGTTTCTCAACACCACCCTCCCACATCTTCTGTGAGGCGATCGAACTCCCGGGCCATTCCCTAAGATCTGTCTTCACACGGATTTCTGTGACGAATGCATCAATATCTGAGGCAATCGAATTTTCCCGATCCACCCAAAAACGCTTGTCTGGGACTGGCGTAACATAAGGATCTATCTTTGCGATCTTAGAGGCGAAACCGTGCATACCCACCTTGATTCCTGCCTTGTGCAGCTTCGTAACAGTCCGCCTCAGGCTCGCCTGTCCTTCAGGAAACATCTTTGTATTAAAGACATAATGACCTGGCGATGTACACCACGAGCTGCTGGAGAGAAGCACCTGCCGAAATCCGCTCTGCTTGCAGCACTCAATAACCTTATCTACATCAGCCTCACCAAAGTTAAGAAACCAGTACGACTCCTTGGCAACAGGAAGCTCCTTTGATGGTACGCCACCTCCGAGGTTACAGACAAGGTTTAGTTCAGCAGACAGACGGCAGAGAGTGGCACGGTACTCGGGAGGTGGTGCTGCTATAAGAGCAACACCGGCTCCTTCAAGCCGAGGCCCAGGGTAATCCTGCGTTGATGCCGAAATAAACGTTTGCCCTTTTTTATGTTGTGCATAAGCCTGAACCTGAAGGTTAACAGCTGTCAGTCCTACAGCTATTGTCGAATCCCAACCTGCAGCCAGACGTCGTCCGACATGTTCAACAGGAGTCACAGCAATCCTCACAAGTTCCAATTCATGGGGACGCTGCCCTGATATACTGTTCAATTTGAAAATTATACCATCCATGCACTCTGAAACATCATAGGACAGATCACAACCAAACTCATTAAACCCTACGATCAGCCTGCCGTCTTTCAGACAGGCCCGGGACGCTTCAATTCTTTTCTTTGTGGCGGCATCAGTAATCACCCTCTGTTGATGTATCACATTGTCATCGATTCCAGCACGATGGCCCATAGACATCTGCCCAAAAGTAGCCGCGGCAAACTTTGTTTTGCCAATGATCAGGTCTCTCCCCGTACACTTATGAACCAGTGATTTCCAAACAGCGTCAGGCCCCAAAACAGCCTTTATAGCCGCAGTTTCAATAACGATGTCGTTTTCCAGGCTAGTACAGAGCTCTGCACTTACACAACCGGATAAAGAAAATGCTATAACGAAAAAGAGTGGATGTGATTTGAGAACAAATCTCACAAGTTCCTCCAAGAAACAACTATGCGGCGAGATATTGCCTTGAAAGCAGCTGCTTGTCAGATAAAAAAGGTAAAATTTTTTTGAAATTAACTCGAATATCCACGACAAGCGCAGGGCGCTTGTCTTTGCTGAAGGCTATCGCCGTAACGACAGAAAAATCCAAAAAAACCAATCAACCATCCGACAGACACCGGAACGTATATGGAACTTTAGAACTTGCCAACCTATCCAATAATCGCCGGGAAATTCCGAAGCAGAGATGCATCGCCCTTTATAATAAACCTGCTGTTCATTTCGACACGCGCCCCCATCTTGTCGATAAATGTCTCCGCCACGATCTTCTTTCTATCGGAATATTTTCCATCCCTCATCAGTAAATAGCCCTGCAAAAGGTCAGTTGCCATTTCGACCATTCTCCTGGAGTGATACTCCTGAAACCTGGCATCATTCTTACCGACAACAAAATTAATTGTGTCTTCGAAAATTCTCTTTAATTCACGCAGACGCTTAAGAAGGTAATCAGAGTGGCCAAAATCGAGCTTATCCAGTTCGTCAAGCTTCTGCTTTGCCGCACCTGACACCACTCCTCCAATCGCCGCGACAATCTGCAGCTGTGTGGTACCTTCATAGATGTTCGTGATCCTGGCATCACGATAATGACGTTCAACATTGAATTCCCGCATATACCCAGGTCCACCATGGATCTGGATTGCATCATATGCAATCTTGTTAGCCAGCTCCGTACAGCATGCCTTGGTAATCGGAGTCAGGAGTGCAGCATACTTGGCATACAGTTTTATCTTCTCCTTGTACTCTGCCGCTTTCTCTGGATGTTTTTCTTCGGCCTCCTCATAGCCTTCCTTGAGATCAACAACTTTTGCCGTTTCATAGTAAAGAGTCCTTGCAGCCTCTATGGCGATCTTCATTTCAGCGAGCATCTCCATTACCGGCGTGATTTCCCTGATCTTCTTCCCGAACTGCATGCGCTCTTTAGCGTATTTATCAGCCTCCCGGTAAGCTGACTCGGCTATACCCAGCGCCTGACCAGCAATACCAAGCCTAGCCTGATTCATCAGCCACATTGTATATTTTGCCAGACCATAGCGCCTTTCCCCCACCAGTAAAGCAGGCGCATTATTGAACTGAAGCTCGCACGTAGCCGACCCGCGGATACCCAGCTTATGCTCAATACGGCGTACCTTCATATGCTCGTCCCTCTCGTACAGGAAGAAAGACAATCCGCGACCACCTTTGGATCCCTCCTCAGACCTGGCCAGCACCAGAGCAATCTGCGCACAACCATTTGTGATAAACCGCTTAACTCCATTCAGATACCATTTTCCGTCCACACCTTGCGTAGCCTTGAGTGCCACAGCCTGAAGATCAGAACCAGCCTCTGGCTCAGTCAGCACCATCGAGGACTCGAATTCACCGGTACAAAACCGCGGCAGGAAACTATTTTTTATTTCTTCCGATGCAAATTTATTGATCGTGGCTCCATTATCCTGATGCAGACCATAACTAAGAAACGAACCATCAGCACGGGACAATACCTCGGCAGCCACAGCAACGACAACTGCCGGCATATTAAGCCCGCCATACTTCCGAGGCAATACCAGGCCCATGAGGTCGGCCTTGGCAAACATTTTCACGGCACGGTTGATAGATGCTGGATATGTAACAACGCCGTTCTCAAACTGGCATTCCACGGCATCGACCTCGGCAGCATACGGGGCGAGGTATTCGGCCGCAAGGCCACCCATGATATCCAGGACACGCTCGTAACTATCCTTGGTATCTTCAACCGAGGAGGGTGCGTAAGCAAACTTGTCCTTGTCAACAAACCCGTCCTCACGGAGTCGGATGAGTTCATCCATGTTCATATTCTTAAAATGAAACAGGATATCGTCGTTATCTCTGAAGAAGTTTTCCATTTAAGGTCCCCTTTTTATATCTTGGCTTTGAAAGCCTTTATAATCTTGGGAATAACGTCAGCTATTTCTCCGACTATACCGTAATGCGCAATCTGAAAAATCGGCGCATCCGGATCCGTATTAATGGCGATTATCTTGCCGGACTCCGCCATACCTGCACGGTGCTGGATGGAACCCGAGATTCCACATGCAATGTAAAGATTTGGCCGTACCGTTGTTCCTGTCTGGCCCACCTGGTGGTCCTTTGGAATAAATCCGGCATCAACAGCTGCACGGGATGCCCCAACCTCGCCACCCAAAACATGCGCCAGATCGGCAATCAACTTGAAGTTTTCCCTCGTACCCACCCCCATTCCACCGGAAACAATGATTCGTGCACCCTTTAGGTTCACACGTTTCATCTCGCGGACACGCTTCAATATCTCTGTAGGAAAATCTTCACTGCAAAGATTGAACTCAATCTGCGTTACCTTACCCTTGGCATCCTTGGCCAGAGGCGCAAGCTTCATTACGCCTTCTCGCACGGTGGCCATCTGCGGCTTCTTCTCCGGAGACACTATGGTGGCAATAATGTTACCACCGAACGCCGGCCTGATCTGGTAGAGAATGTTCGTCCAGGTTTTATCCTTGATGACATGATCACCAATCTGCAGGTCCGTACAATCAGCAGTCAATCCGACCTTCAGATTGGACGCCACACGCGGACCAAGATCACGTCCAACTATAGTAGCCCCGTAAAGAACAATTTGCGGTTCATATTTCTTAATCAGATCCACCATCACCTTCGTATACGGAACAGGCTGGTAATTCTTCAATCGTGGATCTTCAACAACAAAAACCTCATCGCACCGGTACGGCAACAACTTAGCCGCCTCATCCTTCATACTCTCACCCATCAGAACAGCATTAACCCCAACCTTCAGGCGGTTAGCCAATTCACGCGCCTTGCAGACTAGCTCCAGGCTGACATCGACGATCCTGCCATCATCCTGCTGTACAAATACCCACACATTGTTCTTATCAGCCATTATATCTCTCCTTCAGCCTAAGGTATGGTCAACAATAAGTTCCTGCATCATTCCAGCAATGCCTTCATCGGTATTAGACACCTGCTTCACCTGTGCACCTTTGAGGACAACACTGTCTATCTTCTTAACTTTGGTTGGCGAACCAGATAATCCGCACGACGCAGGATCGGCACCAATTGTCTCAACATTCCAAAGATCAATCTTGACGGTCTTGCCAAGGCTTCTTGCAGATTCAATATACGACTCGTCATACTTATCCTCAAACTCGAGAGCCGCATTCTTGTGAGCCATGACCAGCTTTGCTGATGCAGGCCTGGGTTTAAAATTCTCATCCGTAAATGTACAAAGGACCGGCAACTTGCAACGCACCACCTCAAATCCACCCTCGATTGTTCGCCGACAGGTGATCTCTTTAGCAGTCAACTCCTGAATTTCGGAAACACATGTAATCTGGTTTACACCTAGCTTTTCTGCAGTTTGAGGACCAACCTGCGCGGTATCACCATCAATCGCCTGTCTCCCGCAGAAGACAAGGTCATAATCCTTCACCTTGTTGATGATTGCACACCGAAGCGCATACGACGTAGCGAGAGTATCTGCAGCAGCAAAACGCTTATCAGAAATAAGCGCCACTTCATCCGCACCCCGATAAAGAGATTCTTTTAAGACCTGTATGGCGGCCGGTGGCCCCATCGTCAAAACCGTCACTTTGGACCCAAAGTGTTGATCCTTCACCATCAATGCAGCTTCCAAGGCATTCATATCCTCAGGATTGAAAATGGCAGGCAATGCTGCCCTGTTGACCGTGCCATCCTCTTTCATGGCTTGGCCGGTAACGTTCTTGGTGTCAGGCACCTGCTTGACAAGAACGACTATATTAAACTTCATTAATTCACCTCATGTTACAATTATCGCTGCACAATCTCGAATACATCTGGGAAATAAGAGGCGGCAATATAACAATCAATTCGTTAAAAGTAAAACGATTTGACGCCATTTCTTGAATAATGCGTAATTATTTGGAGCACAGCAATAAACAAAGATAAAACATTCTATTAAATCAATTAAGCTGATACATCGAGATCTTTTTCCGCGGATAGACCAAACTAACCTAGGATTGTTTGAGAGCCTTTACCGTACATTCCCGACTGGCATTTTGATCTTTGCAAGATAGATACTAGTCTTACCTTCATGCGAACTGTAATAACTTACCCATAGAATACCGTCACGCCACACCAGCCCTGGATAACTGGTATCACCGCCACTTGGTAAAGTAACAACAGGTTGAAGAGTTTCAGGAGTCATTTTGGCTATTAGCGTTGTACACTTTGGCTTGCCGGTATAATCACGAGTACCTGCAACAAAAGACCCATCTGGCAGCTGTATGAAATTCGGCCCTCCAAACTGGTAACTATTCTCCATCCATTTCCATTCTTTATAAGGAGGCTTCGCGATGCCAATCCACCCCTTCTGGTTGTCAGCTTCTCTACGAACCATTGCCATCAAATCACCATTTTCAAGGAAGCGAAGTGTTGTTTCATTTGGCCTTCCTGTGACCTCCAGCTTGGAAATTAAATCCCATTGTAGTCCATCGCTACTGCAGCACAGATCAAGGACCCATTTCTGCTGTTTGTCACTAGAAGTATTATAGGAAACCCCGTACGCCTTACCATTGCTCCATGTAACACGCCACAACCAATCCCATTCACCCAGAACCTTCCTAGGCTCACTCCATATTGAACCATTCTTGGAAAACATCACACGCGGCTGACGCCCTTTAATCTTGGCTGTACCAAGATACACAGAGCCACCGCAGACAACCATAAGGCTATCATCAGGTGTCACAGAAAATTTAGGGTCACGCAGGTCTATATCTTTTTCAGACACAAGCGCGGCAGATTGCCATTCCCGACCATCGACCGAGTTAATAATACGTATGCTTCCATCACCACCCACATGGCCATCCGCCTCCCTGAAAACACACCACCAGGCATCATGCCACCTGATAAGATCTGTAAATGCATTATGTTTCCCCGCGTCCCAGATCTTGCGGACTTCTATTAGTGGCGACTGGTCAGAAGCGTTAGCGTTAAGAGACAGGCATAAAATGAATACAGCGGTAATAATAAATAATTTCTGATAACTGAAAATACTCCTTTGACACTTCATCACGCCCTCCATTTCCTCGGAATTAATAATTAGTCTCAACAAGAATTAAAGCATACAGTCGAAAATCTTGTCGGTTTTAACAAGCAAAACTTACTGATTCTCCTCGAGTTCAAAAGTCCGGAGTTGCAATAAGGCAGTAGTATCTTAGTAAAGGCAATACAGCAGAAAATAAATCAAGAATTATACCCAAACAGGGCGCGTCAAAACCTTGGAGTACAGAACACTATACGAACAACTAAAGATCCAAGGAGTTAAGCCACATTATTGAATTAGGGCTTCGGCTGCTTCTTGTCTTCGGGTTTTTTCTTTCGTTCCGGAGGGGCAATACCAATCCACTCCAGAAGCACCATCTCCGAACTGTCACTCCTGCGCTTGCCGAGCTTAAGAATTCTGGTATATCCACCGTGCCTGTTGCTGAATTGCGGAGCTATATCTTTCAACAGCATATCGACACAATTCTCACGGCGCAATATCGACAAGGCTCTTCTTCTCGCTGTAAGCGTGCCCTGCTTACCAACTGTAACCATTTTTTCGGCAAGGCTTCTGGCCTGCTTAGCTTTCGCCAATGTTGTCTCAATTCTCTTACGCTCAACAAGAGCACAAACAAGGGAAGCAATTGCTGCCGCACGGTGCTCAGGACTTCTTCCAAGCTTTGAACTTTGTAACCTGTGACGCATTTCTAAAACCTGCTATTATATTTCTTTCTTTTCTTCCAAAAGCCCAGCCTCAAATGTCATGCCGAGAGATAAGCCCAGCTCTGACAATTTACCCTTAATCTCGTTTAGAGACTTCTTGCCGAAGTTCCGGTACTTAAGCATGTCGGCTTCCGTCTTCTGGCCCAGCTGGCCAACCGTTGTTATATTCGCATTATTAAGGCAGTTAGCAGCCCTGACGCTCAACTCAATTTCGTTGACGCTCATATTAAGCTTGCGCCTCAATTCTTCACGCTCGGCGTCGATCTGCTTCTCGCTTTCCTCAAACTCGACAATATCCTTATCGTAGTTAACAAACACATCTAGATGATGACGAAGGATAGCCGCTGACATTGTAAGTGCATCGTCAGGTGTTACCCTGCCATCAGTCCAAACCTCTATGACCAGTTTATCATAGTCGGTTTTTTGTCCGACGCGCGTATTTTCAGTATAGAAATTAACTCTGCTAACTGGAGAGAAAATAGAATCTATTGGAATCCGCCCTATTTCCTGATCGGGCTTTTTATTCCACTCGGCCGGACAGAACCCTCTCCCGATACGCACCTCTAGCTTCATTTCCAGCTTGCCATCCTCAGACAGTGTCGCAATATGCGCATCAGGGTTCAAAATCTCGATTGTACCATCAGTCTGGATATCGCCTGCCGTAACCTCACCAGGCCCTTTTACATTTACCGTCAAAGTCCTGGGCTCTCGCACGTAAGTCTTAAGGAGAACTTTCTTAAGATTCAATATAATATCAGTTACATCCTCAACCACACCCGAAACAGAACAAAATTCATGTTCTGCTCCTGTTATTCTGACGGATGTAATAGCAGCACCTTCTATGGAAGAAAGAAGAACACGCCGCAACGAATTCCCTATCGTCCTGCCATATCCGACTTCGAACGGTTCGGCAACAAACTTTGCGTACGTGTCCGTAGCCGTACTCTCGTCTTTGACAGCCCTCTTGGGCATTTCGAATCTGCTAAGTCTAATTGGCATCTTCTCTATCCTTTCCTCAACTGGAAAAGCCGTACAACGACGGCCACAATAACCACACTTCTATTTCGAATAAAGTTCTACGATAAGCTGTTCATTAACAATCGGAGCAATTTCTTCACGTGATGGAATCCTAACCAATTCACCTGAAAAATTATTTGCATCCAGACGTAACCATGAAGGCATATCCCTTCCGGTAACAGATTCAAGGCTCTTCTTGGCCTGCTCCCTGCTCTTTGGCCTGTTTCTAACTTCAATAATTGAACCGGCTTTTAAAACCATTGACGGAACAGCAGCCCTACGACCGTTTACGGTCACATGGTTATGCGTCACAAACTGCCTTGCGGCAGATCTCGATGAGGCAAATCCAAGCCGATACACCAGATTGTCAAGACGCGCCTCCAGCAACTGCAGAAGAACATCGCCAGTCACGGTCCTGCCCTTTAATGCACGTTTGAAGAAAAGGCGAAACTGACCTTCACGCATTCCGAACTGACTGCGCAAACGCTGCTTTTCCCTGAGCTGCTTGCCATAGTCAGAAAGCTTTTTACTGCGGTGCTGGCCATGCACACCAGGAGCCGGGCGACCGGTTTCAATAGGACATTTAGCCATACTGCAACGTGCCCCTTTTAAGAATAATTTCATACCTTCAGCACGACAACGTCGGCATAGAGGACCTGTGTACCTACCCATTAGACTCTCCTTCTCTTCCTGGCCCTACACCCGTTGTGCGGTATCGGCGTAACATCTTTTATGACAGCTATGCTTAAACCACCGGCTTGCAAAGCGCGAACAGCTGACTCTCTTCCAGCCCCGGCACCTTGTATCCTTACTTCAACTTCACGCATTCCACGACCCGCCGCCTGTCGCGCTGTTTCCTGTCCTACAAGCGTTGCAGCAAAAGCCGTGCTTTTCCTCGAGCCCTTAAACCCCGCCCTGCCAGCGCTGCTCCACGCAATCACTGCTCCGTGGGGATCTGTTATTGATACAATTGTATTATTGAAGGTCGCCTTGATATATGCGATCCCAACCGGCACACTCTTCAAACCGCGTGCTTTATGCTGCCTTACTGCACGCTGTTCATCTGGTGGCACTGCTCCGTCAACTACCGTAGCTGCCGCACCTTCTACGCCTGTAGCTGCCGCTGCCTTCGCTGGTTTTTCACCTGCTACTTCTTTTTTTTCTTCTTCTGCCATATCTAGCCAGAACCTCTCTTAACTGCTAATCTTTATCGGATTTCATTGCCGAACGTACATCTTTATTTCGAACCGCACCGACAGTACGACGCGGACCTTTTCGCGTCCTTGCGTTTGTACTCGTCCGCTGTCCACGGACAGGAAGTCCTCGACGATGGCGAACACCCCTATAACTGCCGATGCTGATTAAACGCCTGATGTTCTGTGTAACTTCACGCCTTAAATCACCTTCAACACGGTATCCCGACTGAATAATTCCAATTAATATCCTCAATTCATCAGGCGTAAGATCATCCGCCTTCTTAGCCGGATCAATCTTCGATTCTATGATTATCTGCGTTGCCCTTGCGGGACCGATCCCATAAATGTAACGCAGTGCGATGTCTATTCGCTTCTTTCCCGGAATATCAACTCCTACCAACCTCGGCATAATTCCTTCTCCCTGCAGAAACAGACCTTAACCTTGGCTCTGTTTATGACGCGGATTTGTACAAATTACCCGCACAATACCCTTACGGCGCACTATTTTGCACCGCTCACATATTCTTCTTACAGAACTTCTTACTTTCACTTTTTGTCCCCACTGGTACGCAAAAGAGCGAAACTTTAATACTACACCAACACAAAGTCCACAAAAAAATCAACCTTCCGCTCAAATAGTTAATATCTCTGCAGCTCCTTCTGTAACCGCTACAGTATGCTCAAAATGGGCAGATAACTTCCCATCCCTTGTCAATACCGTCCAGCCATCAGCCTGCACGTCTACTGACGCCGCCCCTTGGTTAACCATCGGCTCAATAGCCAAGGTCATACCCGGCTTCAACACTGCCCCCCTCCCCGGGGAGCCAAAATTAGGGATTTGCGGATCTTCGTGCATTTGCCGTCCAATCCCATGCCCCACAAAATCTCTTACAACTGAAAACCCATTAGCCTGCACAACTTTCTCAACAGCATGCGAAATATCAGACACTCTATTACCCGCACGCGCCATCGCTATACCGGCTTCCAGCGACTTTTCCGTCACCTTGACCAGACTTAGAACATCAGGTTCCGTTACACCAACCATCACAGTCAAAGCCGTATCACCTATAAAACCGTCGTATTTAACCCCAACGTCTATACTGACGATATCCCCTAGATCAATCCTTCTTGAGCCGGGTATCCCGTGCACAACCGCATCATTCACCGAGATACATATATTACCAGGGTACCCCCGGTAACCTTTAAACGCGCTTTCAGCGCCAAGACTTTTTATCACCTCTCCGGCATAGTCAGACAACTCTATCGTCTTCACCCCCGGACTCACCTTACCGGCAACACTATCCCTGACAACTGCAGCCAGATGCCCACTAACTTTCATCCGTTCAAGTTCGGCTGCGCTCTTTATGACAATCATTTCTCTTCAACCACAGAACCGGCATAATTACAGGAACGTATCGCAAGGCATCCTCACTTTAGTATCTGCCGGATCTCACTGATAAGATTTTCAATTTTTTGATTCGAATTTACTTTCACAAGAACCTTCTGAGTCTGATATCTTGCAATCAGACTTTCTGTCTGCTTGTTGTAGACTTCCAGCCTATTGACTATTGTAGCTTCCTGATCATCAGGCCTCTGGTACAATTCACCGCCACAAACGTCACAAACTCCGGCTTTCTTCGGCGGAAGATTGATAATATGGCAATTCCACCCACACTTTCGACAAGTACGCCGTCCCGTCAACCTCTGGAGCAGTACATCCCTCGGAGTATCAAGAAATATTACAAAATCAACCTTACCCCCTCGGCTACCAAGACTTTTTTCGAGCAATTCAGCCTGCGGTATGGTTCTTGGAAAACCATCGAACATGTACAAATCGCCTGGAGACCCTTTATCCAGTCTTTCCTCAACAAGCTTGATAATGACTTCATCCGGCACAAGTGCTCCACGTTTCATGTAGGCCTCGGCTTCCAGCCCAACAGATGTCGCTTTTTTTACAGCCTCACGCAACATATCACCGGTAGAAATATGGATATAGCCAGTTGCTACTTTCAGCTTTTCCGCAACAGTTCCTTTTCCCGATCCAGGCGCACCGAATAACACTATAGCTTTCATAGAGACATCCCTTTCGGAATTCCTTACTTGCGGCCTCGTAGTTTACCCTTCCTAAGAAAACCATCGTAGTTCCTCATAAGAAGATGTGACTCAACCTGCCGCATGGTATCAAGCACAACACCCACAATAATAAGAAGACTGGTGCCGCCAAAAAATTGTGCAACCAGATAAGGAACCGATCCCCAGCGGGCCAGAATTGACGGTAAAATGGCAATGGCTGTAAGAAAAATTGCACCAATTAACGTAATACGCGTCATTGTCTTATCCAGATACTCGGCAGTTGGACGACCCGGCCTGATGCCAGGCACATAACCACCATTTCGCTTCAAATCGTCTGCTATCTGCAGCGGATTAAACTGTGTTGCAACCCAGAAATATGAAAAGAAAAGAATTAACAGGGCATCACATGTTACATACAAGGGTTCGCCTATATTAAAAGCGACACCAATAGTCTTGGCAAAATCCCAAGGCAACTGCCTCAAGATTGCGGCAGGAAACGCCAGCATTACCGAGGAAAAGATGATAGGCATGACACCCGAATAGTTAACCCTCAAAGGCATGTAAGTATTTTGTCCGCCATACACCTTCCGGCCAATCACACGTTTGGTAGTATTTATTGGTATCTTTCTCTGGGCCTGAGTCAAAGCTATGGTCGCAGCAACAACGAGGAAAAAGCCAACAACCAGGCCTATAAGATGGAATATCGTAAATCTGGCCACTCCTTCAACAGGCTTGAACATGTTGATGGCCGCATAAAGTGCACTAGGAAGACGGCTTACTATATTAATAGTTATAACCATCGATATACCATTGCCAATACCACGCTCTGTAATCTGTTCACCTATCCACATCATCAGCATCGTCCCAGCTATCTGGGTAAGCACCGTCATAATCCTGAATTCCCATCCCTGGATCGGCACGAGGACTTCGTTAATTCCAAGAGCGCCAGGCCTCTCAAGAGTAAGGGCAAGAACAAAACCCTGGATACCGCAAATCACTATTGTAAGATATCTGGTATATTGAGAAAGCTTCTGGCGCCCCGCATCGCCTTCCCTCGCCAATCGCTCTAAGGTGGGAACAATTGCCGTCATCATCTGCAGGATAATTGAGGCACTGATATACGGCATTATACCAAGGGCACCAACAGCACAACGACTGAGAGCACCTCCACTGAAAAGATCAATGAAGCTTAGGAATCCACCGCTAACCTGTCCCTCAATATCGGCAATGACTCTCTGAAGCGCACCCGGATCAATTCCTGGCGTCGGCACCGTTTCAACTAAACGGCACACAAAAATCATACTCAGCGTAAAGAAAATACGCTGCCTTAATTCCGGAATTTTGAGAGAATTTGCAAAGGCGGATAGCATCAGGCTTTTACGACCTCACAAACACCACCAGCAGCCTCTATTTTGGCCTTGGCACTGGCACTGAATGCTTGTACTTTAACAGTAAGCTTCTTATTGATCTCTCCGTCACCAAGAATCTTGATCCCTTTGTAGACTCCCTTTGCTATTCCTCTGGCCCTGAGGAGCGTCACAGTGACTTCGGTTCCTTCTTCAAACTGCGTAAGATCAGAAAGGTTAACAGCCAAATACCCAAGCAAATCCATACTCTTGAATCCGCGCTTTGGAATACGGCGGATCAACTTCATCTGACCACCTTCAAAACCGCCCTTGTGCTTGTGGCCCTTCCTGGCCAACTGTCCCTTATGTCCACGACCGCAGGTCTTTCCTTTACCCGACCCTGTTCCACGCCCGACCCGCATTTTTTTACGTCTCGCACCAGGACTATTTTTTAAAGAAGTAAGATCCATTGTTAATACCCTTTACAACTCAACTTGACGAACTGCGCTGATTTCTTCCTTGGACCGCAATTGCTTAAGCGCAGCTACTGTCGCCTTTACAACATTCAACCTGTTGGAACTGCCTAATGACTTAGCCAGAATATCCCTTATACCAGCAAGATCAAGAACGGCCCTCACGCCACCACCGGCAATAACTCCGGTTCCTGGCGCTGCAGGTCGAAGAAGAACAACTCCGCCATCGCATTCACCTGTCACTTCATGTGGTATTGTTCTATCCTTCATCGTAACCCTGAACATCATTTTCTTTGCAGACTCTCCACCCTTACGGATAGCATCAGTCACTTCATTAGCCTTGCCAAATCCATATCCAACACGGCCATGATGATCACCCACAACAACAACCGCACTAAAACTGAAACGCCTTCCGCCTTTAACAACTTTGGCGCAACGGTTTACAAACACAACTCTCTCTTCGAGTTCTGACTGACCCTGCTCCATCTGCCCGAATGGAAGTATTGTTTCTTCAACTATTGAACTCACTTTTCCTCCGTAGTAGCAACAGTGCCCGCCACCAGCCCTGCCTTAACTGCCACATCAACAACTGCCTTCACGCGGCCCGTAAATCTGAATCCGCCACGATCCACAACAGCCTGCTTAATACCTTTTCCCAAGGCAACATCTACAGCTCTCTTGCCTAAAAGAGTTGCCGATGCCATATTCTTGTTGTCCTCATGTCCCTTAGTGGAAACCGACACAATCGTAACACCCTTATCATCATCAATAAACTGAACGTGGATGTGTTTATTTGAAACCATTATTGCCATCCTTGGCCGTTCAGCTGTACCTCTTATTTTCGCCCTTATACGCAAGTGTCGTAACACCCTGCGGTCTTTTCTGCTGTCAGATTTCATGATTATTCCTGCATCAGGCAACGGTCTTACCGACCTTGCGCCTTACATATTCACCCTTGTATCGTATTCCCTTGCCCTTGTAAGGTTCTGCCGGGAAATATGAACGTATCCTTGCCGATACGTCACCAACCAGTTGCTTATCAGCTCCGCTGACAAGCATCGCAGTACCTTCCGTAACTACAACTTTTATTCCATCAGGTATAGTGTATTCAACAGGCTTTGGAAAACCCAACCACATCTGAAGCTTCTGCCCCTGGATCGCAGCTTTAAAGCCTACACCCTGGATTTCAAGTCCTTTGCTATATCCCTTGGTAACACCCTCAATCATGTTCGCGATGAGGGTTCTCGTCAGTCCGTGGAGATTGCCTTTCTCTTCATCGGAAACCTTAACAACGAGCTTCCCCCCGTCAACAACAGCGGAAACTCCAGACGCCATCGTCATAGCCAACTCTTCCTTTGGCCCTTTGACACGCACGTCAGCACCATTTACTGTAACGGTCACACCCGAAGGTATTTCTACTGGTTTTTGTCCTACTCGTGACATTCTTTACTCCAAAATCAATTTGGTCTTTATGACCGTATTTCAAGTTACCAGACTAAACAAACAATCTCTCCACCGACACCGCGTTTCGAAGCGTCCTTACCCGTCATGATGCCAAGCGGTGTACTTACGATTACCGTACCCATCCCATGCATAACCCTGGGCATTTTCTTTACCCCACTGTACAACCGCAACCCAGGTTTGCTCTTCCTCTTGATACCCCGTATTGCCGGTTCTTGGTCATCCGTATATTTAAGATATATCCTCAAGGATTTCTTCTTGCTTCCACCTTCAACCACATAATCCTTAATATACCCTTCCTTCTTCAGAATACGGGCCACCTCAACCTTCACCTTCGACTGGTACATCTCAACTGTTTCAAGACCAGCTGCAAGTGCGTTACGAATGCGAGTCAACATGTCAGAAATTGGATCCGTCAAATTCATATTCTCTCCGATGCTACCAGCTCGCCTTTACAATGCCCGGAATCTGACCGGATACAGCCAGCTCCCTGAAACACAGACGACAAATCTTGAACTTACCCATAAATGCTCGCCGCCGACCGCAACGATGGCAACGATTATACTTGCGAGTCTTGAACTTCGGCTCGCGTTTTGCTTCTGCTATCTGTGATTTCTTAGCCAAGTATCAAGCTCCTCCTGCTAATTGCCTGAGAAAGGCATCCCAAGCATCTTCAACATTTCACGCGCTTCGTTATCTTTGCGCGCCGTAGTTACAATTGTTATATCCATTCCCTGAGTCACTGTTACAGTATTCGGATCAATCTCCGGAAAAACCGTCTGCTCCTTCACACCCAGAGTATAACTGCCTCGGCCATCAAAAGCCTTTGGAGACACTCCGCGGAAGTCCCGGATTCTAGGCAGAACAACAGTCATCATGCGATCTAGAAACTCATACATTCTATCGCCCCTGAGCGTCACTTTCGCCCCAACAATCATCCCCTCTCGAACCTTAAAATTCGATACGCTCTTTCGGGCCTTATTCAAAACGGGCTTCTGACCAGTAATCTTTGTAAGATCAGCAACTAGATTATTTACAGCATCCTTCTTGGCGGCTGAAATACCCATATTAAGAACAACCTTAACCAGTCGAGGCATCCTCAACACATTTGTCATCCCAAGCACATCCTTCAGCTTTGGGATCACTTCACTATTATATTTCTGTTTTAATCGCGGCATCATTTCACTGAACCCTCAAATAAGAACCCGCACCTCTTGCATTTCCTGATCATCTGGTCATTATGTTTGACCCTTGCTGTCCTAACACCCTTCTTACAGGTCGGACATAGAAGCATAATCCTCGACATTGGAATCGCAGCTTCCTTCTCACTTATACCGCCTTGAGGGTGATCCTGTGACTTGCGCAAACACTTTTTAACCATGTTCACGCCTTCAACAATAGCACTTTTGTGATCAGCCAGAATCTGCATAACCTTTCCGGACTTTCCAGCTATGGAACCTGACACTGCAATCACAACATCATTCTTCTTTATTCTCTGAATACTCAATTTAAATTCCCCTTAAATTCTTTATATCCACCTGCTATACAACTTCAGGCGCCAGGGATATGATCTTCATGAAATTTTTATCACGAAGTTCACGCGCCACCGGACCAAAAATTCTTGATCCGATTGGATTAAGCGAATCATCAACAATCACCGCCGCATTATCATCAAACCTCAGGTATGTTCCATCCGACCGCCTTATCGGATGACTTGTTCTCACAATAACAGCCCTGCAAACCTGCCCCTTCTTTACAAGACCCGTTGGTTGAGCCTCTTTAATTGCAACCCTGATAATGTCACCAACATACGCAGTATGCCTGTTTTGTCCTATTACGCGGAAACACATTGCTATTCTGGCCCCCGTGTTATCCGCTACTGTCAAATATGTACTTTCAGTAATCATTCAACCCTCTAAACCTTCTTCTGGGCAGCCTTTTCAATAATCTCAACCAGACGCCATCTTTTCATCCGGCTGATTGGCCGAATCTCAACCACAAGAACCTTATCGCCCACCGCGGCTTCATTCTTCTCATCATGTACATACAGCTTCTTCTTATGAGTCATCACTTTCCTGTAAACTTCATGCGGCTTCCTTGTCTCGACAAGAACCACCAAGCTCTTATCTCCGCTCTTGCTTACAACAACTCCCTTGCGCTGTTTACGTACACCACGATCATCTGACTTGAGTTCAACCATTGCGTTTACGCTCCCGTTCTCTGATTATCGTCTTTATCCGGGCCAACTCCCTGCGAACAAGGCGCACCCGCAGAGGATGCTCTCCAGAATCACTAACGCCCTGCTTGGCTTTCAAATCGAATACCTGCTGCGCAGTCTCATCCATCAACTGTCGCAGTTCATCATCAGTATGTTCTCTAAGTTTCGCTGCCTTCATAAATCACCATTAGTGTCTGAAAATAAACTTCGTAGGCACACCGAGCTTCGCGGCCGCAATTCTCATCGCTTCGCAGGCCATATCCTTGGGAATTCCACTTATCTCAAATAAAATTGCCCCCGGCCTCACGACCGCAACCCAAGACTCCGGATCCCCTTTACCCTTCCCCATTCTCGTTTCAATTGGCTTCTTCGTAATAGGCTTGTCAGGAAAGACCCTTATCCACATTTTTCCCTTTTGCTTCATGAACCGGTTGATGGAAACACGGCAGGCTTCCAACTGTGTATTCTTGACCCAACCTCGGCCAAGAGCCTTCAACCCATATTCCCCAAAAGCCAACATGGTTCCAACCGAGGCAATGCCCTTACGGCTCCCTCTCTGCATCTTGCGATGCTTAACTCTCTTGGGCATTAACGGCATTGGTCTTGATCTTCCTTTCTCCCTGCGTGGGGTCCTCTGTCTTCCTGCATACCCAAACTTTAACTCCTATTCTGCCGGCAGTCGTTACTGCTTCGGCAAAACCATAATCAATATTAGCACGCAATGTGTGAAGAGGAATTCTCCCCTCCTTGAACCATTCCACTCGAGACAACTCTGCGCCTCCAAGTCGTCCACTTGCCTTGATCTTTATTCCTTCAGCACCAAGGTCCATTGCTATCTTTATAGATCGTTTCATCGCACGCCGGAAAGACACTCTCCTGGAAACCTGCAAGGCTATATTCTCGGCAATAAGCTGCGCATTCATGTCGGGATCACGCACTTCTTTGATCTCAACATACACTTCCTTGCCCGTCATCTTCGTGATCTCTCCGCGGATCTTCTCGATATCCTGCCCCTTGCGGCCAATCACTATACCAGGTCGTGCTGTGTGAATATTAACCCTTACCCGGTTCGCATAACGTTCAATTATAATTTCCGAAACGGCAGCGTTATCAAGACGCTTTCTCACGAGAGCACGTATCGCCATATCTTCAACAAGAAGATCACCAAACATCTTCTTATTGCTGAACCAGCGGGAACGCCAGTTCTTATCAACAGCGACTCTAAAACCAATAGGATTTACCTTTTGTCCCAAATCCAGACTCCTTATTTATATTTATCAATCCTTACCGTCTGTTAAAATTACTTTGATGTGGCATGTCCTCCGATGAATAGGGCTAACTGTTCCCCTGGGTCTGGCCCAGTATCGTTTCATCATCGGACCTTCATCAATTACTGCATCCTTAACTTTCAAATCCGCCACGGACAATTTAGCATTCTTTTCAGCATTGGCTATAGCCGATTTCAAGGTCTTACCAAGGTAATAGGCCCCCTTGCGCTCGCTGAAATCCGTTACTTTAAGAGCCTCGCTGACAGGCAACCCTCGCATACGGAACGCCAGATCTCTGGCCTTACTCGCAGCCATCTTTACATATCTTGACTTTGCAATTACTTCCATTATCGCCATCCCCGCGCAACGCTTATTTCAAGGCTATTGCCTTGTCAGTGTGAACTCCATGCTTACGGAATATTCGTGTTGCTGCAAATTCGCCCAATCGATGCCCAACCATGTTCTCCGTTATAAACATGGAAATATGCTGCTTTCCATTATGTATAGCCATTGTATGCCCGATAAATTCCGGAACAATCATGGAACGTCTAGACCATGTTTTGATCGGGCGTTTTTCACCAGACCGATTCATGGCCTCTACCTTCTTCAATAGCTTTTCATCAACAAAAGGACCTTTTTTTAATGACCGCGCCATAATTTATTTTCTCCGACTCAAAATAAGCCTGCTACTTGACTTTCTCCTGTGTCTCGTCTTGCCGGCCTTGGCCAGTTTACCCCAAGGCGAAGAAGGATGACCGCCACCAGAACTGCGACCTTCTCCACCACCCATAGGATGGTCAACAGGATTCATTGCCACACCTCTCACTGTAGGCCTGATTCCACGATGCCTCGTTTTGCCGGCCTTACCCCAGCTGACGCTGCCATGATCAAGATTGCCTACCTGCCCGACTGTGGCCATACACCTTACATCAATCATTCTGGTTTCACCAGAAGGAAGCCTAATATGGGCAAATGCACCCTCCCGCGACATCAACTGCGCACTGCTTCCCGCTCCTCGGACAAGCTGCCCGCCCTTACCTGGTTGCATCTCAATATTATGAATAAAGAGCCCAAGAGGAATCTTTGAAAGCGGTAATGCATTACCAACAATCGGCTCAATATCAGCACCCGACATCAGTTGTGTCCCAACCTGCAAACCCAAAGGCGCCAGAATATATCGTTTCTCTCCATCCGCATAATTCAGCAACGCTATATTAGCCGATCGATTGGGATCATACTCTATAGCCGCAACTTTCGCGGGTATATTTATTTTGTCCCTCTTAAAATCAATGATACGGTATTGCTTTTTATTACCACCACCGCGGTGCCGCGTGGTAATACGACCCTGGAAATTCCGTCCAGCATTCTTCTTTCTTATCTCAATCAGCGATCTCTCAGGCCTATCCTTTGTTATTTCCTCAAAGGTTGAGACTGTTATAAATCTCATGCCTGGAGACGTCGGTTTATATTTCTTGATACCCATTATTTTCTCCGGAAATCACTACTGACACTTAAGTCAGCTCTATCTTGCTCCCCTCAGCGAGAGTTACGATCGCCCGTTTCCAATCGGATTTGCGACCATACTTCATTGTCCTTTCTCGCTTCAGTTTACCACTGTAATTTACAGTATTAACCTTACTGACCGATACCTTGTAGAGTTCTTCCACTGCACCCTTTATCTCAATCTTATTCGAGGAAGCATTTACAATAAAAAAATACTTGTTTTCTTTCTCTGCAAGGCGCGCACTCTTCTCCGTCACCTGTAACTTCTTCACGATTAAACGGGAATTCTTTTTCACTTACCGCTCTCCTTCCCGACCTGCAACCGTGTCTTCAGTTTCTCTATTCCCGCCTTATCCGCAACCAAGACAGGATACCTGAGCAACTGGTAGACATTAACCATATCCGCCGTTGTTACTTCAACTAGAGGAATATTCTTAGCCGCAGTGACAACTTTCGCATCAGGTTTGCCCATCACAAACAATGCCGGGGCTTTTACCGCAATTGCTTTCATCAACCCAGCAAAAATTTTCGTCTTTGGCTCAGCTATAATCAACTCATCTAGAACCGTAACTTGTCCAGCCGCAATCTTCTCACTTAAAGCTCTGCGGAAGGCCAGTTGTCCCACCTTCTTGTTGATCTTTGTCTCATAGCTTCGCGGATGAGGACCGAACGCCACACCACCACCACGCCAGACCGGTGACTGCTTGAGACCTGCACGGGCACGGCCTGTACCTTTCTGTCTCCACGGCTTCTTATTGCTGCCGGCAACCTCGCCTTTTCTCAAAGTCGATGCTGTTCCTGATCTCTGTCTGTTATGGTACGCAACAACAACGTCGTGTACAGCCTGCACTCCCTTGTCAAGGACAAGCATATCATCGGCAATTTCCAGATCGCCGATCGACTCCCCCTTGGCATTTAACACCTTCAAAGTCTTCATTTCGTCTTAACCGCCGTCTTCTTAAGAGCTTTCTTAACAACTAGGACACTTCCATTTGGACCAGGAATTGCGCCGTTAATCAGAATCAAATTGTCTGATGCACGCACCTGAACGACCTTCAGATTCTGCTGCGTCATTCTCACATTACCCATATGGCCAGGCATACGCTTCCCTTTCAAAACCCTTGCAGGAAATGCATTTTGCCCGTTAGATCCAATCCTTCTTTTGGAATGACCTCCGTGAGTCATCGGACCACCACGCATCAGATGCCTCTTCATTACACCCTGAAAACCACGCCCCTTTGTTGTTCCCGTCACGTCAACATAAGAAACCCCTTCAAAAATTGAAGCCGTAACCGCGTCACCCTCTTTTACTTCTTCACCTTTATCCAGGATAAACTCACGCAACCACATTTTGGGAGTGGAGCCTATCTTCTTAAAACGGCTCAACGCAGCCTTCCCTACGTTCTTTTCCTTGTGTTCACCAAATCCGAGCTGAACGGCATCGTAGCCGTCATTCGCAACGGTTTTCTTCTGAATAACCACGCACGGCCCTACCTCAAGAACAGTAACCGCAACCCTGCAGCCAGTCTCGTCAAAAACCTGCGTCATACCTATTTTTTTTCCAATCAATCCCTGCATAATACTCTCGCTCAAATCTTTATTGTTATGTCAACACCTGCAGGAAGATTCAGTTTCTTAAGTTCATCAACTGTCTTCGCTGTAGGTCCAACAATATCCAGCAAACGCTTGTGTGTCCGCATTTCAAACTGATCCATTGACTTCTTATCCGCATGCGGACTCCGGTTCACCGTGAACCGCTCTATCCTTGTCGGAAGCGGCGTGGGCCCCACGACCTCGGCTCCAGTACCCTTGGCAGTTTCGATTATGTCTTTAACCGCCTGATCCAGAACACTGTGATCATAGGCCTGTAATTTAATTCGTATTCGCTGACCTTCCATTATATTCTCACCTGTTCAACAATTCCTGCTTAATTGCTTCTGGCACTATCTCAAACTGCTCCGGTTCCATCGTATAACTTGCACGACCACGCGTAACCGACCTTATCGCCGTCGAATATCCGAACAACTCCGCTAGAGGTACACCGGCACGAACAATCTGACTCATGCCACGTGCTTCCATCTCGCGGACCTTACCGCGGCGCCCGTTCAAATCGCCAATAACATCGCCCATATGTTCGCCTGGGGTAATTATTTCAAGCTCCATGATTGGTTCAAGAAACTCAGGCATACTACCCATTACAGCCTCACGGAATGCCATTACTGCTGCAGTTCTGAACGCAACTTCCGTGGAAATCTCAGGAATAAATTTTGCATCAATTACACGAACCGCTATATCAATAACAGGACAGCGGCCCAAAACTCCCGTCATAATACCATCATTAAGTCCCTCTTCAATAGATTGCCAGAATTCTTCGGGCACTATGTTCTTAGAAAGCTTTATCTCAATATTATTTCCCGAGCCTCTTTTACCAGGAGCGACCTCAACCGTAAGCTGAGCAAACTGCCTGTGTCCGCCGATATCCCTGTCAAAAACGTACTCTCCTCGTCCGGCCTTGGTAACAGTCTCATAATAGGCAACCATTGGTTTACCGGCATTGGCCTCAACCCTGAACTCACGCAACATACGATCCCTGAGGATCTCAAGATGAAGCTCCCCCATACCACTGATTATTGTCTGTCCAGTTTCTGGATCAGTCCTGACAACACATGTCGGATCTTCTGCCGCAAGTGCATTCATAGCTTCAGCAAGCTTGTCCCTGTCAGCTCTGCTCTTAGGTTCGATCGCCATGAACATCACAGGTTCCGGAAAATGAATCCTCTCCAGCTCTACCGGAGCATTCTCCGCACAGAGCGTGTCACCAGTTGTTGCCTGCTTTAAACCGGCAATCGCCCCGATTTCGCCTGAAAATAAGGTCTCAACATCAGTCCGACTATCCGCATGGAGCTGAAGCAATCGTCCAATTTTCTCCCTTTTCTTAGTACGGGAATTGTATATATTCTGACCTTTTTTTAGACGACCTGAATAAACTCTCACAAAGACAAGCCTGCCAACATAAGAATCATTAACAATCTTGAAAGCAAGCGCACTCGTTGGCCCAAAATCATCAGCTTCACGCGAAACTTCAGCTCCAGTTCCAGTATGATGCCCCTTAATCATTGGGACATCAAAAGGAGAGGGTAGATAATCTACAACCGCATCAAGCACCTGCTGGCAACCCTTGTTCTTAAGAGAAGAGCCGCACAGAACAGGAATCAGTTCACCGGAAATAACTTTTCTCCTGATCCCCTCTTTCAGGACAGCGGCCGGAACATCGGGGTTGTCCATATATACAGCCAGAACTTCCTCGTCGTTTTCAGCAACTTTCTCAATCAACTCTGCGCGTGCTTTCTCCGCAGCAACGGCAAGATCAGAGGGGATAGGGCCGTAGTTGATTTTGGAACCAAGACTTTCCTCATCAAATGTAAGAACCTTCATGGAAATTAGATCAATAATACCCCTGAAATTCTCTTCGCTTCCCCATGGAATTTGAACTGGTACAGCATTTGATCCCAAACGCTTTCGTATTTCCGATACCACCCTGTCAAAGTCCGCGCCCATTCGATCCATCTTGTTCACAAAGGCAATCCTTGGTACACCATAAGAATCAGCCTGATGCCAGACTGTTTCCGACTGCGGCTGCACACCACCAACACCACAGAAAATACCCACAGCTCCATCCAACACCCTCAACGAACGCTGAACTTCAACGGTAAAATCGACATGTCCAGGAGTATCAATAATATTCACCTGGTGATCACGCCAGAAACATGTTGTCGCAGCGCTTGTGATTGTTATGCCACGCTCTTTTTCCTGTATCATATAATCCATAACGGTTGTACCGTCATGAACTTCACCCATCTTGTAAACTTTCCCAGCGTAATACAGCATGCGTTCAGTCGTGGTGGTCTTTCCCGCATCAATATGTGCAATTATGCCAATATTGCGGACCATTCCAAGAGGACGCGGTCTTTCCGGAGCCTCACGGCTTCCGGTTTTTCCGGTCATTTTACTGTCTTTACGCTTTTCCAAAACTGCTTCCATTTTCAGTTATTAACCCGCGATCCAGATGCCCGAATCGCTAAAAAAGAGATTATTCACTACCATGCATAATGCGCAAACGCCCTGTTCGCCTGCGCCATTTTGTGAGTATCATCACGCTTCTTTATGGCTTCACCCTGGCCTTTATACGCTTCCATGATCTCGGTAGACAGGGCTTTCTTCATTGGAACACCTTTTCGCCCACTGGAATGTTCAACCATCCACCTGATTGCAAGAGCCATGCCTCGCAATCTGTTGACCTCCACAGGCACCTGATATGTCGCGCCACCAACTCGACGAGACTTCACTTCCACCTTGGGCTTAACATTGTCAACAGCCTTGATAAGCACTTCCAGCGGATCCTCACCCAACTTAGCCTTAATCTCATCAAGCGCTCCGTAAACAATTCCTTCAGCAACGGTTTTTTTGCCGCGCCTCATAATGCAATTTATTATTCGAGCAACAAGTTCGCTGTTGAACTTAGGGTCTGTCGTCATGTTGCTCTTGATCGCTCTGTGCCTTCTAGCCATCGTTTACTCCACTAAGCCTTTTGTTCTTTCTGCTCTTTCTTTACACCATACTTGGAACGACTTACATTTCTGCTCAACTTGTTTGTATTGCTGGGACCGGCAGCGCCGAGGGAATCAAGAGTCCCTCGCACAATGTGATACCGGACACCTGGCAGATCTTTTACGCGCCCACCACGCACAAGAACAACACTGTGTTCCTGAAGATTATGTCCCTCACCGGGAATATATGCAGTTACTTCATAGCCCGTCGTAAGCCTGACCCTCGCCACTTTTCGCAGCGCTGAATTCGGCTTCTTGGGAGTCTGAGTTTTAACAGCGAGGCAAACTCCACGCCGCTGTGCACACCCCATGAGCGCAGGTGATTTACTCTTCTTACTTATTTTTGTTCTGCCTTTTCTTACAAGCTGATTTATCGTTGGCATTTCACAAATCCTTTTTCACGCGAAAACGAGTCGCGCACGTTACCACATCTTTACAGCAGACCGCAAGCATCAACCTAACAAATCCTGCAACTTTTTACCGGCCGACTCTTCTGGCACCGGGAGCTCTTCTTCCGGCACCGGCTCAGCGAGAGGCACCAGCTTGATATTTCTGTGCATATGGAAGCCCGTTCCACCAGGAACCAGATGCCCCATAATCACATTTTCTTTAAAACCCTTGAGGTTGTCTATGCGCCCAAGAGTAGCTGCGTCAGTAAGTACACGTGTCGTATCCTGGAATGAAGCAGCCGATATAAAGCTGTCTGTCTCAAGAGATGCTTTTGTAATACCAAGCAGCGCTGGCGTAGCTTCCGCAGGACGCTTGCCCTCTGCAATAGCCTGCTCATTAACTTCAATAAACCTCTGCTTCGAAATCTGTTCACCCCAGAGGAATTCAGTGTCGCCAGGATTGGTAATCCTCACTTTACGCAACATCTGCCTTACAATAATTTCGATATGTTTATCGTTGATTTCAACACCCTGCAGACGGTAAACCTCCTGAACCTCATTAACCAGGTATTCCTGAAGTTCCTGAGGTCCGCACACATCAAGAATTTCCTGCGGAACAACCGGTCCTTCAGTAAGCTGCTGCCCCTTCTTGACGCGATCTCCCTTGAACACCACAATATGTTTACCCATCGGAATCAGATGCTCCTCAGTATCACCCGTTGTCTCGTCCCTGATGATCAGGCAACGTTTACCGCGTTGATTTGGAGCAAAGTCGACAATACCTTCAATCTTGGCAATTTCCGCTGCGTCCTTAGGCTGCCGTGCCTCGAAAAGCTCTGCCACTCTCGGCAAGCCACCGGTAATATCCCTCGTCTTTGATTCCTTTCGCGGCGTCTTTGCAAGCAATTCACCAGGTAGAACCTTCTGCTTCTCCTTGACGATTACATGCGCACCGGCAGGAATACTGTAGAAGCCAAGCACATCATTGGCGCCTTCATTTCGAATAATGATCTGCGGATGCAGGTTTTCTTTGTTATCAAGAACAACTGTCCCCCTGAGACCCGTTGCTTCATCAATCTCCTTTTTCACCGACACGTTTTCGACGAAATCATGAAAACTGATTATACCTTCCTGCTCAGCAAGAATAGGCACACTGTATGGATCCCATTTTGCAAGGCACTGCCCCTTCTTAATACTGCCGCCTTCCTCAATGAGAACAATTGCACCCATGGCCGGAGTATATCTCTCTAACTCGCCACCGGCGTCATCATGAACGGTAATTACACCATTCTTATTCAGGACAACGTTGTCGCCTTCCTTGTTTTTAACAACTCTCAATTCGTGATAACGAACAACACCGCTATTCTTAACCAGAATCTCAGGCTGTTTAAACACAGAACTCGCAGTTCCACCTATATGGAACGTTCTCATCGTGAGCTGCGTACCAGGCTCCCCAATCGACTGAGCGGCAATGATTCCTGTTGCAGTTCCAACTTCAACCATTTTCCCGGTTGCAAGATCACGTCCATAGCAACGCGCACAAATCCCAACCCTGGATTCACAAGTAAGCACACTTCTGATTTTCACTCGTTCAATACCCGCCGCAACAATTCTGTCGCACGCGTCTTCATCAATCTCATCACCAGCCCTAACAATGGTCTCTTTCCGAATCTGGTCGACAAGATCATTTAATACAGTCCTGCCGAGGATTCTGGTTCTGAGAGACACGAGTTCCTCATCACCTTCCACTATCGCGCCCACCTCGATACCGTTTACCGTATTGCAATCCTGTTCAGATACAATCACATCCTGCGAAACGTCAACCAGCTTACGTGTAAGATAACCGGCATCCGCAGTTTTCAGAGCTGTATCCGCAAGACCCTTTCGTGCACCATGAGTACTTATGAAGTACTCAAGAACACTGAGGCCTTCGCGAAAGTTGGCAACAATAGGACGCTCAATGATCTCACCTGACGGCTTAGCCATCAATCCACGCATACCGGCAAGCTGACGTATCTGCTGACGGCTTCCCCTAGATTTCGAATCAACCATCATGAATACCGGGTTAGCCTCATTGCTCCCAACATTCTCCTCGATTGCACGATACATGGCATTTGAAATCGAATCGGTTGCCTGGGTCCAGATGTCAACGATCTTATTGTAACGTTCACCATCAGTAATAACACCCTGCTTATACTGCTTGTCGACTTCCTTCACCTGATCTCTTGCCGACTCAACCAGACGATTCTTGTCCTCAGGAACTATCAGATCGACCATTCCGATCGAAATACCGGCAAGCGTCGCCTGATCAAAACCAAGGCTCTTTAAATCATCCAAAACTTTAACAGCCCGGGCATGACCAGCACTTCGATGACAGTGCCATATCAAATTTCCAAGCTTTTCCTTATTGACCAGAATATTCACAAAACCAATCATTTCCGGCCATATTTCATTGAAAAACACTCTGCCAACCGTGGTTACCAGGACCCTCTTATTCTTGTCGCCGAAAACCGTATCACGGCCAAAATCGGGATTCTTGAAGCGAATTCTGTCATGCGTTTTTACAGCCCCATCATAATAGGCAAGCTTGACTTCATTCACATCACTGAAGATCGGCAAATGCTCAACCTCAGTTTCTTCTTTCTTTTTAAAGCTCTTTTGCTTGTCCCTTTGACTCAGCGACGTCAGATAGTAGATTCCAAGGGCAATATCCTGCGTGGGCGTCATGATCGACCTGCCGCTCGAAGGCGAGAAAATACTATTGGTCGACATCATTAACAACCTTGACTCCAACTGGGCTTCCACTGAAAGCGGAACGTGAACAGCCATCTGGTCACCGTCAAAGTCAGCATTAAAAGCAGTACATACCAAAGGATGAATCTGGATGGCTTCACCTTCGACAAGTATCGGCTCAAAAGATTGGATACTCAATCTGTGCAATGTGGGCGCACGGTTTAACATGACCGTCTTACCCTTCGTCACTTCTTCGAGTATATCCCACACCTCATCCGACTCTCTTTCGATCAGCTTCTTCGCGCTACGGACGGTATGAACAACACCCATCTCCTTCAAACGCCTTATTATGAAAGGCTCAAAAAGAACGAGAGCCATTTTTTTCGGCAGACCGCACTGATTCAATTTCAGCTCAGGCCCGATAACAATTACGGACCTGCCCGAATAGTCAACGCGCTTACCGAGGAGATTCTGACGGAAACGTCCGCCTTTACCCTTGAGCATATCGCTTAAAGACTTCAGGGGACGATTTCCTGCCCCTGTAACAGCACGTCCGTGGCGCCCATTATCAAACACCGCGTCAACGGCTTCCTGCAACATTCGCTTTTCGTTGCGAATAATTACATCCGGAGTCTTCAACTGCTGCAGATTTTTCAACCGGTTGTTTCTGTTTATAACACGCCTGTACAAATCATTAAGGTCAGAAGTCGCAAAACGACCACCTTCAAGAGGCACCAGAGGACGAAGATCCGGCGGAATTACAGGAAGAACATCAAGAATCATCCATTCAGGCCTACTCACGCTGCTTCTGAAACCTTCAACCACCTTCATACGCTTGGAGAGTTTCTTTCGAGTCTGCTTGCTGCGGGTATTCTCCATCTGGACTTCAAGATCGACCATCAGTTCGTCTAGATTTACTTTCTGCAGAAGATCGCGGATAGCTTCAGCACCCATCTTAGCCACAAAACTATCACCATATTTCTCCTGGGCCTCACGGTATTCCATTTCACTTAAAAGCTGCTTTGCCTTCAGTGCCGTATCACCGGGATCAACAACCAGATAATCTTCATAGTAAAGAACACGCTCCAGATTTGTACTGGTCATATCCAGAACAAGGCCAAGACGGCTTGGAGTACATTTAAAGAACCATATATGAGAAACAGGAACAGCAAGTTCAATATGCCCCATCCGTTCACGCCGGACACGGGCTACCGTTACTTCAACTCCGCACCTGTCGCATATAACACCCTTGTGCTTGATGCGTTTATACTTACCGCAACTGCACTCCCAGTCACGCGTAGGTCCAAATATACGTTCACAGAACAAGCCGCCTCTTTCAGGCTTATAGGTTCTGTAGTTGATTGTTTCTGGATTTTTTACCTCACCCCTACTCCATGACCGGATTGTCTCTGGCGATGCAAGAGTGATTCCTACTGAATCGAAACTTTCAAAGTCAGACAAACCCATAATTTCCCTAGCCACGTAGTTCTGATTCGAATTTTCACTTCCTGATACTTGGCTCATTACAGCTTCGCCTCCGACTTGGATCCGCTAATCATCACATTGAGACACAGACCTCTGAGTTCGTTAACAAGCACACTGAACGACTCGGGCACTCCTGCTTCAAGGGTGTTTTCACCTTTAACTATCGATTCATAAATTCTGGTACGGCCGGCAACATCATCACTCTTGACGGTCAACAATTCCTGGAGAGCATAAGCGACTCCATACGCCTCAAGAGCCCAGACTTCCATTTCTCCAAGCCTCTGACCACCATACTGGGCTTTACCACCCAAAGGTTGCTGAGTAACCAGAGAATAAGGACCAACTGCTCGGGCATGTATTTTATCACTGACAAGATGATGCAACTTCATCATATAGATTTGGCCGACCACTACGCGCTGATCAAAAGCCTGTCCAGTCCTGCCGTCATATAGATCCGTCTTGCCATCACGTGACAACTGCGCCTTCGACAGAAGATTCTCGATATCCTTCTCGGAAATACCATCAAACACCGGAGTGTCTGCATACATTCCCAAGATCTTGCACGCTGCGCCAAGATGCGTCTCAAAGACCTGCCCAAGGTTCATACGCGAAGGTACACCAAGGGGGTTTAATACAATGTCAACCGGCGTGCCATCTGGAAGAAACGGCATTTCACAGTCAGGCATGATACGGGCCACTACGCCCTTATTACCATGACGACCAGCCAACTTATCACCAACCGCAAGACGTTGTTTTGCAGCAACATAAACCCGGACCTGCTTGATAATTCCCTGATCGATATCATCACCGCTCTCAACCCGGTCAAGAGCACGATCACGCTCAATATCTAGTTCTGCAAACTTGGGTTTGAACTCCCCGATAATCTCATCTATCTTTATCTGAATCGGACTGCTTTCAATCTGAATATGATCACTTGCAGCCGCCAGCTTGCGAAGAAGAGTTTTTGTAATTTTCCTGTTTGCCGGAATAATTGTCTCACCAGCCTCAGAGTCCACAACATCGAGAGGAATCTTTTCACCGAGAAGAATATTGCTAAGCGCCTCGGTCAATTCATCTGTAAGCGCCTGCTTCTTCTGCTTGTGCTCTTCATTAATTCCCTTAACCTGACGGCGCCTCTCACTTGGGGTAGACTCGGTACGTTTCACTTCCTTGTGAGCAGTGACCTTGACATCCATTACAATGCCTCGCGTTCCGCTTGGAACCGTCAGAGATGTGTCCCTGACTTCGGCGGCCTTTTCCCCGAAAATTGCACGAAGCAGGCGCTCTTCCGGAGCCAGCTCTGTTTCACTCTTGGGTGTAATTTTTCCTACAAGTATATCACCAGGGCGAACCTCAGCGCCTATACGTATGACACCATCGACACCAAGATTCTTTAAAGCTTCCTCACCCACATTTGGAATATCACGGGTAATTTCCTCAGGACCAAGCTTCGTATCACGTGCACCAACCTCAAACTCCTGCACATGGATAGAAGTAAAGATATCATCGCGCAGAACGCGCTCACTTATAAGAATAGCATCTTCAAAGTTGTAGCCAGACCATGGCATAAATGCAACAAGAAGGTTTTTACCAAGAGAAAGCTCACCCTCACATGTCGCAGGACCATCCGCAATAATATCTGCCTTCTTAATTTTCTGCCCAAGCTTAACTATCGGCTTCTGGTTAAAACATGTCCCTGCGTTTGAACGTCTGAACTTCTGCAACATGTATTCCTGTGCATATTCTTTTGACGCTTTCTTTGCAGGCATTTTCCCGTCTTCAGTAATTACAATCTTCTGTGCAGAAACATAAGCAACTTTACCAGGCGCAGTCGCAACCTGAGTAACTCGGGAATCTCGAGCAATACGACTCTCCAAGCCGGTGGCAACGTAAGGGCATTCCGTCTTCAGTAGCGGAACGGCCTGCCTCATCATGTTGGCTCCCATAAGCGCCCTGTTAGCATCATCATGTTCCA
>Ga0156394_1161_pt1 | contig 42050 bp, 35 predicted proteins | sample RifOxyA3_FD_108038 | JGI IMG/M metagenome (GOLD analysis project Ga0156394, IMG submission 108038) | Lentisphaerae bacterium RIFOXYA12_FULL_48_11 | reverse complement strand
TTAACGTTTCGTATATTCCCCTTCACCTGGAAAGGACGGCACTGGAGAAGGTTGATTTTGTATTCTCTGCTGTTCAGGAAATTGGCAGTGAATTCTATATCAACCGGATAATCATATGCACCCTGAAGTGTCTTCAGTATTTTCCGCATGTCTTTGACAAATGGGGTGTTGGAAAGCAGTTCATCGAAGGTCAGCACCCAGGAGAAAACGTTGCTTATTCCACGTTCACTTGCTCGTTGTTCGGTTATCGGATCCTGTGTGGCAAAGATTTCCATGGGCAGGTCTTTTGCCTTTGCTGCAACTTTTTCGAAATAGCGCGAGGTGTGTGTGTTTTCCTGGAGATCGAGGATATCCACGTTACGCTGGGCAAACTTGCGCATGTCGCCGTGACCTGCATCCGGTCTTTTTAGCGGCATGTTTAACGCCACGATACGGGTATAGTCGTCATCGCTGCGGTCAACTGCCCTCGTCCCAAGCCCGAAGACCAGTCTCAACATGCCTTCCTTTGGATCGATGTCCTTGTTCCAGACATAAGGGTTGAACGAGAACCCAACGCCGGCAAGCTGCGGAAAATAAATGTCGTCATAGAAGGCTCCGGAAACGCGTTGTACAAGAAGGGCCATCTGTTCATCGCGGTCAAGCAGGTTCCAGTGTGCCCTGTACGAAAGTGCTTCCTTACTTAATGTGCTCGCGTAGACAGAGCGGACTGCATTTATAAAATTTTCAAGGCGTTCCTGTGGTGAACCCTGGTTGGCGCAGAAAACGCTTTCGTATTTACCGGAAAATGCGTTTCCATATGCATCTTCCAGCAGGCTTGATGAACGGACGATGATGGGGGATTGTCCAAAGTAATCGAGCATGTTCATGAACTGGTCCTGGATGTCTTTTGGAAAAGTACCAGCAAGCAGAAGTTTCTGTGCTTCACTGGTGTTGTCGCCAAAGCTTGAAGCATGATTCAATCTACGCCTTACCCACCAGCACTTGTTTTGTATCAGGTATGTATAAAAAACATCGGATCCGATATAGAATGAGTCGTGTGATTCCAGTTTCTCGGCGATAGATGGTTCCTTTTTCTTCAATATTGCTCTGGCTACAAGCATGCCGAGAGATTTTCCGCCGATGAGGCCGGTTCCGATCATGCGCCTGCCTACATCTACCAGATCCTTGAGGTTGAGATATTTGCAGGCCAGTTTCAGGGCGCGATCATCCCGCGTGGCAACCATCCTCAGGAGCCGGTGCAGGATTTTATCCTTTTCCCTGGCCGCAACCTTGATGGCTCCGCGTGCAAGGTCTTGTGCGTAACTGAAGGTCCGGGTCCAGACATCAGGCCGACTTGTAGTGAAATCGAGCCAGTGTCCTGGATTAAGGGCCATGACATCTGAAAGGATTATGCTTTTTGTTACGGGGATGAATATCGCGCCTTCCTTCTTGTGTGGCATGTACATTGTACGGGAGTAGCGCCCATAAACTTTCAAAGGGTACACGTAAGTGTCGTTTGTATCCTTGTAAAGGTCCAGCACCACCTGCGCTGTGTTATGAATGGCGTCAATTGAAAAGGATGTATGGTGGTTTCTCAGGAGAGCGAAGTAGGTAATCGTATCATAGTTAAAAAGGTAAGGGCACGTCAGCATGAAGAAGTTACCCAGCATGCGATCGCTGTACCAGTCGACAGCAAGTTCCGACAGGCAGTCGAATACATAACAGGCTCCCGAGCCGAATTTTTCTATGACGTGGAATATTTCGGATATAAAGTTCTCAAAACCATGTTCCGGGTGAAGTTTATAAATGTTGGCCCTAACTTCTTTCGGGATAACAGGATCATGGTCGGCGAAGCGGAAATAAATAAGATCACGTTTCTGACGTCTTGCTTCTATGCAGAAGGAACGTACAAAAGGGCAGTAATCTCGGACGTTGTCAACCTGCCAGACTACGTTATCTCCCGGACGTATCTCCTGAAGTATTTTATCAAGCCCCGGGATTCCTGTACTTGGTTTGGACTCATTATTCATCACCGTCGTATTAGACTGCTACATTTATTAAAATGGATCAAGCCTCAAGGGTGAGATGTGGGATAAATCAAATTTTCTATGCTGGGTTCTGATGAGATATTACAAACGTCATTGCAACGGGATAACGGCTTTTACCCTGAAATAACCCTGTGTTCCGGAAGGAATGGAACGGACGGTATTGGAAGATGAATCGGCGAGTATTGTACCCATGCCGCTGTCCGTCCAGACTGCATCCATCAGGTTGGTTTTCATTTCAATTTTATAGTTTCGTATCTGCGTACTCGACCATATGAATTCAATGTTTGTTCCGGACAGTGTCACGTCACGGATATCAAGGCAATCGTTCTGGTTTGTGGGATTGGTGCCTGCAATATATTCATAGGCATTAATCACGCCATCGGTGTCCGAATCGATGGAAAAGTCCACGTTCGTGGTGCCGAAATAGGTTAGGGCCCAGGCGTCGGGAATACCATTTGTATTGGAAGAATCACCCTGGAAAATGGTATCCGTTTTGAGTCGGGTGGAAAGATTACTCAGGCTGATCCAGCCCACGCCTGAGCCCCAGGCATAACCGACGAGGTATCCAGTCTGCAAATCAATTTTCGGGGCCTGCGGGTCAGTGGCATTTGTCCAACTGAAGCTTATCCAGCCTGCACTTGGGCACCAGGCATAACCTGAAAGGTGGCCCTGTCCGTCGTGATTTACTCCGTAATCGGTTGCTGAATTGGTGGCATACTGGATTCCGTTGGATGGACTACCGTTGCCCAGGCATATCCAGCCTGCGGTTGGGCTGTACATGAAACCGGAGCAGACATATTGACCTATAACCACACCGTTGGTCAGGTCACTCCTGCAGTTTATCCAACCGACGCTGGATGACCAGGCCCATTTATTTGATGATGACGAATTGATGGTGGAGTTGGTGGTTGCAAGAACAAGAGAAGCCATAAAAATACTGAATATTATACCTGTAAAAATTCTTGTCCGGGTCTTCATTTTTTCTTCACGGTCCACTAAAGCTGAAATTCATCCAGGGATTTATGTTGGTGATGGCCCCAAAATTATTAGTAAACATCGATACTGCTCCGACATAGTTGCTCACGTTCTGAACGTAGATATCAGTGTTCATGCTCTTGCTTACAAAATTATTTATCACCAGGTTGCCCGTGCCCATGACTCGAATACCGACGAAGTTATAGGATACGGAATTCTTTTCAATCAGGTTGTTGTTGCCGTTGATTTCTATACCGTTGGGCCAGTTCGGTTGTCCGAGAATACCATTTTCGCCAACGGTATTTTCCGAAACACGGCATTTACTGGACATTGCTATACCAATTTTGTTCTGTGCAGCTGTGCATTCTTTGACGGTACAGTAATCTTCAACAGATACACCGGTTGCATTGGTGTTAAGTACTGAAGTACAGCCGATGATCCGGCTGTGATTATATGTATGAATACCGGCACCGCCGTTACCACGGATTTTGCAGTCTTTTATTGTACTGAAAGATCCAACCTGTATACCGTCATTCCAGGGAGGGTTGTGTCCCATGGCACCACCAGCAAATCCACAACCGTAGACGGAACAACGTTCCATAATAGCGTTCTGTCCGACATAAAGACCGCCATACCCGTTCCCGAAAGCTTTTACATCCATTATGACCACGTCTATTCCATTAGTAGCTTCTACACCAAACTGTCCCCAGTTACGTATAACACCATTACGTATGGATATATTCTCAGTCGGAGCGGTTACAAGTATAGCGCTCAGAGAGTTAGAAGTACCATTGAGAGAGAAACCGTTCAAGTCGAGCTTAACTTCATTGGCAGCTATCGCTATGCCGTAATTACCATCGGATCCTGTAAGGGTACGTACAAGGTAGTAGGAACCTGAATTTGTTATGTTAAAGGGTAAGTTGGTTACAATTGTTCTGGGCTCAACCTGTTCCAGTGTTTTCATGACTCCGGCTTCGGTACCCGGATCACCTTTTGGAACCCAGTAGTCATCGGCAACCAGAACTCTACCTGAAACGAGAGAAAACAAAGCGATACCAACAAACTTGCTTAATAATGATTTATTCACTGGCATCTCCTAAAACAACAGGGAAGTATGTATATACCCCTTCCTTTTTCTATGCAAAATGCTAACATTTAAAACTTATAAAGTCAAAATTATACTGATAAAGACGCGAGTGATGGGGACATCTGTTTTTGTCATATGCAGGGAGATTGTTGATGTGGTTCAGGATGACTAACAGAATTATCCGTATGCTTGTTCTCTTGCTGATGTTGAGCAGCCTGTCGGCAGAAGTTTACGGTGAGACCGTAAGGATGAAAATATCATTCCCTGGCTATACCGGGAATGAACCCCTTTCTAATTTTCCTGTCCTTGTGACTTTGAGCACCAATATCACGAATTTCTTCTACAGTCAGTTTGCTGCGCCTGCCACCGGAGGTGACCTTCGGTTTCAGAATTCCAACCAGACCGTCACATTGAATTACGAAATAGAGGAGTGGAACACGAACGGAAATTCATACATTTGGGTCCAGGTACCGGAACTTGCCGGGACAAACACTTTTATCTGGTCATATTGGGGTAACAGTGCCGATACCAATCCTCCTGTATATTCAACGGATGGCTCGACGTGGTCGAATGCCTATTCTGGCGTCTGGCATCTTACAGAGGATGCCGCTGCAGTCAGAAATGATTCTTCCAGCTATAACAACGACGCAACGCCCAATCTGACATACGGGGCAGACCCAGCCCGGAACTCATCCGGCAAAATAGGGGCTTGTAATACTTTCAGTGGTGCAAATTCCCTTGGCATAAGCAATTCTGCTAGCCTTTCCACGGCAGTTACCACGGGGTTGACTGTTACCGCTTGGATCAGGTCGAAGGTCGATCTTCCAGCGAGCGGGAGCAGTTACCGCGTGCTCGAGAAGGATAATAGCTATTTCCTGCTTCAGGGAACACCATCAGGCGGAATGGCCTTTCTGGTCAAACGAAGCGGTGGTAACTTTGCAGCAGAACACACCATGTCGTTGAATTCAAATCAGTGGTATCTGGTGACGGGAACGTTCAACGGTACAACGGCAAGTACATACATTGATGGTGTTCTTAAGGGTACAGTGAGTGTCGGCGGAGCTATTGACAGCACTGCAGTCTTGCTTCGAATAGGGTCTGACACAGGAAATCCTGAACCTCTTTCACCAACTGCTTATTTCAACGGAGAGATTGATGAAGTCAGTATTTCAAGGACGGCCCGCTCTTCAAACTGGCTATACACCTGCTGGATGAACCAGGCGTCCAACAGCACATTCAATTCATATGATGCGGCGATGTACAATTCGCGGCCTTTCATAATTCACGAGGGGTTTGTGTCGAACATAACCTTGAATTCGGCAATGATGTCCGGCACGCTGCTGTCTACCGGCTCTTCGCCCTGCAGTGTGCGGGTTTACCTTGGAAACAGTGACGGAGATACGAACGCGTCCCTGTGGGCGAGCACCAACTATTTTGGAACCAATCTTACGGCCACTCCTGTAACGTTCAGCACGAATATTACCGGCTTAAATGCAAATACCAATTATTATTACCGGTTCAGTGCAGAAAATACCAGTGGAGTCAGCTGGGCTTCATATTCGGGGGTTTTCATAACAGGAGAAGTTACGCTTAATGCCGGCAATACCAATCTGGCAGAAGGACAGCCTGGGCAGGGGACAATTACATTCTCAAGGCCGGTCTCAGCTGCAGGAAGTTCTCTTACGGTTAATTATGCGATTACCGGAACGGCAAGTAATGGACTTGATTATGCGGCTCTCTCCGGCAGCATTGTAATGCCCGCCGGTGTAACGGTAACGAATTTTGCAATAATACCGTTCGATGACGATGCCTGGATGGAAAATAACGAGACTGTCTTGGTGACTCTTGCGTCCGGTAATTACATTATCGGGAGCCAGAGTAATGCCAGCGTTGTAATTTCAGACAATGATGTACCTGGAGCCTGGTTGTACCGGATGCGGCTTACGTTCAGCGGGTATAACAGGGGTGAGACTCTTACAAACTTTCCGGCATTGGTTGTGTTAAACACCAACATCCAGGATTTCTCGTACAGCCTGTTCAAGGATCCGGTAAATGGAGGTGATTTGCGTTTTGCGAATGCCGGTGAAACAGTGGCACTTAACTATGAAGTGGAGGAATGGAATACAAACGGGAATTCATACATCTGGGTCCAGGTTCCACAACTTGCAGGACCAAGCACGTATATCTGGGCATATTTCAGCAATCCTAATGCAACAAACAGGCCGGTTTATACGCTCGATGGCTCTGCATGGTCTGATGATTGTCTCGGAGTCTGGCATTTCGGGCGCGTTAATGATGCAGAAAGCCTGGCTGATTCATCGCCAAACAGGTATAACGGTTCAGATTATGGACTTAACGGAGGCAGTTCCAGTGTTGTCGGTCGAATTTCTTATGCCCAGGAATTCAGACCGGCTGACAGCAATTACATAGGCCTGGTCTCGTCTTCAACTTTTCTTCCATCAACCAATACTCCGGTAACGCTCTCCTGCTGGATGAATCCGGCTGCAATCGTAACGAGCAGCTCGGATAACAGGTTGATTTCTCTTTATGGTGCCAATACACCAAGTACTGCGCTGACCCTTGCATGCGGCTCAACCAACAGGTTGCAGATATATTATATCGGGCCGGGTACCACCGGAACATTGACTTCTGCAAGCCTGGTTAATACCGGCAACTGGTATCATGCCGCGGTTGCATATGATGGAATAACTTATTCTCTTTATTTGAATGGTAACCCGACCGCCTCGGTTGTTGGGAATCTGAATGCAGGTGCGGCTTTCATTACACGAATGGGAACGTTCAATGGTGACCGTTACTTTAACGGTATCGTGGACGAACCAAGGATTTATAGTCGTGAATGTTCCGCAAACTGGATCTGGGCCTGCTATATGAACGAGGGATTCAACGGTTCATTTATTTCTTATGGCAAAGCCACCAGGTCTTTCGGTACTGTAATAATAATTCAGTAATAAGTCACATCGAGGTAATTTAAAGTTATCTTCCGGATATGACAATGAGCACATGGAAATCTGCAACTGCTTTCATCATTTTCTCAATGCTGGCCTGTGCTGGTTCGGGCGCGGATAAAGGGTCGGTATTAATCAGGTGGGGTGGTTCGAACAATTCCAATATGGCAGGCAATGCAAAAAATCTGCCGGTAGATGGTTTTACCAATCAGCCGCTGTGGGAAATCAGAACGGGCACGCACCAGTATTCCATTCCTACAATTGACCGCGGCAGGATTTATATCGGGTGCAATGACAACACAGTTGAGCGTCCTGGCGTGGAGTCAACCGGTGGCGGACTGCTTATGTGTGTTGAACAGGCTACCGGTAAACTTGTATGGCAGCTGCCCAGCCCGCGTTATTTTGAAGGAATCAAACCGCCGTATCATTTTGACCAGTGGCGTTGCGGAATCTGTTCCAGTCCGCTTGTAGATGGTGACAGAATTTATATTATCGGAAACCGTGGTGAGATTCTCTGCCTTGACCGCTACGGGCAGGCTAACGGCAATGACGGCCCATTCATGGATGAGCTGAACTACATGGGCATAACCAATGCCGCTGACAGGATCCTGCAACCTGCTGACGGCGACATCATTTGGAAATACAACCTCATCCAGGAACTAGATGTCGTACTTCATGATGTCTGCGGCAGTACGTTACTGATGATTGATGATCTCATTTTTGCGTGCACTTCCAATGGAATAGATGACAGGCATAATAAGGTTCCAAAGCCTGATGCTCCAACCCTGATCGTTCTCGACAAGAAAACCGGCAGACTGGTGGCAAAGGATGATGAGAAAATTGGCCGGAGACTTTTTCACTGCAACTGGTCTTCCCCAATTGCGGGAATGGTGAATGGAAAAGCCCTGGTTTTCTTCGGAGCAGGTGACGGAATCATGTACGCATTCGAACCGCCCCGGCCCGGGGGTAACGTTCAGCTCCTCAAAAAGGTATGGGAATATGACTGTAATCCATCTGATTACAGGGTACATGACGGGACCCCGATCGTGTATTCGTCTCACAGCCGAAGGACACCTGCAGGTCCAAGTGAAATTATAGGTGTTCCGGTCTTTTACAAAGGGCGTGTCTACATAACGATTGGACAGAGCCCCGTTCATGGCGTCGGACAAGGTTGCCTGTCATGTATTGATGCGGCCACAGGGAAAAAAGTGTGGGACTCAAGACTTGTTGATCGAAGCCTGGCCATGTCGGCGATTGCCGAAGATTTGTTGTATATACCAGACACCACCGGCAATCTCCACTGCTTTGATACAGAAACGGGGGAGCGATATTGGGTTCATTCATTGGAAGGCAAAACATGGTGTGCATCTGCATTTGTTGCCGATGGAAAAGTGTATGTTGCCACTGAATCAAATATCTTCTGGGTGTTCAAAGCCGGGAAAGAAAAACACATCATTTCTCAAACTCGTCTTAAGACCCCGCCGATTACCGTTACAGCGGTAGACGGCGTTTTGTATATTCCGACCCAGTTGCGCCTCACTGCGGTTGCCGGTACTGGTAAATAGCTGGTGAATCATATTTGCGGGTAGGGTAAGAAGGAGCAGGTGTCATTTCGCGGACGTGAGTCCCGTTGGGACATGCCAGCTTCTCCCATGCGGGACGACGTTATCGCTTTGATGGTTTACTTGATTCAGCGTCGCGTACAAAAGGGTCGCCTTCTTTCGGCTGTTCTTTAAACCTTAGTTCGACCACTCCATTCGTAATGGTGTATTGACACCGTCCAAGCCATGTACTGAGCTGCAAATGCTTGAGCAGAGAAGCATTCTCGGCATGGTAATGAACGAGGTGTAGTTCATTGGATTCTTTCGGTTGCTTCAGTACAATCTTCACGCCACGCTCCCCGCTTGAGGGAGAAGATTTGTCGAATTCAACGCTCATTTTGTTGAACATCTCTATTACATCACGAATGTCGCCGCAGCGGATATCCACTTCTGGAATGATGATGGAGTCCATTTTTCGTTCAAGAGAAGACAGGGATGCTAAATCCTCCTTGACGGCGAGGAACTTATCGAAGTCACGCATACTCTTGCCTATTTTCTCAACAAGACTGTGAAACTCCGGTGTATTTGGCTGGATACCGTCCTCGCCATCAACTACCTCCCAACCGTTTGTCTTCTGTAAAGTCATCGTGTATTCCGTGGCGTGTCTTAAATACACAATGCAATTTGTTCCCTTTGGATAAAGAGGTAATGTTTTCGCAGAACGCATGGTAAAACGGAGTAGTTCATTAGTATTTATTTCTCAGAAACTACCGTACAACACATTGGCGTGGAATGATAGTCCCTCTGGAAAACCTCCCGCATCGGTTATGCGCTCCGCTGACACGAGTTTAACGGCTACCGTGCAGTGAGAGCGTTCCATTCCTCTTAGCTCTTTAGGAGGACATGCTGCAAGCATTACGGGAACTAACATGGTACCGAGAAGTAAGACTAATTGCTTCATAAACAATTCCTCGTTATTTATGTTCCAAGGCATGTCTTTGTAATGCTTCGTATCTTGCCTTGTAATACGCAGGCACACTTGACTCGATGCTTGTAGACAATGATTGTGCAATAATTAATACAAACCAGACTCCGAACAAGATACCCAAGATAGTGTTACCTTTTGATTCTTGTCGAATCAGGGCATGGCGTTCGCTTCTAATATAGTCAACCGCCTCAATTCCCCATCTCGTAAGGATGAAAGGAATAATCAGCATTCCGGTAATAGTTGCTAACACATCTGTCAGTAGGATTATTGTGGTTACGTTTTCTGGCAAGAGAGAGTGTCTGGAAAAGGGAACTCTTAATTTTAGAACAAGCAACTCAACTATCAATAGTAAGAACGAACTTACTAAAAGTGCGAGTATGTCCGAACGTGGCTTTTTGAATATAACGGCTAATCCCACGCCAATAATCAGTGGTGAAAGAAGTAGAATCAGGATGAATGCTAAAGACCACATGTGTTTAAGTGTACCCCCATCGATAAGCAGTTTCAACCAGTAATTCTAATCGCAATAAATGTGCATTGCGGTCGGGTGAAGATTGATGACCTGCTCCCCTGAAATTGGACAGTTTTACGAAGGTGAATCCGGGCATCGAAATGTTGCCTGCGGTTCGCATTCCGCGCGGACGCGAAAAATAAAAGGAGAATCTACCAATATTTATGAAGTTCATCCCAGGCAAATAACGCTTCACAGCTTGCGCTTGCCATTTTGTTCCGCCTGTGTTTAAGAATACTGCCTGTTTATTAACAAGGAGGTCTCAATGAAATGTCTGTTCTCGTTCTTAACCCTGGTATTCATGTCGGCGTCAGTTCTATTCGCCTCAAATCCGCCTGCACCGTACGGTCATCTCCCGAGCGACCGCCAGCTCAAGTGGCATGAGATGGAAATGTACGCATTCATCCACTTCACTGTAAACACGTTTACTGACAAGGAATGGGGTTATGGCGACGAGTCGCCCGACATCTTCAATCCCACTGAATTTAATGCCGACAAAATTGTCCGCGTCCTGAAAGACGGAGGCATGAAAGGTGTTGTTCTTACATGTAAACACCACGATGGCTTCTGCCTGTGGCCAAGCAAATACACGGATCATTCGATCAAAAACAGCCCATGGAAGAAGGGCAAAGGCGATATGGTAAAAGAATTCGCAGATGCCTGTAAAAAGCATGGCCTGAAGTTTGGAACTTACCTTTCGCCATGGGATCGTAATCACAAGGACTATGCCACGCCGGAATACATAACCTATTACCGCAACCAGCTCCGCGAACTGCTTGCAAATTACGGACCGATCTTCGAGATGTGGTTTGACGGTGCCAACGGCGGAGACGGTTATTACGGCGGTGCGAAGGAAAAGAGGAAGATAGACAACCGCACATACTATGACTGGAAGAATACCTGGTCGATAGTCCGGGAGCTTCAGCCTGATGCCTGTATGTTCAGCGACGGCGGACCTGATGTACGCTGGGTAGGCAACGAGTCCGGTTTTGCCGGCGAGACCTGCTGGGCGACTTTTAATGCCGATGAAGCAAGACCAGGCTCGGCTGGTACTGGAAACCTTAACAAGGGTGACAGGCCAGGCTCGGCCTGGATGCCGGCAGAAGTTGATGTTTCAATTCGACCAGGCTGGTTTTATCACGCCAAGGAAGATGAGAAGGTCAAGTCCGTTGATCACCTGCTCAAGATTTATTACGAATCGGTCGGTCGCGGCGCCAACCTGATCCTGAATGTTCCGCCGGACCGCCGCGGCCTGGTTCACGAGATTGATGCAAAGAATCTGCGTGAATGGAAGAAAATACTGGATGAGACATTTGAGAAGAATCTTGCGAGGAAAGCCAAAGTTTCTGCCAGTAACACGCGCGGTAATGACGATCAATTTGCTCCAGCCAACGTTCTGAAACAGAAGAGCGGGAGTTACTGGGCAACGGATGATGAAGCCAAGACACCTGAGCTGGTTCTCGACATGGGCAAACCTGTGACGTTCAATGTGGTCCAGCTTCGCGAATACCTGCCGCTTGGCCAGAGGATAGAGAGCGTTGCAGTGGACTGCTGGAAGAATGACAAGTGGGAAGAATTTGCCACAGCCACGAGCATAGGCAATCGGCGCCTGATCAGGTCGAAGGATATAACCACAACCAAAATCAGGCTGCGTATTACTGCCGCTGCTGCATGTCCTGCAGTCTACGGAGTTGCCCTGTTCAAGAGCCCTGTGCCGGTGGAACAATCTGTGAAGAAATAGTTTGGGTAAACATGGATCATGCGGGATTTTTTTTGTATTCGAACACACAGAATGATATCGGAGACATGATTTGGAATGCGGCGGCTTGCCTGCCAAGCCGTAGTCCGTCAGCCGACGGTTGGACGCCGCTTTTTGGACAGGTGGAAAGCTTGCAAAAGCGCTGTCAAGCCAGCGCACTCCAAAAAGTTACAACTTCCAGTATTATGGACTGAAGCCTTTTGTTGTTTATTCCGGCAGTGGCTTGCCTTTTGTTTCGGGGCCGATGATTGTGCCGATAAAACCGAGTATATACACGGATGAAACAATCGCTGCAGCAATCGGCAGTCCGTAGCTTTTGGCCATGGAACCGAATAGCCACGGTGCAATTGCTGCCACAATTCTTCCACCATTGTAACAGATGCCGCAACCGGTTGTTCGTAGCCTGGTGGGGAATAACTCAGGGAAATATATCGTGTAACCGGTAAGAGGACCGAGTGTTCCAAATCCCATTATGAAACCCAGTACCAGCGCAACCCGAAATGCCGTGTCACCAGTGAATCGGCTGACTATTCCGAAATATGCAAGAACCGAAATCCAAGCCAGGGCAAACCACAGGTGGAAGGCCATTTTTCTCGAATGACGGTTGCATACCACTGCAAACGCGAGCGCTCCCAGCAGGGCGCCTGACTGGCGGACGAAAAACTCGATGCTTTTCAGTTTGTCGATTTCTGCTGCTGGTTTACCCTGCAATGTGCTTATCAGCAGGTCGGTACCGAAAAAACTCACGCCCCATAATGCTCCTATTCCGGCGATACCCAGTAACAGACCGGAAATCGTATTGCGCAGAAGTTGTGGATCCGTAATGAGCTCGCTGATAGATCCCAGGTTTTTCCGTCCGCCTGCTTCTTCCTTTGCATGTTTCCAGTATTCCGGTTCCTTTACCGATCGACGGATCCAGAGGACAAGCAGGGCTGGCACTGTGCCGATGAAATAAACCCAGCGCCAGTTCGAGGCAGGAATGAAGGCTATTGTGTAAGTGATAACTGCTGCCATCATGTTGCCAACCGTTGAGAGCGATTGGAGTACGCCAAGAGCCATGGTTCTTGAACGCTGCGGGAATACTTCAGCCACGATTGCCGCTCCGGCCGCCCACTCGCCGCCCACTCCCAGTGCAGTCAGAAATCTGCATATTGCATACTGTTGCCAGGTTTGTGCAAGTCCTGTTAACCCTGTGAATCCGGCATAAACGAGAATAGTAAAGATCATGGTGCGTGTTCGACCGATTTTGTCACCGAGAACCCCGAAGAAAAATCCTCCGACTGACCAGCCGATAAGAAAAATTGCCGTGATATATCCGCCAATCTGTTTCACATGTCCATCAAGTACAGCGGGATCGGGATAAACCTTTTCGAGCAGTTCTCTGAGTGATTGGACGCGAACCAGATTGAAGAGCTGCTGGTCCATCATATCGAAAAGCCAGCCGAGCGCAGCGATTACAAGCACAACCCAGCAATAGCGGTCAATTCCCTGCCACCAGGCCAGTTCACCATTATTGGTCAATTTTGAATCAGCTTCCTTGTTCATTGTTTTTTCCTTTCAGGTCTGATCACTTACCGCTGTAAATCACTCCATCTCTATATGCCGCCCAGGCAGTTTCAAACCAGGAGTCGCTCTCTGGCAGTTGGCGGCGCGGTACCCAGCTGGACTGTACCCTGCCGTCGGGAGAAGCAACTGTTTCGAGAACCTTGTCACGGAAAGATTGATCTTCCGGCGCAAAACTCCATTGCTCCGCGTTGAGCCTGTTATGTGCCCTTGTACCTTTCGGATCAAGCACTATACAGGAGCCGCGGCTTCCTGCACCGCTTTTAACGGCAAAGTTCACGGCTTCAAGGTAAACCGCGTGTGCAAAACAAAGTTGGCGGTTGCACATTGACTCACGAATCTCTTCTGCTGACCCGGCACATCCGGAATTCTGCAGTCGTTTCCATTGTACCCAAGCATCCGCTACTGCTTTATCAAGATCAGCCTTGGATCTTATATGTGCGGCAGCCCGGCTCATACGCTTCTGCAGTTCATCGCGTTCCGAACGCCAGTCGGAGTCGCTCTTTTGCCCGATAATAATGCCAATTTCTTTTAATGTTGTGAGAGCTGCCGACAGGAAGACCGCCTGACTTACTGTCCACTCGTTGTAACGTGCGGCAATATAATCGGCTGCGCGGAACCCGGCTACCTGCCCGGAATTCAGGGCTGATCCGCCCGGGCGATAGACACCATGTGATCCGTTTACTTCGCCAACCGGGAAGAGATGCTTAATATTGGTGGATTCCCACCACAGGTTGCCGGCAAGCCCACCGTTATTATGTTGTGCGCAGACTGCTATTTCAAGAGGCTCGCTGGTTATGTCGATGCCATGATCCCTGTAAAGTTCAATGGCACCAGGGTTCATTTTCTGCAAACGTGCAATCGGTGTATCCAGAAGGGCATTGGAGTTGGCAAGATAGGTCCTGGCTTCATCGCTAAGATCCTTGAAATCAAAACCGGCTGGATTCTGGTGGAAATCCAGAAATACGCGGCGGTTCTTGATCACTGTTTCAATGTAAACAAGGATATCGACGATGGATGATCCGCCGGTAATTTTACGGGAATCGAAAGGCCACTGGTAGCCTTTAAGGAATACCATCGAATTCATGGTTCCTGGAGAATCAAAGTAATCAGGCATGAATTCCCGTTCATCGCTTTTGCCGTCTGCCGCTGTGCTTATGAATCGGGGGACAACCTGCATGTATGTGCCTGATACATTCCATCTGAATTTTATGGAAGCCAGGCCATACTGTGATTCGGGAAGGCTTTGCGCTTTCGCGCCGGCCATCAGGGCAACTCCTATAGAACCAGTATGAACAGGAGGGTAAACGCTGGTTTTGTAAAGTCCTCCTGGTCCACCTGCGGCGAAAATCACATTTTCGGAAGCGTATAATTCAAGAGCACCTTTCTCATCCAGTGCCACCGCCCCGACAACCCGTTTCTGTCCGTTCTCTTCTGTGGTCAATAGCGAAACAACAATTCTCTGTTCCCGTACGGGAATACCGCAACGCTGGATTTCGCTGATTAGTGCTCGGCACATTTCGCGTGAAGTATATGGACCTATGGATGTTGCGCGTTGGCGTGGATCATGATCGGTTTTATAGCCCACGAACTGTCCGTACTTGTCCTGCGGAAAAGGGACACCAAGATTGACGAGGTGCAGAAAGGCCCTTGCGGAGAGACTCGCCTCCACCAGGGCAAGATCGCCATGCATGCTACCGCCTGCCATGTACGTTTCTGCCATAACCTTGGGTGCATCGGTATCGGCACCACACATCGCGAGCTTGTAATAAGTCTGCTTGTCGCTGCCGGTATTGATTGAAGTGCCCATCTGCAGACCTTCGGTGATGATCAGAAGATCCTGCACACCTTTCCTGTGACACTGCAGCGCCGCGTTCAGTCCGGCTGCTCCGCTGCCTATGACCAGTGTATGTACATGGCAGACGGGAATCTCTTTGCCTTCCAGTTTCAGTTTTGTTTCGTTCATGGCTTCCTCAGTTCATAAGCCGCCGGACCCGCCGTCCTATCATCAGGTAACGGCGCGCCCGGCGGTCGCGCCCTACCCAACATCCTACAATCTCTGCACCAGTTGACCGCCGTCAACCATGATTATCTGTCCGGTGGAGTAGGCAATATCGCCACGTACCATCATTGCTGCTGCGCGGCCTATATCTAAAGGAAGGCCCCAGCGTGCCTGCAGCAGAAGTCCCTCAGATATCAGCTTGTCATATTTTGCCGTAACTGCAGCGGTCATGTCGGTTTTGATTATGCCGGGTTGAATCTCGTAGACCGGGATATCAAATTCACCAAGGCGGGCGGCCCAGAGTTTTGTCGCCATGTTCACACCCGCCTTTGAAATACAATATTCCCCGCGGCTGACAGAAGCTACCGAAGCTGAAATGGAAGAAATATTGATTATATACCCCTTGAAGGAAACGTCTGACTTCTTCTGTTCAATCATCCAGTTAGCGACTGCCTGGGTCAGAAAATACGGACCTTGCAGGTTAATCTTTATGAGACGCTCAAAACTTTCCTCGGTTGCTTCAAGAATATCGGCTCGTACTTTTGGTGCAACGCCCGCGTTGTTGACCAGGACATTGAGCCGCCCGAATTTAGCCTTGATTTCGGCCAGCATGCACTTGCGTGCTGCAGCATCAGTAACATCTGCACGGCAATAGAGGACTTCAGCGCCGAGCTTACGCAGGTTGTTCATTGCCTCTGCCACCGCAGATTCCTCGTGAACGTCGCACACCACGATATCACTGCCGTCCTTTGCCAGGCATTCTGCGATTCCATAACCAATCCCTCGTCCTGCTCCAGTGATTAAGGAAACATGTTTCAAGTTTTGAATTTGTTTATTCATGACTGATTATTCCTTATTTCTTCAATTCTGGAATTTTAACCCAGGATCGCTTGGACCATGATTCAAGGCCTTTCTCTGCGAGCTGAACACCCTTTGCTCCTTCGAGAAGCGACCATCTGAACGGTTCATTTTTTACCACATGGCGGAGGAAAAGTTCCCACTGGATTTTAAAGGCGTTGTCGTATTCTCGCTGGTCTGGCAGTTTCTGCCAGGTGTCAAAGAAGTTTATAGGCTGGGGTACATCCGGATTCCAGACGGCACGTGGTGACGCGCTATATGGCTGAACCCAGACATCGCGAAGCCCTGCTACTGCTGATCCTTTTGTACCGTCAACCTGCAGTGTGAGAAGATCATCGCGGCGTACACGCACTGTCCAGGAGGAATTGAATTGCGCAATAATGCCGTCTTCCAGTTCAAATGTTGCATAAGCTGCATCGTCTGCGGTGGCTTTGTATTTTCGCCCGTGCTCGTCGAAACGTTCTGGAATGTGTGTTGCGCCGAGACATGACACTGCCTGAACACCACCGAAAATATTGTCGAGCACATAGCGCCAGTGACAAAGCATATCTATTATTATACCGCCGCCTTCTTCTTTCCGGTAATTCCAGGACGGGCGCTGAAGAGGTATTGTATCTCCTTCGAAAACCCAGTAGCCGAATTCGCCGCGAACGGACAGGATTTTTCCGAAGAAATCGCGGCGGATCAATTCCTGGAGTTTCATCATGCCGGGCAGCCAGAGCTTGTCCTGTACGACTCCGTTCTTTACGCCGGATTTTCTGGCGAGCTTGTAGAGGTCGTACGCTTCGCGTGTATTTGTGGCTATAGGTTTTTCGCAGTAGATGTGTTTACCAGCCTTGATGGCCCTCTTTACAGCATCAACCCGCCGGTCGGTTGTCTGTGCGTCGAAATAAATAGTGTTCTGCTTGTCTGCGAGGGCCTCGTCGAGGTTGACTGTCCAGCGTTTCACCCCTGACCGTTCGGCGAGTTGCCGTAGTTTCAGAGGATTACGGCCGACAAGCACAGGATCGGGCATGATATATTCCGATGAACTTAATTTTACCCCACCCTGCTTGATGATGGCGACCATGGACCGCATGAGATGCTGGTTTGTGCCCATACGTCCTGTAACGCCGTTCATGATGATGCCGATTTTATGGATTTTGATTTCGCTCATATTTTACCTCTTTTAATATTTCACATTCTGATTATGAACTCAGAACTATTTCCATGTACATTGAGGTTGAGCGCCCTCCGGAAGCGAAGGGGCTGCAACTCCTGCTTTTGGCAATGTGCCAGCCAATTCCTGTTTCCAGTGGGCCACATCACCTGCCGGTCCATAACAGTAAAGCATTTTCAAAAAAGTTGATCCGATATTTGTCATCTGGTGGAATATGCCACATGGAATGTATGCGGCCTGACCTGATTGTAATACCTGTCGTTCGGTCCCGAGGCACATTTCGCCGGTACCTTCGAGAACGAAATATACTTCTTCCTGTTCCTGGTTGTGCCACGGAACCTGCCCGCCATCCGGTTCAAGGGTTACAAATCCCATTGCGAAATTCTTTGCCTGGATAGGTGATGCACCACCTACAAGGTTCTGGGTACGGCGGCGGGCGGGGTAGGTACGTCCTTCGATTTTATTCAAGTCGGCTATTTTCATTTTGTGATCTCCTTCAGAATCTTTTGGCCTTTTTCATATGCAATATCAGAACACGGCAATCTTCAACGACCTCGTAGGTATGTTCCAGAATGGCATCGAACTGGACACATTGACCGGCTTTAAGGTCATGTTGTTCGTGTGGAAGTATCACTCGTACATATCCTTCCAGGACCCAGCAGATTTCATAATCATCATGATGGATTTCCGGGTTAGATACTTTTCCACCCGCGGAAGCTTCGCCGATCAAAGCCCGCATGTTGGAATAGCTGATTTCACGAAAGGTGAAAGAACCTGACTTATGCGACGTTTCATTTTTGCGATGGCCGGTACGGGACTCTGCAAGCTGAAGGAGATCAGTGGTGTTGATCCCGAATGCACGGCTCAAGCTGAAGAGTGTTGCGAGCTCAGCCGAGCTCTGATTTCTCTCCAGCTTTGAGATGACGGCCGGTGATATTCCTGTTCTTTTTGACAAGTCTTCGATGGTCAGCCCATCGCGTTTACGGAGCTGTCGCACCACAGAGAAATCGTACATTTTTTCCGGCATGCGCTTGGTTTTTACTGACTGCCTGACAGTCATAATATTTCTCCAACAATAAATATTAGCACAATATATACTGTCAAAGAATATATGTCAAGGGAAGTTGGGGAGAAAATCGGATAAATAAGCGTTCTTTTATACTCGCCCTGTCAGGATGCTGCATGCGGTTAACCGCCGATAGTTTTGCTGCAATTTTGAGATAGGTTCTTTTTTTATATGTGCTATCTTTCGCGGATTGCTTATGAAAAGAACATGTCAAACCAGCCTGATCGGATGTGTAATTCTCGTTACTGGTCTCCAAATTATATTGGGTGCCGATTTCTCTCCTGACATTATCAGTAAGGAACAGATACAGAAACGGATAATTGAAAACCGCACTTCTGACGTTTGTCTCACTGTAAGAAGTGCGAACGGAAAACCACTTTCCGGAAAGAACATCGAAGTCAGGCAGGTGCGTCACAAATTCCTTTTTGGCTCCAATGCCTTCCTGATTGAATCTGAGCTGAAACGTAATGACAAGGCTTTGTATGATGCCTACTGCAATCGTTTCTCTGCGCTGATGAATTATGCAACGCTCCCTTTTTACTGGGGTTCATACGAAAAAGAGCAGAACCGGACTGGCGAGGATCGTCTGAAGAGAATGGCAGAGTGGTGTGTTTCCAATGAAATCAGGCCAAAAGGACATCCGTTGCTCTGGCACCAGGTGCCGCCCGGCTGGCTTGGGGCAAAGAATATTGACGAAATAGAATTTTTCCAGCTGGGACGGATAGAGAGGGAGATCAAGACGTTCACAGGACTGATTGACACTTGGGACGTAGTCAACGAGGCCGTTGTTATGCCGAAGACTCAATATCCTGTGGGCAAACTCTGTGCCGCGAAGGGCAATGTGGAGCTTATCAAGAAGGCGTTTGAATGTACCAGGAAACAGCCAGGGAATCGCACGCTTCTGTTGAATGATTATGATGATGCCAGAAAATATGCTGAACTCATTCATAAATGTGTGCAAGAGGGTGTCGGAATAGATGTAATTGGTTATCAATCCCATATGCACAGCCAATATTGGAAGCCTCAGAGAACTTGGGAGGTTTGTCAACTTCTCGGCCATTTCGGTAAGCCGTTGCATTTTACAGAGCTGACAATTCTTTCAGGCCGGGAGAAGCCAGGCGAAGCCGGTAAGGACGATGACCACAAGGGGTGGACAAGCGAAGCTGGCGATGAACAAATACAGGCGGAACGGGTAACGGAATTTTACAGCATTCTTTTCTCCCATCCTTCGGTTGAGGCCATTACGTGGTGGGATTTTTCAGATCTACGGGCCTGGCGCAAGGCGCCGGCAGGACTGTTGCGCAGCGATATGTCGCCCAAGCCAGCTTACGACGCACTGTTGCAGCTGATAAAGAAAGACTGGTGGACGGGGCCGTTAAAACTGAAGACGGACAAAGATGGACGTGTGTTTTTCCGCGGGTTCCTCGGGAAATATCATGTTAATACAGAGGATTCAAAAAGCTTCTTTGAGATAATCCAGCCAGGCAAGTCTGATGTTCTCGTCAAGCTTGGCGGGAAGCAGTAAATATTTACTTATAACGGTTGAAATCAATGACTGTAGCCAGAAGATCAGCATATGTTCTGCTTGGTTTGTTGATATTCAATGTTTCCTGGTCTACTCCATCTGATGGAAACGATCAACATGCCGCGGCAGAACTCTTGCCCAGCCAGATCCTGAAGTTCTCGCCTGCAACTAATTTCTCGGGCAATGTTTATATCGATTCTAACAGCAGAAACGCTGCTTATCAGAAGGTCGCCGTTTTGCCGTTCAAGAATACTGCAGGGCAGTCTGGTGTTTATATATCCGACTTGTTTGCCTCTGAACTGCTAAAGACAGCGAAATACGAGCTGATTGATCGCAGCCAGGTGGAGCGAGTTCTGAGCAAGAATGATTTTTGCCGTTCCGGAATCATTGAAGATAAAATGGCTGCACAGCTGGGTAAGATTCTGGGTGTACAGGGTGTGGTGGTGGGCGTTGTTTCCGATTCTCCGTCCATCGAACGCAGTGTCAGGATGATCGATTCTATCACGGGCAAAATTGTCTGGAGCGTGAGTCATTCTGTTGTTGAAAAATCAGGAACATCGCCTTCTCTGCACGCTAAGGATATGGTCGAGCAGATGGTTGCGGCGCTTTGCAGGGCCTGGATTGATACAGGAGATGTTAAAACTGCAGGGATCCTGCCGGTAAGCAGTGCGAGTTCCACGGGTATGTTCCGTAAAGTGGCAATCAGCTGGACGCCGGACATATCAGACATGGTTGCAGGTTACGAAATATCGCGTAAGAATCCTTACAGTGAGGATTATTTCCCTTTTATCCGGCTCGAAAAAAACAGGCAGGGAAGGATGTCTTATGAAGACAAGGGTCTGCAGGATTTTACTCTTTATTCTTATGAAATCAGGACGATTTCAAAGTATGGATTATTGAGCGCAGAGGCCGTACATACCGAGGCGATAACAGCGGGTCTGCCGGATACCCCAAATAATTTAGTTGCAGAAAGCGGCAGGATCAGACAGGTACCTTTGATGTGGGACCCTCCCAGTGATCAAACGGTGACCGGCTATATTATCCTGCGGCAGAAGCCCGATCATTCGCTTGAACAAGTTGCCCGGTTGACGGACAGGAAGACTGCATCATATGTTGACAAAGGTGATAAACGGAATCCGCTTGGAGACGGCCAGACCTGTATATATAGAATCAAAGCATTTAATGAAGCCGGGGTCGAGAGCGAGCCGTCATCACCTGTAAAAGCTACAACAAGACAATCACACGACTTAAGTTACCCCAGGCGGGATTGAATTGATTCCACGAGCACCTGATTTCGCACAGGTTTCTGAAGCATACAGTGCCGTGAATTACCTGCCACAATATTCCTGACGTTGGGTGATGGATTAAAACCCGTGCAGAACACAACTGCCGGCATAACCCATTTTTCGTGTTCACAGTGTTTCTGAATTTCAAGGAAAGCTGTTTCTCCATCCATGATGGGCATGGACAAATCCATAAGTATAACGGAGTGATGTTCACGTTTGAAAGCTTCCAACCCTTTCACTCCGTTATTGGCCATATCTATTGTTATGCCATTAATGGATGAAGAAAGGACCATGTTGAAAACACGACGGATACCATCCTCATCATCCACAATCAAAATTCTACTCACCTGGCATGGTAAATAGCCGTCCTGAGTGGTATTTGCCTTCGGCAAATCACTTTCAGCCCGTTCCCATGAACCAACCAACGGATTTGTTGTAATCTTCATGACCAATCTGAGATAGTATCTATTAATATTGAATTTTCCAGCCCTTAATTAGGTGAAATTATGTTTGCGGATTATGTGCAGGAGGAGAAGAAAGTGGCAGGGGGGCCTGAATGATAAGAAAAATCCGGGCTGAGACGAGGCTGCTTATAGGTTTTAGATTACGTGGCGGTTTTGTTGATGGCATTGCGCCATTTATCGATCTTGTTTGTAAATCCTTCTCGGGCAAGATAGTTACTGTCCATCGTTTCCTTTACTATCTTGCCGGTGAATGCCCGTTCATAATCCAAGACATTTGCCACATGAACTGCACAGGCCGGATTGAAGCCATGTTGTTCCATGGCAGATGGGTAATGATGATGAGCGCAGGCTTGAATGACATTGTCCGGGAAACCCCACAGCGCCATCAGGTAGGCTCCGGCTTCAGTATGTGTCGCGCCAAGTATTTCTTTCTCTGCGGCAAGGAGGGTACCTCCACGTTCATGAACGATTTTCTGAATAAGTTCACAGGATTCGGGAAGATTGTCGGCCATGATTATTTTTCCTATATCGTGGAATAGCCCGGCAATATAGAATTCATCGGCAGTTTTCTTGTCCAAACCTTCCGCCAGGGCTATTTCCTGGGCGCTGGACGCCACGTTCAAGCTATGGCTCCATAGCTCGTGGATGGAAAAACACGGGATTGTTTTTTTGGTCCATTCGGTAAATATGTGAAGTCCAAGCAATAGAGACTTAAGAACTTCTCCGCCGAGAAGTACAGCTGCCTGGGAGGGGCGTGTAACTCTTTCACGCATGCCAAAGAATGCCGAATTCACCAACTGGAGAATTTTAGCGCTCATGGCTATGTCTTTCTCTACAATCTTTCCCACGGCATCCATGGAGACGTTTGGTTTCTTTAGTTCATTTTCCAGCGCCAGGCAGATTGAAGGCATGCTGGGCAAAGTCTTGATGTGGGATACTATCTGGTCAAGTCCCTCGGCTGGTAGGAAGTCACGCAGCCTCAGTATATTCTTAGTTCTTTTTGCGATCAGGCTTATATCCTGGGGCTTAAGGTAGAACTGGTGGGCGGAACCTGCGGTTTTCAGGCCTATCTCGCCTCCGGACCTTGCGGAGAAGATGAGGCGTGTTGTTTTGGGATAAAGCTCGGATACCACGTTTACCAGGGTTGTTCCATCCATGCCCGGCATGCTGATATCTGATACCAGGACATCAAAAGGATTCTTCTCCATTATTCTCAGGGCCTGATCGCCGTTCAGCGCTGTGCTTACATCGCAGTCGATTGTCGCCTGCATGGCCCGTTGAACTACCTTTAGAATGGATGGTTCGTCATCGACGAGTAGTACATTTATTTTGCCCATATAAAAAATTACCTGCGTACTTTTCAGAAGACCGCTCAACCAACAAAACAGAAATTATACGAATATGTACCACGTAGTGTCAATTCAGCGGTATCAATTAAAATAGGGTTGCAATCAGGAGGCATTCAAGCTGTTGCAAGTAGATTTCCGGTGGTTTTTGCAAGAATACCCCGGTTTATCTTTCCGAGATTCAGGAATTTAACGAGATTTACCGTTTCCCGGGCATAATCCAGATCACGTATACTAGACTCCCTGGAAATGCTGTTCATTTGAGCATTGCGGAGCCCTTCTGTGTTTGAGCTAATACTGGAATATTGGGCGCCGATTTGCGCCCTGGCGCTGCTAAGGTAATCTATGGCCGCGCCAAGTTGTTCAACGGCTGCACCTGCCGCACTCTGGGAGGAAATACTTATTCCCGAGCCATCAGAAGATATGATTGTACCCCATTGAATAGGAGCGCCCTGACTGTCGTTGCCGACGGGTTGTGTACTTGTTGATGTAAGATCCATTGCGACAAGTTGCATTTCCTGTCCTGAATCCGGGCCAATGGCGATGGTTTTTGCATCACCCTGAAATATCGGACTTCCATTGAATGAAGCCAGCGGGGCGGACCCGGATGTTGTGGAAGTAATTGAACCCTGAAGCTGCTCGAATTCGGCCTGCAGGGCGGCACGGTCCGTATCGGTTTTTGTTCCATCGTTGGCAGATACGGCAAGCTCCTGCATACGACCCAGCGTATCGGAAATATTCTGGAGATAACTGTCAGCAGTGGACATATAAGAAGCTGCATTATCTGAATTTGAAATCGCTGACTCATAACGGGAGATTATGGAACGTAACCTTTCACTTTCTGAAAGGTCGGCAGGAGCATCGGCGGCGGTTTGAATTCTCAGACCAGACGATAGTCGGCCCAATGACTTTGCAACTTGCGAATTTGCGTTTGAATTGTTTCGGACGATAGGGAGATATGATGATGTTGATATTCCAGATGAAAGAATCGGATCAACCATCATAATTAAGTTCTCCTTCGGTTTGTTGTGCAGTAATTATACACGATTGATTGGATGAAAAGGAAACAACAAAAAGAAAAAAATTATCGGTTGCATGGATTACTGTCGGTCGGGTATAATTACGGACAAGGGTGTCGTACAGGGATAATTTTGTAATGAATGTTAATGCGATACTCGGAAATCAGATGATATTTCTCGTTTCTGGTAGATCGGGACTGTTTAATGACTTCTCCCGGCTGTCAGGACTAATCAACAAGTTCGCCTTTGAATCGGCAAATATTGCCGATAATTCTTCCAAGGCTCCTGCTGTAGAGTTCAGATTACAGGCGGAGGGTACTCACGAATTTTCGTTGAAGGATGAGTTTGTCCAGGTGGGAAATACTGGCGTGATGGTAAAGGTCAGTGATCTGGCGTTAAATGAAAGTGACAGCAATGTTGTTGCAGATGGAAAAAAGTACATTGTACCTGTTTTCAGCAAAGCTGCATCAGCCACGGTTACAGGCACTTCGTATGGTGACAGAATAACCGTCAATCAGGATTCGTCGGGTAATACAATTCTGAGCGTGGAGTCGGGAGGGGAAACTGCCAGCCTGGATCTGGGCAAAATTGCCTCATTAACTGTTAATGCCAGTGCAGGAGAAGACACTGTAAATATAAATGTAAAAAATTATTTTGGCGGTATTACAATATCGGGCGGGACAGAGGACGACACAATCGGGGTTAATGCCGACGTATCTTTGAACAGGGGCATTACTGTTTATGGTGATAGCGGAATTGACAAGTTGACCTTGTCAGGTAACGTTTCTGCGGTACTGGCAAGCGGAGGTGAGGGCGATGATGTCATTGACGCCAGGGCGATGACTGGGGCTGACTTATTGGCGCGGAAGTTTTACGGTGATAACGGGCAGGACCTGATTTATGGGACAGGCGGTAAAGATGAGCTTTATGGTGGAGTTGGTAGCGATTTGTTGATCAGTGGCGGGGGGGATGATGTGGCTTATGGAGAGGCTGGGAATGATACAATTTATGGTGATGAAGGTAATGACAGGATTTATGGCGGTACCGGGGCAGATACGCTTCAGGGTGGGAGTGGAGCTGATGTGATAAATGGTAACGAGGATAGCGATATCATAATCGGTGGTGGTGCCGGCGATGCATTGTGGGGTGGGGAAGGTAATGATTACATGTATGGTGGCGGTAATTACCAGATTTCTCTGAACAGCTTTCTGGGCAAGGTGGAAGTAACTGAATTATACAGTTTTCTTTCGGGCGGGGAGGGAGATGACACTTTTGCCCCTTCTTCCATGGCACCATGGGATACAGCACCTTACAGCGGAACCGGAAGTCATTTACTGGACTATGACCCAGCGGTAGATATACTGGTGTAGTTTTAAAATGTTAAAATAGAGAAGTGGAGAGAAATGAGAACAACCACGGATGAACAGGCATGTGGTTGATATTTTATCTGACATCATTTAAGTTTTATAGGTTTCCAGCCGAATTTTAGGAAACAACTATGAGTATAGATACTGCAGTGTCTGCATTAAGAGTGGCTGATTTTCGTCTTGCTGTATCGACGAATAATGTTGCCAATATGTTTACACCCGATTTCAAGGCGTCCCGAGCCATTCCCAGGGAACAGGTGACTCAGCAGGGCGTAGATGCATATTCGGTCAAAACAGACCATGGTACTGATCTTGCCGAAGAGATGGTTGAGCAGAATGTAGTTCTGAGTTATGCCAAGGCCAATGGCAAGGTAATCAAGGTCCACAACGAAATGTTTGGCTCCCTTATAGACATGTTCGGGTGATTTATCTTCTAATTTTATCTGCATTGGGCCAAAGGCGCCAACTCAGCCGGAAAGATTTAGGTGGAACCACTGATTACCCACACAGAGAAACTCAGATATAAGAAAAGTTTGAGAGTAAACGGGAATTACTCTCTCGGGATCATCTTTTGGTGAACCCGAGAGCAGTCTAAAAGCATCATTTTAATCAGTGTTTATAATGCCAACAGAGAAATAACGTGAATATCCATTCATATAAATGACAATGCACCTTTACGAAACGAAATCAGAAGAAATAATTTCTACTAACATCGTCAAAGGACATTTATGTTGGGCAGAAATCGGACTACAGAAGCTTTTTTAATAACTTTGCAAATGCTTCTTTATTAAATGTCTTCTTGTCAATAATGGCTGAAACCTTATTCTGCAATTTCTCTATTTCTTCAGGGGACAGAGTAAGCCCGGTCATGATTACGACAGGCGTATCTTTGGTTACAGGATCGTTCTTTATTACCGCCAATAAGTCCCAGCCGTTAATATATGGTAGGTTTAAATCAAGAAAGATGATATCAAGCGTCAACTTTCCTCCCGTTAATATCTTTTTCGCATCTTCCCCGTTTCTTGCAACTAGTATAACGATGTTTTTCTGTTTAGCCAGTTTCCCGATCAATCGGCATACCAGGTCATTATCATCTATTATTAGAACATTTTTCATGGCTTGATATTTCTGCATACCCTGTAACTATTCTTATACTTCTTTAACCTTACCGCATCCCGCCTCTAAAATCGGCATTCACCTAAGGCTAAGGATTGTTATTATCATTCTGCGGTGAGGGTGGCGCAACATTGTGCTCTTCCGCGGTCTCTTCCGAAAGTTCCGGTACAGTTATATCAGTATCGCAATTGGGACAGGCAAGTGTTGTTTGGGCATATTCTTCCGGGGAAGAAAGCGAGCAATCGCAGCTTGGACAATTATAAAATATTTTAGGGTAGGGCACGGTAAGTTGCTTGGAACAGTCCGGGCAATAAACTATTTTGCCTGAGCCCTTATCTGAAATCGCTAGACTTTTTGTACACATCCAGCATTTGAATAATACATCGCTCATTAACAACCCCGCCAATTAATAATATACTAGCTGCTTCTTATTATGCTTTCAAGTATCGTTCTATTACCCCTGACAGCCTGAGCCCGGCAAGCGATATTTGAGTTATGATTTAATCATCATCTCCATCTTGTCTTTTTTTAAGTCATTTGCTATAAACAAAATCCTCCCAGTTGTAGCGAATTCGACCAGTTCGCTACACTACGGGGTGGAGGTGGACGCGCCTCCACCCCACTTTTTCCATTCGGTCTTCCAGATTATTCATGACTTACAGGAAAAATCTTATTTTTAGAGCCCTTCTCATGGAAGGCTCTAAATCCGAACAAGTTGAATTTGCAGTTCTCCTGTAGTTATTATAACATTACAAATAAAGTAATCATGCAAGAGATGTGTATGAAACATTTGCTGACTATATCGATGTGTGTCGCACTCATGATGTCATTGAATGTCTTGAATGCAAATGCAGCAAAATCCAAACCGGGCAAAACCAGTCGCGAAACAAAGGATCAGACCAGGGAAATGACCATTACCGGCGTTGTGACAATGAGTAACGATGGCAAATCATATATCATCAAAGCGTCGGCGGGTTTCTCCGGAAAGTTATGGTTCCTTCCTGAATCGAAATTTAAATACAACGAATTTGAAATGCTGGAAGTCAAGGCGGTCTGCATGGTTAAAGGTGGTACGATTTTATCCATAAAAGATATTACTCCGGTTAACAAGACCGCATACGAGGCAAATCTCGCCAGGCTCAAAGAAGAAACGGCAAAAAAGGTTGCCGAGAAGAAAGCATCTGCCCCGCAGAAGAAATAACCATTATAACAGTGTGAAGATACACATTTTCTTACGCTTCTTTTTTTTGGTAACATGCCAGCAGAAAGCAGGAACAAATGACACACATTGATCAGATAAGCATAGATATGGTTCGTAACGATAAAGTCCAGGTCGAGATCAAATCTAGTCGAGGTGTAAGGAAATTTGACATTATCGCCAACAAGGACGGTTTGAAAATTTCCAGTAACGAGAACCTCGCCGTCATGCCGGTGACTTCCAACACCTTGATGGTCGATACTGTCTCCGATGTTGACAGCGTCTGCGGCAGGGCGATAGAGGGGCATACACAAGGAGGCTCACCAAACACTGTTATTGTATAGTCTTCTGCAGTAAATAATTTGATGGTTCACGGCCGGGAATTGCTATATTATACATGTTTTAAACAACTATCCTGGAGGTTAATATGAAAAAGATACTGGCAGTACTTGTATTTGCAGGGTTGATCTTGTCTTTACACATTGTAAACACCTTTGCAGCTCCCGGAAAAAGCAAGGGTCCAGGTTCCGCCACAGATAACCAGAGCAAGGAAATTACCATTACCGGGGTTGTCACGATGAGCAATGATGGTAAGTCATATATAATAAAGGAAACCAAGAATCCAAACTGGATCAACAAGATCTGGTTCCTTCCGGCCGCCTCCAAATACAAATACAATGAATTTGAATTGCTTGAGGTCGAAGCAACCTGCACACGGCGCGGTGACAGCATTGTCGCAATAAGAAGCCTCAAGCCACTTTTCAAGGAACAATATGAAGCCAAGCTTGCCGAACTGAAAGCTAAAGCAGCCGAAGAAAAGAAGGCAGCCGCCCAGAAGAAAAAGTGAAGCGCCCCGCGGCTTGCCGCGAGGCATCCCGCCAACAAAAGCGGGATCAGCGGAACTCCGCCGTAGCCTTGACCCGTCTTCATCCATACTATACCTTGTTTGCCCCGCCATCTTGGCCCGCCGAAGTCCGTCAACTGACGGACGAAGGCGGCTCATCCCGCGTGCCAAGGTACGGGGCATTTTGGCGAAGGCGAGTAAAGCGCCCCGCGGCTTGCCGCAGAGAATCCTGTCAACAAAGACAGGCTCTGCAGAACTGTGCTGGCTTATGCGCCGTTGACAGCTGACTCTACAGAATACGCGGAATTATAAACTCTCTTCTTCCACTGCCAGTACTTCCTCTTTATCCTCTTCAGATAGCACGGGCCTGAACCAACGCTGAGCAATAATTGTCGGGATAATAGCCGTGGCTATCACCACAGCAACCAGAACGGAAAACTGCGATGAGCTGATGTGACCAGCCTGCAGTCCGTACACCGAGGATATTGTTCCAAAAGTCAACCCGGTACTCATCAGTAGTGTTGTGTAAATGGCATTCTCCTTCAGGTAATAACGGGCCACAGGTAAAACACCTATTCCTTTTGCTATTGTTTTCACAAAGAACAGAATGAAGAAAAGGCCGATATTACTCCACAACTCCGACAGGGAAACATTCATTCCGCCTTTGATAAAAAAGAACGGTGTAATCATGGCAAAAGCAACGATCCTGAGTTTTCTCTGTAATTCCCGGTGTTTCTGAAACATGGTTGAAAGGCTCAACCCAAGGATAAATACAGGCAGAACCGCATGGCTTTTTCCCCACGAGGCCAGGGCCATAACACCAAATAATATAAAAAAAAGAAATTTGATCTCCGGCTCAATAACTTTTGATCCGTATCGTTCGAAGATCTTCGGTAGAAAGCGAGGAGCAATGATAATAAACAAGACAGACACCACAATGAATATAAGCGTCTTTACGCTCCATTCAGCAAAAGACAGGGAAAGTGCTATCGCTGTTCCCATGTCGGTTACGAATGTAGCGGCCATGATTATTTTACCTATTTGCGATCTGTTTAACCCGGTTTCCACAAGAACCGCATAAACCACGGCAAGGGATGTTGTCGAGAGGGCACAACCGGCAACTAAAGATGCTTTCCATGTCCAGCCCACAAGAAAGCGACAAAAGAATATTGCCGCCAGATAAGGAACAAGAAAAGACAGTATTCCAATGGAAAGACTTTCCTTGAGTTTATCCTTCAACAACCGGACATCCACCTCAATTCCGGCTAGAAAAGTCAGCAGAATACCTCCAAAACCAGCTAGAAAATCCATCCAGGGCGTAGATTGAATTCCCAGGAAATTGCCCGCCATCAATCCCAGTGCAATTTCAATAATGGCAGCAGAAAGTGCAAGCTCCACAGAAATCAGGCTCGCCACAAAAACAATGAAAGTCAGAATAACCGCTGTCATAGTTGCATCCATTTAAACCTCCAGAAAATAAAAAACCCCTGCCGCATTAGATACAGCAGGAGTCATCATCCCTTAGTTCACAAAGATTCATCAGGGCAGTTCTGAGCGAACTCCATCGCTCGGGGAGGATAAAACCAAGAAGTATCCCGTCTGTCAATCGCGCAAATCTCTGTATCTGTCCTCGGATGAAAGTCACAAATGCGGGTAGATTCTATGTTTCTTTTTTGTCCGGAATGGATTCCGCAGACCTTCATTGCCTAACACTTCCCGTCTGGTACTATGCCTCCATGTCGCGTGTAATTCTTCATGTAGATATGGATGCTTTCTATGCTTCAGTAGAACAGCTCGATAGACCCGAACTGCGCGGTAAGCCTGTTGTAGTGGGGGCTCCACCTGACAAGCGAGGTGTCGTGTCTGCCGCATCCTATGAAGCGCGCAAGTTCGGAGTGCATTCCGCAATGCCTTCCCGTGAAGCCGGAAGGAAATGCCCCCATGCCATATTCCTTCCGCCACGTATGTACAGGTATGAACAGGCATCACGCCAGATATTTTCCATATTTGAACGGTTCACACCTTTAATTGAACCCCTGTCGCTCGACGAAGCTTTCCTGGATATGACCGGGGCCAGCCGGATGTTCGGCAACGGGAAATCGACAGCCATAAAAATCCGCGAAACCATAAAGAAGGAAACAGGCCTGACGGCATCCGTCGGTATTGCTTCAAACAAATTCCTGGCAAAGATAGCAAGTGACCTGAACAAACCGGATGGCCTCACCGTTGTACCTGAAAGTCCGGCCGACATAAAAACTTTTCTTGCGCCATTGCCTGTAGGACGGCTATGGGGGGTGGGTAACGTCACACTCAGCAGACTGGAAAGAGCAGGCATTCATACCATTGGCGATGTTCAACACATTGCCCCCGAGAACCTGGCAAAACATGTCGGACGGGACAGTGCTGTGTTTTTCAAGGAACTGGCAGTCGGAATGGATGACCGCCCTGTGGAAACAGTACGGATAGAGCAGAGCATTTCCCGTGAACATACTTTTGACACGGATATCCAGGACCGGACAAAAGTCAGGGCGGTCTTGACTGAACTGGTTGAAGATGTCGGCAGCCAGCTCAGGGAACTCGGCAGGTATGCCGGCGGTGTACAGATTAAGCTGCGCTGGCGTGGCTTTGAGACAATAACACGTCAAAAGAAACTGCAAAGTCCTGTTGTGGATGATTTCAGCCTGCTGGCGGCGGCATGTGAGCTGTTCGAAAAGGAGAAGCTTATCAAACCGGTAAGGCTTATTGGGTTTGGCGTATATGCGCTGACGGATCATTCCGGCAGCCAGCTTTCTCTTTTTAACAGCTCGTCTGAAAAAATGGAGACTGTAAGCCGGACGGTAGATATTATCCGCAGGAAATTCGGGACAAACAGCATCAAACTCGGACACCAATGAGCTTCCCGCGGCAAGCCACATGGTATACTCGCAAAGACGAGGTAAAAGACTTTCGTTCACAAATGCGGGATAGACCTGCAAGAGAGTGGGGACTTGACTTTCCATGGCGACAGGAGCATAAATTCAGACATGGGATAGCAGAACTTACTATCCTATCTTGTTTCAACCGTTCGAGTTGCTGAACCTGACAACCGATAGACAGTGATGAAAATATTCCCTGGAATGATCTCAGTTGCTGTACTTATGCTGATCCTGTCCTTTCGGACAGAAGGTGCAGATTCTCAGGATCCTTCAGGACAAACAATTACTGATTATAAAACTAAAATCGACAATTGTTTGTCTGCCCTCTCCAAAAAAGACAGTTCAAGGGAAGAAAGGGGCACGGCCGCATTTACCGCTTCATTTCTGATCGAATCCTACTACCAGTTTGCGGGAACTGGTGATGCAGCCCAACAGCAGAAGCTGAGGGATGATGAAGAACTTATGAATAGATTGTGCACTCTGCATACTCTATTTGCCGAATACCAGCTGGAGGAGGCAAAGATCAGCGCAAATCCGCCATCCGTCACCGCGCTCGAGAAGGCCTTTAAGCATTATCAGTTCGCAGTTATCTGTCTTAACAACCTTACTAATCGTGATAAAATAGCCCGGAACGGAAAGTGGATTGAGCTTGGCCTGACACAAACCATAACGGGACTCAACAAATATGCGAGCTGGTTTGCAAAAGATGCGTTCATGAATCCTGAAGGAAAGAAATGGGAAGCAAACCCCGTCGCAAAAGCAGAACGACTAAAGGCGGAAATATCAGGTAAGAGTTCATCTTCAGGCGAACTGGCCTCCTGCGAGAAAGCTCTCGAACGTGTAATGAAAGACATTCAGAATGCTGCGGATCGGGGCGACGGTAACGCTTCCCTGGAAAACATGATTCTCGGAGCACGATGGCTCACGACCATTCTCCAGAAATCACCCGAAGCTTTTATAAAAGACTTCCAAGCATATAATGCGGTAACCAGGACAGCCATGGAAGTGGTCAAAAAAGGATATTCTTCGGAAAGAATGAAAGAATTCAGCCGGTTCTACGAGCCTCTTAAATCACATTACCTGACTCTGACAAGAGAGAAAAAGTAACTGCCTGTCTTGATATCTTCCAGAAAGATTCTCTACCGCAAAGACACCAAGTTCGCGAACATCAATAAAAGACTTTTCGTTCTTTTTCCCCGGTGTATTCGCGGTTAATTACTCGTCTTAGAACGTCATGCTGTAGGCCAGGCTGTACACCAGTATTCCGGCGTCCTGCCCGGCATTTTCCACGGCATCAGTTGTCACGGAATCGAGGATCTGCACATATTTCAAGGCCGGCGTCAGCGCCCCATTCTTACCGACACTGATAGGCATGGAAGCTGTCAGCGTGGCATCTATTATGGACATGCCTTCCTGCTGAAATTCAGGATTGGATTCAATTCCGGGAAAAGTGAATAAGCCATTGCTGTATTCTTTGTCCGCGCCTTCCAGCTGCAGTTTCAGGTCCAGCGCCATTTTGTTCTCAACCAGTGCATAGCTGTGCGCAATTGACATTGCGATGAACACCCCCTCCAGCCCGTTGAAATCATAACACAGGGTGGCAGATGGCAGCAGAAGTGTGTCATAGGTGTAACTTACGAAACATTCGTATGTATCCTCGGCATTGCCGTCGGGATCGTGATGGTAGAAATAAGCCGTGAAACCAGGCCGTATAATGTGTTTTCCAAACCTGCGCGTATAATCAACACTCAAGTCCAGGCGGCTGCTCTGCCATTCGTTCGACACATCTGTGAGGTTCCAGGAGCCCCAGACATTGGCCGAGAAACCGCCGGAACCGATACTGAAGTAAGGCTGGAGACAGGGATCTTCATTGAGAGTTCTGCCACGCCAGACAAACGCGCTGGCAGCCTTAATCTCGGCGTCCATGTCAACGCTAAGATCTGCTGCACGCGCCTCAATAAGCCCGGCAGTTACAAAACATAACATTATTGTCATAATACTTTCTTTTCTCATTGTTTTCCTCCTCTGTTGGTCATTCTCTTGTCAGCGTAAAGAAAGAAGATCTGGGGGATAAATACCGGCTTTAATCTGCCCACGGATCTTTTCAATTACAAGCTGTTTGTCCTGCGGGTAGGTTATACCAAACCAGGAGCTTGTCGTCTGTAACAGCTTTACCGTTACTTTATCCTGATTCATCAGCCTGTTCACAACGTCCGGTATAAAGAATTCTGCTTTGACATTACCCGCTGAAATACCCAGGAATTTTCCAAATTCCTTTATTAGAAAACCAAAGATCCCGGGCTTGAAACCCCACATATTCATGGAAACAGGTTCATCGCCGGATAATACAAAACCCGGCATATTTGATATAATTACATTTCCTGTCTTTTCGATCTTTGTACATTCAACCACACTCTTAAGGTTACCATTAGAATCTCCATGGCATATCCCGCGCGCAACGGATCCATGCTCCGACAGGGTATTACGGAGAATAAAACCTACCATCCCGTAACAGTTATCCTCAGAAGATGTATCACGCAGAAAACGCGCAAGCACCTCGTATGATTGCCGGCCATAGAAATCATCCGCATTTATAACTCCAAAAGGTTCTTTAATCACGCCATCGCAGGCAAGCACTGCATGTCCGGTACCCCACGGTTTCTTCCGTTCCGGAGGAACTGCATGACCGGCCGGCAGCATATCCAGCTCTTGGAAAACATATTCTACTTTTATCCTCTTCTCGACACGCTTTCCGATAGTTGACTTGAAATCACTTTCAATATCGCGGCGGATAATAAAAACCACCTTGTTGAAGCCAGCCAGGATCGCATCATGAATTGAATAATCTATGATAAACTCGCCGGCCGGACCAACGGGGTCCATCTGCTTAAGGCCGCCGTACCGGCTCCCAATACCGGCGGCCATTACTGCAAGTGTCAAATTCATGGACGGGATATTAACAGAGCGTCAATATTTTGCACACAAGGAAAACATTTCAGAAGTTGAAGATTAACCAAATCACTGTTATTGTAGTGTCATGAGCAAATCAAAGGTAGCAATACTCAAGACAACACCTGCAACGGTTCTCAGGGACTATCACCACCTGATGAACCTGGCCGATTACCAGCAAGTTCTGCCTAAGGGCCGCTTAACATCCTTGAAAATCAATATCAGCTGGCATTTCTTCTTCCCGGGTTCCTCAACCGTACCATGGCAGCTTGACGGCGTTATCCGTGCAATGAAGAAAGACGGTTACAATCCGGCCAGGATTCAGGGCTGCCATAACCGGACCGTGGTCATCGATGCCCATCTCGGCGAACGCGAGAATAAACAACTCAATGTAATCAATGCGCATGGACTCAAAAACTGCCACCTTTACGAAACAGGAGAATGGATTGATGTCAGGGAAGCAGTTGGAGACCTGGCCGATAAATTCATCTGTCTCAACAAGGTGTATCCAGACGGCTTCATGATACCAAAGAGTTTTATCGGTTCAAACATCATTCATCTCCCTACAGTCAAGACACACGTTTTCACAACTACAACAGGTGCCATGAAAAACGCCTTCGGCGGACTGTTAAACGAAAAAAGGCACTGGACCCATCCGGTAATCCACGAAACACTTGTTGATCTCCTGATGATTCAGAAGAAAATTCACAGCGGTGTGTTTGCCGTAATGGACGGCACATTTGCCGGCGACGGGCCAGGCCCGCGTTGTATGATGCCTTACACGAAAAATGTCATCCTGGCGTCGTCAGACCAGGTGGCTATAGACGCGGTTGCCGCAAAACTCATGGGCTTTGATCCGCTAAGGGATATAAAGTTCATCAGGCTGGCACATGAAAAAGGACTGGGATGTGGTGACCCGCGTGATATCGAGATAACAGGGGACCTGGAAGCAGCAAAGGAAAACTGGAATTTTGTAGGACCTTTCAAGAAAATGACCTTTGCCAGCCGTATGCAGCACAAGATTTACTGGGGACCATTGCGTAAGCCTATTGAATGGTCCTTGAAAACTTTTTTAGCCCCTTGGGCATATATTGCCAGCGTTCTTTACCACGACTCATTCTGGTATCCTACGCACCAGAAACTGGTTCACGATATTCTCCACAGCGACTGGGGAAGGCTCTTCCATAACTGGGAAAGAGTTGCCATAAGTCCGGGCGTTGATGCCGCGGGCTGGAGTAACGTGGGCGAAGATCCGCTGAAATTAAGCAAGGACAGTTTAAAGCTTCTGCTGAGATCTTTTAAAATCCTTGGTACCTGCATCAAGGAAGCGCCCGAATTCGCCGCCCGGAAGAGAAGAATCTCCACCGGACAGCAATAGGCAGAAGAGATTGCCGAATGGCAGGATAGTTACAAACAATTCATCTTCTGCCTTGTGCCTAGCACAATTACTGCTTCTCGGTTACGACTGTAAGATTGATCTGGGTAGCACCATCCGCCCCCATAATCATCACGCTGGCAGTCCTGTTGTCTTTCTTGAAAGCAATCACGGTCTGCTGAGCAGCAGTGTAGGCCGCTTCTTCCTTCCATCCGTTCTCAACCATCTTTGCCTTACAGGCTGTCACAATCTTCTCGGCGCTTTCCTTTGTCTGAAGCGCCACACTGAAACCCTCGGGTACAGTCATCGCCGTGGCGATATTTGCTCCTGCAGGAACATACACGTCTTTCGGAAAGTTATCGGGTAGTTTCGCCGAACTGCCGGTGGTAAAGACAGCGTTGCCATCATCGCTTTTGACTGTCATCTTGTCACCGGAAACATTCACATCGGTTTTTTTGCCGTCTTTATCCGTTGTATGGATGGTAACATTGCCGCCTGATATATTTACATCACCCTTGATCCCGTCTTTTTCCATGCTTTTTTCAATCATTTTCTCGGCTATCTTCTCAGACGCTTTCTTTCCACAACCGGCGCCGATAACACATGCAGACAGTAATATAATTAATACCTTATTCATCATATATCTCCTTTTCTTATTGGTTATAAAACAGGGCAAAGTCTTCCATAATTCCAAGCTCCAAGTCCAAGGAAAAAAGATACAAATCAGTGTTAATCTAACCTTCTTGTAATGAATTCCTGATATTAGGACATATCATCACATCTTAAGGGAATAACGAATCAAAGGACATTGACAGCGGCCCATGAAGCATTCAGAATCCCGACCGCGATTAAATGTGCACCCGTAGCTCAATTGGACAGAGCATCTGACTTCGGATCAGAGGGTTGGGGGTTCAAATCCCTCCGGGTGTACCAGTAAACTATGTTCCGGTACGTTCAGATTTCGCCCTGTCATTCGACAGGGTGCCCCGTCGGTTGGCAGGCCTCATTTCACCACCAGACGTGATACCTCTCGGGCGGAAAGAGCGCGACTGAATACCGCTATTTCGTCAAGACGGCCTTCCCAGCTGGAGTCATTGTCACTGCGACCACCGAAGAAGCATTCATCGAGATTGGCAGGAAAATTCGCCGGAACGTTTGTCTCGATTTCAAGCTGTCCATTGAGATAGACACGTACAGCCCTGCCGTCACGCACGAATACAACGTGTTGCCACTGCCAGCGCGGAATCTGTGTATTTCCGGCAGTCGCTGTTTTCATATCCTCACCATGAAAGAAAATAAGGTGCCCGGTATTGCCACTCCGGCCACCGATGCCAAGGTGGTCACCATATTTATCGAGACCCTGATCCCGGCCGCGGGAAAAGAACCAGCCGCTGACATCGCGTCCGTCATTCGGCATTCCATTCCACAACCAGAGCGAAATGGTGTAATGATCCGCAAGCTCGCCAAGACGTGCGCGCAGTCTGCCGCCGACAAAATGTACAGCGCGGTTAACTGAATCCTCAGAGCAGAATTGCTGCGAGAACGGACCTTCCAGATAATAGGTAATCTCTCGCTCATAGACAGCATTATGGCCGTTACCGGTGGCGTCTGCTGCGTGCGGACCGGTAAACTCGTTCATGCGCCAGTAAGCCACAGGCTTTGCTTTAAGTATGGCTTTTGCGGCAGGACCGTCACTGAGCCTCCACTCACGCCTCGGCCGATCAGATACTTTCTCCAACATGCCGATCAGCGCTTCGGTGATCTTCGGTTCAGCCATAACTTCGAGACCGGCGGAACGGGCAGGCCATGTATTGTAGCCTCCGAAAAGATACTGATCCATAGGCGGAATATAACCATCACCACCGTTGGCCAGTTCGATCACGATGTTGTCAGGTAATGGGCTGGCTGCCTTGATTTTCAAACCTGTGATTGCATAAGTTTCACACGACGTCGTGGCAATGCCTATGCCGCCAATACGCAACGCCTGAAGTACTATTTCCGTTTTCTGCTGCTTATGCAGGATAATCTGTTCGCGTGCATATACTTCAGTTGTTGTCTTCGGCAGCCTGTCACCCATAGCGGTTACTATACGTTCCGCCCATTCCAGCCGCTGCTTGTCGGGAACGCGATAGTTCAAGGTCATGCGGCGCTCCACCATCGCAATGTCGGCATCGTCGCGGTAACGGATGGTCTGATAGGCCTTCATCGCGATGTCGAGGAGTCCCTTCGTATAATCTTCTATTTTCAGTTTTGCATTCCATTCAGAAGCCGGCCTGGTGTAATCACGCCGCCAGATATCACCACTGCATCCGTGTGACATGATGCCGACAAACGTGGATTTCCCCGGTTTGGTTTCGGGTGCAATTCGCTGTTTCAACCCTTCACAGAACAGGCCGAAATAATCAGCGCTGATGTCCTGATCGCTGAAATAGTGCATTGAGAAATTTCCCAGCACAGCGATAGGACGTCCATCACAGGCCTGTATTGAAATTAGAGAGAGGTCAGGGTCCTCCGGTCCGGACTCGCCTGTAACATCATCCCAGTTTGCTGCAGCATGCATATTCGCCCGGACTGTTGGATTTCCAAACGGGTCATCAACCACGCGGTCGGAACGCCGGATCCACCTGCGTAAAGCTGTAAATTCCGCTGCATTGCCCCTGGCAAAACCAATACGTGCCGGTTCCTGCGCAGCCTGGGCTGAGGCAACAGCTTCCACCAGCTTCTCCCTCAGGAAAGGCAGATATGCCTCATCTGCATCCGTTCCCAGGCACCCCATGGCCGAGGGCGTACTGTGCGTGTGATCGGCGGAAATAAGGATGCGGTTGACAGGAATGCCTGTCTTTTTTTTCGCCAGGTCTTTGACTTCATCGAGAAAGGGCCTGCTCATCATGCAGGTATCAACAACAATAATGATTACCTGTTCCTTGCCGTCAGTCATTGCGATTGCCCGTGCAAAGATGGGTGTCTTGACCTTGTCTACGAAACGATTGAACATGCCCCCATTGACCAGTACCGGCAGCTTTGTTGGTGTGATATCAACAGCAGCTGCTCCCGCCTTGAATTCCGCAGCGTACAGCGCGGATAATGGGGACAACAGCAGTACGATAATAATGCGAATGATTTTCATATTTATGCCATTCTTGTTTGTGGTTTTCCGAACCAATGTTTGCCTGTTCAACAGTTCCATGGCCGTAATATTTTGAACAGAAACAACTAAAGCACAAACCCGGATATTTGACTACACGGTTTACCACAAATAATAATACTTTTCTGATCTTATGAACCTGAACGGACGAGGTACATGTGGCGGCCCTTCGTCCTGCGATCCTCTGGCCGGGGGCGCGGGTTTGGGCGCATTGAAGGCATGCAGCAAGTGACTCTGTTTACGAAAACAAACCGCGCGGCTGTTGCGAGGATTTGCCAGATGGGATTCCGCCCAGCTAATCGTTTCCTGAATTGCTTTCCATGGATATCATCGTAACGGCAGTCAGCCTGTTTTGCAATCCCCGAGCACCATCAGGATTGAACTCGAAAGCAGAAACGCAGAGCTTCATTGACGTTCGGTCAAACTTGTGTGAACATCCAACTGCAAGGTCCCGAGCGGCAATAACAACAAGAATTAAAGCATTTTAACCGGCAAGATACTGACACAGTTTTGTTGGAGATCCCTATGAGTATAATACGCACTGCGATAACGGCATTCCTTGTTCTGTTCGCTGCAAATCTCACTTTCAGTGCGGAGGATGGCGGCCGTATCGTTACCCGACTCGATGGTTTCAATGACACCTCGAAATGGACGTCCGCAAGGGATACCAGCCGGCTCAGCCAGGAATTCGGCAATTACCGTTTCACTGCTGTGCCTGAAGCCGGCCGGTCGGGCCATGGAATGCGCTGGGAGTTCAAAGCCATTAAACAAAGTTTCAGCGATCTCTACGGCGATTTCCTGATCAGGGAACCATTTGACAGGCTGTCGATCTGGGTGCGAAACCCACAGAAGAAACCGCTCTCTTTCTGGATCAAACTTGTCGAGGAGGATGGCAGCGATTTTGCACCCGCTCTACCCGGTGTGCCGATAGGGAATACAGGCGACTGGCAGCGTATCGAATTTTCTCTGGATAAGTATCACGTTGCATCCTGGTCGAAGGACGAGAATAGCGCGCTCGATTTTCCACTGAAGAATATTGTCCTTGTCGTCAACGATGTGAAACCAGGCGAGGACTACAGCCTTGATTTCGATGACATGGCGGTTTCCTGTCCCGGCCCTGAGAAAATTAGTCTTGTGAAGTTCGATGGACCGGTCTCGGTCAAGGCCGGCAGTGATATGCCGCTTCGCTTCACGCTTGCTGCCGCGGAGCCGCTTCGCAGTGATTACAAGCTCTCCATCACGTGCGCCAGGGACGGCAAGACTGTCAAGACGTGGCAGGTCGAGCCCTCTGTACCCACGGACCGGTGGAAGCCGGGCGAAGCCATGGAGATGCCGGCCGTCACCATGCATTTTCCTCTCTTCGCCGCCGCGGGGACGTACGAGGTGTACGCTCGGCTTGGCTGGACGAAGCTCGCCCGGGAGGGGAAGGAATCCCTCCTGCAATTCGCGGTAGAACCACGCAAGCCGGGCCCCATCCCGAAGGCCGATATCCATCCTTACAATGGAGTGCCAACGCTCTTCATCAACGGCAAGCCCAACGCTGCCATGACGTACATGACATACAACCGGCATGAAACCAAATATTTCAGGGATTTTGGCGAGGCCGGGGTAAATCTGGCCACATTCTCTGCGACATCTGACCACAGTTACTATAATCTGGCGCCGGACACATGGCTCGCACCTGATGTTTTTGACTTCACCCAGTTTGACAACAGGATCATCTCGATCCTCGAAGCGAATCCCAACGCTTACCTTTTCCCGCGCATCTACATCTCTGCACCGCCCTGGTGGTGCAAAGCACACCCGGACGAGGTTGCCAGGCAGGCCGATGAATCGATTGTAAAAGGCGAACATTTCAGCGGCAAACTGTTTGCGACTCCCGCTTCTGAAAAGTGGCGGCAGGATACGGCAATGGCCCTGCGCAAATTCATCGAGCATGTTCGCTCAAGCCCTTATGCTGACCGCGTGATCGGCTATCATATCGCGAGCCTCCACACCGAGGAGTGGTTCTACCATAATTTCTGGAATAATCCGCCGAGTTACTGGGGCTACAGCAAGCCGGACGTTGAATCATTCCGCAAGTGGCTCGAGAAGCGGTATGGAAATGTTGAAGCACTGCGCCGTGCCTGGCATGATGACAAGGTGGATTTTGCGGTGGCAGCGCCGCCCACGAAAGACGCGCGAATCAATGCAGACCTGGGCTTTTTCCGCGATCCATCCAAAAGCCGGCGCACTATTGACTTCTACATTTATTATAACGACATCATCGTTGACACCATTGAATACTTCGCGGGCGTCGTAAAGAAGGCAACGAACCGCGAGAGTCTGTTCGGAACCTTCTACGGTTACATGTTCGAACTGTCTGGGTCACCGGAGGGGGGACACCTCGCGGTGGAGCGGCTGCTGAGATCGTCCGACGTGGATTTCCTGACAGCGCCGTCTTCCTACTCCACCCGCGCAGTAGGTACGGGGTGCAGCACCTTCATGTCCCTCACAGAAGCGATCAAACTGCACGGCAAGTTATGGTTTAACGAGAATGATTACCGTACGCACCTGATGCCACAGAAAAAGGGTGTATTCGACGCCATTGATCTCAGCAATCTTGATGAATCCATTGCCATCCAGAAGCGGGAACTGGGCCTCGTGCTCTCGCTTGGAACCGGCATGTGGTGGTTCGACATGGGTGGCGGCTGGTACGACGAACCACGATTCATGAAGGCCATTGCGGAGATGAACGACGTGGGTGAACGGAGTATCGTCTTCGACAGGTCTTCCCCGGCAGAGATCGCCGTGGTGGTGGACGAGGAGAGCATGTGCTTCGGCGAGGGAAGGGGCCGGCTGGCGAACCTGCTTCTCGGCCGGCAGAGAAAGGAGCTGCACTGCCTTGGCGCACCATTTGATTTTGTATTCATGAGCGACCTGGAATCCCTGCGGCCATACAAGATGTACATCTTTCTTAACACGTTCAAGCTGGACCTGGCGCAACGTGCCACAATCGA
>Ga0156394_1284_pt1 | contig 42646 bp, 40 predicted proteins | sample RifOxyA3_FD_108038 | JGI IMG/M metagenome (GOLD analysis project Ga0156394, IMG submission 108038) | Lentisphaerae bacterium RIFOXYA12_FULL_48_11 | reverse complement strand
TTAAGAAGACAACAAATAATAGAATGGAATTATTCTCTGTAATTGCCGCCTTGAGGTCCCTTAAGCAGGACAAGCTCTCAGTGACCATTTACAGTGACTCAAAATATGTGGTTGATATGTATGAGGGCGGATATGCAAGAAAGTGGAAGGCTAATTTCTGGCACAGGGGAAGACAACCAGCGCTCAATTCGGATTTATGGGATGCGCTATTAAACCTCTGCGATAAACACAGGGTAAATTTCAAATGGGTAAAAGGTCATTCAGAACATCCTGAGAATACCCGGTGCGACGAATTAGCGGTTATGGCAAGACAGAGTGAGAATCTTCCGGTTGATGAGTGTTATGAAAATGCGGTTAAGATTGAGCAGTTGTCGTTGTTTGATGTTGGGATTGTATGATTGAGTTGCCCTGGCATCTCTTCTTGTTCTCATTATTCTCAGGGTGTAATGTTCTTGTTAAGGAGAATCGGTCGTGTTTATACAAATCCCCCTACAATCGCACAATGAACCGAATACGCCAGAGGATGCTAGAAAGCACTTCCTTGTTAACAGGCTCATTCATTTTGCTCTGGTTGTTGGAGTCGTGATGTTTGGCGGTATTGCGGTGTTAATTTCAGCCAAAGATATATTTTCCATACCCTTCTCTACCAATTCGATATTCAAGATACCTGCTTTTGTTTGCATCTTTACTATCGGCTTATCGTTTGTAGTTGCCCCATTTTATCGCAAAGTAACGCCCGCTCCTACCAGTCCTAGATCCGCCCTACAACAATATCAAATAATGTGCCTGATTAGATGGGCGGTAATAGAGGCAGGGGGATTTTTTGCAGGTATAGCGATTATTTTAACAAAAGAGATAGCATCAATCGGCTTTTTCGTAATTTCGGTAGCATATCTAATTTGCCGTTACCCATCTCAAAAGGAATTTATTGCGTTTACGGGCGACAAGAAGGGTTAATTGTTTTAATCGTCATTTTCTTCCAGCACTTCCCCGGTTATCCCCCCTGCCCTTTCTAGTATCGCCATTCTAATTCGCCGTCTAAAATCGCCAGCATCATTTTCCACCAGCATGTAAATATTAAATAGGAATAATGTTAATTCCTGTTTGTCATTATCGTAGGCGGATTCAGATTCAATTTTTATACCGCACTTGAGCATATCGGTAGTAGGAACATCTTCATAAACAACGCTCATAGGCTTTAGTTGCGGGTATACTTTCCTGAGTTTACGCAATACATCATCTGTTTCTTTAACGGCGAGCAATTTAAGTTTTCGCCTGAGATGGTTTTTATGACCCGCATTAATGAAATCCATAAGGGCGAATCTAATTGGCGAAGGAGAAATTGTAAATGGCGATTGTAACGGGGCTGAACTTAAATAATTACCTGAAATTACCAAACGTGAATGCTTGTTCTGGTTTTTGCCTTGTTCTTATATTCAGGAAAGGCAGGACAGTTGTTACACTCTTCTGTTTCTAAAAATAGACAACGCCCGCAATCATCGGGAGTTGCACCATTAGGGAGTTCGAAAGCATACTCAATTTGTTTTTCTTTTTTCATATAAATTCATTATCACAGTATTTCAATGAGACCAAGGTTTATGTGGAATGTAGAAAAAGGGCAATGAGTGGACGAAACTCAACCTCTTATCGTAAGCCTATCTCCTAGCACCTCACGCAATTTATCCCTATGAGCGTTCCATACTTCTCCGTCTTTCTGGTCTTGGTCATAGCCGGGAATTATTAATCTGGGTTTGAAGTCAATTGAAAGGCTTTGGGGATTATCCGCAACCCGCCTAATCAAATCTCTATTTCTAATCAAACCCAGCTTCATCAGGTTTTTTGCAACAAGGGCATAAGAGGTTAATATATCAGCCTCGTGGTTATGCAATGCCTCCTCGCACCTGTCTATCTGCTCTAGCACTTTGGGCGTTGTCCTAGATTTAATTTCCGAATTGATAAGTAGATTAACTTCGTAAAAAACTAATCTTATATCGGTGTTGGAGTTCTGCCCCCTTTCAAGTCGTAAATAGTCTATTGTGTCGATTCCTTTTCTCTTCTGTAAAACATCTGCTCGAGGAAAAGCGATTTCGACATCAATCACGTTATTATCACTGTTTGCTAGAATCGTAGAATAAACCTCTGATTTTTCTTCATCTACGTAATTCTCAGAAGCCTTCTTTATAAGGTCTATATCCTCATGATATTTGCCACCCTTTATTTTTACATAAACATTCTCCGTTTGCGGTCTTGATAGATTTAGATACTTATAATGAACTTCTACGATGACTCCGTTGTTATAAGATAATTTGCAGATGCTATTACCCTTATAGTAGACATCGATGTATTCGTCTCTGATGGCAATAAATAAGATCCTGTCCTCAACCATCTTGCTCCAAGAGCTGTCCGAGTTTTTCCTCAAATCGTTAAGAGCTTGAATAAATGACTGATCTTTTATACCACGCTGAAATCTGCCCATATTGGATACTCCTTGTTGTCTTCTCGAAGAGTACCATTATTAAATCCATTTGCCTCAAACTTCTTCTTATGGGTTAATTCAATGCAAGTTCCGCCATCTTTTGTGCCCCGGTATACTTTAATTTTCATGGTTCAAGATGTTTATACGATAAAATGCCACTTGAAACCACACCATTAAGACTTGCCCATCTGCCTTGAAAATCGCCCTCTAGTTCGCCATACTTGCCCATATGAACCACTCTGAATGGGATTCTCATAATAAGCAGGCAAGTATTTTTAAGTGGGCAGACTCTCTTCATAAACAGGCTAAAGAAATGTTTCTCAAGGATAAAACTCACGCTCACCTAGTATTTTCGTTTAAAGATACGGGTCTTGTAAGCATTAATCCCATCCCACCTAAAACCGATAATGCTCAAGTTCATAGCGGTATTATGCAGGCAATTAAACAACATAATCTATATGCCGTAATTTGCATTGCTGAGGCGTGGACATATTTTAAAAAGGGTAAGAAAGACCATACGGCAGCTCAAATACTAGATGGCGAAATAAAGGTAAGCGAACTAAGGGATGAGGATAAAACTGAAGTCCTGTATTTAAGAATGGAATCAAGGGACGGGGCTTGCGTGGTATTTTTAGATGAGATTGTAAGGGATGGAGAGGATGTGAGATTGGGCGAATGGAAAACGCTAAATGATGAGGAATTAAAGTGGTTTTAAATATATTGACCCCGGACGCTATAAGTCCTACCCCTTAGATTAAGATAGCGAGTGAAAATAAGGGAGGCAGGCTCAACAATGACTAACATGCAACCAGAAGAACAACCACCCAAAACAATCAGGATAATGGCTGACTACGGATGTTGTATTTGGGATGAAACTGGTGCCGGAATCTCACCTTCGCTTTACTTTCCAAAATATCCTGAACTTGAGGCTCTGGAAAAGGAAATTGATGATTGGGAAACATGGTATTGGAAAACGAGGGATGATGAGGAACATTTCCCTTACGGTGAGTTTGATAAGAAGGGACTTGAACTCACTCATAAACTTTCAGCCATCCTTAAGAATGAAAGTGTCAAAATCATTTACAAGGAATGCTGGAGACCCGATGGCAAGGAAATGAATGAGGTGGTAGTAAAGGATACGCAACCAAAAGAACAACCTCCCAAAACAATCAGGATAATGGCTGATTATTGTTGGGCTTATGATGAAGAGGGACTTGGCACTAATATAGCTATTTACTTCCCTCAATATCCCGAACTTAAAATCTTGGAAACCGAATTTGATGATTGGTCTATTAAGTATTGTAATATATGTGATGGAAAATCAAACGGCACTTATGATGAAATTGACCAAAAAGGAATAGAACTGACCCATAAACTTGCAACCATAATGAAGGACGAACAGGTTAAAGTAATATATAGAAAATGCTGGAGACCGGGGAAAATAGAAGACGTAGATATTGTAATAAAGGAATAATTTTATGACCACAGACACCGTAACAAAAAGCTGTTGGACATGTAATTTTCACGATGGTTGGGGACCGGATACGTTCTTAGGACGATGTAAGTATTTTGCGACACAAGGAAAAGCAGCTAAAGACATCCCTCCAGAAATAGTTGATAAAGGATGTAAGTTCTGGAAAGAGAAGGCAGGCAAGACAGGCAAGATAGAAGGCGACGAAGAATAGCTAACAGTAATTTCATTATTCCATGCAAAACTCATCCCCCATCCTAGATAAAAAGCTACTTCCATAAATTATGTGCATGGGCTTTAGCGGTTAATCCTTTCCATCCTCTCCTTGTATTTACCACCTCTTTTCTGCTATCTTCCCAATAATAATCTGGGTCGAAGATTTATGACACCTGAAGAACAAGCCCGTAAAAAGTAAAAGGCATTATGGATATAAAACAACTTGAGACCTGGTTATGGGAGTCGGCTTGTTCTTTACGGGGAAGTCTTGATGCTCCGAAATTCAAAGATTACATCCTGCCACTCATCTTTATCCGCCGTCTTTCCGATGTTTTTGACGATGAGATTGAACGCCTTTCCAAAGAATTCGGGGACAAGCAATCCGCACTGAAACTCGTCAAGAAAGACCATTCCCTTGTGCGGTTCTATATTCCTGAAGATGCACGGTGGGAAAGCATCCGAGCTCTTACTACTAAAATCGGGCAATTGCTAACTGAGAAAATGCGTCTGATATCCAAAGAGAATCCACGACTTCAGGGAGTAATAGATATTGTCGATTTCAATGCAACTGTCAGCGGAGAAAGAATTGTTCCGGATGAAAAGCTCAGCCGTCTAATTGAAATTCTGGGCAGGAAGGAATATCGGCTGGGTTTACAGGACGTTGAGCCTGATATTTTCGGAAGAGCCTATGAATATCTGTTAAGGAAATTTGCTGAGGGACAAGGACAATCTGCCGGAGAGTTTCTTACGCCAAGAGAAGTGGGGCTTATAAAGGCAAAGATACTTGATCCTAAGCCAGGACAAACAGCTTACGACCCAACAGCAGGTTCAGCAGGCTTACTCATCAAATTGGAATTGGTGTTGAAAGAGAAAGAGAAGAACCTCAAGCGTCCTATCCAACTTTACGGACAGGAACAGAATCATGTCACCTATGCAATGGCTCAGATGAACATGATTATCCACGATATGCAGGGAGAAATGGCGATTGGGGATACTCTGCGAAATCCAAAGTTTCTGGAAGGTTCTGCTCTCAAGAAGTTCGACCTAGTTACTGCCAATCCTATGTGGAATCAAGATGGCTATATTACTGATTTTTATGAACAAGATACCTATAACCGTTTCCCTGCTGGTTATCCTTCTGCCTCAAGTGCCGATTGGGGTTGGGTTCAGCATATGTTCAGCTCTTTGAATGATAAGGGCAAGGCTTCGATTGTTCTGGATACAGGTGCAGTCTCAAGAGGTAGCGGGAATCAAGGGGGCAATAAAGAACGGGACATAAGAAAGTGGTTCGTGGATAATGATTATATTGAAGGTATAATTCTGTTGCCTGAAAACCTTTTTTACAATACGCCTGCTCCGGGAATCATCCTTATTCTGAATAAAGCCAAACCCAAGGATCGGAAGAATAAAATCGTATTGTTAAACGCCTCTCTGAAATTCAAAAAAGGTAGACCCAAGAATTTTATACCTGATGGCTTTGATGATGACGGTAATTATTCCAAGGAAAATGATGTTATTACAGAGATTGCCGATGCCTTCAAGACAGGCAAGGATGTCGAGAAGCTCGTTAAAGTCATCTCGAAAGAAGAAGCTATTAAAAGTGATTATAATATCTCACCCTCACGTTACATAGAAGTCGGAGAAGCCGAAGTCTACAGAGATATTGCCGAAGTGTTGGGAGAAATTGAAGAGTTTGAAGCAATAGCAAGCGAACTTAACAAGGAACTCAAGGGTATTTTCAAAGAGTTGGGAATCAAGTCGAAGAAACGGTTGTGATTCTATGTGCAGTTCTCAGCAAACCGAGATTGGACGGTTTCCGAAAGAATGGAGACTAGCGAAAATTGATGACAATTTCTCGCTTCAGCAAGGTAAGTCACTCTCAGCCAAAGAACGAACAGGTGAGCATCTCAAGCCTTTCCTACGAACTGCTAACGTGTTTTGGGGGCAGATAGATGTGCAGACCGTTGATGAGATGGACATTCCGCCCAAGGACAGAGAACGTTTAGCCCTTCGCTATGGAGATGTTCTGGTATGCGAGGGTGGTGACATTGGGCGAACCGCAATATGGAAAGACGAACTCAAGGAATGCTACTATCAGAATCATTTACACCGCCTGCGTCCCAAAAATGACAGTATTAATCCGTTTTTTTTTGTTCGATGGATGGAAGCTGGTTTTCGGACGTTAAATCTCTACGCTGGCAGCGGTAACCGGACAACCATACCTAACCTTTCAAGTTCGAGACTCAAGGAATTCAAATTTCCACTCCCTCCTGTCCTCGAACAAAAGAAGATTGCCACTGTCCTGTCCAAGTTACAAAGGGCGATTGAAGTTCAGGACATGTTGATCCAATCCATGAGCAATCTGAAGCAATCCGCCATGAACTATCTCTTCACATATGGGCTGGTGACGGGCGAGGATATACAGAAAGAAGAAAGAAGCCGAGTTGCTAAGTACTGGAAAACATCTCGACTGGATGAGTTTATTCGACTTCAAAGAGGATTCGATATCACAAAACGGCAGCAGATTAATGGAAGAGTTCCCGTTATCTCTTCTAGCGGCATACACAGTCATCATGCCACTGCGATGGTCAAGGGTCCAGGAGTTGTGATTGGACGGAAGGGATCTCTAGGAACGGTCCATTTCGTGGAAGAGGATTTCTGGCCGCACGACACAACTCTATGGGTGACCGACTTCAAAGGAAACAAGCCATTGTTTATCTATTACTTCCTGCAAACCCTCCGACTACAAAAATTGGATACTGGCACCTCCAATCCTACGTTGAACCGCAATGCTGTGCATGCTCTTGAGGTAAGCCTGCCGGATATTCCTGTACAAACCGAAATCGCCAATATCCTCCAGACCATCGACAAGAAACTAGAAGCTCATGAATCTCAAAAGGCTTCTCTCGAGAATCTTTTTAAAACCGCCCTCAATCGACTTATGACAGGACAAGTTCGAGTAAAGGATCTTGACATTGATACTTCGGAGGTGGAAGTTGCCTGACCATGCTACAGAGAGAAGAACAGTCCAGAACCCACTGATAAAGTATGCGGTAGAAGCTGGATGGAAATATGTCTCTCAAGAAGAAGCTGTAGCATTACGTAAAGGAGAGACCGGCGTTCTATTCTATGGAGTTCTTCAGGATAAACTCCACGAGTTGAATAAAGACCTTCCTGCTGATTCCATTCAAGACATCATCAACCGTATCGAACAAGCCAAACCATCCATCGAAGGTAATTACTCCATCTTGCAATTCCTCAAGGGTAAACAAGCAACATATCTTGAATCCGAAAAACGCAATGTAGATGTTATGGTCATTGATTTTGAAAACCCTGGGAACAATATCTTCCATGTAACCGATGAATGGCAGTTTACAAATGGTCAGCTCAGGAACAGGGAAGACATCGTTTTTCTCATTAACGGCATACCCGTAATCGTAGTTGAAACAAAATCAGCTCAGAAAAAAGAAGGCATAGAAGAGGGAGTTGACCAGATAAGGCGATATCATGAAGAAACGCCTGAAATGCTTGCCCACGCTCAAGTCTTTGATGTCACCCACTTAATTGACTTTTATTATGGCGTGACATGGAGTATCAGCCGGAAAAACCTGTTCAAATGGAAGAGTGAAGCCAACTACGAAACCAAGGTTAAGGAATTCTTTAATCTGGAACGCATTCTCAAGCTCATTCAAGACTACATTGTTTTCACCAAGAAGGATGATGAGCTAAGCAAAATCATTCTTCGACAACATCAGACCAGAGCCGTAGAGAAAGTTGTTCAACGAGCTGTAGATGCCAAGAAACACCGAGGGCTCATCTGGCATACTCAGGGTTCAGGCAAAACTTACACCATGATAACAGTGGCAAGCATTCTCTTAAAAATGGATGAACTCAAAAAGCCGACTATCATCATGTTGGTTGACCGGAATGAACTTGAAACCCAGCTTTTCAATAATCTTGCCGGATATGGTTTTGGGGCGGTTGAAGTTGCTACAACCAAAGCCCATCTCCAAAAGCTCCTGAAATCAGATTACCGGGGCTTGTTGGTAACGATGATACATAAGTTCGATAAGATTCCTGCCAACCTTAACACAAGGAACGGCATTATCGTTCTGGTGGATGAAGCCCACAGAACCACTTCAAGCGACCTGGGTAACTATCTTTTTGCCTGTATTCCAAATGCTACTTTTCTTGGATTTACAGGAACACCCATAGACAAAATTGCTTATGGAAAAGGAACGTTCAAGGTCTTCGGAATAGATGACGAGAAGGGATATCTTGATAAGTATTCTATCAAAGAATCCATAGAAGATGGAACTACCTTGAAACTTAACTATGCTCTTGCTTCCAACGAGATGCTTGTTCCAAAAGAACAGTTGGAAAAGGAATTCTTTGCCCTGAAGGAATCTGAAGGCGTAAGTGATATCGAAGAACTGAACAAGATTCTGGAAAAAGCAGTCAATCTCAGGAACTTTCTCAAGAGCAAAGACAGAGTAAAGAAAGTAGCCCAAACCGTAGCAGAGCATTACACCAAGAACGTAGAACCATTGGGCTATAAGGCATTTCTTGTGGGCGTGGATCGGGAGGCTTGCGTGTTGCTCAAGGAAGAATTGGATAAATTCCTTGCCCCTGAGTATTCCAAGGTCGTTTTTTCGGCATTCCACAACGACAAGCCTGCCCTCAAGAAACATCACATATCCGAAGATAAAGAAAAGCAACTGCGGAAACTCTTTATAAAAGTCGAAGCATTACCCAAAATCTTGATAGTGACGGAAAAACTATTAACAGGATTTGATGCCCCTATTCTCTACGCAATGTATCTTGATAAGCCGATGAGAGACCATACCCTCCTGCAAGCCATAGCCAGAGTAAACCGTCCATACGAAGACAGTACCGGAAAGAAGAAGCCTTATGGTTTTGTAATGGATTTTGTCGGTATCTTTGACAAACTGGAAAAAGCCCTAGCCTTTGATTCTGATGTTATCTCCGGGGTAATCAATGACCTGCAACTCTTGAAAGACGCTTTTGTTTCTATGATGAAGAAGGATGCCGACAAGTATCTTAAGCTCATGGAAGGTAAGATGAGCGACAAGACTGTTGAAAATATTATTCAGTATTTTGCAGACAAGACGCTCAGGGATGAATTCAACAATTTCTTCAAGGAACTCTCTACCCTTTACGAAATCATAAGTCCTGATGCTTTTCTTCGACCATACATCGAGAACTATAGATCCTTGTCAGAAATGCACAACATACTTAAAAACGCCTTTGAGAATACGGTTTATTGCGACAGGGAGTTCTTAAGGAAAACGGCTTTACTGGTAAGAGAACGTGTATCTTCTACCGCAATAGATACATCATTGCCGGTTCTCCCAATAGATGAGCACCTTGTAGAGAAACTGACTGCGAAACATGCATCCAAGACAGTAAGGGTAATTAATCTTATTAAAATCATTCGCAAGTGGGTTGAAGACAAAAGGAACAGAGAGCCATACCTTATTGAAATTGGAGAGCGGGCTGAACGGATCCGGGAAATGTTTGAAAACCGACAGATGAATACATTACAGGCGTTAAAAGAACTGGAAGAATTGGTTAAACAGACCTCAGATGCAGAGAAAGAACGTGAAGAAAAACGCATGGATATTCATTCCTTTACGGTTTACTGGGTGCTCAAAGAAAATGGATTAGAGGGAGCAGAATTAATAGCCAAAGAAATATCAGACCATTTTGTATCTCATGAAGGTTGGGATGGAAACGATGAGACCTTGCGAAGTTTAAAGACAGCCCTCTACAAGACACTTATGAAAACAGCTCTGAAGGACAATATGGTTGAAGTGGCTGAACGTATTCTGAAATTGCAGGCGGAAGTAGGAAAGCATGTTAAGAACTAAGGCAGAGAGTAACAAGGAATACTGTAAATTGGCGGACAGGATTTATCATTGGGCAGATAAGATTCATGTTGACCCCTCAGATATTAGGATTCGGCACATGAAACGCAAATGGGCATCCTGTTCAACAAGAGGGATGCTCACCTTGAACTGGGATGTTACCGACCTGCCCGAAGAACTGATTGATTACGTAATTGTTCATGAACTTCTACATTTACGCACTCCGAATCATGGTAAATTATGGAAATCGTTCATGAGGGCATATCTTGGGGACTGGGAGAAGAAGGAAGAAAACCTTAAAACATTTGCGGGATAATCTTTAAAAATACTTGAGTCGGCAGTAGAAATGTTTCAGCGGATTGAAGAAGCTCGGGAAGTAGATACTTCTCAACAGGTGTATTTTCTTTTAGGCTGCCATACTTTAACTTTAATTTCGTCTTCAACCGCTAACATGGCCACTGCGTCACCAGCCAATATTGCGCTCCTATAGCTATCATATTGTCTTTTATATACTTCAGGTAGATTCCAAGGAATGTGAAGTTCGCCCAAATCATGAGCCGATATATATGATGCTCCTGACCCTCTCTCCATCAAAGACGCACCATTGGAATTACAGAACGTAGATCTTAAAACAAACAGCAGCTTCATGGCGTCAGAAGGTGTTTTTGGACGTATAGCTAGAACACAATCGCTCATCATACAACCAGAAGCATTTTTCTTGATCATTCCTATGGTCGTAGAACATTTCCGACCAACACGAGTAATCAGGATATCACCTTGCCTAACGGGTATTCCACTCGCTTTATCCATGCTTCGATATTTTCTTGGTCGATACCAGCGACAATCACGATAACACCATGTGTGAATCACGTCGTCTTTCTTTAGTCTATTGCGATCTCGAATTATATCAGTCACAGATGATAGCTTTATCCATTGCAGAGATTCTGATTGGATAAGCGATTTGTATTTCTGATTAACTTCATAATAGCTGTAATCGAGCCGATGTCTTCTATCTAAATCGTTCTTATGCAAAATCATTTTCTTTGGTGTAGTAATATCGTGATTACGAAGCTCAATATGGGTCTTTTTACAGCCTTTAACATAAACAAAAAGATACATTCGGGATTCAACTTTGGGGAATGAGAACCTGGGTAATTCATGAACAATTTCTATGCTTCCGTTGATTAATAGTTCGTTCCTTATCCATTCATTTGTCTGAGAAGAGATAACCGAGGCAGGGAGCACTGCCAATAATCGCCCCCCTCTCTTTAAGAATTGAAGACTTCGATAGAGAAAAGCGACTTCGATAGGGACTTTTCTTGTTACCTGCTTGCTATCATGTGACAGATCTAAGGAAATCCAGTCTTTAATTCTCCCTAAAAAAGGTGAGTTCATTACGATGCAGTCAAAGTAATTCGAGAGATTCCTCTGAACCGCTTTTTTCATTGACCATTGAACAAACTCATCACATATAAACTTAGGTGCTATTGCAACGTTGGAGATCAGGTTAGCTTTGGCTTGTTGGAGAGCTGTTTTATCAATATCAACAGCTATAACTTTGCAGTCTTGTTTGGCAATCATCTTCAGTGCAGGAAATAGCAGAGTCCCGGCACCAACAGCGGGATCAAGAATAGATTTAAAAGTCTTGGGTAAATGTCTGCAAAGTATGTTAGCAACTTCTGGCGGGGTGTCAAATCTTGCTAAATTCATGTAAAGCTCAATTGATAAACATGACATTTCCCAATGTCATCTGTTCTTCCTTTGTGTCTGGTCGGATGATCATAAATGATACCTACATCTTTTCTTAATGCTGCAAACAAGGCAACTCCTATACCGTGAGGCTTTGTCCCTAAAGGCACAACAAACATTCTTTGCGGAGGATGAAGAGTTTGATATATCTTTTCTAACTTCTCAAACACGGAACGAGGGTTATCAGCAGCACAATATTGTACCGATGTTCTGCGTTCTTTCAGAATCCTTATATTGTTGGCGAAGGCGTTCATTGTCCACCCTGGCGAATATTCAGGAACGCCAAATACTACAAAACACGATTTGGTATTAATCATCTGAAAGGTTTCCAAGACTTGGTCGAGCCTTTGTCCCTCATATCCTAAGAAAAATACTCCACATGCATCCACTCCCTCTCTTAACATTAATACTGAACCAAGAATAGGGCTGAAACCTGTGAATTCCTCGGAAAGCTGAAAATCTCTTCTATCCAAAACATTGCCAGATGAATGAGGTAAATACTGTCCAGGCTCAATATATAAGATGTTGGTTGAATTATGTCTCTTTGCAGAGAGGAACCGCAAACAGTACAAAATCTCAACAAATCCAAGGGTGGTTGCATCAAGCAGAATAGTTTTATTTGTCATTTCACAATCAAAGAAACTTTCAAGCTTGTCGCCTTCTAATTCAAACTCAACATCATTAATTAACATCCTAAAAGTGGCAGGACTATATATCATTTTGCATTGCTTAGAGCTAATTCCGTTCATATGCTCTGAAGCAGTCTTACCTCTAACATCTACATCCTCCCCTCTGATCGATAAATCACAATGGGGAAGAACCATAGCTTCAATTTTATCGAACCGTCTCATTCTGAGATGCATTACGAGCCTCTTTTTCAAGGAACTGGAACAATGGAAGATCACTCTGATCACTTAAATCAATGTCCCACTTTGAAGAGTAGGTCTTGAGAAGTTTTGTGTACTCGTTCAGGTCGCCTTTAATTAGACAAAATATATCATCTGAAGAAAGTTCAAGTCGCCGTTTCCTCCTATAGCTAATTCCAAAATACGGGGCATAGATAGGATTCAACATATATTCATTACCATGAACCTGATAATCAGACTTATCTTTTGTGCTTTCATTCTCAAAGAGAATTGACCATTTGAGTGCTTCCTTGATGAAGTCTTCATCGCTAGACGTAAGCTGATAACGCCCTTTAATTATGGCAAAATGATTCTGTTCGTTCTCGCTTAGAGTTTTTCTAGCATGAGCAAGGGCGAATAGATTACCAAGTCGGTAGGTAAACATCAGAAGTTGAGGCCCTTTCTGCCCAAAACCTCTTATTTCTCGCAGGAACGTTGTACTGGCTTGTTTAGAAGCTTCGGCTTGTTCAAGAGGATCTACTTTAAGCACTGCGTTTTCGGAGCTATGCTCGGTTTTTGATAATGACTCGTAACATAGTTCAAGAAAATGTCGAATGTTTCCCCTCGACATAATACAAAAAGCCTCAAAGCCGGAATAAACAGGACATGTTCTAGAAAACGGGGTAAATAACTGAATAACGCTGGCAAAGAAATTGTTATGAATCCAATTTGTGCTTCCTGAGAATTTATTATCTGCATTGGCTTCCAGAGCATCTAACTCTCTTTGCACTTCAGCAGGTTGGAGGCTTTTCCTATGGAGAAGAGCTGGAATAATGATCATGGCTTTCTTTGCTGAAGGGCGAAAAAATACACTTGGACTAATAGATGAATTTCTTGTTTTGAGTGCAATTTCAATATTGTTTTGTAATTTGTTTAGTAATGGTTGTTGTTTAAATATATAATCAGCTAGTTCGGTTTGCGAGAGTCCGGGAAACATTTCGTTTGCTTGCTGAACCATATTCTTCATATAGGACGATTCTTTACGGCTACTCAAAGAGGCGGGGTCTTTAATCTTCTCAATGTCAAATTCAATATTTAACCGTTTGGCATTTGATAGAATAAGAAACAGGATCTCAGCAGCAAACACCTCAAATTCAGCTTCTCCCGTAAAAGAATCCAAATCATATTGGCGAAAATCGTGTACATTATTTAAACTTTCAGACCCGAGCGTTTCCATTGTCTTAAATGAGTGACGCTTCATTGCAAGATTGTATATTAACGGTGGCTCACTATGTTTAAGCCATGTATTAACGATCTTCTGTTGATAATTGCAGAGATTCTCATACTCATCAATGTATACAGAAAATACTGTCGTTTTGAGGCAAGGTATCTGATCGGTAACAATACTGATTAAGGCTTTGATAAATGATTCAGGGAGTAATCTTGGCTGTTCTACTTTTCGCACGTCATTTATCCATGTTTCAAACTCCCATACACGATTTTCTAATGCTTGGTGAAATTCTGATAGACGAGCAGGTAATTTACTATCAAACACCTTCATTCTTTCAAAATCTAACTTATCTAACCTGTCTTGGGTCAGACACTCAAAAGTACTAGCGGCAACACTTTTGAGACTCCTAATTATTTCTATTCCCAAAATAATGGCTGCGTAGTGATTAAATGCAGCTTGCCAAGTATCATCCGGTATACCTCTTCCAGTCATAGCGTTACCGAACTGGGTATCTGTTCTCCAATACAACCCTATGCGAGATACAGCATCACGAGGGATGGTACGCCTGTTCTGACTAAACACAGATTGATGAGATAAATACCTCAACAACATCGTCTTTCCACACCCTCTACCTCCTAGAATTACTCTTGGCTTCTTTGCTGTTTGTAAATCAAGACGATCGTAAAATGGAGGTATAACAAAATGCTCCCAAACATCGTACCCTAATTCTTCTGCTCGATTCTTTGACAATATTTCTATCAGAGATTGGTTGTTCATTTGATTTACCTCGCAAAAAGAGGATTCCATTTACCCGGCTCAGAATGCCATAATATTGGCAGACAATTGTCCGGAGCTACACCCTCAATCGCATACAGAATCTCTAACTTCCCGTAACCAGTTCGGTCAACAGGAAGTTTCAAACCTCTACTTGTCACAAGATCACAGTAGAATTCCTCTGCATCATCTCCTGTGTTTTCATAGAAGCACGATGATTGGGGCGAGAATATGCCATGACTCTCATTAAGTATTTCAACAGGTTTAATTTTTAGATCTAGAGCATATCTACTTAGAGATTGTAATCCTTCCACATGACTTACAAGAGGAGTGAAGGCAACATAATTATCTCTTAGAATTGTTTTAATATCTATTTCGTCACATAGTTCCTGAAACTGAGTACCTGTACCCATAAAATCGTCAATAAATATGAAAGTCTTGATGCCGGAGTTAATGCATCTCTTAATTTGATCGGCTTCAATCATTATTCCCGTGTTTGTTCCAAATTCCTTTTCCATGTGTCTTAAAATGTTATTGGAACTAATCGTCCCAGGATCATGTTCGCCTTTTACTGCGACCAATCTTAAGGGCAGTTTATTGGCATCCTTCTTCAGGTCTTCAATCCAATCAGTAATCTCATTGAAAGGCATAGGATGTTCTGCCTGAAGATCTGGAAGTGTTCTTTGAAATAATTGTTCTATCATGGCTATTACTTGATCTTTCGAGCGATATATAAGCCCATCCAAGATGCAGGCAGAAAAATATTGTTCCTCTTCGCTTTTAAAGTTATTAAGCCATCCTTTGAATCTAAGTTCATTGATTCCATCACATATTCCAACGTCGATCAGATCATTACAACGAGTAATAACTGACTGCGTATACGGCAAAGCATTTTTGGGTAAATGAAACATTCTTCTGATCTCTTAAAATACTTATTACAGCATATTAATTGTTCTTTATGGTACCACTGGAATTCTAATTTGCACAGAGAAAGATGGATCTTAAGAAGAGGTTCAGCCAAAGGATTCAGCACAATCCATTATATTATGGCGTGTTAGGAGGCACTAACGGGAGAACACGCTTCAAGAAAGAGGAATAACTTGCTAACGCACTTATTTCACCATTCCCCTCACATCCACCTTCAACACTCTAGCAATTCCTACCAGCTCATAATCGTAAACGCATCGCAAGCCATTCTCAATTTTTGCAAGTCCCGCCCTATCAATTCTCATCCCACATTTCTTCAATCGTTTTGCCATCTCTTTTTGAGTCCACTTCCGGCGGTTTCTGGCTTGAGCTATGTTTTTCCCTGAGATGTTCTTGCTTTTCCTCATAGGGCATACAATAGCATCTTCCCTGTATCAGATCATTCTTTTTAACAACTTGCTCCACGCACACTCTTTTCTTACGCTTCCTCAATGTTCTCTAAAACAAATTTCTTACAATATCTACAATGCCCCAAACTTGCATGGACAGTTTATAATATCCCTAATATGTTCACTGCTCCTGATCCATCCACTGAACAACGCATGTTAGAGGGCAAAGTTGTAGAAGAATATGCCCGTAAATTATTCCCTAGCATCACCCTCATAGACCACTCACAGCCCTTAGATGAAGTAATAACCCAATCTAACGACGCCCTCAATTACTCTAGTTCGCCAATTTGTAACGCCCTTTTATCCGCCAATGACTTAATAGCCGAAACTGATATTCTTGTTCCTGTTGAAGATGAATATGATTTGTATGAAGTAAAAGCCTCTACCAAAGAAAAACCTGAACATATTCCCGACATCGCTTTTCAAAAATATGTTGCAGTAGTCAGAGGTTTAAGAATCCGTAAATGCCACCTTATACTCTTAAACAATAAATATGTTCGTAAAGGAGAAATTAATCCCAAACAATTATTCAAGATTAGTGATGTATGTGAGGGCGTTTCTAACTATGGCGAATTAAACGATATAAATGCCCAGGTTGAGAATGCCCTACTCATCTGCAATCAAGCCCAATGCCCTGAGATTGAAATAGGATTGCAATGCACAGATGATTGCCCTTTACGAAATACTTGCTGGAGAGAAGTAAATAAATTCAAACATAACATTTTTGATTTATACAGGATGCCGACGAAAAGGGCTGTGGGATGGTATAAGCAAGGAATTATAGGAGTTGAGGAAATACCAAAAGATTATCCCCTTACAAAATTACAGAAGATACAGGTTAAAACTGAAAAGACCGGGGAAACATATGTAGACAAGAAGGCTATTAATGAATTTATTAATCGATTAAAATATCCACTGTATTTCTTAGATTTTGAGACGTTTTCCAGTCCTATACCTCTAATTGATGGTAGTAGCCCGTATCAAACAATCCCCTTCCAATTTAGCCTGCACGTAATCGAAAAAGACCTGGCAGAAGACCCTAAGCACTATTCCTGGATATGGGATGCTGAAGGAGATCCACGCCTTGAGTTACTTGAACGCTTACAATCCTTACTGGGCAATAAAGGAAGTATTCTCGCCTACCATTCCCCATTTGAGATGATGATTTTAAAGCAGGCAGTTAAAGCATTCCCAAAATATCAGAAGTGGCTGGGTAAAATACTGGAACGCTTTGTAGATCTCTTGCAACCATTCAGGGCATTTTCCATTTATCACCCCGCTCAAAAAGGTAGTTGCTCATTAAAGGATGTTCTACCGGCATTAACAGGCAAAGATTACTCAGCATTAGAGATTCAAGATGGCGGGCAGGCTTCAAGGGCATTTATGGGCATTCTAAACGGCGAAGTAGATGATAAGCAGGCGATATTAGCGAACCTTGAGATTTACTGTGGGCAAGATACAATGGCGATGATTGAAATATTGAGGAAGATGAAAACTTTGACAACACTATAAGGAGAACAACATGGCAAACAAAGAAGAACATAAGATTGACCCGCATGACCTGACAATTGAAGAATATATGGTAGCCACTCAAATGATATCAGCGGTAGATAATATGCACCTTCCCTTTGCTGATAGTGGTCAAATAAAACCAGAGGTTAAAAGAAAAAGAAACATAAACGAATTTATAGATGTGGTATCTTCATTCATTGCTGAGAGATGCACTGCCCATACTCTTGATGATGCAGTAACAGTCCTCGAAGAAGCCCAACGGAAAAGGCATATACAACAATGGGGCAATGACGACCTGTTGAATATGGAGAAGAAGGGATAATTTCATAGCGAATTTTAAGGAAGATGAAACATTTATCCACGTAATCAAAGGAAATTCCCACAACCTCAAAGAATATATTTCCAGAGGTTGTTATGAATTGATATAAAAAGGCTCAAGACATGAAAAAGAAAACACCAATGGTAGAATGTTTTAAATGCGGTATGAAAGTCCCCAAAGATAAACTGAACCAAACCGACCTATGTCCTGAATGTGCCAAAGCCGAAGAAGAAATGATAAAGACTTCTCATCCCGATTACAAAGCCGATAAAGACTAATTGGTAAAATAATATCGCCTGTATCTTTCTTGATTTCCTCTCACCCACGCTCAACAATATTTAAATGAACAAATCCCGCAAACCTGTTTCTAAACCCGCCTTTAAAATGGAAAAGGGCGATATCTTTTACAAAATCATTGTATCAAACCCAGTACTCTTTGAATTATCCCCGCATACTAATACCATAATTACTTTCATTGTTATTTGCAGAGCCACAGGAACTTTCTCAATTGTAAATGTCATGAAGACTGCTCAACGGGGTATAGGTATTTCAAGGTCGCTACAGAATAAGAATGGAGTTAGTGCTAAGAACATCGACAAGGAAATAGACAGAATACAAAAAGACTTTACTCAGGGTGTTCGAGCTAAAACCAATTGCAAGATAGAATGGGCTGTCCTTAACTTATCTCGGATTACAGACAAAACAGAACAACTTGAGCGTATTAAGAAATGGGGCAAGCTGAAGGTTTGTTAAGGAGGAATTATGGAAAAGACAGTCAAATTCAAGGTAGAGAAAGAAACTAAAAACACTGTTAGATTCAATGAAGTACCGGATGAAGGACAGCCACCCATTATAGGCACTTTATATGTTCAAAAGTGGTTTGCCGGGAATGCTCAGGAATTGGAAGTGACGGTTAAGAAGCCCTGAGACAATCACCTGTTCTTATAAGGCAGGATTTCCATTTGGAGAATAGCCTTGAGAGCTTCAAATTCAGGGTCTTTATGAACAAGCAGAGCATCGTAATGAATAGCAGTAGAAGCAATAAACGAATCAGCGAAACTCATTTTGTATTTTGCCTTCAATGCTCCTGCCGATAAACATAACTCATCACTGGAATGAACCCACTTTACCGACCACGATTTGATAATAGCCAAGTATAATTCCGCCCTGTCCCTGCCCTCCTTCTTGGTAGCACTTGAGAATACTTCGGCAATGGTGGCAAAACTCATATAAAGACGGATACTGCCTTTCTTCGCCTTGGTTAGATAGCTTTCAACAGCATCAGCCCCCTCCTCATCACAAAGCAGGGCAATTACAGCGGAAGTATCCAGTACAACATTCTTATCAGCCACGTTCTCTCTCCCGCTTACGATCTTCCCTGAACGCCTGCATTAGTCCTGAATTCTTGGCTATTCCTCTTGCACCTTTTATCGAGTCTGTAGGGAGAAGAATGACTCTTATTGTATCCCCGTCTGTAATCCATTCTAGTTTGGCATTGGATTGAATATGGAAACGTTGCCTTATTTCAGCAGGAACAACCGTCTGTCCCCTTTTTGTCATTGTAGTAACCATAGCATTACCTTCCTTAATGTTGATAATAACCTACAAGACGATTACAGGCATTACAAGGCAAAACAATGATATGACTTGTATTGATATATTTAATTGAATTATTAGCCAGCCCGTCAAACCAACCCTATTACCATTTATTAATCGATTATAAACAAACGTGGCGATTCTAAGGGGCGGTTTAGAGGGGCTGGTGGTAGAATTCCCTTATGAACTACTGGACTGCATCAATATTAGTACCGGGTTGGGGTCAATTTTGCGAAGGGCGTCTTAAGGATGGCGTATTATTCTTTATTGGGACTGCTTGCGGGTTATATGTGGCTTGGTGGTGGGGCGTGTTAGTATGGGCGTTTAATGTTCAGGATGCTTATATCTACAGGCAAGAAACCAACCATTAAGAAATCCACAATTGTGTAAATCTTCAATACTCATCCGGCAACAATATACAGGTTGAACTTCTATCTGCTTCCGTAATTATCCATATTTTAATGCCGTTTAAGGTATGGTATGCACTCAACAATCTTTCGCCATTTTCAACAGCCTCATCATTTAATTGCCAATCTTCCGAACATACTTCGCCCCAGTCACATTTCTTATGCCTGCCGAGAAATTCTAAGGGCGTTTGAGATGATTCCTGTAATACCTCAATAGCGCCGGGAGTTGCTACTAATTGACCAAGAGAAAATGATTTGTCGATTATTGATGCCATGCGGATAATTACAGGCTGAAAGTGCATATGAACCAAGGTAAATATAAGAAGATACCTGAGAACAATCCCCGAACGTCCTGAGTTTTATGCAACTAACATTAGCCTATACATTGGACTTAGCGTATAAACACCAAAAAGGACGATGGTAAATGGTAAACTCAAAACAATTAATAGCGGCGGACGAGAAGAAAGCACAAGAGTTACAGGAGAAGAACAACAAGCTCGCAGACCTTGAGAAACAATTTAATAAAGCAATGGTCTCAATTTACAATCGCACCAAGGCTGAATGTAAGTATAACGCCACCTACCTTCTGAAAATGATATCTGAAGAAGGAGGATTGAAAACTGCCAAACACCTTATTAACGCCAAGTATGTTTCCGAGGGATTTGAAAAACTATTTACGCTGAAAAGGTTGGATCTAACAGTAGAAGCCCTTGTCCTGACTAAACCTTGGCACGAATTATTTAATAGCAAAGAACTGGAAATTGCCATTAAGAGACTGAATTCTTTGGGTTATAAGATTAAACTAAACGAGCTGTTATCAGGCATCGTCAACACCCGCAAAACCGATTAAGCAAAGCCCTTACACCGTTGAAGTGGTAAGATTCTGCAAATTCGCATAATTGCCTGTTAGTAATGCAATATCCACAATTGTGTAAATCGGTAGTACCCCTTAAGAAATTTCATTACAGTATTTATAATCAACATTGTCCCGCCGTTAAACAGGCAGAGATGAATCTAACCCTTATTGTTATTCAATCCCATAATCCGTGCATTTCAAATTCCATTTCTATCTTCCCGCAACTTGGACATCGATATTTCATTTTTGGTGATTTAATACCCTCAAGGCTCAAATCATTATAAAACAACAGATCTGAACCACATTTATTACAGGGGTGAATCTTTTTGCCCATGTTCTTTACCCACATGTTTTTACAATTAGAACAGGCAACAGGAACATAAGCATGAGCCGACATCTCCCCACAACCAACATGCATTTCCTTTGATGTAAACCCGCAACTGCATTTGGCTTGGAGAATTGAGCCCATGATATCCCCCTACTTCGCCCCAGCAATTGCATCTCTAACTTCTTGAATGGAATAGCTTTTCTTTGCACTGAAATGAAGTATATGAATACCAGCAGCAGACATTACCTTATCAACAAAAGCATCCCGTTCCTGCCTTTGAGCTTGCTGATGGCTTGAATCGTCTAACTCCACTACACATTGAAGAGTCAGAGACTTGGTATCACAAACAACAAAATCAACATGCTTGCTTTGAATACGGTTAAACGCTTGCTGTCTTTCGCTACCTGATAGACCTTTTTTAATATTTATAATGTCTGCTAACCTGACTTTTCCCATAACTTTGAAATCATTCCCTACTGCCTGCTCCAATACTCCAAGAAAAGAACGTTCAGCAGGAGAGAATAATGTACCAGCAGATTCGTACGGCAAGGTTTTGGGTTCTTTTTTAGCAAGAAGAGGCAGGAGGAACTTAACTACACCTGCAATAATGACAAGAAATATAACAAGACCAATAACTTGATATCCCATGAGCAAAACGTAGCAGAAAACAAATTGCAGGGGAAGTAATTCATAATGTTAGTAATGCAATATCCACAAATTGTGCAAATTGGTAATCCTTGAATGCGTTTAAGATTGCCAGGGGAAGATTACTAAGGGCCGGTAGAGTCTATGATGTATAGTGCGAATGATTTTAACATCCAATTAGACGATTATTAGCAGGTTAGGCAGGTTAACAATATAAGACAGCCCTAATGCCCCGGATGCCTCTAGGATTAACACAAAAATGCCTAGAATTGATTAAATTGGCAAAGAGGTAGGCAGATGAGGGTGGGATAATGTTAATAATATTTAATGATATATTTTCACGCAAACGTCTAAAAATACCTATAATATCGCCAGCAGAAGTATAAATAATCTCTACCAAGGCTAAACATGGCATCTGATAAAAGTTTCGTTGAGTTTGTAGTAGACCAGATGGGAAATGCCGGAACTATATCTTACAGGCAAATGTTCGGTGAGTATGCGATTTATTGTAATGGCAAGGTAGTCGCATTGGTTTGCGATAATCAGCTTTTTGTTAAACCGACAAAGGGAGGCAGAGCGTATATAGAAAATATTGTTGAATCTGCACCCTATCCCGGAGCCAAGATGTATTTTCTAATAGAAGAAGCATTTGAAGACAGGGAATGGATCGGCGGGTTAATCAAAATAACAGCGAAAGAAGTTCCATTGCCAAAGAAACGAAGTAAGGCAAAGGGTAAGTAGGCTAGTTCGTGGACGTTATGGTATTGCATTGCCTTGGAATCAGCCGTAATTATCCTGATTATATTCAAGGGGAGATAAGCATATGTCTAAATCACAAGATACAAAACGAGACCAGAAGAAACAGCCTAAAATGACCTTGCTAGAAAAACGGAAGGCAAAGAGAGACAAACAGAACGCACCATCATCATTTGCTACACCAGTAAGGTAAAAGGAGGCAATTATGGGCGATACAGGAAATAAGGACAAACACCGGAAGCAAGAGCAGAAAGTCAACAAGCAGAACGAAGAGGCAAAACGGAAGCAGGAACTACAGCAGAAGAAGAAAGTGTTGTAGAGATATAAGACCCGGATGCCTCACAAAACGCTCACGATTGCTCACGATTTATTAAGTTGGCAGGGAGTAGGCTTGGGACAGGGTGGTATAATATTGTTATTTCTTTAAGCCAATAAAGTTCACATCCTTGCTACAGATGCCCCGAACAACAGACATCTCCTTGTTAGAAACAGTCATAACCACTTGTTTTTTGGAATTTAGCATCGCCCTCAAGAAATCTTCCTGATTATTCCCTTTCATAACAATAAGGGGCTCATCGCATAGCAAACAACCATCCTCAGTGGCATTAAGTAACTCAAGCCCGACCTCATAAATAACTTGTCCCGGAGAAAGCACCCTAGAATTTCCAAGACATTTTAAGGGGCGTAAGTTGGGCGTATAGATGGGCGATGTTTTGAGGGCATCTAACAGGCGAGTACTACCACTGCTTGAGATAATATTGAGACCGGGAGAATAATTGGGAATAACGGAAACAACATCGTAGACCTGGCAAATAGAAGGAACTAGAGAAGCAGGGAGATATTGTTCATAGTAAGGAAGGATGAGGCAGGTTTTCATTAGAGTAGGTTTTTATACCACCGCCCCATTAGCCGTAGCCATTTCAACAGCCTTATCGACAAAAGGATTACTCACTGAAAGGTAGACCATCGTATTACTTATATTTTTATGCCCAAGCCTAGACTGTATTACTTGAACTGGAATGCCTGCACCTGACATATGAGTTGCAATGCTATGTTTAAGGACGTGCGGGTGTCTTTTCTCAGGAGGCAACCCAATATCCTGAGCCAAGCCCTGAAAGATTTGAAAGAACCTAATCCTTGATATCGGCTTGCCTGTTGTTGAAGTGAAAAGATGTGGGTATTCTGTCTTTGGGCGTTCCTTCATCCAGACCCTAATTGCCTTAACCTCATCCTTTTGAAGAGCCTGCCAATTAGAAACAGAGCCTTTTTTACGCTCACACCGAATATTCCCGGCGTCTAGATCAACGTTTTGAACCGTAATGTTAATAATTTCGCTACATCTCAAACCATGCCTGTATCCAAGTAACAGCATTACATAATTACGGTAATTGTCGCTTTTGGCTTTATCTAGCAGGCTTTTTACTTCGGTCTGGGTTAGATACTCAATTCGATGGCTCATTGGTTGCCTCCTAATAACTATACAATAGAGTTATATTGTTAATAGTTTGGGAGGTGTGTGCAAAATGATCGAGGTGAAAAGAATAGATACTTTCCGCACAACGCTATGGATTTGTTCATAGAAATCTTCTTCATGGTTTCTTATGGATTGAAACCAACTCTAAAAGCCTCTTTGCGGTATATATTTCAGGGTTATTAATAGCGATGTTCAGAAGAATGTCTTCTGCTTCCTTCCTTGAACCTAGTAATATAAGAACCTGTGCTTTTCTCAGATCACGCAGAACATCTTTTTTGTAGTCCGGATTAGTTGCGTAGTTGATATAGGTTTGTATGTCGTCAGCCAGAATAATACTGATTTGGCATAACTGATCAAGAGGAACAAACAGCACATCAGCTTCATTGGCTTTTGGAAGAACCGCTATTTCTATACCTTCACTTGCCTGTGCCCCGCCAATCTTCTCAAATATTCCACCAACAGCGTGAACCGATCCGTCAGACCGAATAGATCCAGTCATTGCAACATCTCTGCGAACAGGTTTCTTCGTTAAAACAGAATAACCAGCAATACCCATTGTGACACCGGCAGAATCACCACCTTTGCCTGCCACCAGTTCCTGAAACTCAATATGCAATCCTTGACCACCCATTTCGGTGGGATATTGGTTACACAGCCATTTATAGACCTCAATAGCAGACATCCACATGTAAATATCCTTTTCGCCATAATCACCAAACGAAATTGGAAATTTGTCTTCCTGAGTACAGTACCGCTCTGCATATACTCCCCAATAACCATGTATGCTTTTTTGGTGCTCAACTGTTCTGTTTGAAACCGGCATTATCTTGACAGATAAAGGCAATGCCTCTCCTTGAGCTACTACAACGGCTAATCCCATCGCTGAACCTGTTTTTATTGTGACATCTTCGAGAGATATCGGAATGCTTTTATCTATTGCATCAACAAACACCTGAAGAAAACTAACTTTTTTCTTTGCTCTTAATTCTCTGGCCATATCCATTTTTTGGGAATCAGTTAGTTTGGCAACGTTCAGAACATCTTTTATCGCTTTAACATGCTGAAGAACGGTATAATAACCTACTCCTACACGTGCCATAATATTTGCCCTGTCTCTGGTAAATGCCTCATTGGAGATACGGAATCCTACGGCTGAATTCTGGTCAGAAGAAAAACTTATGTTGAGTTTATCGATATCAGAAGAGGAAAGACGTATCATCTCGCCAAGCCTTGATTGTAATTGTTTAACGTCATCGGGCATGTCTCCAATAGGGTCTTTCCCTTCAGAATCTAGAAACTCAGCAGGTTTTACCAACCCGGAATCCATAACGTCGTTTTGCATTTTCCTGATAGCTGAATAGTTCTCAACGAGGTAGTTCAAAAGAAAGTATGCTTCAGAATACAGTCGAACATTATGAGCCTCGCCAAATCTTTCCCACACAACTTTATTACTGCTGGTTGTTTTTCTCAGAAAGAGTTCCAACGATTGAACGACAGTTCTTGCATTGTCTTCTGCCCGTTTATAGCTGGAGTCAGCCGCATTAGCTGCAATTTCATTCCCTTCCACCGGGTTGTTCATCCTCCGTTGCGAACGAGACTCGGGACCTCGTAATCCAATCTTGCCCGCCGATTCAAAGGCTCGAGCTGTTCTTATGCTTTCTTTGTATTTTGTTAATGATTCGGAAAGCCTGTTGGATATGATCGCAAGTTCCTTTTTCTTTTCATCAACGATTCGGAGTAGTTCTTTGAGTTGTCGGCAATGAGCCCCGAATTCAGAGCTGTCAAAAGTTGCCGTATTCAAAGTCTGATATGCCTGTCCAATTTGATTTCTAAGTAAATACCAGCAGACTTGAGAATAAGTCCAAACCGATTGAGTGGTAACAAAGTCAATTCTGTTTGTGCCAGTTGACGACAAGGGCGACGTTTTTACTATTAGCCGATATTTGGAAAGAAAATCACTGAGAGCTAATGTATTTGTTATTGATGAAAGGGAGGCTGTTTCAACATAAATACCAGCCATCATCCCAAGAGCTTCTGGGTCTATGGAAAACAGCAACTTATTCTCATCAGAAACACGGATTAGAGCATCGAATAGATTAATTCTTGAACCACCAACTAATAATTCCCGGAGTGCCACGAGATCCGGACTATTAACACTTTTTACTTGCGGCGTTTCTATTGCGGTCAGGGCTAGGTCTTTTCCTTCATTTTGCCGAGCTGTCAATTTCGTAAGAGTCTTGGTTAGTGCAATGTCATACTGAGCCTTAACTTTTAATTTTGATAATAGTTTTCCCGCACCATCGCATTCAACACACTTATTTGAGAAAAATCCAATTCCACGACATGCCGAACATTTCCCTGACCCATTACATGAGGAACAAGGAACATTGACTGTTGTTGTAGCAGGAGCATCCCCTCCTAATGTACGACCTCTCTTGCCCATGGGTCCAGCAAGTCCTTGTGGTGCAGTTTTGACCACTTGTCTTGTTCCCGATCCTCCGCATACTTTACATCTAGTATTGCCTGAACAAACTTTACACTTGTCATGAATCTCACCTTTTTGCTGACATTTCTGACAAGGATTATAGAAATTGTCTTTATTAGCTATCCCTACAAATTCTGTATCAGCATAATTGATTTTTATATGATCACAACCTGCCAACCCGCTTTGTTCATTGCCCATTCCCATCTGAGCCAGAGCGAAAACAGTCTTCATTCCGCATTTGATGACTCTGTTGTCATTAGAATCCGCAAGATTTGTTATGTATGCAGATAATTCTTTTATTGATTCGGAATCAGCAGGTTTGCCTCTTAATGTCTCAAGTGTCTTGATAATTCCATTTACCACTTTGAGTTCGGGAGGTTTCACAACGGTATTTGTTACTATTACTACAGGCTTGGGTACAACTGCAACTTGTACCGTTTTGTTTGTAACCACCGTAGATGAAGCTGTCCCACGCAGACTTTTAAGTTTATTTATTAATGCTGGAATATCCACATAATGTAACACAGTCAATCCAACTCCCGTTATGATAACCAGAAGAGCTACTGTTTTAAGAAGTGGAATATATTTCTCATAAATTGTTGGCTCCTTAAATTGAGGCATGGGGAAACGATCTAAAAGTGAATTTGGTTGGTAAACAGATGGGGGCTCAGGACTCTTGAAACTTAATCTGCTTTTTGTTTCCGGTTCTGGTGAGAGTTTTTGCCCAGTCCTTAGATCCATACCACAATGGATGCAAATCACAGCATCCTTGGGCATTTCCACCTTACATCCGGGGCATCTTGGAGTTGTCGGTATCTGAGGGTGAGCAATGGAAAGCTTTTTTGGAGCAGTGGTTGAAGATATAGGAATTGCCTTGTTACATTCAGGGCAATCGATGGTTTTCCCTTCCATCTCCTTGTAGTAACTGTTTTCTAATTCCAGCTCTACCGAACAGGATGGACAGGTAATACTGATTGTTTTTTGCTTCAATAGTTGGGTAAATAGCCTTCCACTGGAAGGAATGGTAAATCCTTGTTCACAGGACGGGCAATCAAACGTCTCACCTACCATACTTTTCTGAGAAGAAAGTTCATTATTACATGAAGGGCAATTAAAGCTGAAATCTGGTTCAGGAAGCGTAACCTTGTTCTGGCAGGTGGGACAGTTAAAGGATCTACCGATGAGTGTATCTCCGGCACAAAGGTTTTTCGAACAACTAGGGCATTTAAATATAACTTCGCTCATATTCTCCTCCCCACGCTTCTAAGAATATCTTAGATTTTTATACTACCCTGAACGCAATTTGGATGCAAGCCGGTATTGACTGCATAATACCGGAAATGACTAAATCTGCTCATACTCCGCATTATGAAAAGATACTGGCTGAGTTAGTTGCCATGCGTAAAAAGGCGGGTCTAACTCAACGACAACTAGCCAAGAAACTTAATAGGGAGTATTCTTTTGTCTGGCGAATAGAAACGGGTGAGCGTCGTCTTGATTTAGTCGAATTCTACTGGGTTTGTAATGCCTGTAATTTTGACCCTGCCAAGACTTATTCCCGCCTAGTATCCGCCTTTAAGGACTGCGAATAAATTACTCTAACGGCGGAAACAATGATGTATCTATTTTAGCCTGTTCCGCCTTAATCTGTTCCGCCTTTAGTTCCAGTGCCGTCCAGCAATCCATACGCTCAGGAATTGTTATGCCTCGTCTTTTTAATCCAGCGACTACACATTCTCTTACTATTTCCGCACTGCTTTTTCTTTCTTCCCAGCTCTGATTTTCCAGTAGCTTGTAAATAGTCGGGCTCATTCTAACTGGCAACGTTATTGAAAGGCGGTCACGTTCATATCTCATTTTTGCATCTCCTTTAACAATGTGTTCGGAGACGGCATTGAAATATCCTTCTTTTATTGTCAGTATTGTTGCAGTTGAATAGGCGTTATTAACCGATCATTGAGTCTTTTTAACGACAACTTATTTCTACACACTGAATACGCCATCTAATAACCCTTAACAATATCAGCATTGCACTCTAAGGATGCAGGATGTTGGGTTGTGTTTAAACGCCCTTCTAAAGAACGTTACCCCGCCATTTGTTCCCCTACTTCGCCATCAACCGCCAATTCTATTTTCTTTTTGCCCTTATTTGAGTAAGCGTTGAAAAGTAGATCGTTTAGATGCTGTTCTAATGATGCTACCAATCCTCTAGCACCTGTTCCCCTTGAAATACTTTTATCAACGATGGAATCTAACAGATCGTCATTAATGGAAAGTTCAATTCCCGCTACCTGACATTCTTTTTGGTATTTAGGCAGGGTATTAATGAGTATATTTTTCATCTCTACCTTTGACAACTTATCCATAGAAATAATCCCGCCTGTAAAACGCCCCGTCAGTTCTTGCAAAATGCCATAGTCGGAAAAACTTTTACTGCCCCCTGTCTGCTCCACGGAATCATTACTACCAAAACCAAGATTTAGTTCCTTCCCGGCAATGTTCTCAAACCCGCTAAATGCCCCTAGTCCAAAAACAAGTAAATTGGCAGTGTTAAAATTGACCTTCTTACTTCTAAAAGGATGGTCGCTACCGGAAAGAGGAATAGATAGCACCCCCTGCCCAAGAATGGACAACAGCGACCTTTGAACACCCTCCCGAGATACAAGAGTCCGTCCCGTTGAATTTGCAAGTTTATCTAACTCATCTAAAACGAGAATTGAACAATGCTGGGCGACCTCAACGTTTCCATTAGTCAACTCTAACAGGTTTGTTAAAAGTTCCATTGTATCTCTACCATAAAATCCCGTTTCTGAAAAAAATGTCATGTCGGTTACAGTAATAATTAGATTACAAATTCTAGATAATTCCTTGAGGAGCATTGTCTTTCCACATCCGCTCTCGCCCATTATTAATGTATGTCCGGGTAATGCTATTTGTTCAGGTGGAATTTTATGAAGATGAATTTTCCGTAATCGCTCCATAAATCTGTAAACCGTCAGGCATACTTGTTTTCTTGCTCGCTCCTGACCCACGTAACCTCTTTTCGTCAATTCATCATAAAGTTCTTGAGGCGTTAGTACCGGAAGTTCTTTAACATACTCCTTAACCGAACAAGTCCCGGCAATTCTCTTTGGACTAATGTTCCCGAATTGCGTTGACGTATCTTTAACAATTTTAATCTGACGTTCTAATATAGTAGCGGGAGTCAGGATTGCATATTGCCCGAAATAATCTTTAACAAATTGATCGCCGAGGAATAGGCGAGGACACCGACCATCATCATCACTGCAAAGTTGAAATACTCCGCTACCATTTACAAGCTGGGAGGCAATATAGCTTCTTATCTCAAGCGGACTGCAATCTTTAAGGCATTTCGAGACTGTGTTTGAGACGACCGATAATAAAACATGTTCATCGGAATCAATTGATAATCGGTAGCAAAGGTAAGAAATTGTAGTCGCCAATCTTAAATCCAATTCGCCTGAACTCTTATCAACAACATATTTCTTCAATACAGCACTATTATTAGTTGCGAAAAAGAAGCGAATCTTATCCTGCTGTTCTCTAATTTCCTTTAGCAGTTTGTTATTTTCAATGTTATCTTCGTTCAACCCCCATCTATGATTATCAACCTTAACGACTACTTTTCCGTATGAGAGCAATACTGAAGAACCGGACTCCTTGTAGTAATTGTTTTTATTAATGATCGTTTTTGACATAGCCCCTCCTCAACGGAAATGAATCTTCAGGAATCCGCCACAGCCTTTTTCAACGTAGTAGCCCTCTTTAGCACTGCGATGTTTTGAGCCGTCTTCATCAGGGCTTACAATAACCGCAACGTCCCAGCTTGCCCCCTTGCCAACAACCTTACCTGACGCCTTGGAATACAACGAAACAAGCTGATCACGCCGAAGCCCGTCCTTGTGAGAAGCTAAAATATCGAAAACCAAACCATACCCTGAATTTTGCCTATAGGGATTTTTAGGATGTCGGGGATACTTGCATTTACGAACAGGCGATTTAGCTGGCGATTTCCAGAGCGGATTCTTGGGTATAGGCGTTGTAGCTGGGCAAGTGAGTTCCTGAAGAATAATATTTGTTTTGAGAAGTTTGTCGATTTCCGGCACAAGGGCTTTAATCTTTTTTGAAAGTGATCCACTAACTGACCCCTTGTACCCCAACGATTTTGAGATGTCCGTTAACGATTTTGCTTTTCCTTGAGCGATGATTCCCACAATGCGTTCCTTTGTTAGTTCCTGTTTCTGCGTTGTCATTAGTGTTCCTCCATTTATTTGAAACACCAATATTCCAGACAGACTTTCCGAGCTGCGCCAAATAAAATGAGTGCAGAATGGGCTTCTTTTGTGTAGTGGCAGTTACCCAAGCTCAACCAGATCATCATCCGGATTGTGCAGATCTAGAACACCAACGCTAGCACTACTGGCTTTCCTCAACTTGAATCCGCTTAAATATGCTAATAGAAACAGGGGTAATCTTTATAGTGGCTCAAACAATACTTCAGGGAGGGGCGATGATCAGGGGCCTCAAAACCGAGACAGTGATCATTGGGCAGTGTAAGTGAATTCTAATACGCCATTACTTCGCCTGCTAGAAATCCCAACGATAAAAAGTTCACACTCGATTCAAATGTTTTAAGAAAGCCCAGTAAATATGCCCTGTTATTACCGGTAGCCTAGGAAATGCCGTTCTAAATATTTCTCAAAAGGGGTGTCCAAAGAGATGCCTTCTCACTTGCAAAACTAGAAGGCTTGTAAGTGCGTCATTTCCGGTTTTAGAAAAGAATCGATATAAGATTTTTCTACACACACAACGACTTTTTCATAGGAATTTTGCCTCTGGTTAAAGAAGTATTACTAACAATATGAGGAGGCGAATTATGAAGGCGAGACAAAAGCGGGAACTAGAATTAAGTAAGGCACCGGTAATGAGGTTACGGCGATTTAGCGACAAAACAGTAGGCGTAACTATTGATGGCGAAGTACTGGCAGTTATATCGGCAACTACAGAAATCGACGTTGATGTTTTAAGAACGATTGCGGAAACCTTAAGCGAACAAATTAAATGCGAAGAAAATAAGATGATTGAAAAGGAGCAAAAGGCAAAGTCAAAACCAACTCAAGATGTTCGTCACCTAGTAAATGAGTTAAAGCAGGGACTTGAGGAATAATAAACTTAGCCCTGAACTTCTCCTTTAGGCTCAGTAGTTGGCTTATTCCATTCAACATCAAACCCCCACTTAATTCTTTTTAACACTTCCTCTTTAGAGCCATTACCAAGTTGTTCGTAAGCGTTGGCAACATGTTTAGCAAAATCTACCAGCATTAATCCCCAGGCAGCAGGGTCTTCCCATAACTCAGGTCTTAGCGTTACTACTTGCTTCCCGTTAGATGCCCATATTCTAGCAATCTCAACGGCAGTAACATCAGCAGTAACAGAGGGAGGGACTGCTAGTTCTTTTTGTTTATTAGGATTACGTGCAAAGACCATAATATTTCTCCTTGATTGCGGAATAATGGATCAATGGTGCGGGTGAGGCAAGAATTTACAATAAATTACAGGCTATGAGAATAATTAAGATGGGCAAGTAGGAAAGGGTGATGGCGATGTTAGAATTGAGTGTTAGGGCAAGAGAGGTGGGGCGGGACTAAGAATGGTTCAGCGAGACCATCAGATTACCCTTTACGGAGAAACTTTATATTGGATTACAAATCCGGAGGGCAGACTACACAGAACATCACATTTTGCCTGCCTCTTTCCCTTCCTAATGAAGAAGGACTGGCCGGGACTGCATCTTTGAATGATTGTGAGTGTCGGTCTGTCGTACCCGATCAAACACTCATTGTTCATGCAACGAAAGTCGCACGAGGTGTGTCCGCCATAAGTAGCTCCTATTTGTATATCCTTCTCTGCCTCGTCAAATATGGACAGACCTGAACGATCAACGACACCAATCGCCTGCCCCTTGGGCAACGGAAACATTGTTAACTCCAATGGTTTTGAAAAACGAATGTTTTTCTCACTCAGGAATTTGTATTCCTTGTGGAACGCAATCAAGTCGTACCTTGTCTTGGCATTAACATCGAGTTGAACCTTTCCATCCTGTCCTGTGGGACCCAGAGCAACAGTCGAGTTTAAACCGGCATCGCAAACGACGACAAGAGCATCCTCCAGAGGGGACTTCTTCCCCGCAATCAATGCATTCACGGTTACAACAGCCTTCCCTTCGCCTGCTGGAGCGATTACAGGAGGAGAAGCAGGCTTCTTTTCTTCGGGTTTAACAGCACTCTGAGGCGTCATCTGACTGGAAGCACCAACTATTTCGTTTATCTTCAAATCTATACTTTCTTTAACCTGTGCTATCTCATTATTGACTACCAAGGCATCATCAATCTTTAAGTTCTTGGTCAAAGTATCCTGTATTGTCTTGAGTCTGCCAATGTATAGAGTTGCCAGTTTTGCAAGATCCCTCTTTTTGTCAGATTCTACTGCTGCTATCAACCCCTTGTATTTTTCTCTCAGAACCTTTAGCTCTGCTGGTGTCTGGTCAGTAACGTTATCAGGAATCCTATCTGCCAGTTTGAAATCAGCTTCCTCCTGCCTAATCGCCATAACACCTTTAAGATCGGCTTTTTTCGCTATTACCTGTTCGAGGGCATCTAGCTCTTTTGCGTATTCAGCCAAAATAGTCTTGGGTTTAGCAGCGTAGTTTAGCGAAATTGTAAGAGACTGTTCCTGATAAATCTTTTGGGCATTAGCAAATTCTGCATTCTTATTAGTTTCTTGAGCAATGGATAAATGGGTAATAGAAAGCGAGAAGATTAAGACCATAACAGAAATCAACTTCCTCATAAGTCCTCCAGTAGAATGAATTGATAATAACGAGAGAACCACCTAGAAACAAGATGGAATGTTACGGAAAAGATAACTCTATAGGGACATGGGCGACAAGAAATTCAAGAAGAGGTGGTCAAAGAGATGCCTTTCGACTTGGTGAACGGAGGAAGGGTGTAAGGGGGATGAGAGGAATTGTTGGGTATTATTTGGACACGATAATCTCAGGAAAGTTTTTGCCGATTTTATAACTGTCTTTGAAATGCTCATGTCCAAAATCATCACCGTGTTCAGACATGAGTTCTGCCGATTTTAGTATAAATTTTGCAACTTTCTTTAAATCAGCCGGACTCGCCTGAATAGTAATTTCTTCCATCTCCACAATCTTTTCATCGTTACTATTCTTCACATATCCAAATATTTTCACATTCAATTTCCTTAATTTAATTTCTTCTGGGAGGAATCCATTCGTGGCTCTCAAGCCATGCTCTAATTCGATTGCTCGGATTCGGGATTCCACGATGTGCGTCGTGAATAGCACCGCTCTGCGTTGATGCAGTGCCATTGGCATAATGAACATGGGGCTCCTGTCCGGGAATATGAGGACGCTCAACTCTGTCTACACCCCTTGGTCTATTTTGATTCATTCTACTGGGTCTTGATGGAGGCATTCCATATTGTATATTCGGGTCTACAGGAGGAGCGAATCCACCCAACGTATCAATAAAATTAACCGCATCGGAATACCACTGGAATAGAAGATTGTTATCGTAAAAATACTGTTGGTAATCCATGACGGTCTGCATATTCCTGTTTTGCCAACCCCCAACATACATATCCCACCATGAGATTGATTTTATTTCCTCAGGACATAATCCACTTGGGTCTACAAAAACCGTTGGTGCGTTATTAAATGCAACGTACAAATTTCCGCCGCCCGCAATGCCAATCTTATCAGGACTTATCCACCTCCCCGTTACACAATCATAGAAACGGCTGCGGTGGAAATATAAAGTTGTCTTATAACTGTATTCCCTTCCTGTCCAGCAATACCTGTTACCAATAGCAGACTGGGTCAGGACATTACTGCTGGCGTTCATTACAGTAGTCCGACCAAAAGCATCATATCGGTAATTTTCAACTATGTTACCGGTAGATGAATCAACCATTGCAACGATTGAACCCAGATGGTCTTTCAAGGGATAATAAGTTTTAGTAACTCCCCCAGTGTAACTTGTCATTGAGAGCAGGTTATCAATTCCAGCCCAGACATAGGTTCTCTGCACTGTCCCTGCTGCGTTAAGGTCAGCTACTACATTTGCACCGTCGTAAACGCAGAAGTTAGTTTCAGACCCGTTAGCAATCTTTATTCTTCTGCCTAATGAATCGTACTGGTAACTCTCGCAGACAACGCCATTGGTCTTAATTGAAGTTACCTGATATTGCTGGTTGTAGGTAAGCCCAAGATTAAAGGTGGCAGAATATTTTATGTTGGTGATATTCCCTGCGGTATCGTAGAGGTTGGTAGTGTTTGCTCCCCATGTTACGAGCTTATTACCAGTTCCGGAATAAACGTATTTATTTGTAACGCCTGTGCCCATAACATTGGTTCTGTTTCCGGCAAGGTCATATGCATAATTCAAATAATTCGTCAGAGTCCCGACGGAATTGTAGAGCGACACATTAGTCAACCTATCCAAGCCATCATAGGCGTAAACAGCTCTTTCCCCGTTCTCATAGATAACATTGGTAATCATCCCGACATTGCTGAACCTGTAGGCAAAACTTTTCTGTATTGTTCCGCCTGAAGTTTTCCGCCAAGTAATATTTGTTGCCCTGTCCATCGTGTCAAATCCATAAGCAACATTTACGATGGAATTACTTACCGCCGAAACAAGACCGTTATAGGAATTGTAGAGGAAATTGAATGTCGTTGCCGGAGTCTGTAACGTAGAAATCCTGTCAGCGTTATCAAGAGCATATGTATTCGTTACCCCTATAGAAACTACATTAGAAACCTGACCTGCCGGGAAGTAAGTGTAATTAACTGTAGATGCAAGATTACTGATTGCAGATACAGATGAAGTCAATCGGTTAGCCATATCAAAGAAGTTGGAGATCACAGAGCCGGTCCTGTTGCTGGCAGACATCAGTAATCCATTCCCATAGTAAGAGAAGAAATTTGTGGCATCAGAATAAGTTGTTTTGGAAATACGCCCGTCATAATTGAAATCATTACTCACAGACGTTCCATCAAACCTTGTAATCTTTTTAACGAAATCGCCAACACCGTAAACAACGCTCATGGTCTGGGCTTCAAGATTGGTAATCGTTATCGGTCTATCCTGAATATCCAGAACATATGACTCAACCCCACGCCCACGCTCATCAGTTATTCTAAGTGTATTGAACTGGTTATCATAGGTGAAGGTATTTGTTGCCCATGTGCCATTACCAACCTCCCTTACAACAGAAGACAGTTTTCTTGTCGGAGCATAAGTATAACGGGTTGTCCTGCTGTTTGCGTTGAGGTAGTTAGTTACATTTCCTAGAGAATCAAACCAGAACTTATTTGTTGTGCCGTCTGGAAAGATAATATTCGTTGTCCAGCCCAGCTCATTAACCGTGAATTTTGTATTCCTTGTTCCCGAAGACCAAGGCAATGAAATATTAGTAACTGAACCGAGTATATTATAGGCGTAACTTACCGTCGGACCCAATTGAGGCACTGAAGAAGTCTGGAAGCCATATGAGTTATAATAATAGCGTATATAATGTTGATTGGCATTTGTAACGGCTGAAAGAAGTCCAGCGGTTGTATAGCCAAAGGTTGTATTATAACACTGACCGCTCGCATAATAGACGCTGGCTTGGGAAACAAGACCGTTAGTATAGCTGAATTCAACCTTAGAACCTGCGGGGTCTGTTATAGATGCAGGCAGTTTATAAGTATTATTCCATGTATAACTCCACCAATTTGTAGTTGAGCTTACATTATAAGAACTGCCCTGATAGGTAACATTATGGTTGGTGTCATAACTTCTTAAAGTCTTTGCATAACTTCCTATGGAATCATCGAATATTGTTTCTTCAGTGGTATCCAATGCAGTATTTATCGTGTAGCGAATTCCAAGATTTGTGCCATTGGGACCGAGCTGACTCTTAATCATGTTTACTATCGGATCATAGGTATAAACATGACTCTGGCTTGTTCCGTTGCGAGCATAAGTAACCTGAGTTTTATTAACGCCCTGATTGGTATAATTGACTGTATGCTGGTAGTAATTGGTATTAAGCCACATTGATGTGCCATAGGATACTGTTTTGCCCAGCAGGTTCGTATAGAAATACCCGTAGTTAAATTTCTCATTAAGGGCATTAACCTTCTGAGTCAGGCTGTGGGTAGAAGCATCATAAAGATATCTTGTAACCTGAGTGCCTGAAGAAATATTCCTCACAACATTGGTAAGCTCATTACTGGCATTATAGCTGTAAGATACATAGAAGTTATTTGAAGGCGTATTCACCCTAGAGAGCCATAATGAATTCGTAAATGTGAAGCTTAAATACTGTCCATTGTTATGGTCTATACGGCTGATTCTCTGGTTGGGGTATGAATTAGTGTAGGTAAAGGTCAAAGTATTCCCAAAGGCTTCCGTCATGTTAAGGAGGACGCCGTTAGTACTAAACGCCCAACTGTAACTACCGGGCAGAGAAACAACATAATTGGTTGCGGAAGAGGCAAGCACAAGGTTGTTATCACGGGGACTCTTGAAAATGCCATTAGTTGACTGGAACCAGTGCTGTTGTCCCTGTGGCATATTAAGAACCTGCCAGTTACCATAAACGCCCTTGTAGGTTGCATTGGTTCTTGTCTCAAGGAATATTTCATAGGAGTTAGCCCAACATGCCCCAAGACTACTGTTCGTAAACGTTGAGCGACTGTTATAGTAACGCTCAAATGAAAGGCTCAAACCCGGACAAGGTATAACTATATCGGTCTGGTTAAGAGTTACATTACCGTTCTGGGTGTTAATCGGATCTATTGTATTGGAATTTTCAGGACTGGGATTGGAACAGTTATTTGTATTCGCAGAGCTTGAACCAGTATGAACCGTGAAATATCGCATACCGGAAGTAAACCCTGAATTATTGTGATACCCGCCCAGCACTCCCATCGGATCTTCAATAATAATTCCTTCGCCTGCTACATCAGCGTCATAATCGCCGTCCGGAGGATAACCCTTTGAATCACCTAACGCCTGCAAGTATCCTTGATAATCTTTTCCTCTAGGCAACCTGAATGTTTTGGTAAATACATAAGACGTTTCAGAAACATGAGGCATCCTAAGAACAAAGGTATCTACGGAAAGCACCCACATTTCAGAATGAGAACCGCTGGAATCACCAACAGTAAGGGTCATCGTGACTGTGTTGGTTGAGTCGGCTGTTGCGGTATTTGTTGGGTCAAGCGGATCAGCATCTTCTGAATCATTCTTAAAATCGTTATCGGTATCGTTGTCCCATGGATCTGTGCCCTGAATATATTCCTGCTCATCCGTCCAAGCATCACCATCACTGTTAGCAGTAGGGCTGTTTGCAACCGCAGGGTCAAAATTGTGCTCAATCTCCCAACCATCCGGCAATCCATCGTCATCAGAATCCCAGAAGAATGGATCTGTGTTGTAATATTCTTCCTTATCATCGTTGAGACCATCCCCATCAGAATCACCGGGGTTTACCTTTGGGTTTGTTCCTGCAATGTATTCCTGCAAGTTTGTAAGACCATCACCATCGGTATCAGCAGCAGAATCACCGGAGGTCTCATCACCGAAGTATGTTTCCTCAAACCAGTCCGGCAAATCATCAGCGTCTCCCGTCCCCTTGAACTCATCGCATCCCATATCAACAGGAACGCTTCGGGTCTCACCATCCATATCGTCGAAAGGGGCACTATTGGTTGTTCCTGCCCCAATACAGGGAGAAGTTTTCTGTATATGTCCATCACGGCAGATAAGAGGATTAACATTCGTGTTACCGGAACCATATGAGGTGTAGTTGGAAATACCGTTTGTATTATGAGAAGAGTCGTAACAGGTATAACTGACCGTACAGGAACCAAGAGACGCAGATGGCATAAATATCTGATCTTCCTGAGGGGCATTTGTCCTGACAATGCAATTAATAAGCGTTGCATATGAGGTGGTAAATCCATTCACGACTGAAACGCCAGAACCATAACTATAAGGTGTATTCAAACCTTTATTCTGACCAATCGTAGCATTCCGAAGAATCAACTTGGCATCCGAACTATTAACACCATTCCCCTTGTTCCTGCAAATTGAAGTATTAACAATAGTAGGTTTGACAAAATGAAATGCAGCAATAGCACTTCCCGACATTGATGATATTCCACAGGATTTCTGAGCCGTATTGTTATTAATCTTGCATCCCACAATGACCGGTGTTCCTGTTGAATGATCTGCATCAGCTAGGTCAGCGAAAGGCGTAGTATCTGAGAGATAAATACCTGCCCCGTCAGCAGCATAATTCTTCTTTATCTCACATCCTTGAATCGTAGGAGAAGAGCCGATACTCTCAAATTGTAATGGAAAATAACTTACACAGTTTAATAACGCTTCGGCAGATATTCCTCCACCAGCCGAATAAGCAGTGTTTGATACAATCGTGCAATCCGAAATCACAGGGTTAGCGGCTATTACATATACCGCACCTCCCGTAACAGCCAGATTGTTTGCAAAAGTATTATATCTGAGAGTAGGACTTGCCTGAGAACAATATACCGCACCTCCCAAGCCAGCATACCCGTTGCAAACAGTAAAACCACTTAATACAGCATTTGTGTTCTCACTGTTCTCAAACCTGAACCCCTGAGCTGTTCGTTCACAATCAATAATAGTAGACTCAGCTCCAGCCTCTGAAATCAGCGTAATGTTCTTGCCCGAAAAAGTTAGATCCGTGTTCCCTGCCCCTTTATATGTCCCTCGCTTAACAAGAACAAGATTACCACTCGAAGAAGCATCTATGCCTGCCTGAATTGTTCCACCACTTGTAACTGTTATATTCGGAGTTCTGGAAAGATTGCCGAAATTCTGAATCTCCCAAGAATCAACTATGCCGTCATTATCAGCATCAAGCTTGGACTGTTCAAAATTGGAAACACCATCTGCATTGGAATCAGCCCCCAGTTCAGAAATGCCGTAAACCTCATTGCTGGTCAATTCCCTGTTAAAAACAGCCACATCATCAATAATACCTGAGAAATAATTTGTAGGTGTTGAATCAGCAGATGCTCCTATCCGGGGATTGACTGCCCCCTGATTCATTGCACCCGATCCTGTCCCCCAGTTATAATTCGTCTGCACCTTAAGAACGCCATCAAGGTAGAGCCTATGATATGCTCCGCCATAAGTTCCGCTAATATGATGCCAGACCCCATTGGTAAGGGTGCAGGCATATGTTACAGACTTGTCCCCCGTTGCACATATAAGGAATTTTAATGAACCGCTTTCGTAGGTAAGAGCATAACCCGTAGATGTGCCTGTCTGTTTCTTGCTGAAAAAGGTTGTTGTGCCGCTGGAGTAATTAGTAGCTGGTCTAATCCATAGAGAAACACTCACATTATCCGGCTTTAGAAAATCACTGTCAGAAATCAGCACATATGAACTGCCATCAAAAGAAAGGGCATTGCTGATTACCCCACCCGTCCATGTGCTTGAAACAGCGTTATAAAGAATGCCTGTATTACCATTTCCTGATGAATCAACTGCATTTGTCCCGGAACTTTCATCCAGCATCCACCAGCCTATTGCATCAGCCCTTCCCCCGGTCAATGGGTCCATACTATTCGCCAGTTCCCAGTAATCAGCAATTCCATCCCCATCAGTATCAGGGTTGGTCAGCGTAACATTTATATTAGTAACGTTATTATTTACATAGACAGGATTGCTTGTTGATGACCCGCAAGCTTCCCAATAGGTATTTGAGCCGCTTCCATCAGTATCCCGCCATGCCTTGACCCAGTAATTTGCGTTAGGGGGTAAATGCGTAATGGTATATGCCCCGGTGGAAGCATTTGTCACTACCTCAAGTCCAACCCAGCTTACCTCGGAAGTAGACGCTATTATGATTACTTTGCCTGTCTGAGTCCCATCATAAGAAATTGTGCCGCTGACATTCCAAGGATGGCTCGCTATATCTGTCGGATCTGTTCCCGCTGTATATTCTTCTAGGTTATTATAGGTATCGCTATCAGGATCATGTGCACCATTATAGGTCGCAGTACTCCCAAAGTAATAAACCTCCCACCAATCCGGCAGACTATCTCCATCACCATCAGGGTCAGTAAGGGTAAGATTAATGTCTATTACTTTATTGGTTATCGTTATTGAATTTGTAGAGTAATAACCCCACGCTTCCATCGTATCATTAGTGCCATTACCATTTGAGTCTCTATAGGCTTTTAACCAGTAATTTGTGAGATGCAGATGAGGTATACGATAATTGCCGGGACTGGAAATTACATTTGAATAATTTGTCGCCCAGCTGTTCGAAGATGTAACTGCAATGACTCTTATATTTCCTGTCTGTCCGCCAGTATATGTTATTACGCCTCTTACATTCGGCGGATCATTGACATTTAAGGGATCATGACCGTTAGAAACTTCCCAGCCGTCTTCCATACCATCATCATCAGTATCGGAAAGATTGGGGTCTGTATTCCAAGTCATCTCGCCTTCAACATACAGTCCCCCGTTAGTATGAGCACCACCGGGATAGGAATTGGTTGTCACTACCCCGCTGTATCCGTCAACAAGCCCGTCTTCATCGCTATCCCTATTGGTGGATGTGGAATGATAAACATATCTTTCCTGAGCGTCCTTCAATCCATCGCCATCGGAATCTAGGTCTGCATTACCGGCAAAATAAAATCTTATGGGAATATTTGTGCCAACCGCTTCCGTGTCCGTCCATTCAATCCAGTTTGTCGTTGAGCTGACATTGGTTACGCATTTGGAAACACAGGTCAAATCAAGAAGATTACTGCATACAAAAAACTCAACCTTGTTCGTATAACAGTCTGTCGGATATGTCGCCAAATTGAAGGGATACGCCAAGGTCACCATCATTCCATTGGTTTTCCGCTCAATGCAGGTGAATTTGAGGTTGGTAACAGCGGGTCCATTGTAAGCCATCATTATAATTCCACCGCCATCGCTACTTGAACTCAGGGATTCCTCGTACGATTGCTTGAGAAGATATTTAATCAAATCATTTTTCAGGATAAGCTCATAATTTACAACCACACGAGATGGATCTAAGTATTGCAAATAATCAGTTATGTAATCTTTTGACAAACCGGAAGTGTAAAGACTGGGATTCAAATCAAGGGCAATCCAGTCCCAGCTATAATCAGCACGTGGGGCTACTACCGTAATTTCCTTACCGGTACTGTTGTAAACTTTCTTTTCCCTTGTTATCGGGTCTTCTGCAATCGTTATGGGATAAACAGGAATACCGTCAGAATCAGAAACAACAAGTCCCGTCAGGAAATCAGCCGGGAAATCTTTAGGGTCAAATAAAAGCAATCCCGCCCCTTGAGACAATACGAATTCAGGATCAGGGGGAGCTATCGGAACAAAAGTCATCTGCTGGTAGTCAAAATTGGCAATCAGGTCATCAAGATTATTAACCTGCTGGGATCGATAAAGTTCATATGCGTCATGATTAAAAGCATTTACGGCACTGTTACTGTTATCAGAATCAGCAACAAGAAATGAACCTATAAATAGAGTTGTAAGTATTGATGCAAGAACAAGGAAAATACGAAATGTGACTCCTTTCACGATAGTTCCTCCATGACCTTTTCATTAACCATGACCATGACTTTGACCTTGGGGTTGAACAATTTTGGGATGTTCACGTAATTGAATTCAGGAGTCAAGTTCTAGCGAAAGAAAACTGTATTTCAGGAAACGTGCCAATCAACCTCACAAACGGCATCTATTATATGACATCTAGCGTCACAAATCTGACAAGGTATGTCATAAATGTGACAGGTTTGTCAGATTAATGGATGCAATCAATATCTCTCGGCAAATGGCATACGTACTTATCCGTATATCGGTATGGGTAATTGTCGTAGGGATAAAACTGAGGGAGATAAAGAGGAAAGCCAGTCTGTCGTATATCAGGTAAACGTAATACTCTCCGTTATTCCCATTGGGCGTTGAGTGTTTACATTAAATTATTCCTGCTTACGACGAACAGCCCAGCCCTCCTCAAAATAAATGTTCCCGATTCAATTACGATACAAGTATACGAGAAGCCTGTAAGTGGATTCAATTTATAGGTTGTTAAGTATTCGTG
>Ga0156394_1154_pt1 | contig 43181 bp, 32 predicted proteins | sample RifOxyA3_FD_108038 | JGI IMG/M metagenome (GOLD analysis project Ga0156394, IMG submission 108038) | Lentisphaerae bacterium RIFOXYA12_FULL_48_11 | reverse complement strand
ATCGCTTGATGACGTCAAGGAGTGGTTCAAGACTTACTATGGTGCAGCAAACGCTGTGCTGGTAATTGCCGGTGATGTAACAGCGGAAGATGTTCTGGAAAGAGTAAAAAAATATTTTGGCGATGTTCATTCAGGACCGCCCATTGCAAGGCAATCTGCCTGGATTGCAAAAAGGACAGGAACCCACCGTCAGGTGGCACAGGACCGGGTGCCTCAAGCCCGTGTTTACAAGGTATGGAATGTTCCGCAATACGGGGCTACAGATGCAATCATGCTGGATCTGGTCAGTGACGTATTGTCACAGGGGAAGACGTCACGCCTTTACAAGCGCCTGGTATATGATGACCAGACTGCGACAGACGTCAGTGCATTCATAGATGCAGGTGAAATAGCCGGCCAGTTCTATATTGTGGCGACAGCCAGGCCGGGCGGTGACCTTGCTAAAATCGAAAAGGCCATTGATGAAGAGATGGAACAATTTCTTTTGAAAGGACCAACCAGGGATGAGCTTCAACGTGTGAAGACCCAGTTCGAAGCCGGATTCATTCGTGGGATTGAGCGTATAGGCGGTTTTGGCGGCAAGTCGGATATTCTTGCTCATAACTTTGTGTTCACCGGTAATGCCGATTACTACAAGACTTATCTTGAAGAAGTGCGGGAATCTTCTCCATCCCGGCTGAGGGATGCAGCCCGCAGCTGGCTTTCTGACGGGCAGTATATTCTTGAAGTTCATCCGTTTCCGAAATACACGGTTACGGAGAGCAATGTTGACCGCAGCAAACTTACGGTACCAGAGATAAAGCCGGAGGCTGGATTCCCTGATCTTAAACGCGCGAAACTTTCAAATGGACTGAAAGTTTTATTTGCGGAACGTCACTCTGTGCCTGTTGTTCAATTCAACCTGCTGGTTGATTCCGGTTTTGCCGCGGACCAGGCAGGTGTACCTGGAACAGCGGAGCTCGCCATGGGGATGCTGCTGGAGGGAACCAGGAGGCGCACATCGCTGGAAATCAGTGATGAAGTGGCTCTTCTTGGAGCCAAGCTGGGCGGTGGTTCGGACCTGGATACTTCTTATGTTTCGCTCAATGCTCTCAAGGAAAATCTTGGCCCATCGCTGGATATCTTTGCCGATGTGATATTGAATCCTGTTTTTCCAGAAGCAGATTTCAAGCGTCTTCAGAAACAGCACATTGCGGGAATACAGGCTGAGAAGGCTGAGCCGCGCTCCCTGGCCATGCGGATCTTCCCTGAATTGCTTTATGGTTCAGATCACGCTTATGGCCATCCTTTTTCCGGTTCAGGTGATGAGGCCGGGGTGGCAGGGCTCACCAGTACCGATATGCGGAAATTCCACTCATCATGGTTTAAACCGAACAACGCGACGCTTGTTATTGTCGGGGACACAACTCTTGACGAGATAACACCACTGCTTGAACGCCTGTTCAAAAACTGGAAAGCGGGTGCGATTCCTTCCAAGAATATCGCCACGGTGAAGGGACCTGTTAAGCCCATCGTATATATAGTAGACCGGCCTGGCTCAATACAGTCGGTCATCTGTGCTGGGAGCATCGCTCCACCCAAGGCTAATCCGGATGAAATTGCGATTGAGATTATGAACAAGATTCTTGGAGGTGATTTTACTTCGCGCATCAATATGAATCTTCGCGAGGATAAACACTGGACTTATGGAGCCCGCAGCTCCATACCGGATGCACGGGGGCAACGCCCGTTCATTGTCATGGCGCCTGTTCAGGGTGACAAGACGAAAGACGCAATGAAGGAGATACATAATGAATTGCGCGGAGTGCTAAGTGATAAACCGATTACCGATTCTGAGTTCGGAAAAGCTGTCACAAACCAGACGCTCAGGTTGCCGGGTGCGTGGGAGACCATGCACCGTGTTGCAGGAGGAATGTCCGAGATCGTTCGATTTGGTCTGTCTGATGATTACTTCAAGGCTTATCCTGCAAATATCCGTGCACTTACAAGGGGTGCTCTTTCCAAGGGCGTTGATTCGGTAGTACGGCCTGATAATCTTGTATGGCTTATCGTGGGAGAAAGAAACAAAATAGAAGCTTCTATTCGTGAACTCGGATTGGGTGAAATCAAGTTTCTCGATGCTGATGGCAAATCTGTCAACTAAGGCATGCACAACCAGCTTTCCGCCGCCATGTCCGCTGACATGGCGGAAGTGGAACAAGATAACTACTGTCCCTTCTGGATGCAATTCCGGATGTGTGCCACGTTGCGTTTCAGGAGTGCCACTCGTTCTTCCGGGGTTTTGCACTTACCAATGGATTCGTCCTCGATACAGATGTCGCCCTTATATCCCACTTTTGCCAGGATGCCGCAGACCTTGGCTATATCGATATCGCCTTCCTCGAGAGCGCAATTGTATTTTCCATATTCCCAGCCGGCTTCCCTCATGACCTCACGCTGTTCGGCAGGATAATTGATGTTCTTGACGTGGGTATGTTTGGCATAGGGTGCGAGGACGCGAAGTATGCCGTACACCTCCGACAAGGGGTAACCGCGCCAGTAGAAGTTGCCGGTATCGAGTGTTGAACCGAGTCTATCTGAGCCGACAACCAGGAACACGTTCAACAGGAATGCGAGGTTGTTGCCCTGGAAGCCGTGGTTCTCGATTCCCAGTGTAACTTTCGAGTTGGCTGTTTTCTTCAGTGCACCGCCAAGCCCTTCCGCGAAAATCTGGACACGCTCTTCAAAATTAAGCTTTTTCTCCTTCGACATGGCGGAGTCAATACGTACTGCCGGCGCGCCCATAATATCGGCAATTTCTATGGATCTGGCGATGAAGGCCGTGTTTGACTCCATGTTACCGGTGCTGAAATCACAGGCTGTCAGAACCCCGCAAATTTTAATTCCTAGCTTGTCAGCGGTCTTACGGAAGGCCTTTGCGTCATCATTCGATGTGATGAACAGCTTGTTGGTTGAATCGATGGCCCGAATGCCATAATCCTTGCCGAGGTTGACTTCCAGTGCGGTGACGCCAAGTTCGCGTAAACCTTCAATAGGTGTCGGGAAGGCATTTGTGCCCAGAAACACATCGCGAACACTTACATACATGCCTGAAGGGTCTGCCGCTCCTGATGTACCTGCAATAATAACGAACAGAAGAGTTATGATGATTTTCTGATACAGTGAGCTTTTCTGCATTTTCCTGTCTCCTGATTGATGTTGATGAATTAAGCTGTATTAAGTTGCCAAGGGTATTGCCAAACTGCAAACAGATAAGAAGACTAATATTTGCTTGTCAGAATTTACCCCACTGCGGTCGTACTCCATGACGTGCATTCTGGGGCGACGGTTTACGACCTGCGCGTATGTCGGCATATGCAGCACGGTTCCTGTCGTGATACTCAAAGGATGACTCGAATCCGAATTCATCCTGAAGAGCCCGAACTGTAATTACTGGGTCGACTGGTTCTACCAGGATATGGCCGCAGCCGGGATTCGTACGACGTACATCGACCCGGTCACCATACTTGGCCTTTATCTTGTCGGGGATCGACACATTCCAGTCGAGGTGTGACACAATGAAATCAAGATTAACGTCCCGCATCACAAAAGGAGTATCTTTATCAGTTTCAACCAGTACGGCCCCGCATGGATCGACAATGCGTGACTGGCCGGACCGTACCGAGGTCATAATATAGTAGTGGTGAAGATATGCGTAAGCCCACAAGGGGAATCCACCGTCGTAAGCTGAAGGCCAGAGTACCATTTGGGCACCTTTTTTCCGCAGTAGTTCCCAGTTCTCTGGAAAGCCGAGGTCATAGCAGATCTGGATTCCAATACGTCCGAAATCGAGATCAAAAACCGGTATATCGGGTGAGCCGGGCGTGACACCATCTTCCAGGACGGTGTAGTCCGGCGATGTGGCAACGGGGCAAGCCTTGTCGTATATACCGGCGACTTCTCCTTTACGGTCAAGTATTATGGCGGAATTGAATATTTTTCCATCTCGCTGGGTGTAGGAAGGGCATACTATATAACAATGATGTTTCCTGGCACGCTGGGCGGCGGCCTCGATTGTCATGCCATGCAGCGCCTCGGCCTTTTCTGAGGCAGGGTTCTTCCCCATTCCAGCTGTGGCAAAATTTTCAGGCAGGCATACAAGATCCGGCTTCTGTTCGAGCACTTTGTCCGCCCGTTCCATCATCAGCGCGCAACTTTCTGCAATTGTTTTCCGCATAATGCCTGCCTGACAGACCGTCGCAATACGCGCACGCCGGCCTTGAGGTGGAGTTGTAATTGATAATGGTGCTTTCGTTACGCAGGATGTGGTACCGATCAGTACGCCTGCAGCCGCGCTTTTAAAGAAAGTACGTCTATTGACAAGTGACTGTTTTTTCATCAGGAATTCCTCCTTTGTATTCTTGTGGCAACTCTCTTTGCCTGATATTCAAAGCCGGGCTAGGGGAACAATGTGATCAAGCTGTCCGCGAACAGGCTGTGGCCGAAAACATTCGGATGGTTGATATTGTTCTCCATCAACGTAAGGTAGGGAATGCCCTGCCGCCAGAGGCGGCCATAGCGCAACGAAGCGTCAGCAAGAGCAATATTGTATTTTTGTGAGAACAGCCGGAGACCTTTGACGTAAGGGCGGGGATCATCATCAATGTTCTTCTGACTTTTGAGTCCCATCCAGTCCGGCCTGACGTAATGAGGGGTCAGTATGATCCATTCCGCGCCGATTGTCTGGAAATCATTCAGGAGTCTGCCGTATCTTTCTTCGACCTGTTTTTCATTCAGTCCTGCGTCATTTACGAACTCTGAAACAATAAGGTCCGGCTTCTGGTCCAGAACCTTTTCCTTGTAATTGTGTATACTACCGGGCGGCTCGGCGAGATAAGTCCCGGTGTTGCGTCCGCCCCAGGCTTCTGTGACGAGGGTGATGTTCGCCTTTGGGAACTTTGTTTTCAGTCTCTCGACGAACATTTTCTGCCAGCGCTGGTATGTGGTTACGCTGTCGCCCCACGCCAGTATTTTCAAAGGTTCACCCGACTGCAGTTTCTTGATGGTTTTTGGCAGAATCTTCTCGGCTATCGATGGGCTTTGTCTCGGTTGTTCGGGGTAAGAGGGTTCAAGGATCGGGAAAAGGTTGTCGGAAGAAAGAGCTTTGATCGGGCCTGAAATAAAAATGTTGGCGAGACATTTCTCACCGCTGGCAAGCGGGGGGATGGCGGGGACGGATGTATGTGGTTCTCCACGTTTAAGAGTGATTTTGCCATTGGCCGACAGAAAGATGGAATCAATGCGCATCTTTGCGTATTTATAACTTATGAAGACAGGTTGTCCCGCCTTGATTCGGCCCTCTGGCATGCGTCCGACACTGCCCCATTCAAGATCGGCTTCGTAGTCTTTTCCTTTTTCATAAGTCAGTGATGTGTTGTCGGCCGTTTCTTTGATAACAAGGCTTGTCGGGTCAAGGGCGCCCTTGACAGAGCATTCCTCGGCGCGGACCCCCTGCAGCGTCAGGCCCTTCTTCCAGCTTGGTCCTTTCGGATTGAAATCCAGGAGATTGCCATATTTTTCAGATGTTACCGTGACCATGTCAGGCAGCGAAATATCGAAGGCTACATTTGCAGAAACTGTGACCTTCCAGTCGCCTGCCAGAGAGACCTCTGCCGGTTCTCCGGCTGAGGCCAGTCCGCGAAGCATACAAGCTGATACAAGAAGAACCGGTACGAGAGATTTTTGTGATAGTGTAGGCATAATTCGGAAATTCTGGACATTCTCCGCTGAATTATCAAGATGACTTTTGCAGATTTTTGGCTCAAACATGCATATTGCATCTTGTATGAAATCTGGCATTATTCCCAGCCAACAGGAGGAGCCCGTCATGAGTAGAAGATCAATGACCCGCCGCGAATTTATTACCCGTACAGCCACAGTTGCCGGTGTTGCATATATTACGCCGAGGTTCAAATGTGTCGCCCAGGCGGATATAAAGAAAACGGCAACAGACATCGTGACTCTCGGGCAGACGGGCTTGAAACTCAGCCGTCTTGGCATGGGTACCGGGAGCAATGGCGGAAAAGTGCAATTTGATCTCGGGCAGGAAGTTTTCAACAAGCTTGTAAGTTATGCTTATGACAAGGGTATACGCTATTTCGACTGTGCGCAGAGCTACAAGACTTTTCCATGGATAGGCGATGCGATCAAGGGCCTGCCGCGTGACAAAATATTTCTTCTTTCCAAAATAGGCAGTTCGCCTGAGAAGCCTTCTGAAATAATCGACAATCATCTGCGCAACTTTAAAACCGATTATATTGATTGTATGCTTGTGCACTGTGCGGTGAAAGAGACATGGACTGACGATCAGCGCCGTTTGATGGACGCAATTGATGAAGCGCAACAGAAGGGTAAGATCAAGGCCAAGGGTGTGTCGTGTCATAGTCTACCAGCGCTTCGTATTGCTGCAGAATCCAAGTGGGTGCAGGTTAATCTTGTTCGTGTAAATCCCCAGGCCAAGCATATAGACGGAGAAACACCGAAATGGGATGCTCCCGGCAATGCCATAGAGCCGGTAATCAGCTTGATCAAGAAGATGCATGCGAACGGGCATGGCATCATCGGAATGAAATTGATCGGTAACGGTGATTTCACTAATCCGGATGATCGCGAAAAATCCATCCGATATGCCATGGCCCAGAAGGAAATCGATGCCGTGGTCGTTGGTTGCAAAAGCCCGGCAGAAGTTGACGAAGCCATAACACGCATCAACAATGCTCTTGCCGGGTAGAGCTGGGAATTCCCTGTAAAAATTGCCGGCCTCTGCCTGAAACACGTCATCCGTCTTTGCGTGAGCCTCCTCTAGCACTTCCGGTCCGAGGGATCTATCTATATCTCTTGTGTAAGTCGGAAAAAATGCCAAATCCCTGCTTGACTATGGCTGGGTTGGCGAGTAGATTAACTATCGCTTTGGAAAGGATTGTATCTTTGTAAAGAGTGGGCACGCCCACTCTTTTCTGTGTAAGGTGTTGGTGTTTAAGTTGTTGCGTAGATTGCAAAGGTGGAAAAGCCATGAATAATGAGCTTATAAATATACTCAATTATATGGAGAAGGAGCGGAAGATTGACCGTGAAACGCTCATTCAGGCTGTTGAGTATGCCTTGCTTTCGGCTTCAAGGAAAAGTGTTGGTCCGGCAAAAGATTTACGAATTGAGATAGACAGGAAAACCTGTGATATCAGGGCATTTGCCAAGGCGGAAGTCGTTGCAACGGTAACAAAGGACGATAATAGCGAGGTTTCTCTGGAGAAAGCCAAGCTTGTTAAATCTGACGCCCAGCTTGGTGAATTTGTTGAAATAGAGGTTACCCCAAAGAATTTCGGACGAATTGCCGCCCAGACTGCGAAGCAGGCGATATTGCAGAAGATCAGGCAGGCTGAGAAGAGTATGGTCTACGAGGAATATAAGGACAGGATCGGTGATATTGTCAGTGGTGCTGTCCGCCAGTTTAATCGTAATGATATCATTGTTGATTTGGGGCGTGCAGAGGCAATTATTCCTTCGCGTGAACGTGTGCCGACAGAAGAATATCAGGTTGGTGACAGAATCCGGGCATATGTTGTTTCCGTGCAGAGTAATGCGTCGGGACCAAGTATCATGCTTTCAAGGAGTCATCCTAATTTTGTGAAGGCATTGTTCCAACTCGAAGTGGCGGAAATAGCCGACAAGATTGTGGAGATCAAGGGTATTGCGCGAGAACCCGGATACAGGACGAAGATAGCCGTCGTTTCTCACGATGAGAAGGTTGATCCTGTCGGCGCGTGCGTGGGTATGCGTGGAATAAGGGTAAAGAATATAGTGAGAGAGTTGTCGGGCGAGAAGATCGATATCATACGCTGGAGTGACGATATAAAAACTTATGTTGGTAATGCACTTTCGCCGGCAAAGTTGTCCAAGATAGCAATAAATCCTGCAGGAGAACGTATCGTTCATGTGGTTGTTGATGCCGATCAGCTGTCTCTTGCAATCGGGAAGAAAGGCCAGAATGTCAGGCTTACGGCCAAGCTTATAGGCTGGAAGATAGACATCCAGAAGGACGAGGGCGACATAAGCTTTGAAGAAAAGGTTGCAAAGGCTGTTGATGGTCTTGCAATGGTAAAGGGGATAAGCCGTGAGCAGGCCGAGCTTCTTGTGAAGGCCGGATTCCTTACGGTTGAAGGTATCCTGGCGGCCGAAGAAAATGATCTTGCAGAAACTACGGGTCTGGACATTGAGACTGCCAGGGCAATTCATAATGCGGCAGCGGCGATGATTCCGGAAGAAGAAACAGGCGGCTGATTTACTGAAGATCGGATTTTATGAGAGTACACGAAATAGCCAAAGAGTTGGATGTTCCGAGCAAAGATCTGCTCGAGATGCTGCATGGTCTTGGTGTTGAGGCCAAGAATCATATGACAACTCTAGAGGAGGCGGATGTCAAGCGTCTCCGTGATGCGGTTGCCAAAGCAAAGAAAGCCGGTACTCTCAAAAAGCCGGAACCTCCCAAGCCGGTGGCTAAACCAGTTCCTGTAAAACCCGAGAAACCAAAAGAAGAGAGAAAAGAAGAAAAAAAGGAAGAGAAGAAGACGGAGGTTCCAAAAGAGGAAAAGAAGGAACCTAAGAAAGAAGAAAAGCCGGTAGAGGAAGTGGTGCCTCCCGTGTCGACTCCCGTTCCCGTTCAACCTTCCGCCCCTAAAGAAGCCGTCAAGCCGGTTCATAAAGCAAAGCAGAAAGTCGAGACACCTGTTGCTTCCCAACCCAACGCAAGCAATCTGATTGTTGTGCAGGGTCCGGTTGTGGTGAAAGATTTTGCAGAGAGGCTTGGTATCAGGCCGAATCAGCTTGTGGCCGAGTTGATGGGGATGAATATACTGGCTTCGCTCAACGAGCGCGTGGATGTTCCTGTTGCCAAGAAGATTGCCGAGAAGCACGGTTTCGAATTTGAACATCAGAAGAAACTTTCCGAGCATACCTATGTCCACAAGAAGAAGGACGTCGAAGACTTATTTGAAGGAGAAGATAAGCCTGAGGATTTGATTCCACGCCCTCCTGTGGTTACTTTCCTGGGACATGTTGACCATGGCAAGACTTCTCTGCTGGATAAAATCAGGGATACAGCGGTGGCCAAGGGAGAGCATGGCGGGATTACCCAGCACATTGGCGCGTATACTGTTGACGTTAACGGCCACAATATAACTTTTCTAGATACCCCGGGGCATGAAGCATTTACGGCCATGCGCGCGCGCGGCGCAAACATGACGGATATCGCAGTAATCATAATTGCGGCTGACGATGGCATAATGCCACAGACCAAGGAAGCCATCCAGCATGCCAAGGCGGCAGAGGTTTCCATCATGGTGGCTCTAAACAAGATTGATCTAAGGGGAGCCAGCGTTGAGAGGGTCAAGCAGCAGCTTCAGGGTGTAGAGCTTGCGCCTGAAGAATGGGGCGGCAGCACAATTTGTTGTCCTGTAAGTGCCATTACCGGGGAAGGTGTTAACCATCTCCTTGAAATGATACTGTTGCAGGCGGAAGTTCTGGAGTTGAAGGCCAACCCCAAGAGGCGCGCAGCAGGATTTGTTATTGAAGCCAGGCTTGAGCCTGGAATGGGGCCGGTTGTTAATCTTTTAGTAACCAACGGTACACTGAATGTCGGGGATGCCCTTGTTTGTGGCCAGCATTGGGGTCGTATCCGTGCGTTGATTAATGACCATGGCGTTAAACTGAAATCGGCCGGACCGTCAACACCGGTTAAGTGTCTTGGTTTGTCTGGAGTTCCAGAGCCGGGCGCGGAATTCAAGATATGTTCGAATGACAGGATTGCGCGTTCACAGGCCCTGGAAGCTGCAGAGAAGGTTCGCACCGAGAAAATAGCGGCACCCAAGAGGGCTTCTCTTGAAGATCTGTTCAGTCAGATTCAGGACAATTCCAAGCTTGAACTTAAGGTTGTGTTAAAGGCCGATACACAGGGTTCTGTTGAAGCAATCATTCACTCCCTGCAGGAGATCAAGAGTACAAAAGTTTCGCTGAATATCATTCTGGCCGGTACGGGTAATATCACGGTGAATGATGTGATGCTTGCGAGCGCTTCCAATGCGGTTGTGCTCGGTTTTCATGTTGCCAAGGAGCCTGGATCTGATGCGCATGCCAAGAGGGAAGGAATAGAGATAAGGCTTCATACAATTATCTATGAATTGTTGGATGAAGTGCGCAATGCGATGACGGGATTGCTGGCGCCGCAGGTTAAGGAAAAAGTGATAGGTCATGCCGAAGTGAGGGAAGTGTTCAGCGTCGGAAAACAGAGCAAGGTTGCCGGCTGTTACGTGATGGATGGATTGGTTACGTCGAGATGCAGGGCGCGTGTAAAACGCGGTAAAGAAGTTCTCTATCAGGGTTCGCTGGTATCTCTCAAGCATTTCCGTGATGATGTTTCCATGGTTCGTGAAAATCAGGAATGCGGATTGCGCTTTGAGAATTTCTCGGCGTTTGACAAAGGTGACATTCTTGAGTTTTACGAGCTTGAAGAAATCAAGCAGTCTCTCTAGCAGACAGTTTCATCATTTTTTCCAGAATATCCGGATTTGTGCAAAACAGGCAGATGTTTGTGCTCGTGATTTTGAAGGTGGTTGTTTATGACTGTTGACAGGTTGACAAGGGTTAACGAGCTTCTGAAGAGGGAGATAGGAGAGGCGCTCTTCCAGATCGTGAAGGAAGATGACTTTGATTTGTCGGCCGTTACTGTTACACATGTTATGACCAGCAGCAACCTTCGTAATGCCAGGGTGATGGTTTCCATCCGTGATAACCAGGATAAGAGGGATAGAATGCTGGCCATTCTCCGGAGGTATCGCGGGGAGATTCAGAAACGCATAAGCAAGGATATCATTCTGAAATATACACCGCGTCTTACATTTGAGCTGGATACTTCAATCGAAAAGGGTGATGCGGTTTTAAGTCTGCTTCACAAAATGGAAAGGCAGGGAGAATTGCCGCCCGAGGAAGATGAGCCGGTTGATAATTCCAGTGTTGATGAGAATAATACCTGAAGAAATGGTTTTTAAATGGCTGATACAAGATTCAATTGCAAGAACAGCTCTGCACCTGTCCGTTCCATAAGCCCTTATGATGGGATACTGCTTGTCGATAAACCGTCCGGCCCAACATCTCATGATATAGTTGCTGCAATTCGCGGTCGTTTTCGTTTCAACAAGGTGGGGCACGGCGGCACGCTGGATCCACAGGCTACAGGTTTGCTTGTTATTCTCCTCGGCAAGGGTACGAAGCTGTCAAACCGGTTTGCCGGATCAGACAAGAATTATGAAGGGACAATGAAGTTTGGGGTTTCAACCGACAGCCAGGATGCCCAGGGAGTTATTATCAGGGAAGGGGATTGCAGTCATGTCACCCGCGAGCAGCTGGAGGTCGAAATGAAGAAGCTGACGGGCGATATCATGCAGACGCCGCCAATGGTTTCGGCGGTAAAGATCAAAGGAGTCCCTCTTTACAAACATGCTCGAAAAGGCGAAACAGTCGAGAGGGAGCCGAAACTCATCCATATATATGAGTTCAAGCTCACCAGTTTCTCACTTCCGCAGGCAGCATTTTTTCTGAGATGTTCCAAAGGCACTTATGTCCGCACGCTCTGTTCTGATATTGGTGATGCGCTTGGCTGTGGTGCACACCTTGAACAACTGCGCAGGACGAGGTGTGGCGATTTTAATGTCGAGGATGCGCTCTCCATGGATGCCGTCATGAATATGGACTTGGCAGGTATAGCGGAACGGGTTATAGGACTGCATCAGCTTTCCATCAGCGGTTGCATAATTCCGGATAACCAGCCATAGTTTAATCCTTCAGTAAGCATATATATGAAGGTAATAAAAGACCTGAAATTCTTCCTGAAAGAACGACGACCTGTTGTTCTTGCAGTAGGGTTCTTTGACGGACTTCACAGGGGACACAGGAAGGTCATAAACAAGACTGTTGCCGAGGCTAAGCGGCTTGGAGGCATCGCCTGGGTGCTGACATTTGATCAGCATCCCATGAAGATTCTGCGACCTGTTTCTGCGCCATTACTGCTGACATCAAACCTGCACAAGGTAAGACTGCTTGAGAATATGGATGTAGATGGATGCCTGTTAATGCCTTTCACGCGGCAGCTGGCCGGACTGGAGCCTGAGGCTTTTGTGAAACTTTTATCAGCGACCATTCCCACGCTATCCAGTATTTTTGTGGGTGAGAACTGGCGATTCGGGCGCCGGGAAAGGGGTGATTCCGGTATGCTGATTAGACTGGCCCGCAGGTTTTATATCAAAGTTACGGTTGTTAAATCTGTGTTGAAGGCCGGCAGAATTGTTTCCAGTACTCGTATTCGCGAAAAGGTGGCTTCGGGCAATCTTTCTAAAGCGGGGCAAATGCTTGGCAGACCTTTCAGTATTCTTGGTAATGTCATCAGGGGTAGGGCGGTAGGAAGGATGCTCGGTTTTCCAACGGCCAACATGGAAACTTATAATGAGGTTCTTCCCCCGACAGGTGTATATGCGGTGCGAGTGCTGGTTGGCCGTGAAATGATCAATGGAGTGGCGAATATCGGGGTTAGCCCCACTTTTCCTGGAGCAAAGAAGAGGAAGACCATTATTGAAGTACATCTGCTTGATGTAAAAGGGAATTATTATGGCAGAGAACTGGAGGTTTTCTTTGTAAGAAAACTGAGAGACGAAAAGCGTTTCAAGTCTGTTAAGGCATTGAAAGAGCAGATAGAAAAAGATGTGAGGAAAGCCCGGGCAATGTTGCGATAGAGCTTCTGAGTTTGTGATTTCTTCCTGCCAGGCCAACCATCATTACTTCATCAACAGCAGGCTTAAAGCCATTACCAGCATCCCTGTCACGAGGCCGAAGAGGCTGTCATGTCCCTTGCCGTAAGCCCTGCTGGTCGGCAGTAATTCATCAAGACTGATATAAACCATGATGCCTGCCACTCCTCCGAAAAGTATACCCATGATTTGTGAGGGAAATGTTCCGTTCTCGCCGCCCATAAAAATTAGCAATGCCAGGTAGGCAATTCCTGCTCCAACGGGTTCGGCCAATCCGCTGAGGATGGAATAAAGAAAAGCTTTTTTGCGATTGCCGGTGGCATAGAAAATTGGAACAGACACGCTGATTCCCTCGGGAATGTTGTGCAACGCGATCGCTACAGCAATAGCCATGCCGAGATGGGGATCCTGAAGGGCGGCAAGGAATGTGGCCAGACCTTCAGGGAAATTGTGAATGCCGATGGCCAGGGCTGTGAATAAACCCATTCGCATGAGTTTGTGATGCTGGCTGTGATCGTGGGTGCCTGCTGACATTGCGACGTCAGTAGAGACATTAAATTCAGGGTGTGGTGCAGAGGGGTTGTGCAGCGGCATGGTCTCTGCTTCGGAATGGGTTTCGTGCGGATTTTCCGCTGCAGGAATGAGATTATCAATCAGGCCGATCAGCAGCATGCCACCGAAGAATGAGGCGGCATTGATCCAGTGTGCCCAGTAATCGCCATATCGTTCTGAAAGAGCTGTAAGCCCCTTGAAGAATATCTCTACAAATGAGACATAGAGCATTACTCCTGCAGAGAATCCTGTTGCCACCGAAAGGAATCGGTAGTTGGTTCTTTTGGCAGTGAACGCAATTATGCTGCCGATGCCGGTGGCCATGCCTGCAAACACTGTCAGCCCGAATGCAATCCAAACTTCTTTCATCATCTGTACCTGTTTTATCCGTTTTTGACAGTGATCCGTGGCCCTCAACCTTGTGAATGAATGTGGATTTTACTTTTTCATTCGTCAAGATTTCCTGTGTGATAAAGGGCCCGAATATGATATTTAGCGTTAAAGGGCTGGATCGGGGCACCTAAAAAAGATGTAAGAATCCCTTTACAAAGGAGGGTTGGATATATATATTGCCCCGACAAAGATAAAGGAAAAACAACAAAAATCAGGGTAGAGTTCAGTTAAATGAGCAAGATAGACAAGAAAGCTGTTCAGAAAGAGTTTCAGCGCCATGAAGGCGACACAGGTTCTTCAGACGTCCAGGTTGCTCTTCTCTCCGAAAGGATTGAGAAGCTGACGGAGCACTTGAAGGGACACAAGAAGGATCATAGCTCGCGCTACGGCCTCATCAAGATGGTAAGTGATCGCAGACGTCTCCTCGACTATCTCAAGGAGAAGGACGAAGAGCGTTATCAGAAGATCATAACCAGGCTTAACATTCGCCACTAGCTCTCAGAATCTTCGATGTTTGCACTTAATCCGTGCAGTCGAATAGTCTTTACGTATTCTGAACAGTGCTCTTACCCAGGAAGAAAGAAGGTAGTATGAATAACACAACATCAGTATCAGTAACCATCGGTGGAAAAACATTAACTTTTGAAGCAGGGCTCCTTGCACAGCAGGCTGCCGGCTCCGTTACCGTTCAGCTCGGCGACACTATCCTTTTCTCGGGAATCACATGTGCAGATGAACCCAAGGAAGGAATTGATTATTTTCCCCTGCAGGTCGAGTACAGGGAGAAATTCTATGCGGCCGGCCGCTTTCCGGGAGGCTTTTTCAAGCGTGAATCAAGACCAGCCGAGAAGGAAATTCTTACTGCCCGTTTGACCGACAGGCCGATCCGTCCACTGTTCCCCGAGTATTACAGGAATGAAGTCCAGATCAATAATATGCTTCTTTCCGCGGATGGTAACAATGATTCGGACATATTGAGCATTAATGCGGCAAGCTGTGCGCTTACGATTTCGAAGATACCGTTCCTTGGTCCAATCGCAGGAGTGCGTGTTGGCAGGGTTGACGGTCAGTTTGTGGTCAATCCCACTCATGAGCAGAGAGATGTCAGCGACCTTGACCTGGTTTATGCCGGCACAAGAGATTTACCGCTAATGATTGAAGGTGGAGGTGCTGAGATCAAGGAGCCTGATCTTGTTGCTGCGATGAAACTTGCCCATGCCGAATGTGTGAAACTTATTGATGCCCAGCTTGAACTGCGCAGGAAGCTGGGGCTGCCGGACAAGAAAGTTGAGGAGCCTGCTCACGATGATTCAATCGTCAATGCGGCGCGCGAGCTTGTGGCTGGTGAGCTGGTTGAAGCACTTCTTATAGCGGGCAAACTGCAGAGGGAAACGAAGATCAAAGAGATCAAAACTGCCCTCAAGGCGAAATTGCTGGAAAAATTCCAGGAAATGACCAATGAGCAGTTCAGGTCGGCTTTTGACAAGATAGAGATTGAGCTTGTACGTAAGAATGTGCTGGAAAAGGGTAAGCGAATTGACGGGCGTGGTTTTGATGATCTGCGGCCATTGAAGGGCCAGGTTGGATTGCTTCCAAGGACGCATGGCTCAGCACTTTTCAGCCGCGGGGAAACCCAGGCGCTTGGTATTGTGACGCTGGGAACCAAATCCGACATGCAGGATATTGATGCCGTTACCGGTGGTCCTACCGAAAAGAAATTCATGTTGCACTACAATTTTCCGCCTTACAGTACTGGTGAAGTCGGGCGTCTTGGCAGCACAGGCCGCAGGGAGATCGGTCACGGCGCGCTTGCAGAGCGCTCAATCGAGGAGATTATTCCCAAGGACTATCCTTATACAGTCCGCCTGGTTTCGGACATCATGGGATCGAATGGTTCATCCTCCATGGCCAGTGTTTGTGTTGGAACCCTGGCGTTGATGGATGCGGGTGTTCCAATTACGAAGCCGGTTGCCGGAATCTCGATAGGTTTGTTTACTGGCAACAACAAGGCTGACCTTGTTGTTGATATCATTGGCTCCGAGGACCATTGCGGAGACATGGACTTTAAAGTTGCTGGTACACGTGACGGTATTACCGGGTTCCAGGTTGATTTAAAGATAAAAGGTTTGGACTGGAATCTTGTTGAGGGTGCTTTTGAGAAAGCACGCGTGGCGCGTAACAAGATACTTGATTTCATGGCTTCCGTAATCGAGACGTCGCGGACCGAGTTGTCGCCGTATGCTCCAAGGATACACATTCTGAAAATTGATCCCGAGAAGATCGGCGAACTGATCGGTCCGGGCGGTAAAAACATCCGTCGCATTACTGAGTTATCAGGCGCCCAGATAGATATCGAAGATGACGGCACCGTCAGCATATTCACGGCAAGCAAGGAGTCTCTTGATGTTGCGCTGCGTGAAGTTAATATGATTGCGGCGGATCCTGAAGAGGGTATGATTTACGACGGTACTGTGACAGGTATAAAGGAATTTGGTGCATTTGTGGAAATTCTGCCCGGCAGGGATGGGCTCGTCCACATAAGTGAACTGGCTGATTTCCGGGTGAAGAGGGTTGAGGATATCTGTAAGATCGGCGATCAGATGTGGGTTAAGTGCATAGGGGTTGATGATCGCGGAAGGATCAAACTCAGCCGCAGGGAAGCGATGCGGGAAAAGGACGCTGAACAGCAGTCCAAGTAGGTTCCGGGTATTCAGACGGTTGTTCTGGCGTGATGCGTTGTCTCCCTGTGTGATGGTGGGGAGACAGCAAATTATATGATGCTCCGGGTAAAACAGTTTCTGGCCATGGCTGGACTAACGGCTCTGGAGGCCATACGTCAGCCTATATGCCTGCTTCTGACGGCAGGATGTGTTGTATCAATTGCCGCAGTTCCTCTCACAATTATGCACCTGTTTGGCGAGGATGGCAAACAGGTGCGTGATAGTGCTTTTGCCATTCATTTTGTTTTCGGTCTTTTCATGGCTGGCCATGCGGCAGGTACTCTACTTTCCGGTGAGATAAAAAAAGGCACGGCGTCCGCGGTGCTGAGCAAGCCGGTAAGCCGGGAGCTTTTCTTCCTTTCAAAATTCGCCGGGATTGCAGCAGTGATTCTCGTTTTCTCGGTAGGTGCCACAATTGCCACGCTCTTGAGTGAGCGTGTAGCTGAGAAATTCTATTATACGCAGGCGTTGAATGGTTACGTGATGGATTCACAGACCGGGATGATGCTGTTCTTCTCGCCATTTCTGGCCTGTATATGTGCAGGAATAATCAATTACAGATTCAAGCGACCGTTCACATCTTCGGCTTTCTGGATGATCATTATCTTTCTGCTTATCGTACTCTTTGTCAGCGGTTTCTTCGAGCGGAACGGCCAGTGGAGGCCATACTCCTTGCGTTTGGATTCGCGTATTTTTGCGGTAAGTATTCTTGTTTCCCTCGCGCTCGTGGTACTTTCGGCCGTTGCGATTACCATTTCAACGAGGTTTGACATCATGCCGACAATGATTCTATGCAGCGTGATATTCATGTTTGGATTAATGACGGACTATATCCTGGGCCGTCATGTCGCGGAGTCGTACGTGTGTGGTTTCTTTTATACGGTACTTCCAAACTGGCAGAATTTCTGGGTAGCTGACGCACTTTCCGGGGGTGGACATGTTCCCTGGATATATGTTTTGCATGCGGGTTTATATGCGGTTGTATATACGGTGGGAGTTTTATGCCTTGGGATGTTATCTTTCAGGCATACGGAAGTGAAATAAAAGTATAGGGACGGAGGAACGTCCGATGGATATGGAGAAACAGGCTGGGGCGGTAATTGAAGTCAACAATCTGACAAAGGTTTTCAAGGATTTCTGGAGAAGGCCGAAAGTCAGGGCGGTTGACGGATTGAACCTTGACATAAAAAAGGGTGAAATATTCGGCTTGCTTGGTCCGAACGGTTCAGGGAAGAGCACGACAATAAAGATTCTGCTTGGTTTGTTACATGCCACTTCGGGTAGTGTGACTGTGCTTGGCCGGTCTCCCCGGGATGTTGCAACAAAGGCAAGGATTGGTTACCTGCCGGAAGAATCGTATTTATATAACTACCTGACTCCTTACGAAACACTGAACTTTTACGGGAGTCTTTTTGGTCTGGATGGCCGTGTTCGACGGGAACGGATAGACCAGCTGCTAGAGATGACCGGGCTTAAGCATGCCGCCGGCCGCTCTGTTGGAGAGTTCTCCAAGGGGATGGCGCGTCGTGTCGGGTTGGCGCAGGCACTGATTAATGATCCTGAGCTTGTGATATTGGATGAGCCGACATCAGGCCTTGACCCTGTTGGTTGCAGGCAGGTGAAGGATTTGATGATTACCCTTGCCAAACGTGGAAAGACAATCATTCTTTCTTCTCATCTTCTCGCTGACGTGGAGGATGTTTGCGATCGTATTGCGATTCTTTACAACGGCAGTATAAGGGCGCAGGGCGGGGTGAATCAGCTTCTCGAGAAACAGGAAAGCGTGCGACTAACCATGCCTTCTCTTCCGCCTGAGGTGATGAGGAAAGTGTTGGAGTTGATTCGTAAAGAGGTGGGCAAAGAGCCACAGGTGGATCATCCGTCAATGAACTTGGAACAATTTTTCCTTGAGGTTGTTGAGAAGGCTAACCGGATGGCTTCTCAACAATCCGGGGCGGCGCCGACGGAAATGATGGCGGATTATTTAAAGAAATAAGGGAGCTGCATACGGATGACTGGAGTCCTGGCCATAGCTTTTTTGCAGATAAGGGCTGCGATACGTTCAAAATTGTTTGTCACCCTGATGGCAGTGCTTTTCCTTGTGCTTGTCGGGCTACCCTTGACAATCAAGGGTGATGGAACATTCGCGGGGCAGATCAAGTTGCTTCTTTATTATACGCTTGGATTGGCTACGATTATACTCGGTGCGGCAACGCTCTGGGCTTCGAGCGGGGCAATTTCTCTGGAAGTGGAGTCGCGGCAGCTCCATTTAGTTGCAGTAAAACCGGTGTATCATTTCCAGATATGGCTTGGCAAATTCGTAGGCCTGCTGATCATGAATATTTTCCTGTTATGTTTTACCGGGCTTACAGTACTGGGCCTTATATATTGGACCTTGTCTTTTGGTGCTAGAAGTGACCAGGAGCGAAAGGTTGTCAGAGAAGAGTTGCTGGCCGGCCGAAGGTTGACTAAGCCCCAGGATACTCTGCAGCAGGAAACGCGTGACCGGTATAACGACATGGTTGCGAAAGGTGCAATACCGGCTGATGTCATGCGTGAAGAGGTTCTCATGTCCATTAAGAAGGAACTAATTGCGGACAAAACAATAGTAAGACCTTCTGCGGTCAGGCAATGGAGCATGGAAATACCTGCCGACCTAGGTTTTGATAAGAGTGATAGTGCAGGGAAAATGATGCTGAAAATCCAGTTTTCCCCTGTTCGAGCCGGTACGAACGCGGTTTCCGGCAAATGGAGTGTGGGTACTGAGGAAAAACCGGATATTTTCAGCACGGAAACTGACGGCCGTATGGATGGATTGTATAATTTATCGATCCCGGTTGCGGCTGATTTGCTGGAGGCTGTTATGGCCAGGCCTGACCGGAAGATGATTGTGACATTCGTAAATAATGACGGAGAGAAATCGAAGCCTGTCATGTTTGACCGGATCAATGGAATCAAGTTGTTTATATGGGAAAGCGGCTTTGAATCCAATCTGTTCCGTGCGCTGATTATTGTTTTGTGCCGGCTGTCTCTTCTTGCTGCGATTGGTCTCACTGCCAGCACGTTGTTTTCGTTCCCGGTGGCAACTTTTGTTTCTTTCTCGGTTTTACTGGTGGCATGCATGGCGCATTACTTCATTCTGCTTTCAGAAATGGAGGGCCATGTTCATGCCGGGGAAGAGGCAAAAAGCAGTTACTGGGAGGATACAAGTGAATATGCCATGCGGAAGCTGGATGAGGTTTTTGAACCGATCTTGCAGGTGGAGTCTGTCGGTCCGCTCTCAGACGGAATACTTGTATCCTGGAGGGATGTTGGACGGGTCCTCATGATGATATGCTTTTATTCCAGTTTAATAGGTGGTGCGGGTGTTTTCCTGTTCAGAAGAAGGGAGTTGGCGCTTCCTTATACGTAGTGTTTATAGCTATGAACAAGGTTATATCCATATTTCTTGCTTTAACATCATTACTTTGCTTCTGGTTGTCTGGCATTCAGAGTGGCAGGGTTGTAGGCCTGCGTGCTGATTACCGCCTGAATTCTGCATTACCGATCGACAATGCTCCGCCGTTGATAGCTTTTACCACTGTAGCACTGGGTGGATTCAGCACCCTGATAGCGGATGTGCTGTGGTTCAGGGTTACCGCGCTGCAGGAAGAAGGAAGATATGTTGAGCTTGTCCAGTTGTCGGACTGGATAACCAAGCTTGAACCGCGTTGTGGTGAGATCTGGGCATTTCATGCGTGGAACATGGCTTATAATGTGAGCGTGATCATGCCTTACCCTGAAGACAGATGGCGTTGGGTCAGAAAAGGTATAGAGCTTTTGCGTGATGAAGGCATTCGCTACAATCCCGGTGATCAGCAGGTGTACAGGGAGCTGGGATGGTTATTCCTGAATAAGGTCGGTGGAAAAACGGATGAGACACACCAGTATTACAAAGATAGGTGGGCTGAAGAAATGACGGCCCTTCTGGGTGGCGGATATCCGGACTACCGGAAGCTTGAACAACAGCCTGTTACAGTTAAGAGGATGGCTGAAGAATATAAACTTAGACTGGAAGTGATGCGCAGGATAGATGAGGAATATGGGCCTCTTGACTGGAGATTACCTCAAAGCCACGCTGTTTACTGGGCTGTAAAAGGCAGAGACCGCTGCTGGGATGAGAAAGTGTTACCTTGCGAACGAATGATTCTCCAGGCTGTCAAGGAGTCGTTTGTAAGGGGAAGGATGATTCATGGTACGGACGGACGTTATCATCTTGTACCTGCGACAGAGCTGTTTGAAAAGATCATGAAGGCGCATGATACAGCGCAGAAGAAATATCCTTTAGAAACCTATTTTATTCACTCAAAAGCGGGTTTTATGAAAGACGCCGTGAGGGTGTTTAATGATGCAGGCAGGCAGTCAGAAGCAAGGGCTTTATTTAATCAATTGGTGAGCGAAATACCTGAGTCGATGAAAGAAAGAAATTTTGAAGTTTTTATTAATACTGGCGGAAAATAACCGTTTTCTTTGAGATTCCCCCTGTTATAAACAGCAAAAAAGGCCTTGCGCTCCGACATTCAAGAGAATACATTTTCAGTTAATTCAGGTGGAGAAAACATATGGCACAACCTATTACAATAAAGAAGAAGCCGCTTACAATAAAGACCATAAAGGCGATGCCTCCTCCAAGTGCTGTAGAAGGTGCTGGCGAAGAGCCTGTTGAGCCTGAAGTTTCTGGTGAAGTGCCTGTGTCTGCTTCTCCTGTTGCGCCTGCTAAGGGAGTTCCTTTTCTTGTATCAACAATTTGTGCGCTCATAAGTGTTGTCTGTTTTATTGTGATTCTTGTTTTTCAGATGAATGCAAATAAGGACTTTGGCAGACTCTGTTACGATCAGCCTGGATCAGGTATTCCAAGTGTTCCCGGGAAGGTTGATGTGAGTCCTGCTCCTGCGGTGCCAGCGCCGGCACCTGCAGAAGAAAAGCCAGTGGCTGCAGCTCCTGCTGCTGATGCAGCAGCTGTGCCGGCACCCGCAGCACCTGCCGCGCCGGAAGCGGCAGCACCAGCACCTGCGGCAGCGCCAGAGGCTCCTGTTGCAGTGCCAGCAGCGCCGGCAGCGCCAGAAAATAAATAAGTAATTTCCTCCTCCATGGTGTTATTTCTTTGAGCTCCTTCCTGTCGGGATATTTTCTTCCATGCTCGACAACAAACCGGGCCACTGGGTAGAGTAGACGTCATTGAATATGGAAACGAAAACTATTGAGAATAAGCCTCTTATCCACAGCCTGAGCAGGGATGAACTGACTGGCATATTTGCAGAAATGAAGGAGCCAAAGTACCGTGCGGACCAGCTTTGGTCGTGGCTTTATGTAAAGAAAGCATTTGCCTGGTCGATGATGTCCAATCTGCCTTCCGTACTTAAAGAAAAGCTTTCTTCAAGGTTTAATCTGGATTCGGTCAGGACAGATAAAACTGAAGGGGAGAACGGCGGTACACGTAAGATTCTTGTCAGCCTTCAGGACGGAGAACAGGTCGAAGAAGTTTTAATTCCTGGTGGTGAAAGGAAGACTGTTTGCGTATCGAGCCAGGCTGGCTGTCGTTTTAATTGCACGTTCTGTGCGAGCGGGCAGGCTGGGTTCAGGCGTAATCTTGAGGCTGGTGAAATAGTGGGGCAGGTCATTCTTGCCGCAAACGTGTATGGTGACCGTCCTACTAATGTTGTTTTCATGGGGATAGGGGAACCCTTTGACAATTATGATGCTGTTCTCAAGGCGGTGAGGATTATAAATGACAAAGATGGTCTTGGAATCGGGGCGCGCAAAATTACGATAAGCACATGCGGTGTCATTCCGGGTATTGAAAAACTCGCGGAAGAAGGTATCCAGGTGGAACTTTCGGTCTCGCTGCATGCTGCTGAAGATGAACTGAGGTCCAAACTGATGCCGGTTAACCGGAAGTATCCTTTAGGCAGTCTTATAGAAGCGTGCAGGAGATATTTCGAAAAGACAGGAAGAATTATTACATTTGAGTATACGATGATAAGGAGCCTGAATGATTCGGCGGCACACGCGAGGAATCTTGTTAAACTGATATCAGGCCTGCCGGCCAGGGTGAACCTTATTCCGTTGAGTCCCGTGGAGGAGTTCGATGGGCAGGCCTCGACACCGGACAAGGCGGAAGTTTTCACGGAAATACTTGGAAGAGCAGGGATCAATACAACGTTACGCATGTCGAAGGGCAGTTCTCTGAGAGCAGCATGCGGACAGTTGAGGTTTCGCAAGCAAAACGGCGTCTGAAGCTGAACAATAGAAATTCAAGATGTAATTTCAAACGCAACGAACGTTGAAAATTAAGATTGTGAGAATGTAATGAATTCAGTGTCAAAGAAAAGAAATTCACGTGCAGTTGCTGCAGGAATTATCTGGGAATGGCTTGAAACAGGGGCTTTTCCTGATCATCTGGTTGAAACGGTTGAAGATGATCGCGCTTTTGTCATGGAGGTTGTCTATGGCATTACCCGGTGGAAGCGTTCTCTGGAGTGGATTGTAAAGCATTCTGCCAAGAGAAAACCGGACCCGGAAATAATACCTTTTCTATTTGTCGGTCTCTACCAGGTATTATTTATGAACAAAGTAGAGGACTATGCCGTAGTTAACGAAACAGTCGAAGCTGTTAAATCTGCAGGGTTTCCGCATGCGGTGGCATTTTTGAATGCTGTGCTGCGGAGGGCGCTCAGGGAGAAGAATTCAATTATTGATGATTTAAACAGACAGCCGGCTGTTGTCAGGTATTCACATCCTGACATGCTGGTTGATAGATGGAAGAAACAGTTTGGCCCCGAAAAAGTATTGAAGCTTCTTGAATGGAATAACAGTCGACCCGGGGTGGTTGTCAGGCCTAACAGGTTTAAGACATCATTCGGGGATTTCGTTATTACTGCGGAAAAGGCTGGAGTGAGTCTATCCCCTCATCCTTTTCTGCCGGACGAATGTCTTTGCCTTGCACACGGAACAGCTGTTGCTGATGTCCCGGGTTACATGGAGGGGATGTTCACGGTTCAGGATCCGTCGACCCTGGTCTCGGTCAGGTTGCTTGACCCGCAACCCGGCGAGTTTGTGCTGGATGCGTGTGCGGCTCCTGGCGGAAAAACTTATGTAATAGCTGAGAAGATGTCAGGCAAAGGACGGATTGTTGCTGTGGACATCGAAGCAGGGCGTCTTAAGACATTGAAGGAAAATCTAGCCAGGATGGGTGTAAAATCGGTCACGGTAATGGAAGGAGATGTTTCAGACCCTCAGATCATGGATAAAGCCTGTGACGGGCGGCTATTTGACCGGATACTTATGGATGTGCCATGTTCCAATACCGGAGTCTTGAGGCGTCGGCCTGATGCAAGGTGGAGATTTTCGGTCAGGAAACTTAATGAGATGGTTGCGATACAGAAGAAGATCATGACTGGCGTGGCAGCTTGTTTAAGGCCAGGAGGTGTTCTGGTATACAGTACTTGCAGTCTTGAACGGGATGAAAATGACGGGATTATCGATTGGTGGCTTTCATCAAATCCAGGCTTTGAGCGGATTGGGTGTGAACAACTGTTTCCTCCGGATTCGCAAACAGATGGTGCCTATGCCTGTGCGTTGAGGAAAGTGCAGGGGAGTGACAGGTAGTATGCTTCTCCCTGAAAAGAGCTTTTTACCTGATGATAAATACTTTATGGTGCTTATATGAACAAGAGGAAAATAGTTTGCTGTTCCAACATGCCGTTCGTGAAAGAGGCGTTCAGCCTCCTTGGAGAGCCCCTGGTTAAAGATGGCCGGACAATTACAGGGGCCGATGTAAAGGACGCTGAAATCATGGCCATTCGCTCCACCACGAAAGTAAGCCGGGAAATGCTGGAAGGAAGTAAGGTGAGGTTTGTCGGCACGGCGACCATCGGGACAGATCACATGGATAAGGCGTATATGGATGGTGCCGGAATCACCTGGTGTTATGCGCCAGGTTGTAATGCAAACAGTGTGTCTGAATATTTCACCACTGCGTTATTAAGGCTGGCAACGCGGCATAATATCTCCCTTGAGGGAAAGACCATAGGGGTGATAGGTGTGGGGAATGTGGGTAGTCTTGTTGTGAAGAAAGCAAAGACGTTGGGGATGCGGGTGTTGAGAAATGATCCTCCAAAGGAGCGGCTGGAGAAAAGCACAGAGGAAAATAAGTGGTACAGTCTGGATGAGGTATTGAGGGAGGCTGACGTTATTACCCTGCATGTACCACTGACAAAAACAGGACAGGATGCGACGTATCAAATGGCAGGGAGATCATTCTTTGAGAAGATGAAGCCGGGTTGTGTTTTCTTCAACTGCGCAAGGGGCGGGGTGGTTAATACAAATGAATTGCTTTCAGCCATGGATTGCAAAACTGTCTCCCATGCGGTCATAGACACCTGGGAAGGTGAACCTGTTTTCAGAACAGATCTTTTAAAGCGTGTTGATGTCGGAACACCCCATATCGCCGGCCATTCGTTTGAGGGTAAAGTATACGGGACTGTAATGGTTTATCAGGCGGCATGCAAATTCCTTGGTGTTAAGGCGACCTGGGCTCCGGACAATCTCTGGCCTGAGCCGATAGTTCCTGAAATAACTGAGGATGCCGCAGGGCTGCGTGATGAAGAAGTCCTCTGGAGGATCGTCAGCCGGGTTTATGATATTGAAGCTGATGACAGGCGGTTACGAGATGGAAGTGTTGAAGATGACAAGACGCGAAGCGCTCATTTCGACCGCCTGAGATCCAGGTATCCAGTCAGACGCGAGTTCCGGTTTACAAGGGTGACTCTTTGTAATGGACGTCCTGAATTAAAACAAAAAGTTTCGGAACTGGGGTTCATGATTGATAAATGATTAAAGGAATCATACTTGATCTTGACGGTACTGTTTACCTGGGAGATGCGGAAGTGCCTGGTGCGGGCCAATTTACCAGGAACATGAAGGCCTCAGGTGTGCATTGTATTTATGTTACAAACCGTGCCAACCGCAATGCAGCTGAGGTGTGTGCGCAATTAAATCGTTATGGTATTGCCTGTGACAAGGATGATGTTCTTACTTCTGCCCAGGCGGCGGTCCGGTATTTAAAGAAGGGATCGGCGTTTTATATTGGCGAGGAAGCTTTCGGTCAGCTGTTGGAAGAGCATGGATTCAAGGTCACTGAAGAATCGCCGGATTACGTGATTGTCAGCTTTGACCGGCACCTTACCGATACAAAAATAAGAAAAGCTGCTGAACTTATCAGGAATGGTTCTCAATTTGTTGCCACTAATCCTGACAAGGCGCTTAAAATCGAAGGCGGGGTTCTGCCTGGAACGGGTGCTATTGTTGACGCGGTTGCAAAAGAGTCCGGAATGGCGCCTTCGATAATGATTGGAAAACCTGAGAAGTTGATCATAGAGATGGGAATCAAGATGCTCGGCATGAAGAAAGATGAGGTTATCCTTGTTGGTGACAACATTGAGACAGACATTCCCGCAGGAGCGAAGGCCGGGATTCGAACTGCCCTGATTCTGACAGGTATTTCGTCGCGACATGATTTACATAGCCAGGTCTTTCAGCCCACATGGGTCGTTGAGTCCTACGAGGAATTGGCCGAGATTATTATAAAGGAAGGCTGATCCTGAAGACCGTTCCGTTTTCTTCCGAGGATTTCATGTCAACGCAACCACCCAGAAACTTTTCACCAAGAAGTTTCATTGAATATGTGCCCAAACCTCGCCCAGGCCTGTCTTTTGTGCTGAAATAGCGCTGGAATATCCTTCCTGAAATATTTTCCGGTATTGCCAGCCTATTCCAGACGCAAAAAGAGATGTTACCATCATCTTGATTAACCAGGAATTTAACAAGACCGCCAGATTCCGTAGCTTCGAGTGCGTTTGTCAGCATGTTGCCGAGTATGCGCAGCAGAATGGCAGAGTCGGTCGTTACTGCATTGACCGGGAATGTTTTTGGGAAGAGGATTTGTTTGTTTGCCGCGACAGGATGGTGCGCAAACATGTTTCTTAACTCAGTGATGATATCCAAGACGGTTACAACCTGATGTTGAACAGAGGATGACGGCATGGCCTGTCCTGAGATTATCCTCTGGATTTCAATTTCTCGCGACAGTCTTCGTGACAGAGAGAAGACTTCGTCTGCCAGTTCCCTGATGTCTTTCTCGTCGGCTGTTTTGATCAGTTCGCTGGCTCCACTAAGTCCCATGAGTATGTTGCTTATGTCATGAAAGAAGACGTGCTCAAGTGCCGCCCACTGCTGGTAATTGGTTATATCCTGAAGGAAAAGAAGCACAAATCGCCGGTCCTGAAATTCAAAAAGACAGGATACAACACTAAAGCAAAGTTCGACAATCTTGCCGCCACGTGATGTTTTGAGCGCGCATTTTCGTTCAACAGGTTTCTTGCCAGCAAGCGAGGCCACGATTGATATAGCAGCGCCGCACGATGAACACATTTTAGTTGTGCCGCAACCGCCTTCTGTTTCGTCTGCATGAACGCAGTTTAATGCTTCTCCTGGACGGAGTCCAAAAAGGTGAATGGCATCTTTAATTCCCAGCGTGTTCAGGAAGGCATCATTAATCATGATTATCTGGCGGTGTTCGTTCAGGACGGCAAGCAGGCCGCCAACAGTACCAAGCAGAGAGTTGATGATTGGATTTGTGCCAATGATTTGGAGTTCGCTTTTCAGCTCGCAACCGTTTGCGCGTTCGGCAGGTGCAAAACATGTTTCCATAACTACCTCCCAGTGTAATGGCAGTAAAGACCAGAGACGCGTACCACAATCCAATATTACCTGAGTTTAAGGCAAAGATAACATCTGTTAAAGGCGAAAATATTTAATAATAAGGTTTCTGATGTTATTATGGTGAAAAGCTTCGGGCGGGGATCAGTTTTACCGGGCCGAGCAGGCCGGAATCACGGAGTGGCCATTTTGAGGCATCAAAAGGCTTGTAATTGATATTTACGAAATTGATATCTTTAAATGTTCGCCATTGTATGCCGCGCAAATCCAGGTCGCGAACACGATTAGCTGAAAGATTAGTGACCTCAATTTCAAGTTCATTGTTCTTCTGCTTTAATTTATCAACAACTACGCTGAAAGGTGACAATATCAATGTGCCGAGATCATGTCCGTTCAACCTGATTCTTGCGCTTTCGCAAACAATGCCCAGGTCTAGAATCCATTCTTCTGCTGATTGTGATGGAGCGTCAAAATTAATTGAATAACAGGCTGTTCCGGCAAATATTCTTGAATCATTATCGCCCAGGTTGGTCCACGAATCTAATTTTGATACCCGAAATGAAGCCGGCAGGGAAGGACCTCCCTGGATAAACTTCACCTGCCAGGTGCCGGTAATTTCGATTGGCGGGGGTAATGATTTTAAATATGTCCAGGTTGGGCCATCAACATTTATGTCTGTGAATGTTCTGAGAATTACCGATTCTCCGGGCTTGAGCTGTATATAAGCCTGTGTACAGTTTGCAGTATCTTTCTTGACGATTGCTTTGCCTGTTTTATTTCTCATGGGATCCATTATTACAACTGATTCTGCTTTTCTTGCCAGCGTGATCCAGTTGTCAACAACGTTACTGCCGCTATTTGAAATGAAATAGTGGTAACCTGAATCAAAAGAACGTCGGATATAATTGATTCCGGGAAAATCTGCTAATAATTCCCTCTTTATGCCTGCAGAATTAAGGCACATTTCAATTTCGCCAACGAGAATTTGTCCCTTGCCGAATCTGCCTTTCATGATTCTACCGTCGCGGGATAGCTTAATAGAGGACAACATTTCTTTTAAAGCCTTTTTGGATGCTTCCAGGTCGGCGAGTCCTGGCACATCGTTTGGCAGATGATCCTGAAAAATAATTGTTCCGCCACGCTTTGCAAGTTTCAGGAGATTATTGAGCGTTTTAATCGGCATATGTTCGCATGCAGGTACAACTGCGGCCCGATAGGTTCCACCTTTTGTTCTGATCAGGGCGTTGACTGTCCTTGATTCGTCCAGTTGCCGGTCTGAACAGTAGTCGAATGTAAAACCGCGCTTCCAGAGATTGCTGGCAGCAGTACCGATTGATTGGGTGAGGAACCAGTCTACGTGATGAACGGTGAGATTCTGGTTGAATCCTTTTGGGTCATGCCAGAAGTCATGGATTGGCCAGTACAGCAGCAAGTCATTGTCAGGCTGTCCCGCCTGTAGCGTTGCCTGGCAGCGTGCGATATAGGCATTAAGGGCTGGGACGTCACGCCAGAAAGCGTTTCGGGGATTCATCTCTGTTGAGGCATAGAAAAGCCATCCTGGCCAGCCCGCTTCGTCCGGTGAATAACAGGTTCCATGATAGAAAATGTGATTAATCCCGCTGACAAACATGTCATCCACGAGCCCCTTGAGATCGGCGAGTGTTTCTGTGAAATGTTCTTTCAGCCATGTTCCGGTTTCTGCAGAAACCAGTTTATGCCCTGCAACATGGGCTGCCGAGGATGCAAACTTTGAAATCAGCGGCCGGCGATCGGTATGGAACATTTCTGTTTCGGGAATATCTGCTGCGGCATAAAGATCCAGCAGGTTTCCTGGTGAACCATGCGCCTGGTTGCGGGTCAGGAAGCCATTCCTGTGCGCCCACTTCGTCCAGGGTGTTATAAAGTTTGCATATGTCATGTCGGAGACAGTTTCGCGGAAATCAGATTTTACCCGTGCAGTTCTGTCGTCGTCGCCTGTTCCGAAGAGGGATGTCAGTTCAGTTTGCAGCTTATAACCCCGGAATTTTTCAAATTGCTGGAGAAAATCGGGCGACCAGTTGGCGCCATAATATTCAAATGAGTCATGATACATTGCTCTTGGCTTGAGCCCGTTGCGTCTGTCGAAAGCATCGCTGAAACGTTTTAAATAATTTTGAATTGCAGGGAGATAAAGGGGATTTAACATGTGGCCTTCGCCACCTGGTGCCGCTCTTTTCACCTTTATGGTGGGTCGCTGTGATATTGAAAATACTTTCCATGTATCGTTATCGGCTGTCCAGTCAACTGTTCCATCCTTCCTGATGCAGTTTGAAAGCTCCTGGAATCTGCCGGTATCTGAAAAAGCTATAAGAGCTTGTGTTGTTTCAGGGTCAAGTTTTACATTAATCCTTCCACCGGCCGTCACAATATTGGTTTTAACCACGACCCCGGCGCAGGCCTCGTTGGTTGAAACGTTTGGTCCGCCGAAACACCAGCCTGTTCCTGTGGTCATGTCTACGCCCAGGTTCTTTTTCCCGGCCTCGGAAACCGTGTAATTCAGAATATCCATCCACCGAGGAGAGAGGTATTCGATGTATTTATCCTCGCAGCCTTTGGCTCCATATATGGGGATAATATGAACTCCACCCATTCCTGCATCCTGGTAACGGGTAAGTTCCCTGGAAATGTTTGTCTCATCGACGCCACTTCCGAGCCACCACCAATAAGCCCATGGTTTGGCTTCTTTGGTGATCTCAGGCCAGTCAAAGTCTTTCGCCTGCAGACTATGGTTTGAATTGATCAAAAGAAGCAGAGCCGCAATGTATATTATTCTGTTATTCATGATGATCAGATACCTTTACTTTTACACGTTATATCCAGGAACGAAATTCCACGATCTGCCATGTTTGTTCAGGAATTCCAGCTTATTTAAGATTGACCACCTGTGCAAGATGGTAGATTGTAAATTGTTAATCTCGCAGATTGACCTGCATACAATATAATGAAGGTTATATCGTTGTAATAGGGGATTTGGCATGTGAATAACAGGGAAGGGGAAATAATATGAGAATGTTGACATGGTTTGTGATGGTGCTGGCTCTGGGTCTTGTGTTTGGTTCCGATGCTGCGTTTGCCAAGGGAGACGGTGAAGGTGGTGGTAAAGGTAAGGGAAAGATGAAGATGAAACGGAAAGGAAAAGACAAGACTGAAGCAGTTCAGCCTGCATCAATCAGCGAGAGCATGACGGTAGGGGGCAAGATTGTGGTGGATGGAGAAGTTGTCAAATTGGTGGCGGATGATGGCAAGGAATACATGCTTGCTGCTTCGACGGCATTGGCGAATAAGGAAAAGAACGGGCAAAAGGCCACGATAAGCGGCACTGTTACAGAGATTGAAGGAAAGAAATGGATTTCTGCTGATACGACAGGTTCTTCTGATGCCGGTAAAGCAGGAGGAGGCGAAGGGGCCGGAAAAGGTGGTAAGTCCGGTGGTGGCGGCGGATCCGGCAAAGGGAAACAATAGCAGCTTGCGGTTGTTGTCCCTTTATATAAAGCATCATGGTTACGGAGAGGTCTTACGTGTTTGCCTCGTTTGTAAGCCATGTTTTCATGGATGATAATTTTGTGTCACTCCAAAACTGTTTCTTATGTTCATTTGCCAGTCTTTGGAGTTTTGCTGCAACTTCAGGGTATTTTTCTATGACATTCGTTGTCTCAAAGGGATCTTTTTCCATATCAAACAAGGAAAGCCCGATCTCCCTTTGTTCGTACTTTCCCGGCTGACCATCGTTGCCTGCCTGTGCCAGGAAACGGTACTTGTGCGGTAGGTGAAGCTTCCATTTGCCGTCGCCGCTGAACAGGCCTTCGAATGTATTACCCGTGGAAAATGAATAATATTCCTGCGGATTATTTGCGCCGGGCGTATCAGTTATCAAATTCCAGACATTCTTACCGTCAACCGGATTGTCAGGAAGTCTGGCGGCAGCCAGGTGGGCTAGCGTTGGCAGGACATCTATAGTGCAAAGCATTTTATGCGATACTTTGCCTGGCGGTATCTTGCCGGGATATTTCATGATACAGGCGCTGCGTGTTCCTCCGTCAAAACTTGTTCCCTTGGATTCCCTGTATGGCGTCTTTCCGGAATGGTTGCCGTAGGAAGTCCATGGACCATTGTCCGAGGAAAAGATAACCATCGTGTTCTCCTCGATGCCGGAGTCCTTGATTGCCTTCATGATCTGGCCGACAGACCAGTCGATTTCCGTCATGACGTCCCCGTACAGTCCTGTTCCTGACCTGCCGCGGAATTTACCGCTACAGAATATTGGCACGTGCGGCATGCTGTGAGGAACATATAGAAAGAAAGGACTGTCCTTTTTGCGCTTGATGAAATCAACGGCGTGTTCCGTATACCAGGTTGTGAGATTTTCCTGGTCGTCTTTCGTAACATCCTCAATGGTGACTTTTCCGTTCTCCCAGAACTGCAGGGGAAACTTGTCAAAGCTCCGCGTACCCGGATGGTGTTTCCACATATCGTTTGAATACATCAGTCCGCAGGATTCGTCGAATCCCCGCGCGGGCGGCCGCGTATCCGGCTCATCGCCGATGTGCCATTTTCCGAAAGTTGCGGTCTGATATCCTGCGGTTTTCAGTACCTGCCCAATGGTTGCCCATTTCGGATCCATGCCGCGTGCGCGTGGACCGTGTGCGCCAACGAGTTTGGTTCGTTCGGGATAACAGCCGGTCAACAATGCGCCGCGTGAAGCCGAGCAAATGGCTTGTGGCACGTGGAAATTGTGAAAACAGCATCCTTCGTTTGCGAGTTGTCTGACATTTGGTGTATCGTAAGAAGGTTTTCCGAATGGCTTGAAATCAGCCCAGCCCGAATCATCGAGAAAAATGACGACAAAATTTGGCTTTCTCCCGGTTGCGGATGCAGTGCGCATTTGCGTGGTGCAACCGGCGAATATTAATTGGGCAGCAGCGCTCAGTCCTGTGATTCTCAAGAAGTCTCTTCGTGAAGGCATGATGTTTCTCCCTTGGTTAACTTTTGTCCAATAAAGCATACTCCATTGATCATGGCAACTTGCTTGTTAGGATTAGAATATCTCCGGTTAGTGCCGGTTATGGCTGAATGATGACCCGGTAATACACAGGTGAATTGGAGGGCGGATTGATATGCCACCAGATATTGGTACCAGAAGAACTTCGTGAAAGATTGGATCCCTGTAATAACCACAGGTCATCGATAAGATTTGTGCGGGTTCTTATGCCAAACAGGTTCGTGCAGCCGCTGTTAGTCGTCCCATACCACAACAAGGCATTGGAAGACGGATATGACTGTAATTCGAGAGCTTTGAACACGGATGCTCCATTTGTCGGCTCCGTGCCGGCCATGTACTCGTCATGTGTCGACAATCCATCTCCGTCGGGATCACCAGCTTCGATGGTTGTGTAGTCGTTTGTCACGCCGAATCTGCTTATGAGCCAGCTTGTAGATGTTCCGTTTGTAGTCTGCGACACATAAAACAGTCGTGAATTTGGTATCGTCTGTTTGGCAAGACCTGGGCCCTGCCAGCTGACAGAAAGGGTCGGGGTGAAATTGGTACGGAAATAAGATGTTGTAATTTCATACATACCTGTCTTCAGCGCGATCTGCCCGCTTCTTTCCTGGGAGCCGTGTACCCCGTTGTTGTTGACCACTTCGTTTGTTCCGACATAAAATTTGCTGCCATCGGAGGATGTGGTAAAGAATGTGAACAGTCCATTGGTGGTTACATTGAGATAACTTCTATACCTGATGGCGTAACGCTGGTTGGTTGTTGCCACCGATAATCCGAAATTGGTGGTAACTCCTGACGTTACCGGAGTCAGCAGGTCAAAGGTCGGCAGGTTCGCCCAGAGGCCCGCGTATACCTGGTATACGACTCCTGTGGTCAATGTGCCTGCGGGATTGTCCGGTTCCGCGTAGGCCATAACACGTATCGTGATGGTCGCGTTTGCGCCGTTCGTTGTACCATCATTTGCCCGGAAAGTGAATGAATCCATGCCTGAGTAGAGTGGATTTGACGTATAAACAACGTTTGGTGGCGTTCCTGTCAACACCCCGTTGGACGCTGAAACCATCACTTCATAAGTCAGATTTGATCCTTCAACATCGAATGCGGTAAGTACTATTGATGTGCTTACTCCCTGGACGTTGGTGACTGTCTTAGCATAGGCAACCGGCGCATCATTTACAGGAGTTACCGTGTAGGAAATCGTACCTGTTGGGCTATCTACTTTTCCGTCATTTACGGTGAAAGTGAAGAAATCCGGTCCGAAGAAATTTGTATAAGGGCAATATACTATATTTGGAAGGGCGCCCGTTATGTAACCGTGACTTGGGATTGTGCTTATCGAATATGTCAGGGCGTTTGTTTCGGGATCACTGCCGGTCAATGTAACAGGACTGAATGTATCTTCTGAGATTGTGAATACCTGGTTACTGGCTACGGGGATGCCGTTTGGAATGTCGCCGATTTCGGCATAAACGCCCTGGCCTATGTTTGTATAACTGCCACCTGTGCTGACTTCCAGGCTGACAGGCCGCAATAGATATATGAGCGTGCCGGCCGGTGCGCTGGAATCGGTGTAGTTTGTGCCCGCAATTAATGAAGCATTTATTCGGGTGAAACTATCCGTGTATGTCGCGGAGCGGTAAACATTGTATCCAAGCACATCGGTATCCGGTGACGGCACCCATGCCAGATCAGCCAGGCCTCCTGATTTTGTGCCGTTGAAAAGGGTGGGTGGCCTTATCATGTGCAGTCGCAGGGTTGGGTCACCCATGAGGGCAACGTGAACATACCTGCGATAGTAATCTCTTACGGCATCATAAGAGTTGTTATTCTGGCTCAGGCGAATACATTCACCGAGAGTTTCGCCAATGGTCATGGGATGATAATAATTGTCCGGCCTGCCTCCCCAGGAGCAGCTCAATGTGAAAGATTTTGTGCCAAGCCCCGCTCTCAGGAAATTGTTCTGCACATCCCAGTCGCCAAAATAACTGCCGAACATCATGGTAAATACCGCGCGTGGGTCATTGGTGGTGAATGTTGTGCTTGATCCTACACCGCCGCAGCTGGTGTAACTTCCCCCGCCACAGCCATAGCCCCATTGGCAGGCATTGGTTGCGAGCGTTGCAAAGAAATCGGCACCAACGACGTTTGATAGCCCGAACATATGGCCAAATGCGCGCCAACCATCATATGCGAATGCCTCACCGCTGAACTCGCCGAAATTATCATCAATTACCCCGCGATTCTGAAATGTAAACCCGCAATACCTGTATTGATGGTCCTTATCCAGGTACTGTTTGAGGAGGTTTGTCTCATTCATGCCTATAAAACAAGGCATGTCGTAAAGGTCAACTCGTCCAACCTGGAGATCGATATCGGATGGTATGGATGTCTGGTCAAACTTTCCATCGCCAATGAAATTCTTGATTCGAGTGGTATACTGTGTGGCGACCGTACTTGTATCGGTCCAGTTGCCATTCATATCGCCATAATATGTGTCGGCCGGCCAGGCCCCATAATGATCGGAGTGAGCGTCGGGATTCAGAGCGCCGGAATAAGGAACGGCAACATGCCCGAATAGAAAGACCGCTTTTACATTTACGGGATCACTGTCGTAATCGGCCTTGATGATTGCCTTGTTATTGGTAACAGCGATTTTCCAGGCGTTTGTGCTGTTCCAATGTACCGACGCAACGTCATGCCTTAAGACTGTCCATCCGTCAGCCACAAGATCCTTGTGCAGACGGAAAAGTTCATTGGACAATGCCACGGTTTGGTTACTGGCAACCATGAGGATTACTTTTCCGCGTGAATCTTCGGCCGGGCGGCAAATGGCTGACATGGTGAACCCATAACCTGTGACGCCGGCCGACCTGGCCACTTTGTACTCGTATACTGTCCCCACGACAGCATTCGAGTCGGTCCATCCTGTAATTGTCGCCGGTGAACTTGTGAGTGTGGCAAACACGGTCCAGCTGGTTGTGTTGGTTGGCCTGCGGCTGATCTGGTACTGGGTGGCTGAGCCATATGTCGGCCAATGAAGGGCGATAAGCGGTGGCGCCTCAGTTACCGTTGCTGTTACTGGAACAGCATAATCGGATGAAGATGCCGCCAGTAAAATCCGGCTGCAGAACAACATCATGCCGACAAACAAAAGTTTATGAACTATTTTTATTTGAGGACTCATCTTCCAGCCCACACCTCTTAGCTGAAGCCCCCTTGCCATAAGACCCTGTTATAGTGCCGTTATGGAATCCATCACTATTAAGAATGTTATCACACCAAATTACCCTTTGTCAGCATCCAAGAAAGAAAGGATGCGCTGTGGTCTGATAACAGGTATTTCCTTGCTATTATACAATAAATAAGGCTTGTTTTACGTTTATTCCGGAAAGGAGCAGCAAAATGACGCGACGAAATTTTTTGCGAATGACTATTGCAGGCATGGCTGGTGTATCATTTCTCCCGATGTTCAGTCGGGCGGAAAATGCAGGGCAATTACCCAATATAATATTCATCCTGTGCGACGATCTTGGTATCAATGATCTGCACTGTTACGGGAGAAAAGATCACAATACACCGAATCTTGACAGGTTGGCTGAGCAGGGTTCACGTTTTACATCTGCTTATTGTGCCCAGCCAATATGTTCGCCATCACGGGCGGCGATACTGACTGCGAAAAACCCCGCACGCCTGCATATCACATCTTACCTGCCTGGCCGTGCTGATTGTATTTCGCAGAAAGTGCTCAATCCTCAAATACAGATGCAAGTGCCCCTTGATGTGAAAACGATGCCTCGTTATTTTAAGCCTGCAGGATATGTCTGCGGAGCATTTGGCAAGTGGCATATTGGCGGCAAGGGGTTCGGTCCTCTGGAACATGGTTTCGATTCTTATCATCCCGGCAGCGCCAATACAACACCCTCGGCCACAGAGGGCGGTAAGGGTGAGTATGATCTCACCGCTGCAGCCGAACAATTTATTGTGGAGAATAAGGGAAAACCTTTCCTCGTCTATCTCGCCCACAACACGCCACACATTCCGTATAGTGCACAACAGGCACGTGTTGATAAGAACAGCAATGCATTTGAGCCGGTCTATGCCGGCGTGATTGAAACCATGGATGATACCGTTGGCCGACTAATGGCGAAACTGGACGAGTTGAAGCTGGCTGAGAATACGATCGTTATCTTTACTTCTGACAATGGTGGTCTACATGTGCCGGAATTGACACATATGAAAGTGACGCACAATACCCCGTTCCGGGCCGGGAAGGGTTATGTTTATGAAGGTGGCTTGCGTATTCCTCTCATAGTACGCTGGCCAGGCCATGTCCCGGCTGGTAAAGTGGTTGATGATCCTGTTGTCAATACCGATTGGATTCCGACCCTGCTGGAGATGGCAAGCCAGCCTGTGCCTTCCGGTATAGACGGGATCAGCTTTGCGCCCGGGCTTAAGGGTGGTGAGTTTACGAAGCGTCGTCTGTTCTGGCATTTCCCTCATTACAACAACCAGGGCGGCCGGCCGAGCGGAGCTGTTCGTGATGGCGACTGGCTTATGGTCGAATTTTACGACGAAGATAAAGCCGAACTATACAATCTACGTTCCGATATCAGTGAGAAAAGTGATGTTTCTGCCCAAAATCGCGCACTTGTTTCCGAATTAAGAGCCGCCCTTGCCAAGTGGTGCAAGGAGAATGGCGCACATACTAATGTACCCAATCCGGACTTTATCCCGCAGAAATACCGCGAATTATACGTTGATACAGATCCAAGCCGGTTTGATCCTGCTGTGGCCGGTGAAGAACAATGGAAGAATATCCAGGAATGGCGCCATGGTATGAATTCTGTATTGCCCGCGCGAAAACATAAGAAATGAGACAGGTCCTGCCGGTACTCAACGAGCCATGGCAGAGGCTGCAGCAGCCCGGAAACTTCATTTCTCTATGCCGAAGTAGATGATGTTGGATGTGTTAATAATGCCGTAAGTTACGGTGACCTTGTCGTCTCTTTTCAGGCTCCAGAAAAGATCAACGGCTTTCTTTCCGGCTTCGAGGGAATCAGCCCGCATGGCAGTTCCGCCTCGAATGATATCTTCACGCGATGTACCGATGGTGATTCTTCTTGGTGTGGCTTCAATAAGGTAGACGCTGGATTTTAGAAGCATCCCCGTATATTTGTCCGGGCTGGCGGATGCTGTATCGAACTCAATTTCCCTGGCAACTCCTTTCTCGAAATTACTGCGCAAGGCTTTTACTGTGTTTGCATATTCTTCCAGTTGTGCTCCGTTTGAAGACGGGACATTTGTTGGTGTTGCTTTCGGGAGGAGTGGGGTGAGATTTGCTGCCTGTGCTGGAATATTCGAGCTGACATTGTTTGTGACAGGCGGGAGAGGTGTGGCGACCACGGTTCGAACGGCCTTACGAATCTTGCCGGCACCTTGACACACTGTACAATCAGTGAATTTATCGGATAGGCCTGACCCTTTGCATGTCTGGCATTTGCCCTTTCCGCTGCACACTGTGCAGATCACTAGAAGGTCTTCTGCATTCTTCTTTGCCTTCCGGCTGTCACGCATGGCGCTGGGTTTTTTGCCTATGCCATTGCATGATGGGCATGACCCTGTGCCTTTACAGCGGAGACAGGCCTCTGCCTTTCTTCCCGCTCCCATACATGAGTTACATGGGGTAACTTCGTAGGTGATTATGGACTCGCCTGCGGGAACAGCCTGTGTCCCGGTTGCCGGCTTGCTACCTATGACTGTATTCTGACTGTTAACCTTGTTTATCTCTTCTTTGACTTTTACAGCTTCAGAGATTTTGAGGTTCTGGGTCAGGGCCTTTTTCAGTTCTTCCAGTTTCTCCAGATATACAGACTTCAGCTTTACGGCGGCAGTTTCTTTTTCCGTTTGCAGCGAAGAAAAAAGGGAAACATTCTTTAGCTGCAAATTCTTCAGCTCATCTGGGGCCGGGACAATGACTGCTGTTGTGAGGTTGGTTGTCTGGGAAAAGCGGCTCTTTTCCTTTCGGACGGCCAATATACCCTCCAGATCGCCTTTGCTGGTCAGCGATTGTTCCAGGTCTTTCAACTGTTTTGCATAATCACCCTCTATGGCAACCATGGAGGAAAGGTAATTATCATCAATCCTGACCTGTTCCTGCTGGTACCAGACCTGCAGATCTGAGAGTTCATTCATGTCTGATTGTCCGGGCAGGCGGCATGATGAGCTAACCAGAATAAAGCCGCAGGTTAATAAAGATTTAATTGAGAATCGCATAATGCCGGACCAGTTTCCTGTTTACATTTGATATGCTTGTATAGACAATACACCAGTATTTTTCGGGAATTCAAGGATTATATCTGATTGTGAGAAAAATTAACTCCAACTGGCGGAGGAAAATGAATAGACGCAGTTTCCTGATAAGTGCAAGCGGTGGTCTGATCTTTTCGTTCTTGTCTGGGTGCCGGACTCAGGCATTCAGAAACACATCCGCAATAACGGATAAACCTAATATTATATTTATCCTTGCCGATGATCTTGGCTATGGCGATCTTGGCGCATATGGCCAGACAAAAATCAGGACGCCGAATCTCGATCGCATGGCTGCAGAAGGAATGAAGTTCACGGCGCATTACTCTGGCTCAAATGTATGCGCACCGTCACGCTGCGCTTTACTTTCAGGTAAACATCCGGGCCACGGCTACATACGGGAAAACAAGGGGGGAATAGGCAGTGGCAATGAGGGGCAGGAACCTGTTCCTGCCGGTGAACTGACTTTGCCGCTCACTCTTAAAAAGCTGGGGTACAAGCTTGGCGCGTTCGGTAAATGGGGGTTGGGTCCGGTTGCTTCAACAGGTGATCCTCTCAAACAGGGTTTTGACCGTTTTTTTGGTTTCAATTGCCAGGCGGTGGCGCACAACTACTATCCTGATCATCTCTGGGATGATGATAAGCGGCTTGTTCTTGGCAACAGTAAATTCAGTGCGCATCAGAAGCTTCCTTCAACTGCTGATCCTGCGTCTGCGGCAAGTTATAACTCGTTTACCGGCGCAGACTATGCGCCCGATCTTATCGGTGAACAAGCGCTTCGGTTTATCCGCGAAAGCAGCAACCGCCCATTCTTCCTTTACTATGCGACCTCTGTCCCGCACCTGGCTTTGCAGGTTCCAGCTGATTCTCTTGCAGAATACGAAGGCAAGTTTCCCGAAGAACCATATGTCGGGAACCGGGGCTATCTGCCGCACCGTACTCCCCGTGCAGCATATGCGGCAATGATAACGCGCATGGACCGTGAGATCGGACGCGTCATGAACCTGGTCAAAGAACTAGGCATCGATAACCGTACAATATTTGTTTTCACAAGTGATAATGGTCCTCTCTATAACAAGCTGGGCGGGACTGATACAGATTTCTTTAACAGCGCTTCCGGTTTCCGGGGCCGTAAGGGGTCTTTCTATGAAGGTGGATTCAGGGTGCCGTGTCTTGTGCGCTGGAAGGACAGATTTCCCCGTGGTGTTGTCAGTGATCGCGTCACGGGTTTTGAGGACTGGTGTCCAACCATGCTTGAATTAACTGGTCTGGAATTTACTGTACCTGGAGGTTTGGATGGTATCAGTTTTGCGCCCACCCTTTATGGGAAACAACAGCCTGCCCGTTCGTTTCTCTATCGGGAATCTCCCGGTTATGGTGGTCAGCAATGTGTGCGCGTTGGTGATTGGAAGCTCGTCCGCCAGAATCTGAATCTTGCGCCAAAACAGGTAAAATCGACGGTGCCGACAACGGAACTTTACAATATAAAAAATGATCCTCTTGAAACCACCGATGTGGCGGCGGAAAATCCAGAAATTGTCAGCAAACTTTCTATCATTGTAAAACAGCAGCACAAATATTCTGCGCTTTGGCCAGTAAGAGAATTGGACAAAACAAAATGAACCTGCAATTATCATGACTGGCAGGTCATGACGGCTTTCTGGCTGTTTGTTTGCAATGCTTATTATTACAAAGTGCAGGAGGAATCCAATGTTTCAAAGTAAATCCGGTTTGTTGGTTGTCGTTCTCGCTTTTTCTTTAACACCGTTAGGTTTCGCGGAACTGCCTGCGGACATTACGAAGGATGCCGCGGTGCTGAAAACACGCATGGTTCCCCAGCCGAATGCGGTTAAATTTCTTGCGGGACCGGAAGTGGTGATCAACCGGGATCTTAAGGTGATGGTCTCTGTAAACAGGGAGCAGGGCGGCGATGCAAAGAAGATTGCATCACTTTTTAAGACCTATTGGCAGTGTCGTCCTGTGATTAATATTCAGAAGGATGGTGGACTGGCAGGGATGAAGGCGGATGGTTATGATCTGCGTGCGTCGCAAGGTGTGATGACAATAAAGGCTTCTGACTTTAATGGTGTTCGAAATGCGCTTAGGACGGTTCGCCAGATTGCAGAAGCGCAGCGCGGGGTAAAAAGCCAGTCATGTTTCTATATTCCGGAACTTGAAATTCAGGATGAACCGGCAATGAGTTTTCGAGGGGTTCATTTATGCTGGTTCCCTGAAACAAATCCCCGGACTATTGAGAAAGCCGTGCAACTGGCAGCGTATTACAAATTCAACTATGTGGTACTGGAGCCGTGGGGAGTCTTTCCCTACAAATCACATCCGGAACTTGCCTGGAAAAACAACTCCGTATCGCGAGGGACATTCAAGAGACTGGTCAAAACTGCGAGCGAACTGGGTGTAACCATGGTTCCACAGCTTAATATTTTCGGGCATGCCGCTGCGGCAAGGCACATTTCCGGAAAACATGCGGTACTTGACTTTAACCCGTCAATTCAATCCTTGTTTGAGCCGGATGGCTGGACCTGGTGCCTGAGCAATCCAGCCACGCGCAAGGTACTTGAGGACGCCGTGCTTGAATTATATGAATTTTTTGATAAGCCGCCTTATTTTCATATTGGCTGTGACGAGGCTTACACGCTGGCAACCTGCCGCGACTGCCGCCGTGGTGATTACTACAAGCTGTTGAGGGACCATCTCGTGTACTTCCACGATATTATGAGCCAGCGCAACTGCAAGGTAATGATGTGGCACGATATGCTGCTGGATAGCTCTGATCCGCGCTGGGCGGGATATACGGCAGTGGGAAGTAAGACGCACAAGCTGCCCGATTTGCTGAAAGAATTGCCAAAGGATATCATTATCTGTGACTGGCAGTATGGTCGTCCAAAAAAGGATGAAAAGTGGCCGACCATGCTTTACTTCAAGGAAAACGGATTCCCCGTGCTTGCCTGCCCTTGGTTGAATAGCGCGGGTATTACAAGCCAGGGACATCTGGTTCAGAATGAGAACATGATGGGCCTGCTCTGCACTACTTGGCATGGCTTGCAGGGGACCGGACTGATGAACATGTATTATCATGGCGCAAATGCAGCATGGGGAGCTCCGGAATTCAGTGGTGGAGACAAGCGCGGTGTGGTTAATATGCATATACGCCAGATGGGCTGGGATCTTGGGATTGATGATTATGAAGATACCGGACTTATCGAATACCAGATTCCCCCGGATGAAAGTTATCCGGCGGCTGGATTGTAATCCGGTGGTTATTTGCTGGAGGTAATCACATGAAGCTTACCCGTCGCAGATTTATTCAATCAACGGCGTTGTCTGCTGCATCCATTTGCTGGGGCTGTTCCACGGTTAAGAAAACGGATAGGCCAGGTCCAGTAAAAATCATTGATACCCATGTTCATTTTTATGACCCGTCACGGCCGCAGGGTGTGCCGTGGCCGCCAAAGAAAGATCCATTGCTTTATCGAACCGTGTTGCCTGCTGATTATCGCGCACTGCCCGTGCCTCAGCCGGTTGACGGCGTTGTGGTTGTGGAAGCAAGTGAGTGGGTGGAAGATAACCAGTGGATTCTCGATTTGGCTGCGAAGGATCCTCTCATTGTAGGGCTGGTGGGTAATCTACCGATTGGTACGGAGGAGTTTACGGGTCATCTTAAACGATTTGCCGTAAATCCTCTGTTCCGTGGCATTCGCACAAGGGCTGGATCTTTTGAAACAAGGCTGAGCAGTTCTGCTTTTGTAAGGGACTTGCGCGCCGTGGCTGACCTGGGCCTTTGCTTCGATATACATTCGCCACCCGCTTGGGTGGCGCAGGCATCCCTGCTTGCGCGGACAATACCCAACCTTCGTCTTATCGTGAACCATGTTGCCAATGTCACAATAACGGGCGGCTCTCCGCCGACAGAGTGGAAGAATCTGATGCAGACACTGGCTGAGCATCCCCAGATTTTCATGAAGGTTTCCGGGCTGGTCGAAGGCAGTAAATGTTCCAATGGCGATGCGCCGGTAAATATGGAGTTTTATCAGCCTGTACTTGAAACATTGTGGAATATTTTTGGCGTTGACCGCTTAATTTATGGAAGTAATTGGCCTGTCAGTGCACGCTTTGCGCATTTGGCCACGGTACAGCAGATTGCCATGAATTTCTTTGCCACCAAGGGACAGGATGCCCTGGACAAGGTTTTCTATCAGAATGCTCAGATTGCCTACCAATTGAAGCAGGCCTGATAAAAAAGATCTGAATTTTTGCTTATTGTTTCAACACCAGCTTGTGAGGAGTCTGGCTGTCTTTTGAAAAATTGAGTTCAAATTCTTTTGACTTGTCGCCTGCCGTAACCTTGACCACGTATTTTCCGTAGAATCCGCGGAATTGGACTGTTCCTTTGTCGTCGGTCTTTACCTGTGTTGTGGTTCTCCAGTCTTCGTTGATGAGTTTGTCCAGCGCCCTGTACGATGATTTCGGCAGAAGCTGTTCGTCCATGATGCCACCCTTCGCCTCGTTCTCTCCCTGTACCGCGGTTCCATCCCCGAGGTTCCACCAGGTTATGCCCGCCATCAT